>Ga0066710_100000208_pt1 | contig 30768 bp, 31 predicted proteins | sample GraSoiAngelo_159_FD_79666 | JGI IMG/M metagenome (GOLD analysis project Ga0066710, IMG submission 79666) | Grasslands soil microbial communities from the Angelo Coastal Reserve, California, USA - 14_1009_16_40cm | ecosystem: Environmental > Terrestrial > Soil > Grasslands | place: USA... | reverse complement strand
CTACGGCGACTCCTTCGAGGACACCACCCTCGAGACCGTGCTGTCGGGCCTCGGTGTCGGGCGACTCGTCGTCGTCGGCGCACAGACCGATGCGTGCATCCGCTCGACGCTCCACGGCGCGTTCGTCAGGGGGTACGACGCGACCCTCGTCAGCGACGCCCACACGACGGAGGACCAGACGGCATGGGGAGCGCCGCCGCCGGACCAGGTCATCGCGCACACGAACCTCTACTGGACGTACCAGACGGCTCCGGGGCGGACGGCCGGGACGGTCGAGACCAAGGACGTCGACTTCGGCGACAGATCCTGAAGCCTGTGCGCTCCCGCCGCCGAGACCGGCGCGTCTACCCGATGGCGCCGGTCACCTTGAAGGTCTTGCTGACGAAGACGTGGTGCGGCCAGCTGATCTTGATCATGTGGACTGCGTACGAGCCGTCGCTCAGCTTCAGCACACGGTTGACGGTGCCGCCCGGGTACTTGGCGAGCGCGACGGCCTTGGCCTTGTTCGCCGCCGCTCCGGTGATGATCGTTCCGCTACCGGAATGCCAGCCCTTCGGGACCTGACCGACGACTCGCTGGTTCGGGCCCGGTTGCGCCGACGTCGCCGCGTTCGCGGTGCTTGACACGCCGTTGCTGGAAATCGCGTAACCACCGATCGCGACCGCGACGGCCGCGATACCGACAACGACGGACCTGGTGAGCTTTCGGGAAAACATCGAGAGACTCCATGGACGATGGATTGATGGTTGATCCCAGGATGCGACGAGGCGGTAAGAGAACGCTGTGAAGAATCTGAGAAAAACCCGTGATCACGTTCCCTCTCATCGGAGGGGCGACCCGAGCCGATGCAGTCGTATGGCGTTCACTATCAGGCGTTGGTTGCCCCGGCAGTCGCTCGAAGTTGCGTCGTGTTCTGCGTGTTCGCGCTGATCGGCGGCATGTTTCTCTGGGCCGGAGTTGTGACTGGTGACTGGCGGAAAATCGCCTTTGGCGTCTCGGTGGCATTGGCGTGGCCGTTCGACACGTTCGTGTGGTCGCGGATCAAGATGCGCAGCGACGAGCGGCTGTACCGCTAGTTCGCCCAGCTGCCGATTCCTCCCGACCCTCTGGCGCAGCGGCGAGCTTCCACCCTGGCGTGCGGGCGTTGGTCTGGGCCAGCGATGCGGGAATGTCGCCTGAGCAGCGTCACCCCGCGGCTGCGGCGCAGTCTGCGAGCGTGGGTGCGAGGTCTGGCAGGTACTGGGGTTGCTCCGGCTTCGGGATCGTGTCGAGCAGGGGCAGCGACTTGAAGACGTGTCCGAAGGGGCCGAGCCGCTCTGCGAGCGCGAACGTCTCGCGCAGCTCGGCAGGCTGGCCCCATGGCTCGAGGTACGCATCGCGGAGCCGCGCGAGCCACGGGTCGCCGCGCGGGAGGAAAAGGTGCTCGAAGGTGACATAGAGCGTCCGGAACGGGTGCGAGACGCACGAATCGCCCCAGTCGAGGATCCGCAGCCGGCCGTCGCGCCGGTAAATGTTGGCGCCGTGTAGGTCGTCATGCTGGATCGTCTCGGGGATGCCCCGCGCAGCCAGCTCGAGGCAAAGCTCGACGAAGCGCGACGTGAACGCGCGCAGCCGGGCAAGCTCACCGCTGCTGAGCGGCAACGCGTGAGCGAGCATCGCCTCGTAGAGCGCAGGGAACCTCGCGAGCCGGCGATCCGGGACGCCGCCGGCGAGGTGCTCGTCGGCGCGGGCTGCCTCGTCGCGCTGGAGCTCGGCGTAGCGCGGTAGAAGATCGAGCCAAGGTGCCGGGTCGCCGCCGATGCCGAGCGGCTCGCCCGCGTCGCCGAGCAGCAGCCAGCCGTGCTCCTCGTTGTGTGCGAGCACCTCCGGCAGTCGGTCGGGCCAGCGGCTCGCGAGCGCAGCCGTCAGGCGCGGCTCGAACTCCTGTATCGGTGCGCATGCCTTGAACCAGGCGACGCCGCCGGCGACCGGCACTCGCAGCACCGTCCCCCAGGGCCGCGCGAGCACGAGCTCGATTGCGCCCGCCGGCTGCACGTGCGCACGGATCCACGCCTCAGCGTCTTCGCCAGGCGACAAGGACCAAGGATGCCCGACCTACGCACCTCGATGCTGCAGGTCAACCGTGCGGCCCAGCTGAGACCAAGGGGTTCATTATCGGATCTCGGCAGAGCTGCGATCGCCGTCGCCGCGCTCCTTCCTCCGCGCTCGTCGCGTCACCTGAGTCCGCACTCGCCAGGGAACAAGAAGCCGTACTGGGCCAGCGTTGCGGAATGTCACTTGACGCAAGCCGGCCGAGGTACAGCTACCAGACGTGGGGGAGGATGCGGTCGGTCGACATCGTGTAGGCGGCGTAGTCGGAGCCGAACGCTTGTGCGAGCGCGCGTTCCTCGACCCGAATGCGCGGAAGCATCCCCACAAAGACGATCAGCACCGCGGCGCCGGCACTGACCCAGCTGCCGAAGGCAAGTCCGAAACCGCCGAGGATGAGACAGATGCCGGTGTAAGAAGGGTGGCGGAGCATGCGATACGGCCCACGACGCACAATCCGCTGCCCCGGCTCGATCGTCACCTCGCGGCGGAAGTAACGGCCCAGGCTGAGGATCGCCCAGTCGCGAAGCACGGCACCTGCGAGGACAATGGTGAGCCCCAGTCCGAGCGTCCACCAATTGTTGGCGTAGACGCGGAGACCAGGGAGCCTCGCGATCGCAAGGGCCGCGGCGATGCCGAGGTACAGGGCGAGGACGATGATCAACCTCGTCCCACGGTCCTGCCGCATCGATGCGCCGCGGCCATGCACGTAGAGCAGCAGTGAGTCCGCCAGGCTGCCGACGACACGACGCTCCCCGTCGCGGGCGTGGCCGAGATAGGTGGCGACGATCTCGCCGGCTACCACCGCGACGGCCGCCGCGACGATGAGCCAGTGCGCGACCGGATCGTGCAAGAGCAACGGCATGAGCCGTTGGCAGTGTAAGAGCGCGGTTTCGGCGCTAAGACACGGCCGGCGGGCCGAGGATGCGGCCGCCGTCGATCGTCACCACCGTCCCGGTCACCCACTCGGCCTCGCGGTCGGCGAGGTGCCAGACCCAACGGGCGATCTCCGCCGGCTCGCCGACGCGGCCGAGCGGGACGAGTGAGCCGAGCTCGCGCAGCCGGGCCTCCGGATCTTGGACGGCCTGCGTGTGGAGCGGTGTCGCCGCCGGGCCGGGGCGGACGCAGTTGACGCGGATCCGGTCGCGGGCGAGCTCGGCGGCGAGGTTCAGCGTCACGTGCTCGAGCGCCGCCTTCGTCAGCCCGTAGACGGTCTGCCGCGGCCGGTACATCGCGGCGGCGACCGAGGAGACGTTGACGACGACAGCCGAAGGCGACGCACGCAGCGCGGGCAGCGCCGCCTGGACGAGGAAGTACGGCGCCCGCACGTTGACGGCGACGTGCAGGTCGAAGTCGTCGAGCGAGAAGTCCTCGAACGGCTTCAGCTGGAACGCCGCCGCGTTGTTCACGATCACGTCGATCCGCCCGGTCTCGGCCAGGACGCGCTCGACGATCTCGGCCGGCGCCTCGCGCCGCGCGAGATCGGCGGGGACGACGACTGCGGTGCCGGCGAGCTCGGCAGCGACCGCCTCGAGCGCCTCCGCGCGGCGTCCGACGAGCGCGACCGTCAGGCCCTTGGACGACAGCAGGCGGGCGGTGGCGGCCCCCATCCCCGACCCTGCGCCGGTGACGATGGCGATCCGGTCGTCCAAGGTGTCCGACAATACTATGATCGGTCCAGATGAGAGTCGCGATCGTCGGGGCCGGGCTGATGGGCGCCCAGATCGGCTGCGAGTACGCGCTCGGCGGACACGACGTGACCCTGATCGCCCGCGACGCGGCCGCTGCGGAGCAGCGCGTCGAAGCGTCGCTGCAGCTGGTCGAGGAGCACGCGCTGGGAGCGACAGCCCAAGCCCGCGAGCGTCTGCGCGTGACCAGTGATCCGGCTGTCGAGTGCGATGTCGCGGTCGAGTCGGTGCCCGAAGACCTCGAGCTGAAGGCCCGCCTCCTGCGCGAGGTCGCGGCCCGCTCGCCCGAGGCGGTGCTCGCCTCGAACACGTCCTCGATCCCGATCACCGCGCTCGGCGACGCCGTCGGCGCACCCGAGCGCGTCGTCGGCACGCACTACCTGAACCCGCCGCTACTGATGCCGCCCGTCGAGGTCGTCGCCGGCGAGCGCACCGACCCCACAGTGGTCGCCACGGTGACCGCGACGCTGCGCGCGCTCGGCAAGCAGCCGGTGCTCGTTCGCCGCGACGTGCCGGGATTCGTGTGGAACCGACTGCAATTCGCGCTCCTGCGCGAGTGCGTCTGGCTCGTCGACCAGGGCGTCGCGTCGATGGAGGACGTCGACCGCGTCGTGCGCGACGGGCTCGCGCGTCGCTGGCGCCGCGTCGGGCCGTTCGCATCGATTGGGCTGGGCGGTGTCGACACGTGGAACCGGGCCGGCAGCAACCTCGTGCCCGAGATCTCGACAGCGGATGAACTCGGCGATCTGAGCCGCTTCGTCGCTGCGGACGCCGACGAGCTCAAGCGCCTTGGCGAGGCCCGTGATAGCGCGCTCGCCGACGAGTTGCGCTCAGAGCGCTGAGAGCACCCCGGGGTTGAGCGGGAACTCCGGCACGCGCCCGTCCGCGACGGCGAGCACGGCGCGCGACGCGCTCCGCCCACCGAGCCGGAAGAGTTCGTCGGTGAGGCCGATGCCGTGCGGCGCGAGGATCACGTTGTCCAGCCAGAGCAGCGGATCGTCCGGGCGCACGGGCTCCGGCTCGAAGACGTCGAGCGCAGCACCGGCGAGCCGTCCTGCGGCGAGCGCCTCCGCCAGCGCCGCCCCGTCCACGATCGGGCCGCGCGCGATGTTGACGAGATAGGCCGTCGGCTGCATCAACGCAAGCCGTTCCGCGTCGAGCAGGTGATACGTCTCCTCCGTGAGCGGGCACGTCACGACGACGAAGTCGGCGGTCGCGAGCAGCGTGGCGAGCGCGACGAGCTCGATCCCTTCCGGCGGCTCGGCGACGAACGGGTCGGCGGCGACGATGCGAAGGCCAAAGGGCGCGGCGAGCAACGCGAGCTCGCGCCCGACGTTGCCGAGGCCGATGATCCCGAGCGTCCTTCCGTCCAGGCCCATCCCGACGTGCGCGAAGCGATCCCAGCCGCCTGCGCGAACGTGGCGGTCCATCTCCGTGAGCCGGTGCGCGAGTGCGAGCACGAAGGCCATCCCACCGGAGGCCATCGGGCGGCGGACGCTGTCCGGCGTCGTCGTGACGAGGATGCCCGCAGCGGTGCACGCGGCCACGTCGATGTTGTCGACACCGACGCCAAGCCGCGCGATCAGACGGAGGCGCTCGACGCCGCGAAGGCTGGCGGCCGTCACGTGCCGCTGGAAGAGGACGATCGCGTCGTACGGCTCGAGGTCGGCGGGCGCCAGCTCGCGGCCGCAGCCCATCCACTCCCAGTCGATGTCCGCGCGCTCGTCCAGGAGCGAGAGGTCGTAGGCGGGCCGGTCGTCGGCGCCGAGAAGGTCCGCGGTCACGCCGACTCTCATCGCAACGCCGCGCGCAGGGAGGCGATGCCGGTCTTGACCGCGTCCTCGTACAGCACGATGTCGAACGAGTAGGCGAGGATCCGAAAGCCCCGCTGGACGAGCGCGGCACCCTCCTCGACGGAGCCGCAGACCATGCCGACCGGCTTGCCGGCGGCCGCGCCGGCCGCGAGGACACGGTCGACCGACTCGCGGTAGCGAGGGTTCTCGAAGTCGCCGGGAATGCCGAGCGAGGCCGTCAGGTCGAAGTGGCCGATCCAGAGGATGTCGATGCCGTCGACGGCCGCGATCTCGTCCACCGTCTCGAGCCCGGCGGTGGTCTCGATCTGGACGATCACGAGCGTCTCGGCGTTCTCCTTCTCGAGCGTCGCCGAGGCGCCCTCCGGCTCCCACTCGTCGGGGAGGAGCACGCGGAGCCCGCGCCGTCCGACCGGCGGGAAGCGGGCGGACTCGACGACGAGCCCTGCTTCCTCGACGCTCTCGACAGCGGGCACCATCACCCCCATCGCACCCAGGTCGAGCCCGCGCGCGATCAGGTCGTAGGCAGCGTCGGGGACGCGCAGGAACGGAACGGTGTCGGCGCCGCGCGCGGCCGCGAGCACGTTGCGCATCCGCTCGATCCCGTAGCCCGAGTGCTCGAGGTCGAAGAGCGTGAACTCTGCGCCCGCCGCGGCCGTCAGGCGCGCGATCGCCGGCGTCGCGAACTCCGTCACCATCGTGCCGAGCACCACCTCGCCGGCATCGAGCCGTCGCCTGACCGGGTTCTCCCTCAACGGTTCCGGTAGTCCTCGCGCACCGGCTGGAAGACGTCCATGACGAGAGACCGTTCGGCCGACCGCGCCGAGTGCTCGACACCGCCGGGGATCTGGTACGCGTCCCCCGGGCCGAGCAGGTGCTCGACGCCGTCGATCGTGAGCGCGAGCTCCCCCTCGAGGACGTGGCCGAGCTGCTCGTGCGGGTGCGCGTGCGTGCCGACTTCGGCGCCGGGCTCGAACTCCAGCAGGTTCAACATCGCCCCGTCGCCGAAGAGCGGCCGCATCATCACGCCAGGAGCGAGCTCGATCGGCTCGGACTCGCGCAGCCGGACGACGACGCCGCGGCTCACCAGCCGGCCTCGACCGGATTCGTCAGGTCGCCGATGCGGTCGACGGAGACGGTGATCTCGTCGCCGGGCTGGAGGTAGACCGGCGGATCGCGGAAGCAGCCGACGCCCGCCGGCGAGCCGGTGGTGACGACGTCGCCCGGCTCGAGGGTGATCAATTCGGTGAGGAACGCGATCAGCCGCGCGGGCGAGAACAGCATCTCGGAGGTCGGTGCGTCCTGCATCACCTGGCCGTTGAGGCGGGAGGAGACGCGCAGCGTCGACCAGTCGCCGAGCTCGTCGGCGGTGACGATCTCGGGCCCGAGCGGCGAGAACGTGTCGGGATTCTTGCCGAGCGTGATCTGCATGTCCTTGAACTGGATGTCGCGCGCCGACACGTCGTCGAAGACCGTCCAGCCGAAGATGTGGTCGAGCGCGTCCTGCTCCCGGATCCGGCGGCCGCCGGTGCCGATCACCATCGCCAGCTCGACCTCGTAGTCGGCGAGCGTGCTCTCTCGCGGGATCACGATCGGCGCACCCGGCCCGATCACCGCGCTCGGCAGCTTCGAGAAGAAGAACGGCTCCGTCGGCATCGTCGCGCCCGGGTTCTCCTCCGCGTGGCTCGCGTAGTTGACGCCCGAGCACAGCGTCTTGCCGGGACGGATCGGCGCAAGGAGCGTCGCGCCCGCGACTTCCTCCGTCGCCGCCGCGGCACGCTCGAGGCCGGCCGGGCCGTCGGCGATCAGCGCGTGCATGTCCGGGTAGCCGGTGTCGAGGATCGCGCCGTCGCGTCGCACGCCGACGCCGCGGCGCTCTCCCGCGATGTAGGTGACGAGCCTCATGTTTCCTCGATCGTGTGGGCACCGCCGGGCTCGACGACGAGCGTCTGGCCGACGAGCGGCGCGACGACCTGCCGGCGCCCGGTCGTGTCGTACTCCGGCACGAGCCGCACGAACCGCTCGACCTCCTCGTCCGGCGCGAGGTAGTGACACGCGACCGCCAGCTCGAGACCGAGCATCTCCGCCGTCCGCGCCGCCTCGTCTGCGTCCATCTCTCCGGTCAGGAACGTGGCCGGGCCGGGAATCATGTGGGAGAGCTCCTTCGGCAGCGTGCAACCGAGCAGTCCGACGGTGGGGCGGTAGAGCTCCCCGATCAGGCGCATGTCGAAGACGCACGTGTCGCCGTAGTGGTAGATGCGCACGCCGGGCTCCGTCTCGAAGAGGAACGCGATGGGATTGCCGACGACCCTGGTTCCGTCCGAGAGCATCCCCGACGACCAGTGGTGGCACTCGACGGGGCGGATCGTCAGTCCGGCGGCCTCGACGACGATGCCCCACGTCGTCGCCGACACCTGGTCGGGCGAGACGCCCTCGTCGATCAGCATCGCGCGCACCGCCGCGTCGCACACCACCGGCGCGCCCGTCCGCTTCGCGATCGCGGCGCTGTCGCCGTAGTGGTCGAACGCAGCATGGCTGACGAGCAGCACGTCGGGAGCTTCGAGGTCGTCCGCCGAGCAGGGCGCCCTGGGGTTCTGCGAGAGAAACGGGTCGATGAGGATGCGATGAGTCGGGCCGACGATCTCGTAACCCGCCGCCCCGAAATAGGTGAGCCGCGTGCTCATGAGAGACCTCGCATCGTCTCCCAGCCCTTCACGAGCGCGACGTACGAGCGGTTGAGCGGCACGTCGACGCCGTGCTCGTCAGCGGCGCTGACGACGGCGCCGTTGATGACGTCGATCTCGGTGCGCCTGCCCGCCTCGAAGTCCTGCAGCATCGATCCTCGCGCCGGTCCCGCCTTCTCGAGCAGCGCGTGGATGTACTCGACGCGCTCCTGCGGGTCGATGTCGTAGCCGAGCGCTTGGGCGACGGCCGTCGCCTCGCGGGCCGTCTCGGACACGAGCTCGTGCATGGACTCGTGCGCTGTCAACGCACCTGCGTTCATCCCCGTGAGGGCCGCGGTCGGCAGCGTGGCGGCGTTGAGGATCAGCTTCTTCCAGATCTCCGGCCGCACCGGGGACGCGACGGTCGCGTCGAGGCCGCTGCTCTGCAGTGCCTCGGCGAGCCGCGCCGGCCGGTCGTCCCCGCCGTCGGCGAACGCGCCGACGAGCGTCGGCTGGTCGGCGGGGTGGACGACCTTGCCCGGCTCGACGACGAGGCCGCTGTTGTAGGTGACGCCGACCACCACCTGCTCGGGCGGGAACGCCGCGGCGAGGACGTCGCCGTTGCCCCACCCGTTCTGGAGGGACGCGACGATCGTGTCGGGCCCGACGAGCGGACGCGCGAGCTCGGTCGCGGAAGCGGTGTGGTAGCACTTGACGCAGAAGACGACGGCGTCGACGGGGCCGACCTCCGACGGATCGGTCGTCGCCGGAACGCGCGTATTCGTCGACTCCTCCCCGCGCACGACCGTGACGCCCGACTCGTTGATCGTGTCGACCAGCGGCCGGGCGACGTCGACGAGCACGACGTCGTGCCCTGCACCTGCGAAGCGCGCCCCGAAGATCGAGCCCATCGCTCCGGCACCGACGACGGCGATTCTCATCGTTCTCCTTCCTTCAGCGGTCGGGGTGGAACCAGCGGCCGCCCGCGCGGGCGCCGCCGTCGACGAAGAGCGTCTGGCCGGTCAGGAACGAGCCGGCGTCGGAGGCCAGCAGCAGGCACGTGCCCACGAGCTCGGCCGGCTGGCCCGGACGCTCGAGCGGAACGCGGTTGAGGATCCACCTGTTGACGTCGGAGTCAGCCCAGATCGGCGCCGCGAGCGGCGTGTCCATGAATCCCGGCGCGATCGCGTTGGCGCGGATGCCGTGCTCGGCCCACTCGAGCGCCATGTGACGGGTCAGCTGGCTGAGGCCCGCCTTCGCGAGGCCGTAGACGGAGACGTGCTCGAGCGCGTACTCGACGTTGAGCGAGCTGATCGACACGATCGAGCCGCCCTCACGCCGCTCGATCATCGCGCGCGCCGCCCGCTGGGAGAGGAAATACGGCAGCCGCAGGTTCACGCGCATGATCCACTCCCAGGTGGCCGGGTCCATCTCCGCGATCGGCATGCGCCGGTTGACGGCGGCGTTGTTGATGACGACGTGGACGGCGCCGAAGCGTTCCAGTGCGGCGTCGACGATGCGGTCGGCGGCATCCTCGTCCGCGAGATCGGCGACGACTCCGGCTGCGTCGATCGACGCGGCGGCGAGCGTGGACTCGAGGTCGGCGAGACCGGCCTCGTCGACATCGGTCGCCACCACCGAGGCGCCGGCCGCGCCGAGACCGGCGGCGAGCCAGCGGCCGATGCCGCCCGCGGCCCCGGTCACGATGGCGACCCGACCCTCGAGCGAGAAGAGCGAGGACGGGGCGAGCGCCCGGATCGCCTCCGAGTCGAAAGCGGCGGTCGTCACTGCGAGACGTCGATCCTCAGGTAGGCGAACGGAGCGAGGTCGACGTGATCGGCGCCGTCCAGAGATTCGGCGGCCGGCTCCGGGAACGACTCCTCGTCGAGCCGCCGCACGGCGACGCTGCCTGCCGGCAGGCCGGCGATCCGGCAGCTGCGCGGCGCGGGCGAGAGATTGGCCACGAGCAGCGTCGTCCGGTCGCTCGTACGGAGTGCGAGCGCCTCAACGGCGCGCGGTTCGCTCGACTGCGCGGCGACGACCTCGGCGTCGCGGAGCTCGCAGAGATCGGCGAGCACGTGGAAGAGCGGAAACGGTGTGCCGGGCAGCGAGCGGAAGCGCTCGGGCACGGGACTTCCTTCATCGGCCTCGACGACACCGCGCCAGCCGACCGTCTCGAAGTACGTCAGCGAGGCGACGCCCGCTTCCGCGAGGTGCTTCGCGCTCGCGAGCATCCAGGTGGCGCCGAGCAACGATGGCTGGCGCGGGTCGACCTGGCTCGGCAGCTCGCCCCGTCCCGGCGCGGGCTCTGGCCCCGTCGCCACGGGGTTGAAGCGCTGGTTGAACGTGATCGGCGTCACGGCGAGGGGAAGGTCGCCGCAGAACGCCCGCGCGGAGCGGACGGTCTCCCCGTGCGTCGCCGCGGTCTCGAGCACCGAGGTGTCGTCCGAGGCGTGGACGGTCGCGTTCAGCGGCCACGCGATCCCGTCCGGTGCGCCGAGCTCCGGCCGGTGGCGGTTCAGCTCGGTGAACAGGATGTTGCTGCCGCCGAAGACGGGGGTGTCTCCGAGAGCTGCCTGCACGCGCTCGACCACGGCGCTCGAGGTCGTCGGCTCGCCGTGCGCGAACGCGAGCACGCGGGCGACGGGGATCGCTGCCGACTCGATCGCCGGCGCCAGCGCGTCGAGGCCGTCGCCGTCGAACACGGCGAGCTCGAGCGCCGCGCCGATCGCGCGCGCCGTGCCCGCCTCGCGCGCGAGCGTCTCGTGCCAGCCGTCGCCCGTCAGATCGAGATCGACGCGCACGTGGGCCGGGCGCAGCTGCGAGAGCTGCTGCGTCTCCCGCTCGGACAACGGACGCTCGAGACTCGACGCTCCGAGCCCGATCGGCGGCAATCGCCCGACCACCTCGCCGAGCTCGATCGTCACCTGATCGTCCGCACGTCGCGAAGCGGCCGCCGCGCCGGTGACGTTCATGCGAACGACCTGTCGCAAACGCTGTCCCTTCTCCGCGCGGTGCGGAAAGCCGAGTGAGAGAGGCGTCGAGTACGTCTTGAACGACGCGTCGGTCCAGTTCCGTTGATCCTCCGTCTCGAACTCGTCGCCTTCGAACTCGAAGCGGACCGTCCGCCCGCCGCCGAGGTCGACCTCGAGCTCCGTGAACGAGGGGAACAATGGTGCCGGCAGGCCGTCCACGATCGACTGCGGCCCGATCGTCGTCGGCAGGACGCCGCTCGACCATTCGCCGCCCGAACGTGCGCGGTAGGGCCGGCCGGCGACCTCGGCGGGGTGGAGGACGCACCAGCCGATGCGGTTGTAGTCGAAGGCGACCTTCGCCTCGCCGTCGAGCGTGCAGGTGAGCGTGCCGTCGGAGGCTCCGGCGATCTCGCCGTGCGTGGAGAAGTCGATCCCGAGCGCGGCATCGACGTAGTGCGCGTCGTACCGGAACGCAAATCCGCCGTCGGCTTCGACGAGCTCGACGTTCGAGAGCGTCGGCGGGACCGTGCCCCAGTTCCGGTCGCGCACGGCCACGAAGAGACGGCGCAGGAGCTCCAGGTCGCCGGCGGCGACGTAGCGGAGATCCGGGGCCTCGAGCTCGGCCGCGAGCGGGCCGGCGGTCAACGCCTTACGCTCGACCGGCGGCGTGTCCCGGCCGTGTAGCCGCTCGTACGGCGTCAGGTCCACAGTGGCAGGCCTCTGGCGCCGGCGTCGAAGCGTTCGAGATGACCGCGCTCGTACTCGGTGACGTAGATGTCCTCGGAGTCGCCGAACCCGAAGCAGACGTTGGTCGTCTGCTTGCCCGGCGTCTCGATCCGCCGCACGACCTCTCCTTGGGGGTCGAGCACCGTCACGTCGCCCTGCCCGAAGACGGCGACGTAGAGGTTTCCGTCGACGTCGAAGGCCATCCCGTCCGGCCCGCGGAAGTCGTCCGGCTTGGCGGGATCGTTGACGTTGCCGAACACCGACGCCGGGCCGAGCGAGCCGTCCTCCCACTCGTACCGGAGGATCGCACCGCTGAGCGTCTCGGCGACGTACAGCGCATTGTCGGGGCCGAACGCGAGGCCGTTCGCGTAGCGGATGCCGCCGGTGAGCGGCTCGATCTCCAGCGACCGCGGATCGATGCGGTACACGCGTCCGTCGATCGCGACGGTTCTCCAGTCGTCGCGGAAGGCGCCGCCGGGCGCGAGGTCGTCGTCGGAGATTCCCGACTCCGTCATGTAGAGCATGCCGTCCGGCCCGAAGCAGAGATCGTTCGGGTACACGAACGGCTCCTCGCCGGACGACGTGAGCACGCGCTCGAAGCGGCCGTCCGGCTCGAGACGGATGAGGGCCGGCGGACGAGTGTCGGCGACCCAGAAGACTCCGTCGCGGTCGACGGCTAGGCCGTTCGGCTCGCCCGTGACCGCGACCGTGCGCCGCGACTCGCCACCTGGGCCGATCTCGCTCACGCAGCCACGGCCGCCTTCGACGAGCGCGATGCTCCCGTCCGGCAGCGCGACTGGACCCTCGGGCCGCTGGAGATCATCCGCGAACGGCACCCGAAGATCCTCTCATCCGCCTGCGCTCGCGGGCAGCCCGAGAACCTGGCCGCCGTCGACGTGGATCACATTGCCCGTCGTCCAGCGCGACTCCGGCGCGACGAGGAACCACACCCACGCGGCGAGGTCGTCGACATTCCCCATCCGCTGTAGTGGGATCCTGCGTGCGAGGTCGGCGTGCGTCGCCTCGAGATCGTCGGAGTACGTCGCGTGGATCGGCGTGTCGACGGGCCCCGGAGCGATGCAGTTGACGCGGATGCCGTCCTCGGCCAGCTCGTAGGCCCACGCGCGCGTCAGGTACTCGAGCGCCGCCTTCGAGGAGCCGTACAGCATCGACCCCGGCTTCACCATCGACCCGACCGACGAGCTGACGTTCACCACGGCCGCGTCCTCCGAGGCGCGGAGCGACGGCAGCGCAGCCGCGACGAGGAAGAATGGGCCGGCGACGTTGACCGCGTAGTGGCGATCGAACTCGTCCCGCGTGAAGCTGTCGAGCGGGCCGTTCCGGATCACCGCGGCATTGTTTACGACGACGTCGACGCGGCCGAACGCGGCGAGCGCCTGCTCGACGACGAAGCCCGGCGCCGCCGGCTCGCCGAGGTCGGCGGCGACCGCCACGGCCGCGTGGCCGAGCTCTGCGCAGACGCCGTCGAGCGGCTCCCGGCGGCGCCCGACGACCACGACGCCGAGACCGTTCGCCGCCAGCAGCCTCGCCGCCGCCGCGCCGATGCCGGTTCCGCCGCCGGTGACGATCGCGACGCGGGGCACTACCGTTCGATGCCGGGAATCGAGCCGTCGGGGATCTCGAGCACGACGCCGAGCGTCGCGCCGCCGTCGACGATCAGATCCTCACCGGTGACGTACGAGGCCTCGTCCGAGGCGAGAAACAGCACGGCGTTCGCGATCTCCACCGGTTGGCCGAAGCGTCGCAGCGGCACGCGCTTGAGGTACTCCGGCCCCGCGACGGGGTCGTGGACGAGCGGGGCCGAGAGGCGCGTGTCGATGATCCCCGGGAGCACGCTGTTGACGCGGATCCCGTACTGCCCAAGGTCGAGGGCCGCGTTCCGTACGAACGTCCACACACCGCCCTTTGTCGCGCTGTAGTGCGACGTGTTCTGCTCGACGTAGAACGCGTTCGTCGACGCGGTGACGACGATCGCACCGCCGCCGCGCCCGGCCATCTCGCGCGCAGCTTCCTGCACCGAGTAGAAGACGCCCGTGAGGTTGACGCCGAGCATCCTGTCCCAGGCTGCGTCGTCGATCTCGAGCAGCGGCTGCAGGTCGCCGATCCCCGCCTGCGCGACGAGCACGTCGATACCGCCGAACTGCTCGACGCACGCGGCGACGGCTTTCCGCACGTCCTCGCGGCGCGACACGTCGCCGCCGACCGCGACGCCGCTGATCTCCTCCGCCGTCTGCTTCGCCAGGTTCTCGTCGATGTCGAAGACGACGACCGAGGCGCCCTCCTCGACGAGCCGCTCGGCGATGGCGCGGCCCATCCCCTGCGCCCCGCCCGTGACGAGCGCCGACTTGCCGGCGAACCGCATCAGATCGCCCTCATCCCGCCGTCGGCGGCCCAGACGGCTCCGGTCACGTACGCCGCCTCGTCTGACACGAGGAAGAGCATCACCGAGGCGACGTCCTCGGGAGCGCCCTGGCGGCCGAGCGGGATCGTGGCGATGAGTGCTTCGTGCTCCTCGGGCGTCACCCATTCCGTCATCGGCGTCCGCGTGTAGCCGGGGACGACGCCGTTGACGCGGATCCCCTCGCTTGCATAGTCGGCCGCCATCACGCGCACGAGTCCATACACCCCCGCCTTGCTCGTCGAGTAGGCGTCGAAGCCCGGCGCGCAGCCGTAGAGACCGGTCGGTGAGCACGTGCAGACGACCGAGCCACCGCCCGAGCCGAGCAGCGCGCGGATGCCGTGCTTGCATGTGAGGAAGATGCCGGTGAGGTTGATGTCCATCGTCCGCTGCCACACCGCGAGCTCCAGCCGGTCGGCCCGGTCGTCCTCGCCGGCCAGCTCGACGCCGGCGTTGGCGACGACGACGTCGAGCCCGCCCCAGGCGTCGACCGCGCGCCCGACGGCCGCCTCCACGTCCTGTTCCTTCGACACATCGGCGGGGAGCACGAGCGCCTCTCCGCCGCCGGCCTGGATCTCGTCTGCGACTGCGCGGGCCGCCGGCTCGTCGACGTCGAGCAGGCCGACGCGCGCGCCCTCCGCCGCGAACCGGAGCGCAGCGGCGCGGCCCATTCCTGCGCCCGCGCCGCTGACGATTGCGCGTTTGCCCTCGAGGCGTCCGTTCGCCACGCTCACACTCCGGGCACCGGAAGCGCCTCCCGATCGGCCTCCTCCTCGATGTCGGCCACCGCCTCTCCGGCTTTCATCAGCCACCCTTCGCGACCGCGCGCCCTCGTGATCGCGAGGATCACGACGCCGCCGATGATCCAGAGTCCGACGATCAGGGGCGAGTACTTGTACGGCGACGCGGGGAACGGCGAGAACGACTTGTAGAGCAGGTAGGCGAGCGCCGCGGTCGCGGCGAGCGGCACGAGGAAGTGCGAGAACCAGTTGAACTCGTCCGGGTACTCCCGCCGGTAGTAGAAGTAGACCCCGACGTTCGCGAGCGTGTACGTGAAGATCACGCCGAGCACGAGCGTCAGCCCGGTCAGGAAGAAGAAGATCAGGTCGGCGCCGAAAGCGAAGCCGAGGATCAGTCCCGAGAAGATGTTCACCAGGAACTGGAAGGCGATCGCGACGTCCGGCGTCCGGAACCGCCCGTGCACGTGGCCGAAGGGCCTCGGGAACGCGCCGATCTCGCCGGACTTGTACCACATGCGTGTCGAGACGTTGTTGCACGCGAGCGAGACGGCCATCACCGAGCTGAAGAACGCGATCAGCAGAATCCACCACGCGCCGCCCCAGAACCGCTCGGAGAGCACGAGACCGGGAAGCACCGACGACGACGGGAGCTTCGCGATGTCGTTGATGCCCCAGCCCACGATGACGCCCCAGTTGACGATGACCAGGAAGAGTCCGAGGATCACGATCGACCACATCACGGCCCTCGGGACGTTCCGCTTCGGGTCGGCGGTCTCTTCCGCCAGAGGCGCCGCGCCGTCCCACCCGGTGTAGGCCTGGACGGCGAAGATCGCGGCGAGGCCGAACCCGCTCCACGTGATCCCGCCCGAGCCGATGTGACTCGGGTTGAACGGCGAGAAGCTGAACCCGCCGGGGCCCGGGTCGACGAGCCCGTTGATGCCGAGCGCGAGGACGATCAGGAACTCGACGACTCCGAAGAAGACGAGCACCTCCTGCGAGACCTTGATGCCGCGGTACGCGATCGCCGAGATCAGCGGCAGCATCACGATCGGCGCGATCCACCAGGGGACGTTCCAGCCGTACCGGTCCTTCAGGACGCCGTGGAGGATGAAGCCGAAGTAGGCGGTGACGGGGCCGCCGACCAGCGGAACGTAGAACGTGAACGCCCACGTCGACAGCCAGCCGGCCCAGGGATGGAGGGCGCGGCTGTTGTACGTGAAGTAGCCGCCCGCCGACGGCATCTTGCGGGCGAACTGGACGAGCACCCAGCCGAGCGCCGCCGTGATCGCGAATCCGATCGGATACGCGAGCGGCGCGTTCTGGCCCGCCAGCGAGACGACGAACGGCACGAAGAAGAGCGCCGCGATCGCGGGAGCGATCAGCGCGACGCCCTGCATGATCACCGCGGGAAGTCCGAGAACACCAGGCTCCAGCCGCGTGCGCTGCGCGAGAATCGTCTCCTCGCGGGCCGTTGCGGGGCCCGCAATGGACTCAGACATCTGCCCAGCCTCCCTTTCAGTCGCAGGCTGTCATACAGAATATGGTGCTATGGCCAAAGTCTCTCAAACTCGGCGGCGGGCCGCCAGGCATTGCTCCTACCGCGCCGGTCGCCGGGCGATCAGCCGCGGAAAGCGGTCGATCCGGAACGGCTCGAAGAGCTCGGGCCGCCGGCCGGTCGTGATCATCTCCGCCAGGGCCTCTCCTCCCGGCTCGGAGAGCGTCATGCCGAGCATCGAGTAGCCGGTGGCGACGTAGGTGTTCCGGTACGGGCCCGCCCAGTCGAGGACGGGGAGCCCGTCAACCGTCATCGGGCGGAGCCCGGCCCACGGCTCCTCGTAGTCGGGCGTCTCGAGCTCGACGTAGTCGCTCGCGAGGCGGAACAGGTTGGAGATCCGCCGTTCGTCGATCGACAGGTCGTAGCCCGAGAACTCCATCGTCCCGCCGATGCGGATGCGGTCGCCGAGCGGCGTCACGCCCGCGTGGATGTCGGCGAACAGGATGCCGTGCCGCGGCATCACCTTGGGGCGCAGCAGGAACGAGTAGCCCTTGCCCGGCTCCATCGGGATGCTGACGCCGAGCTTGCGCGCGAGCGGCGCCGTCCACGACCCGGCGGCGAGCACGAAGGCGTCGGCCGTCACGTCGCCCTTCGTCGTGTGGGCGGCGCGGACTGCGCCGTCGGTCCGGTCGAAGCCGGTGACCTCCGCCTCCTCGACGATCTCGACGCCCATCTCGCGGAGCTTCGACCCGAGTCCGACGGTCATCGTGTCGGCCTTCACGTTCCACTGTCCCTCCAGGTGGAAGCCCGCCTTCACGCGGTCGTTGAGCGACGGCTCGATCGCCTTGATCTCGTCCTCGCCGAGGATGTCGTCCGGCAGGTCGTAGCCGTGCTTGCGCATCCCTTCCAGGCTGCGCAGCACCTTGCGCGCCTCCTCGGGCTTGGACGTCGCGCACACCATGCCGAGCTTCCAGAGGTCGAACTCGACCCCGTCGTCGACCATCTCGTCGACGAGCTGGAAGGAGCGCTTGCCGAGCGCGGCGAGCGCCGCGGTGCCCGAGTCGTAGTCGCGCTGGTTGCAGTACGTCCAGAAGCGCAGCAGCCAGGGGGTCAGGTGCGGCAGGTAGCTCGGCCGGAAGTAGAGCGCCGAATCCGCGCGGACGAGGGCGCGGAGGCCGTAGACCGTCAGGCCGGCCTCGGGCAGCGGGCCTGCCTGGGCCGGCGCGATCCAGCCGCCATTGCCCCACGACGACGCGGAGCGCGCGCCGACGTGCGCGCTGTCGAGAATCGTCACCTCGACGTCGCGCTTGCGCAGGTAGTACGCGCAGCAGAGGCCGGCGATTCCGGCGCCGACGACCGTGACCTTCATCCCGGGATGCCCGCGGTCGCCTCGACCTCGATCAGCATTCCGGGGATGGTGAAGCCGGTGACGATCGTCGTCCGGACGGGCCGCGGCGCGGCGAAGTACTCGGCCCAGAGCTCATTCCAGGCGCCGAAGTCGTCGGCGTTGAGCAGGTAGCACTGCACGCGCAGTACGTGCTCCGGCCCCGAGCCGGCCTCTGCGAGCGAGGCCATGATCTGGTCAAGGACGTTCCGCCCCTGCTCTGTGAAGTCCGTCGAGACGACCTTCATCGTCGTCGTGTCGATGGGGGCGCGACCGGAGAGGAACAGCAGATCGCCCCACCGGACCGCACTCGAGATGAGCGGCTCGGTTCCGCCGACGGGCAGCTCTCCGACAATCTCGCGAGCGGTCATCTGGCTCCACCTCCGATCGTCTGAGAAAATCGATCATACGGTATGCACCCCGACCAGCAAGGGCCGTTCCGGATCGGCGTCACCCGCGACGTCCGCCGGCCCGACGGCTCGTTCGCGTTCACGCCCGACCTGTCTGCGCTCGAGGTCAACGGCGTCGAATGGGCGTTCCTCGCCGGGAACCCGCGGCCGCTGACGCCGGACCTCCTGGCGGACCTCGACGGGCTCTACCACTTCTCGACACCGGTGACGGCGGAGAGCCTCGACGGCGTCGACCGGCTCGTCGTCCTCGCGCGTCACGGGGTCGGCCTCGACTTCGTCGACGTCGAGGCGTGCACGCGGCGTGGCATCGCCGTCACGATCACTCCGCAGGGCGTCACGCGTCCGATGGCCTCGGCTGCCGTCACTCTCGTGCTCGCTGCGGCGCACCGACTGCGCGAGCGGGACCGGGCGCTGCACGACGGCGACTGGGGCTCGGCTCGCTTCGAGCCGACGGGCTTCGGGCTGACGGGACGGACGCTCGGCGTGATCGGCTACGGCCGCATCGGCCACGAGGTCGTGCGACTGCTCGAGCCGTGGGAGATGCGGGTGCTCGTCACGCAGCGCACGCCGGTCGCCGACGAAGGCGTGTCGTACGTGCCGCTGGAGACGCTGCTGGCGGAGGCGGACGTCGTCGTCGTCGCCTGCCCGCTAACCGACGTGACGCGCGGCCTCCTCGACGCTCGCCGGCTGGCGCTGATGAAGCCGACGGCCTTCCTCGTCAACATCTCCCGCGGAGCGATCGTCGATCAAGCGGCGCTCGTCGGGGCGCTGCGCGACGGCCGCCTCGCCGGCGCAGGCCTCGACGTCGTCGATCCGGAGCCGCTGCCTGCCGATGCGCCGCTACTCGAGCTGCCGAACGTCGTCGGCGCGCCGCACTCGCTCGGTTACACCGACCAGCTGATCCGGGGTTGCGTCGAGGGTGCGTGCCGCTCCCTGCTCGCAGCAGCCGCGGGTCGCGTGCCTGATGATCTGGCCAATCCTGAGGTGCTCGCCAACGCGCGTTTCACGGAGAAGCTCGGCCGGTTCCGCCTGGACTCGTAGCTCGATCTTGCTGTAGCGTCGGCGTGTGGCACGGATCCTCCTCTGGATCGCCGTCGTGTCCTTGGTCGTCACCGTCAGCGCTGCGGGTGCATCCGCCCGAACGTCGGCGTCGGCTGCGGACGGACCCGGTGCGCTCTCGCACTTCGACCTGGCGCGGAAGGATTGTCTCGGCACCGCGCGCAACACGACCTCGAAGGTCTGGTACACGGTCGCAGGCGGTGTCCTCAGCGACGTTTACTACCCGACCGCCGACAACACCAACGTCGAAACGCTGCAGTACGTCGTCACCGACGGTGCCACGTTCACCGACCTGCAGTCGCGGGACATGACGTATTCGGTCGCGGCGCTCGACCCGGGAGGGATGGCGTGCCGGGTGACTGCGACGGCGACGAGTGGCCGCTACGGGATCGTCACCGACTACGTGACCGACCCGGACCGGAACGCCGTCGTGATGCGGGTCAGCCTCCAGAGCCTGCGCAGCGGCAGGCCGCTCGCCCTCTACGTCCGCTTCGACTCGACCGTGAACGGGAACGGCGGCGGCGGCGCGGACAACGGCGGCGCCGACAGCGCGACGGTCGACACATCGACCGGGCACCGCGTCCTCGTCGCCTTCGACCCCGTGACGGCGACGAGTGCCGCGAACCGGGACTACGCGCAACCGGTCGCCGTTACGCTGGACGGGCCTTTCTCGCAGACGGAGAGCGGTTTCGCCGGCGCGGCCAGCGACGGTCTCGTGCAGCTCGACGCCGCACACGCGCTGACGGCCCTGACCACGGACGCCGCCGGCGGCAACGTCGTGCAGACGGCGAAGGTCGACCTTCGCGGCGATGGGACGGTGACGCTTGCGCTCGGCTTCGGCGCCTCGCAGGGAGAGGCCGTCGGCGCGGCCGAGGGATCGCTCCGGACGAGGTTCGACAAGCTGCAGAGCAGCTACCTCCGCGGGTGGGCCGATTACGACCGCACGCTCGTGCCGCCTCCGGACGATCAGCCGGCCGAGCCCTATTACGTCAGCGCGAACGTGATCAAGGCGTCGGAGGACAAGACCTTCCCGGGCGCGATCGTCGCGAGTCTCGCGTCGCCGTGGGGCCAGGCCGTCTCCGCCGGCGATCCCGCCAACACCTACTTCGGCTCCTACCGCGAGGTCTTCGCCCGCGACCTCTACGAAGCGTGGACAGGCCTCGTCGCCGGCGGCGACCTCGCGACGGCGCGCGACGCGGTGCGCTTCCTGTTCGAGCGGCAGCAGCTCGCGGACGGCTCGATGCCGCGCAACAGTCTCGTGAACGGGAAGACCGCGCCCGACTCGTTCGGGACGCAGCTCGACGAGGCCGCGTACCCGATCCTCATGGCCGACGAGCTGGGGATGACCGACGCCGCGCTCTATACCGACCACATCCGCCCGGCGGCGAACTTCGTCGCGTCGCACGGTCCGGCATTCGGCGTCGAGCGGTGGGAGGAGCAGGGCGGTTACTCGCCGTCGACGATCGCGGCCGAGATGGCGGGCCTGATCGCCGCGGCACACATCGCCGACGTCAACGGCGACCAAGCATCGGCCGCGGTCTGGCGCGGCGTCGCCGACGACTGGCAGCGATCGATCAAGGGCTGGACCGTGACGACGAACGGGCCGCTGTCCACACATCCGTACTTCATCCGCCTGTCGAAGACCGGCGATCCGGACGCGGCGATTTCGTACAGCCTGGGCAACGGCGGCCCGACGCTCGACCAGCGCGCCGTCGTCGATGCGGGGTTCCTCGAGTTCGTGCGGCTCGGCGAGCTGCCCGCGTCGGATCCAGACGTCCTGCTGGCGCTATCGGTCGTGGACGCGACGATCCGTAGCGACACGGCGAACGGCCCGGGCTGGCACCGCTACAACGGCGACGGGTACGGCGACCGCGCCGCCGACGGCCGGCCGTGGGCGCCGAGCGGCCAGGGCACGGGACACCTATGGCCGGCGCTCACCGCGGAGCGCGGCGAGCATGCACTGCTCAGCCGTGACGCGGCCGGAGCCACGTCGTTGCTCGGCGCGATGGCGCGGATGGGGTCGGGGGTCGGCCTCATCCCGGAGCAGAACTGGGAGGGGCCGGCGCTCGCCGCCTCACCCTGGGGCACCGATCCGACGGTCGCGTCGATCGGCTTCTCGAACGGCGGCCCGGCGGGATCGGCCGCGCCGCTCACGTGGTCGGCCGCGTCGTATGTCCGTCTCGCGCGTGACGTCCACGACGGCGCCCTCGTCGACCGGCCGCGGGCCACCTACGACCGCTACGTCGCGCAGGTCCAAGGCACGACGGCTCTCGCGGTCACGGCGCCGGCCGACCTGTCGTCGGTGGACTCCTCGCCGGTGACCGTGTCCGGCACCTCGAAGCACGGGAACACCGTGTACGTCGCCGCGACGAACACCGACGCGAACTCGGCGACGACGGTCGTGTCGACGGTCGTCGCTGCGGGCCGCTCGTGGTCGGTCGACGTGCCGGTGACCGGCGGGACGACCGTGCTGAACGTAGTCGCGGTCAGCCCGTCCGGCGGCACTGCGCACGTCACGCGCACGGTCGTGTCGGACGTCGTGACCGGCACGCTCCTGCTCGACGTCTCGGATCCTTCCAACGACGACAACGGCCCGGGGAACTACGCGTATCCGACGGCGAGCGACTTCCATGCGGGCGCGTTCGACATCCAGCGCTTCCAGGTGTTCGACGACGGCACGAACGTCGTCTTCCGGCTGCAGACGCGCGACCTCTCGCCGACGTTCGGCAGTCCGCTGGGCGCGCAGCTCGTCGACGTGTACGTCCACGACCCGGCCGCCTCCGCGACGTCGACCGCCGCGTCGTTCCCGCAGCGCAACTATCGGATCGCGACCGCGTACGCGTGGAACCGCCTCGTCGAGGTGCAGGGCTTCGGCCAGCGGTTCGTCGACGCGAACGGCACGACGGTGGGCACAGTGGCGATCAAGGCGAACTCGATCTCGCGCTTCATCACGTTCAGCGTTCCGAAGTCCGCGCTCGGCAGCCCCGGCCCGGGCTGGGCGTTCACGGTTGTGCTGACCGGCCAGGACGGCTTCAGCCCCGACCAGGCGAGGGGCTTCGCCCCGACGCCGCAGCCCTACCAGTTCGGCGTCTGCGCCGCGGCGAGCGCCGATCCGCACTGCACGTTCGATCCGAACGGCGTCCCGAAGACGCTGGACGTCCTCACCCCGGCGGGCGTCTCCCAGGCGAACGAGCTGGACTACACGCTGCACGCCCCGGTGACGCTGCAGGGCGTGACGATCCCGTAGCCTGATCGCGACGCGCGTCTCATAGGGTCCCCGCAGGCCTCGTGCGTACGACCGTTGTCCTCACCATGGTGGTTCTGGCTGCCTTCGCCGGCGCGGCTCGCGCAGCCGGCGATCCGGCTCGGCTCGTCGATCCACTGATCGGAACCGGTGGCAACGGGCACACGTTTCCCGGGGCGGCTGTGCCGTTCGGGATGGTGCAGTTCAGTCCCGTGACGTCGCAGCGTGAGCCGGGCGGCTACCGCTACGGGGATCGCCGGATCCGCGGCTTCGCGCTGACGCGGCTCAGCGGCGCGGGGTGCACGAACTATGGCGACCTGCCGCTGATGCCGACGACCGCGCCGCGGAGCTCCGTCTCGACGTTTGACCACCGGTACGAGTATGCGAAGCCGGGCGAGTACGACGTCTCGCTCGGATCGGGGATCGCGGTGACGCTGACCGCTACGCCGCGCAGCGGCCTCGCACGCTTCGTCTTCGGCGCGGGCGCGCGCACCGGGACGGTGCTCGTCAACGCCGGCGGCTCCGCGAACGAGGTGCGCACACGCCTGCACGTGATCGGGCATAGTCGCGTGACCGGAAGTACCGTCGCCCGCACGTTCGGCGGCGACTGCGGCACCGAGTTCCCGTCCTACACGCTCTATTTCGCGGCTGTGTTCTCGCGGCCGTTCGGCTCGTTCGGAACGTGGCACCGCAACTCAGGTGCGTTCCTCACCTTCGACACGGCGGCCGACCGCCGCGTCGACGTCCGGGTCGGCGTCTCGTTCGTCAGCGTCGCGGACGCACTGCTCAACCTCCGCACCGAGCAACGGGGCCGGAGCCTCGAGCAGATCGGCGCTGAGGCGCGCGCTCGCTGGAACGAGGTCCTGAACAAGATTCAGGTCGACAGCGGGACGCCGGCGCAGGCGCAAGTCTTCGAGACGGCGCTCTACCATGCGTTCCTGCACCCGAACGTCGCGAGTGACGTGAACGGGAAGTACCTCGGACGCGACGGCACGGTGCGTGTCGCGCGCGGCTACGTCCGATACACCAACTTCTCCGGCTGGGACGTCTACCGCACCGAGATCCCGCTCGTCGCGTTACTCGTGCCCGCGCGCGCGAGTGACATGATCGAGTCGCTCGTCGCGGACGGCCGCGAGAGCGGGCAGCTCTCGAAGTGGCTGCTCGCGACCGTCGAGACCGGGATGATGGTCGGCGATCCCTCCGACGCCATCATCGCCGACGCGTACGCCTTCGGCGCGCGGCGATTCGAGGCGCGCGTGGCGTTGCAGGAGATGGTGGACGGAGCGACCGTGCCGCAGGTCGGCCCGTTCCGCTATCCGAGCAGCGGCCCGGACGGCTACGTCGAGCGGCCGGGGCTCGACCTCTACGCAGCAAGCGGCTACGTGCCGTTCGATCACGGCGAAGGGGTGATCAACGGCACGGCCGCCACGACGCTCGAGTATGCGACCGCCGACTCTGCGATCGCTCAGCTTGCGCAGGAGCTCGGCGACGACACGGACTTCGCGACGTTCGCGCAGCGCGCCGAGAGCTGGAAGAGCCTCTTCAACCCCGCGTCCGGCTGGATCGAGCCGCGCCGCGCCGACGGCGGGTTCGTCCCCGGCCTGCGCGCAGCCGCGCAGACCGGCTACGTCGAGGGCAATGCCGCTCAGTACACGTGGATGGTGCCGCACGACCTCGGCACGCTGCTCGTGGCGATGGGGCCGCGGACGCGTGTCCTGCACAAGCTCGACAGCTTCTTCGCGAAGCTCAACGCCGGTCCCACGCGGCCGTATGCCTGGCTCGGCAACGAGCCGAGCTTCGGCGCCCCGTGGGCCTACCTCTGGCTCGCTGCTCCGTGGCGGACGCAAGCCGTCGTCCGGCGAGCCGTCAACAACCTGTTCACGGCGGATCCAACCGGCCTGCCCGGGAACGACGACCTCGGTGCACTCTCGTCCTGGTACGTCTGGTCGGCGCTCGGCTTCTACCCGGCGATCCCCGGCGCGGCCGGCCTCGCCGTCGGCAGTCCGCTCTTCCCGAGGGCCACGATCGCGCTGCCGAACGGGCGCCGGCTGAGGATCGAAGCGCCGGCGGCCTCGGCGCGCACGCCGTACGTGCGCTCACTTCGGCTCGACGGTTCCCCGTACGCGAGCACGTGGCTCCCGCTCGCGCGCGTGGCCGGCGGCGGAACGCTCACCTTCGACCTCGCGAAGGACCGGAATCGTCGCTGGGCCACGGGGCCCGGCGCCGCGCCGCCCACTCTCTCACCGACTTCTTAGCTCCCTCACAGACGATTCACAGGTTGCCGTGGTTCTCTGGGAAGGCAGTGAGAGCCAACGGCAGCCCGTCTCCCGCCCAGCCCGAGCAGCGGGTCCTCGTCGTCGACGACGAGCCGTCGATCGTCGACGCCGTCGCGACGGCGCTCCGCTACGAGGGATACGACGTCGAGGAGGCGTACAGCGGACGTGACGCGATCGATGCGGTCGTTCGGCGCGAGCCGGATCTGATCGTGCTCGACTGGATGCTGCCGGACATCGAGGGCATCGAGGTCGGCCGCCGGCTGCGCGCGCGCGGCTTCAAGAGCGCCGTGCTCTTCCTCACCGCGCGCGACGGCACCGAGCACAAGGTCGAGGCGCTGCGCGCCGGAGGCGACGACTACGTCACGAAGCCGTTCAGCCTCGCGGAGATCGTGGCTCGGGTCGAGGCGATCCTGCGCCGCACCGGAGGAGACCTCCCGGGCGACCTGCTCAGGTTCGCCGATCTCGTGCTCGACGAGAAGCGGCACGAAGTGTTTCGCGGCGAGACCGCGATCGAGCTGACCGCGACCGAGTTCTCGCTGCTGCGCTTCTTCATGCTCAACCCGCGCCGCGTCCTCTCGAAGGCGCAGATCCTGCAGAACGTGTGGCGCTACGACTTCGGCGGCAACGCGAACGTCGTCGAGACCTACGTCAGCTACCTGCGCCGCAAGCTCGACACCGCCGGGCCGCCGCTGATCAAGACGGTGCGGCAGGCCGGCTACATGCTCGAAGCCGGTCCCGCGTAGATGTTCCGCCGCATGTCGCTACGCGCGCGCCTCGTGCTGGGCGTCATTCTGCTCTCCGCGATCGGGCTCGCGGTCGCCGACGTCGCGACGTACACGTCGCTGCGCTCGTTCCTCTTGAACCGCGTCGATTCGTCCCTGACGGCGGGACACGCCGGGGCCGCACGGATGCTCGACGACCAGCAGTCGGGCGGGGGCCCGCGCCACGACCCGCCGCCGTTCGGCGGCGGCGACGGGATCTCGTTCGTGCAGATCCGGAACCCCGACGGCACGATCGTGACGACGCGGCTCGGCCGGGGATTCCCCGACGGCAAATCGGTCATCCCGCCGGTCGTGCCGAAGACCATCTCGTTCCCGAAGACGCCGAACGGCCGCGGCGGCGACCGCTTCACCTTCCTGACCGTGCCCGCGCGCTCCGGGGGCGGGCGCTACCGTGTGCGCGCGTCGATCGAGCCGAATCTCGGCAACCGGATCGTGATCGTCGCGAGCTCGCTGAGCGGTGTCGACGGCACGCTCCACCGGCTGCTGATGATCGAGCTGTTCGTGACGGCCGGCGTCCTCGCTGCGCTCGCCGTGCTCGGGCTCTGGGCAATCCGGCTCGGACTGAGGCCGCTGCGGGCGATCGAGAAGACCGCGGCCGCGATCGCCGCCGGCGACCTCACCCGCCGCGTCGAGCGTGCCGACGAGCGCACCGAGGTCGGAAGGCTCGGGCTCGCGCTGAACGGGATGCTCCACCAGATCGAGACGGAGATGTCGGCGCGGAAGGCCTCCGAGCAGCGGCTGCGCCGTTTCGTCGCCGACGCATCGCACGAGCTGCGGACACCGCTCGCCGCCGTGCGCGCGTATGCGGAGCTCTTCAGGCGCGGCGCCGACCGGCGTCCCAGCGACCTGGCGCGGTCGATGACCGGGATCACGCGCGAGTCGGAGCGGATGAGCGTGCTCGTGGACGACCTTCTGCTGCTCGCGCGGCTCGACGAAGGCCGTCCGTTCGCGCAGGAGCCTGTCGAGCTCGACAAGCTCCTCGCCGAGGCGGTCGAGACCGCGCAGGCCGTCGACCCCGGGCGGCCGATCGACCTCAGCGCGAAGCAGCTGGTCGTGCTGGGCGACCGGGACCGGCTGCGCCAGATCGTCGATAACCTCCTCAGCAACGTCCGTGCGCACACGCCGCCCGAGACGCCGGTGCACGTGCGGCTCGGCCGCAACAACGGCTCGGCCGTGATCGAGGTCGAGGACGGCGGACCCGGGATGAGCGCGGAGCACGTCGAGCGCGTCTTCGAGCGCTTCTACCGCGTCGATGCTTCCCGCTCCCGTGCCCGCGGCGGCGTCGGTCTCGGGCTGTCGATCGTCGCCGCGGTCGCGGACGCGCACGGCGGCACCGTGTCGGCCGAATCGGTGGCGGGACACGGGTCGACGTTCAGGATCTCGCTGCCGCTCGCCTGAGCCGACGCGCTCTTCGCGGACGCACAGTCGTAACACAGAGGACTCCCAGGTCGGCGCCGCAGAGTGAACGGCGTCACCGAGAAAGGAGTCCGAGATGTTGAACGAAGAGATCGTCCGCGATGCAATCGTCCGCAGCGTCGCCGTCGTCGGCCTGGCCGGCGTCGCGCTGATCCACGTCCTCGACGCGCACGACACGTTCGTCGCGACGCCGTACAAGGGCTGGCTCTACGTCGGCCTGATCGCCGGCTCCCTCCTCGCTGCCGGCGCGCTCGTCCGCCGCAACGACACGCGTGCCTGGGCCGCCGCGGGAGCCCTGTCCCTCGCCGCGTTCCTCGCGTTCGTCTACTCGCGGACGGTCGGTCTTCCCGCAAGCGCGGACGACATCGGCAACTGGTGGAAGCCGCTGGGCCTGTCGTCGCTCTTCGTCGAAGGCTCGCTCGTCGCGCTCAGCGCCGCGATGCTCTCCGCGACGGCCCGGGTGCCCGTTCCCGTTCGTTCGCGGCGGGCGGCGGCCGAAGGGAGCCTCCGGTGAGCGGCCGCGTGCTGCTCGTTGCCAACGAGACCGTCGCCGGCGACGCTGTCCACGCGCCCGTGGACCTGCACGACGCCGAGGTCCTCGTCGTCGCGCCCGCGTTGAACGGCCGGATCGCCTTCTGGTCGTCCGCAGAGGACGGCGCGCGCCGCGCCGCCGCGCAGCGGCTCGAGCGCTCGCTCGAGGTACTCGCGGCGGCGGGCGTGGCCGCGTCCGGCCGCGTCGGCGACGCGAACCCGCTGCTTGCGATCGACGACGCGCTGCGGACGTTCGCCGCCGAGGAGATCGTCGTCGTCACGCAGCCGGAGCACCGGTCGCACTGGCTGGCGCATGAAATCGCAGCCCGGGCGCGCGCCCGGTTCCCGCATCCCGTCCACGAGATCGTCGCAGCCTGACGATGTCGCGGCTCGCCGCGCTCGTCCTCGCCGTCGCCGCGGCTTCACTCGCCTCCTCGGCCGGCTCCGGTCATCTACTTCCTCCACGGTGCCGGCGACGTCGACGACGTACCGCTCGATCGAGCAGCTCGCCGCGGCCGTCGAGGCGTCGGGCCGTCAGGCGATCGTGATCGGCGTCTAGGGCGCGCGGGCAGGCGACACCGTCGCGTTCTACGTCGGCACCGACGACTCGCTCTTCGGCGAGGAGAACGTCGAGTTCGCGGCCGAGCTGCGCAACGCCGGACTCTCGGCCGTGGTGTTCCGGCTGTGCGCCGGCGGTCACGACTGGACGCTTTGGAGCGGCCACGCCGTCGCCTGGGTCGGCAAGGCGCTCGCAGTCGCGGCCTAAGAGCCGGCGGCCCCCGCCCGCCTGGCGGGGACCGCGGTCGTCGATCCGGTCGCTTGCTCTACATGTTCGGGCAATTGCCGGAGTGATGCGCCGTCGAGGGGTTCGTGGTCGAGGGCGTTGTCCCCGTCGACGGTGTCGTCGAGCTCTGCGACTGCGTCGGGGTCGTCGCTGTCGTCGAAGAGCCGGTGATCGCCGCGTACGCGGCCGTTCCGCCACCGATGACACAGGCGGCCGCGACGACCGCGAGCGCCGTCCGGGCGCGTGCTCCCATCCCGTTCCTCCTTTCAGTACGGAGTGGTCATCTCGAGTGAACACCCGCCGCCTGAAAGAACACTGTGATCTCTCTAAGAGTTTGAGCGGGACGGGTTCAGAGGTGATGCACAGCTGCCTCAGAGGTGACCGCCAGGGACGACCGCGATCGTCATCTCCGTCATGCACGTCCAGCGAACTGGAAGGAGATGATCCACATGAGGCGATTCGTTGCCTGCCTGCTCGCATGCGCGGCTCTCGCCGTGGTTGTCGCCGGCTCCGCCCTCGCGGACCCGGGAGACTCGGCCGACCTCGGCGTCTCGGTCAAGGCCGACGCGAAGTCGTACACGGTCGGCGATCTCGTCACCTACACGCTGACGGTCACGAACTACGGCGAGGCGACCGCCGACTCGGTCAAGCTCGTCGACCTGCTCCCCGCCGGGCTCGAGCTCGTCTCGGTCGACGCTTCGTCGTCGACGTCGAGCACGGTCGCCGCCGGCGATCTCGTCGTCGACCCGAACGACACGACGAGCGACACCGCCGCCGCCGCGCGCATCGCCGAGGGTGCGAAGATGGATCTCGGCTACGACGTCAGCAGCTCGGGCGGCGAGACGCTCGTCACGGTCCCGCTCGACTCGCTCTCGAGTCTCACGTACAGCTCGGCGAGCGACGCGATGCGGACGATCACGATCGTCGCCCGCGCGACGGCAAGCGGCACGACCACCAACGTCGCGTCGGTCGACTCGGCGAACCCCGACCAGAACGAAGCCGGCAACAACTTCGCGGTCTCGAGCGTCGCAATTGCCGCCTGAATCAACGTCGGCACCTCGCGAGGAGCGGTTGTCGGGCCGCTCCTCGCATCAGCTTCCTCACAGCCCGCTCTTAGCCGATTCACAGCTTGCGGAGTCATGCTCGAGATCTCACCGATGCGAAGGAGTTGAAGATGATCGAGAACGAACGGATGACTCGCCGTGGCTCGCTGCTGCGGTTCGCCGGACTCGCGGCGACGATCGGCGGCGGCGCCGCCGTGGCCGCCGAGGGCGCTCACGGCTCCGGGCCTGCCGCGGTCGCGTCCGGCCTCGTCTCCTGCGTGCTGACGCCGGAGCTGACCGAAGGCCCGTACTACATCGCAGGCGAGAAGGTGCGCCGCGACATCACCGAGGGCAGGCCGGGAACGCCGCTGACGCTCAAGGCGACCGTGATCGACGCGTCGACGTGCAAGCCGATCCGCAACGCGGCGGTCGACATCTGGCACTGCGACGCCGGCGGAGTCTATTCCGGCTTCGGGAGCGCCTCGACGGGCGGCGGTGGAGGAGGCGGCGGCGGGCCGACCGACAAGCTGACATTCCTCCGCGGGATCCAGCGGACGAACGCGGCGGGTGTCGCCGCGTTCCAGACGATCTATCCGGGCTGGTATCGCGGCCGCGCGGTGCACATCCACGTCAAGGTCCACGTCGGCGGCAACGTCGTCCACACCGGCCAGTTCTTCTTCCCGGACACGCTGACGGACACGGTGTACAAGAAGGCGCCCTACAGCGCGCGCGGACCGCGCGACCAGCGGAACCCGAACGACTCGATCTTCGTCAACGGCGGCTCGAAGGGAATGCTGACCGTCAAGAAGAGTGGGTCGGGCTACGTCGCCACGATCGCGATGGGGGTCCACGCCTAGCCGAACTCTTACGAAGCCTTTAACTCCTTCCCAGGGTTTTCCCAGCCGTCCCCACGACGCTGTGGGGCATTCCAGCTGCGAGAGGAGACCCTGTGCACTCACTTCGAAAGAGCTCCCTGATCGTCGCGTCCGTCGGCGCACTGCTGCTCGGCGGAGGCGTCCTCGCGACCGTGGCGTTCGGCGCCACCGGGCACAGCAAGAAGGACGCCGCGCCGAAGGCGGCGACCACGACCGGTTCGACGACGACGGGTGCGTTCAGGTCGAACGAGGACCCGGCGCACGAGGCGGGCGAAAGCGCAGAGGTCGAAGCGCAGGAGGACTCAGGTCAGCGTCCGCACGGCGCTCACAGCGGGCCGTTCAGGCCGAACGAGGATCCG
>Ga0066710_100000207_pt1 | contig 30815 bp, 37 predicted proteins | sample GraSoiAngelo_159_FD_79666 | JGI IMG/M metagenome (GOLD analysis project Ga0066710, IMG submission 79666) | Grasslands soil microbial communities from the Angelo Coastal Reserve, California, USA - 14_1009_16_40cm | ecosystem: Environmental > Terrestrial > Soil > Grasslands | place: USA... | reverse complement strand
GGTCGTGCGCGCCGCAGGCCGTCGTGGGGCGGGGGCCCCGCCGGCCGAGGCGCGACTCTAGACGGTCGTGCGCGCCGCAGGCCGTCGTGGGGCGGGGGCCCCGCCGGCCGAGGCGCGACTCTAAACCGACGATAGGTTCGGCCGGCTGGCCGATCACGAGCGGCCCACGGTGAGGCTGGCGTCGCGCGACGCGATCTCGCGGGTGAGCTCGGTGAGCACGCGTTCGAGCGGGACGGCGCCGAGGTCGTCCCCGGTGCGATGGCGGAGGCTCACGGTGCCGTTCTCGGCCTCCCGCGCGCCGACGACGAGCATGTACGGCACCTTCCGGAGCTGCGCGTCGCGGATGCGGTAGCCGAGCTTCTCGTTTCGGTCGTCGAGCTCGGCCCGGAGGCGCACGGCGCGCAGGCGGGCGTGCACCGTGCGCGCGTACTCGACGTGCTTCTCGCTGATCGGGAGCACTCGCGCCTGGACGGGCGCCAGCCACGTCGGGAAGGCGCCGGCGTAGTGCTCGATGAGGACGCCGACGAAGCGCTCGAACGAGCCCAGGATCGCGCGGTGGACCATGACCGGGCGCTTGGGCTGCCCGTCGCTGTCGATGTACTCGAGCGCGAAGCGGTCCGGCTGCTGGAAGTCGACCTGGATGGTGGCGTTCTGCCACCGCCGTCCCAGCGCGTCCTGGACGTCCACATCGATCTTGGGCCCATAGAAGGTCCCGTCGCCGGGGTTCAGGTCGAACGCGAGGCCGTTGGTGCGCAGCGCATCTTGGAGCGCCCGCTCGGCGACGGCCCACTGCTCGTCCGTCCCCAGGGACTTCTCCGGGCGCGTGGACAGCTTGAAGAACGCCTCGAGCGCGAAGGTCTTGTACCAGTCGCGCACCAGCTCGAGCATCGCCGTGATCTCGTCCTGGAGCTGATCGGGCCGGCAATAGATGTGGGCGTCGTCCTGCGTGAACTGCCGGACGCGGAGGAGCCCCGTCAGGGTGCCGGAGCGCTCGTTCCGGTGCAGCCGCCCCATGTCGGCGTAGCGCAGCGGAAGGTCGCGGTACGAGCGCAGCGTGTGACGGTAGACGAGCGTGGACTCCGGACAGTTCATCGGCTTGAGGCTGAAGAGCTGCTCCTCGACCTCGACCATGAACATGTTGTCCCGATAGTGGTCCCAGTGCCCCGATTGCTCCCAGAGCCGCTTGTTGACGAGGATCGGCGTGGAGATCTCCTGGTAGCCCCGCGCGTCCAGCGCTTCCCGCACGAAGCGTTCCAGCTCTCGCACGACCGTCCAGCCGTTCGGAAGCCAGAAGGGCGCGCCCGGCGAGACGTCGTGGAGCTCGAACAGATCGAGCTCGCGCCCGAGCTTCCGATGGTCGCGCTTCTTCGCCTCCTCGAGCCGCCAGAGATGCTTGTCGAGCTCCTCCTGCGTGAGCCAGGCGGTGCCGTAGATCCGCTGGAGCATCGGGTTCCGCTCGTCGCCGCGCCAGTAGGCGCCGGAGGACGAGAGGAGCTTGAAGTGCTTCACCTGACCGGTCGACACCACGTGCGGGCCGCGGCAGAGATCGATGAAGTCTCCCTGGCGGTAGAGCGACACGCGCGGGGCGGCGATGCCCTCGAGGATCTCGACCTTGAACGGCTCGCCACGCTCGCGGAAGAAGCCGATCGCCTCGTCGCGCGACATCTCCTGGCGCTCGAAGGGATGATCCGCCTTCGCGATCTCCCGCATGACCTCTTCGATCGTCACGAGGTCCTCGGGTGTGAACGGCTCCGCCTTGGCGAAGTCGTAGTAGAAGCCGTCCTCGATCGCGGGGCCGATCGCCACGCGCACCGACGGGAAGAGCCGCTTCACCGCCTGGGCCATGACGTGCGAGGTGGAGTGACGCAGCGTCGCGAGCGGCGAGGGATCGCAGTCGAAGTCGCCGGTCAGCTTGAGATGTCGCTCTTCTTCAGACAGTGGTGCGCTCGCCCGTGTGTGTGAGTGGTAGGCTCGGGCGGTTTCGAACCGCCGACCTCCTCTGCGTCAGAGAGGCGCTCTCCCACTGAGCTACGAGCCTATCCAGAGTGACGATCATGCTACCGCCAACACCTTGGAAGTACAACCGCTTCAACGGAGGATATTGGTGAGCGAGCTCTCGACGAGCACGTAGTTGAAGTTGGCCATGATGCGCACCCCGGCGCTGCCGGGTTTCGCCGCCGCCATCAGGGCCGCCGGTACGGGCGGGAACGGCGAGGCCAGCCGGATCGCGTTCGCGGCGTAGTCGTCGTAGATCCCGTAGCCCGACTGCTGCGACACTTCCAGCATGGGTACGCGGCCATCCTTGAGGATGCCGAAAACGATCACGAGCCGGGCCGACTTGTAGTCGCAATGCCCGCTCACCGCGTCCTTGATGCAGGGATAGCCCCACTTTTCCTTGATCATTCGCCGCACGCGGTCGAGATAGTCGTTGTACTTCGGATCGGACGAATCGAGCGGGATCGGCTCGCCCTCGATGCCCGCCCAGGCCTCTCCCTTTCCCCCGGCGCCGCCCGGGCCCGAGCCGCCACGGCGCAGCGACCGGATGTCGGGCACGGGCTCGCGGGGCTCCGGCGCGACGGCGACCCGCGGCGCCGGAGCCGCCGGCGCCGCGGGGGCGGCTTCCTGCGGCTGAGGCTCGGGAGTGCGCACCGGCTCGTTCACGAGTGGCTCGGTGGGCTTCGAGGGCGCGGCGGCCGCTCGGGGCCCGTCGGCGTCCGGCGCCGGCGGCGCGGGAGCGACGGGCGCCGTCGGTGCGCTCGCGACGCTCGGCCGTTCGGGCGCGCGCGGAGCAGGCTGGCTGGGCGCGGCCGGCGGCGGAGCCTTGGCGACGCGGGGTGCTGGAGGCGTGGGCCGGCCCTTCGGGGCTGGAACAGGAGGCGCCGGGGCGGCGGGGGCGCCGCGCTGGGCCTCTGCGTCGGCTTGCGGTAGCTCGACGAAGAGCGGCTCGCCGCGCTTGAGCAGGGGGGTGGTCGACGACGGTCGCAGCCAAAGGAGCGCCCCGAATACGAGCAGATGGAGCGCGAGCGACGCCGTGATCCCGATGATCAGGGGACGCCGCCTCGTTCGTGGCCGAGCGCTCAAGCGCATTGCCGACAATTATAGCCCTGGAGCCGCTAGAGGTCCCGGTCCATGGCCCGCGCGATGCGGCGCACCCGTTCCATCAGCGCGGCGAAGCGCTCGGGCTTGAGCGACTGGGGCCCGTCGGAGAGCGCCTCTTCGGGTCGGGGGTGGACCTCGATGATGAGCCCGTCGGCGCCGGCCGCGACGCCGGCCATGGCCATCGCCTCGACGAACTCCCAGTGGCCCGTGCCGTGGCTCGGGTCGACGAAGATGGGCAGGTGCGAGAGCTTCTTGACGACGGGCACAGCGTTCAGGTCGAGCGTGTACCGCGTCGAGGCCTCGAAGGTCCGGATACCCCGCTCGCAGAGGATGACGTTCGGGTTGCCGCGCGCCAGCACGTACTCCGCGGACAGGAGCCACTCCTGGATCGTCGTGGCCATGCCCCGCTTCAGGAGGACGGGCTTCCCGGCGTCGCCGACGCGCTTGAGCAGCGAGAAGTTCTGCACGTTGCGGGCGCCGACCTGGAGGATGTCGGCGTGCTCGGCGACGAGGTCGACCTTGTCGGGCTCCATCACTTCGGTAACGATCGGCAGTCCCGTCTCGCGCTTGGCCTCCGCGAGCAGCTTCAACCCCTCGTCCTCGAGCCCCTGGAACGCGTAGGGCGAGGTGCGCGGCTTGAAGGCGCCGCCGCGCAGGATGCGGGCGCCGGCGGCCTTGACCTTCTCGGCCGCCTCGAGCAGCTGCGGGCGCGACTCGACCGAGCACGGCCCGGCCATGACCACGAGCGACCGACCGCCGATCGTCACGTCACCGACGCGGATCTGGGTCGGCTCGTCGCGAACCTCGCGGCTGGCGAGCTTGTAGGGCTTGAGGATCGGCGTGACGGACTCGACGCACTCGAGGGACTCGAGGCTGCGGAGCGCGTCCTTGCCACGATCGTCGCCGACCGCGCCGATCACGGTCCGCAGGGCCCCGCGAATCGTGTGAGGGCTGTAGCCCATCGCGGTGATGCGATGACAGACGTCCTCGACCTCGGCGTCCGAGGCTCCCGACTTCAGCACGATGATCATGACTGGCTCCTTTGTAGCGGGTGCCGTGAGCTAGGCTCAGACCGAGGGTGGCCTGAGACAGATGCGACCCGGCTCCGACACGCCCGTTCTACCCGTTCACGATGGCGCCTTCCCGCCCGTTCAACCCGATGCATGCGCCTCCTCCCTTTACGAAAAAGAAAAGGCCGCGGGGTGAGCCCGCGGCCTGGATCGTCTCGGCGCCGCGGGCTTTCGGTCCGCCCGCGGCTCCCTGCTCAGCTCAAGTCAGAGTGCCTGGGCGGACCTCGGCGAAGTAGAAAAACGAGAAGAAGCCGATGCGGCGCGTCGAGGTGCCCATAGCGTGCCGAGGAGTCTATCGAGCGCGGCCGGGGCCGTCAAGCCTTTTCTGGGCCCCGCTTGTCCCTCGATGGCTTGTGGAAGCGCTTGACGAGGCGATCGCGGTAGTAGTAGAGCGGCAAACAGAGCGCGAGGATGATCGCCACGAAGGCGATCGCGTAGATGTACTGCTGCTCGGCCACGTGCGCGCCGAAGTACGAGGAGACCCAGGTGCCCGGAATCCGCGCGAGAGTCGAGACGACGGCGAAGAGCCAGAAGGGCATCGGGCTGATCCCGAAGAGGTACGAGATGATGTCCTTCGGGAACCCGGGGATGAGGTAGAGGACGAAGCAGATGATCGCGCCCTCCGCCTCGAGGACGAAGTTCATCCGGTTCCAGTGGTGCTCGCTGAGCCACGGCCGGACGAGCGGCTCGCCCCACTTGCGCCCCACCCAGAAACAGAAGAGCGTGCCCAGCGTCAGGCCGATCGTGGAATAGAGGAGCCCGAGCCACGTTCCGAAGAGCGCCCCACCGACCGGCCCGGTGATCTCGCCGGGGATCGGCGAGATGATGACCTGGAGCGCCTGGATCGCGATGAAGACGAGCGGCGCCATCCAGCCCCACGACCGCACCGTGTCCTTGAGAAACTTCTTGTCTTGGTAGAGGCGGATGAGGAACCGGATGACCGGGGCGTCCACGACGACGAGCCAGATGACGACGACGAGCAGCGCGAACAGCACCGACGTGACGATCGCCCAGCGCGCGCGATCCGTCATCGGCGCACGTGGAGCGCGGCGTCACAGCGTCGGACGGCGATCCCTCCAGGGCGACGCGGCCTCGAATGCAGCCGACGCGGCGAGCACGGTGGCGTCGGCGTGGCGGCGCCCGACGATCTGGAGACCGACCGGGAGGCCGTCGTCGGTCCAGCCGGCGGGCACGCTCGCCGCCGGCTGGCCGGTCATGTTGAACGGATACGTGAACGGCATCCAGCCGAGCACTGAGACGTCCTGCCCCGCGATCTCGCGGGGCGGCAGCGCGCCGGCCGCGAAGGGCAGCACCGCCACCGTCGGCATGAGCAACACGTCGAAGCGCTCGAGAAAGGTCTGAACCTCGCGCCAGTAGTCCTCGACGCGCGCAACCGCGCGGAGATAGTCGCGCGCGGTGACGGCGCCGCCGCGCCGGATGAGCCGCACCAGCGTCGGGTCCATCAGCGGCTCGGCGTCCGGCAGCCGATCCGACCAGGCGGCGTAGAACTGCGCGGCGATCATCGTGGTGAAGAGCTCCTCGGGGCTCTCCCAGCCCGGGTTGACGACTTCCACGTGACAGTCCAGGGCCTCGAATGCGCCCGCGGCGTTCTCGCACACCGCCAGCACCGTCGGGTCCACCGCCGCGTAGCCGAGATCGGGTGCCCAGGCCACGTGCAGCCCCTTCACGTCGGCATCGCACGCCTCCAGATACGAGCCCGCCTCGCGCGCGAGCGATCCGCGGTCGCGGTCATCGCCGCCGGCGACGACGTCGAGGACGGCCGCGGCGTCGCGGACCGTCCGCGTGATCGGGCCGACATGCGCGACGCGCTCGAAGCCGCCGAACACCGCGCGGTCCGGCACGCGGCCGAACGAGGGCTTGAAACCGTACACGCCGCAGAACGCGGCCGGGATCCGGATCGAGCCCCCGCCGTCGGTGCCGAGCGCCACGGGTCCGACGCCGCTGGCCACCGCCGCCGCCGCGCCGCCGCTCGAGCCCCCGGGCGTCAGGGTCGGATCCCAGGGATTGCGCGTGATGCCGAAGAGCGGGTTCTCGGTGAGCGCCTTGTGGCCGAGCTCCGCGGTGTTGGTCTTGCCGAGCAGCACGGCGCCGGCCGCCTTCAGCCGGCCGACCGCGAGCGCGTCCTCGTCGGGCACGAAGTCAGCGAAGAGCCGCGATCCCCCCGTGGTCGTGAGACCGCGCGTCGGCAGGACGTCTTTGACCGACATCGGCACGCCGTGGAGCGGGCCGAGCGGCTCGCCCTTCACGACGGCGATCTCCGCTTCGCGCGCGGCGACGCGCGCAACGTCGGCTGTCACCAGGCAGAACGCGTTGATCGTCGGGTTGACCGCTTCGAGTCGCGCGAGGACGGCGTCGAGGATCTCGAGGGGCTTCACCTCTTTTCGCCGGACGAGCTCCGCGAGCTCGAGCGCCGAGTGCCAGGTCTCCATTGACGGCCCGCATTGTATCATTGCGCTCCGTGCAGGTCGTCGACCGCCGGGGGACGCTCGTCACCGAGCTTCGCCGGACGGCCACCGGCTCTCTCGAGAGCGCCTGGGTGCGGATTCCCGATGGCTCGTGGCTCGGGATCGAGCCGCGCGCGACGCGGGAGACGCCGTGGGGCTGGTCCGATCGGCTGTGGCACGCCGCCGAGCCCGCGCCCGGCGGGTGGCACGGAACCCGCCTCACCCTGTTCGAGGCGCTCGACTGGGCACGGATCGATCGGATCCCGGTGCTCGGCGAGCCGGCGCGGCTGCCGCCGGGTGGCGGCACCGCCGTGCTGAACCTCGTCGCGACCCTCGCCGCCGAGCAGGGCGCCGAACCGCTCGCGTATCGCGGCCCCTACCCGACCGAGCAGCTCTTCCTCGCGTTGCTCGAGTCGTTCCGCTACGAGCCCGACGTGGCCGATCCGCTCGCGACGTTCATGCGCGGCGCGCTGGTGTGGAGGCCCGCTCCCAGCGAGCGTGTCTTCGTCACCGCCGACCTCTACGTGCAGCTCCGCGGGCGGATCGAGAAAGTCGTCTGGCGGGGCACCGCCTACTATCGCCCGGATTGGCAAGGGGTCGTGCGTCACACGCCGCGCCGGATCACCGACGCGCCCGACGGCGTGCGCTGCGCCCTCTGGGCGCTCGGGCGGCGCCTCGAGGACCACCTTCTGCTCCGCTCCGACGGCGACCTCGCGACGATCCTCGCCGACGAGCCCGCGCCGGCGGCGACCACGCCGCTGCCGCCGAGCGTCTGGTCGGGCGTCGTCGCCACGGTCGCGGGGCGCTCGGCGACGCCCCTGGCGCCCTTCATCGAGTCGGTCGCCAGGACGTTCTCGCTCGAGTGGGGACCCGTCGCGCGGGACCTCGTGCAGATCGGACGAGGGCGCGTGCGACTCTCCGAGCGGCTCCGGGACGCGCTGGCGGCAGGACTGGCGGCGGCGCCCGCCCGCGCCGAGTGCCTGGCGCTCGGGCTCGCGGCGATCGCCGAGATGGCGGCGCTGGTGGGCGACGAGCTGCGGGGGCGCGCGCAGGCCGAGGTCCTCCGCCTGTCCGCGGCGGCTCAGCCCGCCGCCCTCGCGGGCTCGGCCGCTTCGCGCGGCGGCGCGGAGCGCGCGCGCGACATCACCGCGGCGGTGGAGGCCCTGCTCGCCGAGGTCGCGGGGTGAGGATCAGCTCGTCGCGCTGACGATGATCCAGACGTTGAACGCGATGAACGCGGCGACCGAGAGCGTCGAGAGGACCACGTAGCCGACCCAGAGCCCTTCCTCGCGGCCCAGCCGCACGCGGGCGGAGCCGTTGAGGAGCCCCTTCACGTACGCGAGCGCGTCGTGCTTGAGCGTCGGGACGCCGAGCACGTCGACGAGCACGTGGTAGCCGTCCATCTCGATGAAGCAGAAGGGGTAGAGCGCGATCACCAGCGCCTGCCACTGGATGATCCCGGACGCGGCCGCGAACGCCTGCGTGAAGCTGCCCGCCGGGGCCTGGGCGGCAACGATGAACGCGACGCCGCCCAGGACCAGGTGGACGAGCGCGCCGGTGACGGCGGTGACGACTCGGGCGCGCCGGCTGGCCATGAAGATGTCGGTCACGTCCACATAGAACGTGGGCACGAAGCCGTGCAGGAAGGTGAATCCGAACTCCCGCACGCGTCGACGGTAGTGGATACACGCCAGGCCGTGCGCGAACTGGTGCAGCGCCACGCTGCCGAAGAAGAGCAGCTTGACCGTGACGATACCGAGCATGGCCCGGCCGCCGAAGCCTTCGAGCACGTCGTGCATCTCGCGAAAGAGGAGCACGGCGGCGCCGGCGCCCACGAGGGCCAGCCCGACGCACGCGACGATGGCCGCGGGCGTGAAGAGCAGGAACCCGCCGTACCGGTAGAGACGCTGGAAGAACCCATGGACGTTGGTGCTGGCGATCCGGATGCGCTCGAGCGCGGTCAGCGCCAGCTCGATCGCCTTCACGATGCGACGGTCCCGGTTGCGCGCCAGCGCCTGGCGCAGCCGCGACCGCGGCTCGAACGTCAGGAGCTGGGCCCGCTGGAGCTTGCGGAGGAGGCTCGGGATGATATCGAAGTCGAACTCCCCGTACTGCAGCACGTACGCCGTCGCGATCTCCTGGAGCGACGTGGCGCCGTTCATCTGGTCCCAGAGGAATCGCTCGTGCGCGGAGAGCAGGAGGAAGCGATCCGTCGTGGTGTTCTTGAGGACGAATCCGGGCGAGCCGGCGACGCGCGAGCGCAGCTCGGAGATCTCGTACGACTCCACGCGGCGCGGACGCGAGTTGAGATAGCCGACCACGCTCGCGACCTGACGAAGCTCGAAGTCCTCGTCGTCGTCGCGCCGGACGAGCAGCTCGAGCTTCGCCGGGGCTGGCTGCTCCGTCACCGGGTCTCGACGTCGAGGCCGGTCGCCTCGAGCCCCCAGCGGGTCGCCTCCGCCACCTGCTGTGTGGAGCGCCGCAGTCGCTCCATGAAGACCTGGACCATCGCATAGAAGAACGCGGCGGCGGCGCTCGGATTGGTCTCGGTCAGCGATTGCAAGTTTTCGCGGCCGAGGATGAGCAGCTCGACGTCGGTCTCGGCCTGCGCGGTGGCCGAGCGGGGCGAGCCGTCGAACAGACTCATCTCGCCGAAGAAGTCGGCGGGCTCGACCCGGACCAGGACCTGCTCGACCTTTCCGGTCACCGCTTTGGAGATGAGGATCGTGCCCTGGCGCACGATGAACATCTCGTCACCCTGATCGCCTTCCCGGAAGAGCACCTGCCGGCGGCGGAGCGCGCGCTCACGCAGACGGTCCGCCACGGCGGCCAGGTCGGGATCGGCGAAGGCCTCGAAGACGCGGACGTCGCGCAGGAACGCGAGTGTAGCGGCGGACGCCGGCACGCGCGTGGGGGCCGGGGCCTAGGTGGCCACGCGGCTGATGAGAGTGCTACGGAACTCGTGCCGTCGCTGACTCGAAGGCGTCTTGGCCAGCCGGGTGAGGGCCTGCCGAACGGTCGCGCGCTCGGCGTCGCTCAACTCGTACTCGGCCAGGAGCGGCTCGGGCGCACGCTGCAGCTCGGCGAGGAATTCCGGATCGATCATCACCCGCCCGACGAGCTCACGCAGCCCTTGCGCCATGCCGCGGATCATACCAATTTCCTCGGCCGTTTGATAGGCTCCGTCCATGCCGGGCGGCTCGCACCGTGCGCTCCTGGTGGCCGCACTGGGGTTCAGCTCTGCCTTCGAGACAACGCCGTTCCTCGCGGTCCAGGTCGCTGCGTGGCAGACCCTCGCCCGGACGTGAGGCACGCCGCGCGGCGAGTCGCGACCGGCGGGCTCGCCTTCCTGGTCATCGCGCTGGGCGTCGTGGCGCCTCGGACGCCCGCGGCGCAGCCGGGCACGCATGTTCCCTGGATCGGGTATCTGGCCGACGAGCCGACTCCCGACTCGATCCCGGTCCTACGCGAGGGGCTTCGCGAACGCGCGTGGATCGAGGGCCAGTCGGTCAAGATCTGGTATCGCTACGCGCAGGGCAAGCCCGATCTCTATGCTCAGCACGCCGACGATCTCGTGCGCCTGAACGTCGCCGTCATCGTCGCCGTCGGCGGGCCGGCGATCGAGGCCGCTCGGCAAGCGACGAAGACGGTTCCGATCGTCGTGGTCTCGCTCGACGATCCAGCGGCCGCCGGGCTCACCGGCGACCCCGCCGGCCCGGCGAGCAATCTCACGGGCATCACGACGTTCGGCGTCGAGCTGAGCGCGCGCCGCCTCGAGCTCCTGCGGCAGGTGGTGCCGGGAATCGTCCGCGCGGCGGCGCTGTGGAACCCCGCCAGCGCGAGCGCGGCGATCGAGCTGCGGGCGTCCCAAGCCGCGGCGCAGGGGCGCGGCGTGGAGCTGACACCGGTGGAGATCCGAGCGGACGGCGACGTTCGAGAAGCCTTGGCCAAGGTGCAGACCCTGCGGCCGCAAGGGTTGATCGTGCTGCCCGACGCGCTCACCTTCGCGCACCGGCAGCGGATCGCGACCTTCGTGAACCGCAACCGCTTGCCGACCGTGTTCCCGTTCCGTGACTTCGTCGACGCCGGCGGTCTCCTCTCGTACGGTGCCCGCTGGACCGACGTCTTCCGTCTGACCGCCGGGATCGTCGACCGGATCCTGAGAGGCGCTCGGCCCTCGGACCTGCCGGTGACGCGCGCGACACAGTTCGAGCTCGTCGTCAATCTCCGAACCGCCCGCGCGCTCGCCCTGGCGATTCCCGTGTCGCTGCTCCAGCGCGCCGACCGGGTGATCCAGTGACGACGCGGCGGGCAGCGGCGTTCGCCTGGGTGGCGGGCCTGCTGGCCGGGTGCGCGACACCAGAATGGGTCTACGAGAAGCCGGGCGTGACGCCGGCGAAGCTCGACCACGACTCGGTGACCTGTCGCAAGGAAGCCCTCGATCCGCAGGTGCTCGTGCTTCCCGGCTCCGAGCGCGTGGACCGGGCCGCTTTCAACCGCTGCATGGTGCGGAAGGGGTACACCGCGCGGACGGTGGACAAGCCGCGATGACCGACGCGACGAATCGCCGGGACGCGGCCATCCATCCTATAGGTGTAGATGGGACCGGGCAGGCGGAACCGACGCCGATGGTTCCCGGTTGTTGGAAGCGGAGGTGCGTCGATGCACGGAATCCGTGTCGCCCTCGTGCTCGTGAGCCTCGTACTGATGGCCACGGGCAGCGCCGTCGCGGCGAACTATGCGCAGGAGACCCTCGATCGCTACTTCAGGATCGAGTTCCAGGCCACGCCGCGCCCGCCGCGGTCGGTGATCAGCGGGTATGTCTACAATCAGAACCCCGGCTTGTCGGCCGAGCGCATGCAGCTCGCGATCGAAGGCCTCGACGCCTCCGGGAAGGTCATCGGAACCTCGACGACGTGGGTGCTCGGCGGCGTGCCCCCCGGCAATCGCGGCTACTTCACCACTCAGGTCGCGCCGGCCGCCTCGTACCGGGTTCAAGTCCAGTCCTTCGAGTGGAGCGGTCGCGGCGGCGCCTCGAACTGACCTTCCCAGACGGCCGGTCGTGCGCGCCCGTGACCGGCATTCACGCGAGGACTGCGGCCGGGTTGCCGACCAGGGAAACACGCCGGTGATCAAGAGCGTCTCGCTGCTGACCCGCAAGGCTGGGATGCGGTGACAGCCGTGTAAATCTTGCCGACGATCGTCGCCAGGCTGCCGCCCTATTCGACACGCCCGGAGGCCACCCTCGTCTCGGTGATCCCGCAAAGTCAAGACGTTAGGTTTCGACTGTCCATGGCATGAGCCATGCTGCTCCCTGGCCGGGATTCCTGGCGAACGTGCCGGGGACCAAGGGAGGGGACGAGCCTGCGACACGTCGTCGTGGCACTTCTCGCACTGGCCCTGCTCGGACCGATCAGCCCGAGCTGGGCCGATTCGACATCGGGCTCGAGCACACCCGCGCAGGTCGGCTATGGAGCCGGCAGCTTCCTGGGCACGCTCCTCTACACGCCGGCCAAGGCGAGCTTCTGCCTCCTTGGGGCGATCGGTAGCGCGCCCACCGCGATCGTCTCGACTCGCACCGCGGGCAAAATAGTCGGGGCCAGCTGCCGCGGGACCTGGGTGATCACGCCCGAGGTCTTGCAAGGGCGCGAGAAGCTGAAGTTCATCGGCGACACTCCGGCCGACCAGGCCGCCGCCGCGCGATAAGAGGAACGCCGCGCCGGAGGCCGACATGAGAGCCTTCAACACGTCGTTCACTCTGGAAAGCACGGCTCGCACCGAGATCGCGGACATCACCGCGCTCGTGACGTCCGCGATCCGGCCGTTCGCCGTGTCCACGGGAATCGCGCTCGTCAACACGCTTCACACGACGTGCGCGCTCTTCATCAACGAGTTCCAGAGCGCTTTGATGGAAGATCTCAGGGGACTGATCGAGCGGCTGATCCCCGATAGCGCGGGCTACTGTCACGACGATCCGCGCATCTCGGACTGCGAGCGGGGCAACGCCCGCGCGCATCTCCGAGCCGTGCTGCTCGGTCGGACCCTCGCGGTCGGGGTCAACGACGGCGATCTCACGCTGGGCCAGTTCCAGTCCGTCATCTTCGCCGAGCTCGACGGGCCGCGCAAACGCGCGATCAGCATCCAGGTCATCGGCGAGTAGGACGCCCTTGTTGATGGATCGAGGCTGACGCGTGATGCGCCGTCGAAGCGTCGTGCTGGGGCTCGGTCTGGTCGGCCTCGCGCTCGTTGCGCCGGCCTGCGCCGGGACGACGCGGCCGGCCGGCCTCGCGACAGCTCCGCCGGAGCCGACGAAGCGGATCGTAGGGCTCGCGTCGTGGTATGGGCAACGCCACCAGGGACGTCCGACCGCCTCGGGCGAGATGTACGACATGAACAAGCTGACGGCCGCGCATCGCACGATGCCGTTCGGGACCCGTCTGCGGGTGACGAACACCGAGAACGGCCGGTCCGTCGTCGTTCGCGTGACCGACCGGGGGCCGTTCGCGTCCGGGCGAATCCTCGACGTGAGCCTCGCCGCGGCGAAGGCGCTCGGCATGGTCGGTGACGGTGTGGCGCATGTCGAGATCGCCGTCCTCGCCAACAGCGAGTGACGGCGCTACCGCGTGTAGCCCAGCTCGTTCCTGACCGCTCGGACGCCGGTGATGTCGCGCGCCATCTCCGAGGCCTTGGCGCTCGCCACCACGGTCGGAACTTTGCCCGTCAGGGTCACGACGCCGGCGTCGGTGCGGACCTTGACGTGCTTGAGATCCGTGTCCTGAGAGAATCGGGTCTTCACGGCGGTCGTGATGTGCGTGTCGCTGACGCCGGGGGACTCTCGCAACCCCCTGGTCTCGATCGCCGGACCGGCGGCGCCCCCTGTGAGCGGCGAAGCGAGGAGCGCGACCGTCAGGAACGCGACGAGGGCGTGGCCCATGGGTACGTCCTCCCGGCGAAGAAGACCAGCAAGGCGCGTACCAGTGCGCCATCGCGTGGCGATCCCTGGGCATTCCAGCGGCGAGTCGATTCGAGAGCGCGTGAATTCCAGAAGATGCGGCGCGCGTAACTTCTACTCGGCAGTCTCTCGACGCGCCGCTCGCCGAGGGCGCGCCTCGCCGGTAGGAAAGCGCTACACGGCGGCCGGGTAACTTGGGCCGGTCATTTCCCCTTCAGTCGGACGTCCTCGTACGGCGCGGAGAAGGGAAGAGCACGCTCCTCAAGGCGCTCGCCGGCCTGCTGCCGCGCGAAGGACGGGCGACGCTCGACGGCCGAGTGCTGCCGGCGGGCTCAGCCACGGCGGCCGTGCGCGCCGGGCTGATCCTGGTCGCCGAGGGGCGTCATCTCTTTCCACGCATGACGGTGCTGGAGAATCTCCAGCTGGGTGGCTGGCTCCTTGCCAAGCAAGAACGGGCCGCGCGGCTGGACCGAGCGCTCTCGCTCTTCCCCAGGCTCCGCGAGCGGCGTCACCAGCTCACTGGTTCCATGAGCGGTGGCGAGCAACAGATGGTCGCGCTGGCGCGGGCGCTCGTCGGCCGCCCGCGCCTTCTCATGCTCGACGAGCCGTCACTCGGGCTGGCCCCCCCGGCTCGTGGACGAGGTCATGGCGCTCGTCCGTCGCATTCGCGACGAGGACGTCACCGTCCTCCTGGTCGAGCAGAACGTCGCCAAGGCGCTCGCCATCGCCGACGACGCCCACGTCCTCGAGCGCGGCCGGCTGGTGGCCAGCGGCCCCGCGTCGGACCTGCTGCGTTCGAACCTGGTGCAAGCAGCCTATCTCGGCGCTCGCTAGGGCTCGTGGTACAGTCTCGGCGCTGAGCGACGTCAACCCGCACGAACCCTCGGAGGCCAGCATGGCGAGCAACGTGGTCCGCGTCGGCGATGTGGAAATCACGCAACTATCGGACGGGATGCTCGAGTTCGACCTCTGCAATTTCTTCCCGACGATCGCAGAAGACAACTGGGGGCCCTACGAGTCCCACCTGCACGAGCACAAGGTTCGCTTCAACCTCGGCTCCTATCTGATCCGGGCCGGAGGGCGGACGATCCTCGTCGACACGGGACTCGGCCCGAAGCCGGCGGAGACCCCCGACGTCCCCTGGGGCCAGCTGATGAACGATTTCAAGGCCAAGGGTGTGAGGCCGGAAGACGTGGATATGGTGGTGATGACGCACCTCCATCGCGACCACGTCGGCTGGAACCTCGCGGCCCAGGGCGACCGGTTCGTGCCGACGTTTCCCCGCGCGCGCTACTGGATGAGCACCAAAGATTGGGAGGCGTGCCACAACCCCGAGTTCCAGCCGACGCGCTTCGTCAACGCGCCGACGTGCGTCTGGCCGCTGGCCCAGCTCGGCCTGATCGAGTTCATGCAGGGCGAGCACAGCATCACGCGCGAGCTGACGGCCGTGCCGACACCCGGCCATACGCCCGGGCACATGAGCATCTTGATCACCTCCAAAGGAGAGCGAGCGCTCGTGCTGGGCGACGCGGCGCACAGCCCGGTGCAGGTGCTCGAGCCGGACTGGGTCTCGCGCGCCGACATGGACCCGGACCTGACGCGTCAGACCCGCAAGGCCCTGCTCGACCGTCTGGAGCGTGAGCAGATCCTCGTGGCGGCGGGGCACTTCGAGGCGCCGGGATTCGGAAGGATCATCCGTCTCGAGGGCCGGCGCTACTGGCAGGGGCTCTAAACCCTCACGTCGGTCGAGCACCAGGCCCGAGTGCCAGCTCCGCCGAGAGGAGCTCGGGGTCGACGGGCTTCAGCAAATGCTCGTCGAATCCGGCATCGAAGGCGCGCTGCCGGTCTTCCTGCTGGCCGTAGCCGCTGAGCGCGATCAGCCGGGCGCGGTCGTGTAGCGTCGAGCGGATCTGCCTGGCCACCTCGTAGCCGTCCATCCCCGGTAGCCCGATGTCGATCAACACGATGTCGGGCTGGCAGCGGGCGGCGAGCGCGACACCGCTGACACCGTCCGCCGCGTCGTGGACCTCGTGACCGTAGGTCTCGAGCAGGAGGCGCATCAACTCCCGGTTGTCGGAGTCGTCCTCGACGATCAGGATGCGTCTCGGCGTCCCGACGGCCGGAATCTCCGGGCAACCCTCGCGCTCGATCATGGCAGCGCCTCGCGCTATCCGGCGGCGGCCGACGCCCCGGCCAGAACCTTCCGGCCCATCGCTGTGCCCTCGAGGCGGAAGTAGTCCAGCATGTTGAGCGCGGCGATCTTGAACGCCTCCTCGGCTGGCACGTCGGCGAACAGTCGCTCGGCGAACGGGCGCGTGTTCGGCCAGTCGCACTCGATGTGCGGGAAGTCGGTCGCAAACATGATCCGCTCGACGCCCATGTGGTGACGCAGCTCGATCGCCACGCGCTCCACGTGCTGCACGCTGAAGAAGATGTGCTGCCGGACGTAGTCGCTCGGCCGCTGCTTGAGCGGCTTGAAGTTGAGGAGCCGCGCGGCCCAGTGGCGGTGCCGCTCGTACCAGTAGTCGGCCTCCTCCATCCAGAAGGGCACCCAGCCCAGACGGGTCTCGGCGAAGAAGATCTGGAGATCCGGAAGGCGATCGAAGACGCCGGACAGGATGAGCTGCGCGAAGCTCATGGACGGCGCCGTCCCCAGGAACGGCAGGGCCACCCACTCGACGAGCTTTCTCGGCCCGATCCTGGCGAGCATCTGCGGATCGACACCGGGATACTCGAACGTGGGCTGTGACGCGCGCGGCCCGAGGCGGTCGAAGCCGACGTGCACGGTCAACGGCATTTTCATATCGGTCGCGGCCGTCCAGAAGCGGTCGTCGGCCGGCGTCGGATAGCCCTTGCCGCTCGGGAACACGCCGAGCGCCACTCCCTTGAGACCGAGTCGCGCGCAGTACTCGAGCTCGGCGATGGCGTCGTCGACGTTGGTCCACGGGATGACGCCGAGCCCGATGAGGCGGTCGCGCGACACCGCGCAGTACTCCTCGCCGAGCCAGTCGTTGTACGCGCGGACGGTCGCGCGGTACACGTCGTCGTCCGTCATCAAGCGCCAGAGCCGCGGGCCCACCTGCATGTTCGGGAAGAGCACCTCGGCGTGGAGCCCGTCCACGTCCTGCTCCCGGAGCCGCTGCTCCGGCGGGCCCACCCCCGCCGTGTCTTCGACCGTGACGCCCAGGGGCTCCCAGGTCTCGTTGGTCCGGCCGGCCCTCAGATCGAGGAACGGGGCGGGATAGGGTGGCTGGCCCTCGACGAGGATCGCGTCGCCACCGTCGGGAAGCTTGATCGTCCGCGGCGCCTTGTCCCGGTACTTCGCTGGCATCCGTGGCGTCCAGCGCTCGGGGCGGACTTCCAGATGACCGTCGCTCGAGATCAGGGGCGGAAGACCGGAAGCTGTCATGGCGAGGTCTCCTTTACTCCGGGGATGGTACCATCGGCACGGCGGAACGTGACGAGGGGTGTCGAAACAAGGAGGAGAGCCATGGGCGCGATCCTGGGTCTGGGAGTGACGCACTATCCACCTCTTTGTGGGCGGGACGAAGACATGGCGCGCATCCTCAAGCGCGTCATCCAGGATCCCGACCTCCCGGAGCGGTACCGGCGCCCTGAAGGGTGGCCGGCCGCGATGCGCGAGGAGTACGGCGCCGACGAAGGGCTGGGCGCCGCGCGGCGACACCGCGAGGCTTTGATCGCCGGGTTCCGCGAGACCCGCCGGCGGCTCGACGACTTCGCGCCGGACGTCGTGCTGATCTGGGGCGACGACCAGTACGAGAACTTCAAGGAGGACGTCATTCCGCCGTTCTGCGTCCTGGCCTACGAGGCGATCGAGCATCGGCCGTGGGCGGAAGGCCGCTGGCAGAAGGCCCGGAACGCGTGGGACGAGGCGAGCGACGCGACCTTCGTCTACAAGGGGCAGCGCGCGGCCGCGAAATCGCTCGTCACGGGGCTGCTCGAGGCCGGGATCGACGTGTCATACGCGTACCGGCCGCTCCATCATCCGCTGGGGCACGCCTTCATGAACACGCTCCTCTACCTGGACTACGATCGGCAGGGCTTCCCCTACCCGGTCGTGCCGTTCTCCATCAATTGCTACGGTCGCCGGGTCATCTCGCAGTACGGCGGCGCCGCGACCTTCGCGGATCTCCCGACGGAGGCTCAGCTCGATCCGCCGTCGCCGGCGCCGTGGCGCTGCTTCGATCTCGGCCGGGCCGCGGCGCGCATCCTGGCCAAGAGTCCGTGGCGGGTCGCGCTGATCGCCTCGTCGAGCTGGTCGCATGCCTTCCTGACCCCCAAGCACCACCTCCTCTACCCCGACGTCGAGGCCGATCGCGCGCTCTACGAGAAGCTGCGCGTCGGGGACTACGAGGCCTGGCGGGGAACGCCGCTGACGACGCTCGAGGAGAGCGGCCAGCAGGAGATGCTGAACTGGATGTGCCTGGCCGGGGCGATGTCCGAGCTCGGGCGGAAGCCGGACGCGACGACGTTCGTCCAGACCTACATCTTCAACTCGAGCAAGTGCTTCGCGTCGTTCAGCGGGTGAGTTAACCGTGCCCCCCCTGGCGGGCTTGCGGGTCATCGACGCCGCGAGCTTCATCGCCGGGCCGGTGGCGACGACCATCCTCGCCGACCTCGGCGCGGACGTCGTCAAGATCGAGCCACCGGACGGCGATACGTACCGTCATCGCGGCGGCGGCCCGGGCGTGCCCGAGAGCCCGTACAACTACCGCTGGATCGTCGACAATCGGACCAAGCGCGGGCTCGCGCTCGATCTCCGCAAAACGGAGGGCTGCGAGGTGCTCTGCCGTCTGGTCGAGCGCGCCGACGTGTTCGTCACCAACACTCCGCTCGACTCCCGCGCGCGGCTCCGCATCCGCTGGGAGGATCTGGCCCCGCTCAACTCCCGGCTCATCTACGCCTCGGTGACCGCGTACGGTGAGCGCGGCGAGGAGGCGCCGCGGACCGGGTTCGACGCGACTGCGCTCTGGGCGCGCACCGGGCTCATGGACCTCGTTCGCGCCGCACCCGATGCCCCGCCGCCGCGCTCGCTGCCCGGTATGGGCGATCACCCGACCGGGGTCAGCCTTTTCGCGGCGATCATGACCGCGCTCTACGAGCGTGAGCGGACCGGGCGCGGGACGATGGTCTCTACTGGTGGAACGCGATCCAGGTGCAGGCCGCGCTCTGCGGAGCGCGCGTCGAGCCGCGGCCACCGCGCGAGGAGCCGGCGAGCGCCGTGGCGAATCTCTACCGGTGCGCGGACGGCCGCTGGTTCCTGTTGAACGTGGTCGCGGAAGACCGTGACTGGGCCGGGCTCGTCCGCGCGATCGGAGAGCCCGACCTGCTCGACGACCCGCGCTTCGCCACCACGCCGGCCCGTCGCGCCAACGCCCGCGTCCTGGTGGCGATCCTCGACAAGGTCTTCGCCGCGCGGCCCTGGGCCAAGTGGCGAGCCGTCCTCGACGCTCACGGGCTCACCTTCGGCATCGTCGGCACCGTCGAGGACGCGCGCGACGACCCGCAGATGCTGGCGAGCGGCGCCCTCATCCCGATCGACGACCCGCGCGCCGGTGCCTCCCTCACCGTCGCGAGCCCGTTCTGGCTGGAGGGCCATCCGAAAGTCGCGCCGCGCTTCCCGCCGGGCCTCGGCGAGCACTCCGTTGAGATCCTGCGCGAGACCGGCTACACGGAAGCGGAAATCGAGAAGCTCCTCGCCGCGCGTGCGGTGGTTCAGGGCAACAGCGAGCGCGCCGGTGCCTAGCCGCGCCCCGCGAAGTGCGGCTTGACCTCTTTGGCGAACCAGGCGAGCTGCTCGAGCATCACGCTCCTGGGCGTGCCCATGCTGTTGCTCACGTGCACGTACTCGAGCCCCGGGAATTTCTCCTCGAGCGACTTCAGGTAGGCGACGAGCTCTTCGGGCGGGCCCGCGAACCACGCTCCGACCTTCGCGTAGTGCTCGACGGTCGGGACGCCGGCCGCAGCCCAGCCGCCGCGCTTCATGGCCGCGGCGTTCTGCTCCGGCGTCAGGCCGGGCACGAAGCCGAGCGGGCCGAACATCTTGACGTGCTCCTCGTACCAGGGCGTGATCTCCCGGATCGCGCGCTCCCTCGTCTCGGCCAGGTGGAAGAAGATCCCGAGGCTCAGCCCCTCGCCAGGCTTCCAGTCCAGGCCCGCGCGATGCGCGGCCTCCTGATAGGCGTTGATCGAGCGCTCGGCCATGGTCGCCGCCCCGCCGCCGATCAGTCCCTTGATGCGGTGTTTCATCATGAAGTCGAGCCCGCGGGTGCTGGCGCTCACCACGGGCTGCCAGCATTCCACCGGTTGCCGTAGCGGCCGCGGCACCAGCGTCAACTCGCGGAGCTCGTAGCCGCGGTACGGGACCGGCGGCGGTAGCGTGTAGTGCTTGCCCTGATGCGCGAAGGTCTCCGAGTGGAAAGCCTTCATGAGGATCTCGACCTGCTCCTCGAAGAGCTCGCGGTTGGCCTCGGCGTCGAGCATGGGGCTGCCGAACGTCTCGACTTCCCGCGTGTGATATCCGCGGCCGACGCCGAAGACGGTGCGCCCGCCCGTCAGGATGTCGGCGGTGGCGAAATCTTCCGCGAGCCTGAGGGGATGCCACATGGGCGTGATGTTGAAGCCGCAGCCGATGCGCAAGCGCGACGTCAGATGCGCCAGGTGCACGGCCATCATCAGGATGTTCGGGAGGCACTCGTAGCCTTCGTGCTGGAAGTGGTGCTCGGCCAGCCAGAGGGTGTGGTAGCCGTGCTCGTCCATGCAGCGCGCGATGGCCTCGGTCTTGTCGAACACCGACGCCAGGTGCGCGTTCGGGTATCGGCGTTCGTTCGCGGGAGTGGCCATCTGGCCCATGTCGCCCAGGTCCACGTGCCCGGCATAGACGGTCGAGAACTTGCTGATCATGTCTGCCCTCCGCGTTGCCGCAGCCTACCAGCCCACTTGTCCTAACGCCAACACAACCCCCGCCCGCTCCTTCCCAACCCCAAAACGACACCACCGTCGACCTGGCGGTCGTGGGGCGGGGTGAGGTTCGGGGTCGACGAGACCCGTTCCCTCATGCAGCAAGCGGACGCGACGAGCCCAGATGGAGCCCAGCCGTGACGGGCGATGCGGACGCGTGCGGCGTGGTCGAGCGACCCCGGACGTCACCCCGCCCCACGACCGCCAGACGCGTTACGATGCGCGGAGTGCGACTGACCTCGGCCCCCCTCCTCCACCTGTGGACGCATCGCGACGCTCGCTGCCTAGGCCTCGGCGTCTTCTTCCATTCGCTCGGTGTGGTCGGTGAGCAGGTCGTCCTGGGCTGGTTCATCCTCGAGCTCACCGATTCGGCCCTCATGGTCGGTATCGCCCTGGGCCTCAGAAACTTCCCGCTCCTGATCGTCGGTATCCCGGCCGGCGTCATCGCCGATCGTGGCAATCGGGTCAGGCTCCTGCAGATCTCCGGTGTCGCCATGGCCATCGTCACCGCAGCGCTCGGTCTCCTCGTCGCGGTTCGCATGGCCGTCGTCTGGCCGGTGTTGGTCCTGACGTTCGTCACGGGCTGCGCTCGGGCTCTTCACCAGACGGCACGCCAGAGCTACGCCCACGAGATCGCGGGCGGGGACGGTCTGGTCCACGCCCTGGCCCTCGTGGCCCTCACCTCACGGGTCGGCGGCCTCGTCGGCTCGCTCCTGATCGGCTTCCTGATCGCCCGATACGGTTCGGCCGTCGCCTACCTGGTCGTGGCGACCGGATACCTGGCGAGCGCCGTCGCCGTGCTGCCGGCGCGCGCGAGCGCCCGCCCCAGCGCCACGGACAACGGCTCCGTCGGCGCCGATGTCCTGGGCTTCCTGACGACCATCCGACGCGACCGGGTGCTTCTGCAGCTCATGAGCCTGACGGCGATCGCCGAGGTCCTGGGATTCTCCCACCAGGCCCTTTTGCCGAGCCTGGCTCGCGACGTGCTCCGGGTGGGACCCGGCGGCCTCGGGGTGATGACGGCCGCGCGCCAGGTCGGCGGCCTCGCGGGGATCGTGCTGACCTCCGGGCTCGGCGCGGGGCGCCGCTACGGTCCCCTCTTCCTCACAATGCTCGTCGCCTTCGGGGCATCCCTGGTGGCGCTCGGCTTCGCGCCGAGCTTCGCGGTGGTCCTGCTGATCCTCGTGGGAGCCAACGCGCTCGGCTCGGCGACCGACGTCCTCGCCCAGACACTGATCCAGCTCGCCGTGCCGAGCGGGCTCCGGGGGCGGGCCGGCGGCGCCTGGGTCGTGTCCATCGGGATGGCGCCCCTGGGCCAGTTCCAGATCGGCGCGCTCGCGTCGCTGTTCGGCGTGAGCGCCGCGCTCGGCGTGAACGGCCTCGCCTTGATGGTGGTCGGCGCCGCCGCCGCCCTCCTGGTGCCACGGCTCCGCAAGCTCTGACCGCACACGGCGCGCGTGCTACACTGCCGCGCGACCATGGCCCTGTTGTTGGAACGGCGCGTGGCGATCGACGCGGCGCGCGCCGCCGGCCGACTGCTCCAGGCCGAGCTCCGAGGATCACATCGCATCGCCTTCAAAGGCCCGTCGACCGACCTCGTGACCGAGATGGACGAGCGCGCCGAGGAGCTCATCGTCGGTCGACTCGGTCAGGCCTTCCCGGACGACACGATGCTCGCCGAGGAACGCGGCGCGGCCCCGGGCCGCTCGGGCCGCCGCTGGATCGTGGACCCGCTGGACGGCACGACCAACTACGCCCACGGCGTGCCGATCTTCTCGGTGTCGATCGCCCTGGAGATCGATCAGCGCGTCGAGCTCGGCGTCGCGTACAGCCCGAGCCTCGACGAGCTCTACGTCGCCGAGCGGGGCCGGGGGGCCACCGTGAACGATCAGCGACTGGCCGTCTCGGCGACGGCCACGCTCGACGGCAGCCTGCTCACGACAGGCTTTCCGTACAACATCCGCGAGACGCGCGACACGAATCTGAAAGAGTATGCGGCCTTCGCCGTCCGCTGCCGTGGCGTGCGCCGGCTGGGCTCCGCCGTCCTCGATCTCGCCTGGGTCGCGTCCGGTCGGCTCGACGGCTTCTGGGAGCTCCGCCTGGGCCCGTGGGACGTCGCCGCGGGCGGCCTCTTCGTCGAGGAGGCCGGCGGGCGGGTCACGAATCTGGTGGGGGAGGCGCTCGACGTGGACGCGCCCACGGTGGTGGCGAGCAACGGTCGGATCCACGACGAGATGCTCGCCGTGCTGCGGGAGATCAGGGGAAACTCCGGCGAAAGCGGCGCGCGCCGCTAACTACTCGGACGGACCTCGAGGCCGCCGAACGGACCCGGCAGGCCGTGCAGGGTGATCTGCACGGAGGACCGTGCGTCCTCCGGTTGGCCGACGACGACCACGTCGACGTCGACGTCCTTCGCTGTCCGCAGGACTTCGCCGAGCCACTCCAGCAACTGACCTGCCTCGAACGGTGTGCGTGTCATTTTGACCCCCGGAAAATCCGTTTTGATGTGGCGGGGCTGATTTCCGGAACCTGGCATATAATCCCGCCGGTTGCTTTCCATAATGTCCGCGTCAGCGCCGACGGTCCTCAACGGCTTGGATCTCGCGTGCGACGAGACCCCCGCGGTCTCCGACCCGCGCTGCGTTCCCTTCTGGTACGTGGTGCGCACGCGCTCGCGGCACGAGAAGACGGTGCGCGATCAACTCGTGGGGCGCGAGGTCGAGACGTTCCTACCTATCGTCGAGCGCTGGAGCCGGTGGAAGGACCGCCGGAAGAAAGTCGGCTTTCCGCTCTTCCCCGGCTACTGCTTCGCCCGCTTTCCCCTCGTCGAGCGTCTCCGCGTGCTCAACGTGGTGGGCGTCGCCGACCTCGTCGGCACCAGCGGCCGGCCCGAGCCGGTGCCGGACGCCGAGATCGAAGCGATCCAGCGGCTCGCCAATACAACGCTGCAATACGATCCCCACCCGTTCCTGACCGAGGGCATGGACGTCGAAGTCGTGCGGGGCCCGCTCGCGGGAGTCCGCGGCAAGCTCCTGCGTAAGGACCGCGTGACCCGGCTGGTCCTCGCCGTCACGCTCATCCGTCAGGCCGCGGTGGTGGAAATCCACCCCGCGGACGTCGTCCACGTCCCTTCCTAGTTCCTGAGCAAGACTCGCGCCTGGCGGGCCGCGACGCTCGTCGGGTAGTCTCGGACGATGCTCTCCCACGTTCGCTTCGCCTGGGCGGTGTCCCCGAGATCTTTCTGGCAGAGACCGATCTTCATGAGCGCGTCCGGGACCTTCTCGCCGCGCGGGACCGCGGCGACCAGCGCCTCGAACTCGGCGAGCGCGCCCCGATAGTCCTTCTGCGTGTACAAGATGTCCGCCACCAGGAACTGGGCGCTCTCGCGCAGCGGATGGTCCGGATAGGTCACGATCAGGTCGTAGAAGCTGAGGAGCGCCGCGTCGAGCTCCTTGGCCCGGAGCTTCTCGGCGCCGGCGCGGTAGAGGTCGGCGGCCGGGGTCGTGGTCGCCGACGCCAGGGGAGCCGGCGCGGCCGCCGGTGTCGGCGGAGCCAGCTGGGCTCCCGGGGCAAACCCGCTCGGCGCGGCCGCCGGCAGTCGCCCTCGATTCAATGCCTCCAGCTCCTCCACCCGACGGCGCAGATACGTCAGCTGGTCGTCCTGTTGTCGTGAGCTCGCGATGAGCTTGGCGACGGCGTTCTGTAACTCGCTGAGCTCGCCGGCAATCCTCGTCATCTGCTCGGCCAGACGTGGCTGGTCGGACGCGGTCGCCGACGGCTGGTCGGCCGGCGCCGCCGCCGCCGGCCGGGGCGCCTCGCCCGTAGCCGGTTGCGTGGCGACACCCCCGCATCCGGTCAGGGCGAGCGCCGCCAGCGTCACGCGGAGCATCGCTCGGCTCACGGTACGCCGATCGTGGTCACCGACACCGAGTCGAGCGGCCAGTGGGCGCGCGCGCGCAGCTGGAGCGTCACGGTCGCCTCGCGGCTCAGCGGCACCTCGACGAGCCAGAGCCAGCCCTCCGGCACGCTGAGCGACGGATAGCTTCTGACGATCGCGCCTCGCGCGAACACGTAGCGACGCTCGCCGGCCTCGCGGGTGTGGATGCGCTCGCCGAGGACGAGCGTGCCGCCGTTCGTGACACAGAAGAGATAGTCGATCTCCTGGGGCGGCGACGCACGCACGATGCGAACGGGAACATCGCGACTGACGCCGGGCGCGGTGATGCCGGTGGCGATCTGCTCGAGGGTCGAATAGGCGACCGGCGCGTTCCGAATGACGATCAGCTCGTTGCCGCTGCTCTCGACCCGGATCGCCGACTGATCCAGGACGACCGGCGGGCGCGGCTGGGTCTCGGCGCGCGTCGCGACGATCAGGAGTGCCGCGACCGTCGCGACGATCCAGCGCGTCATCGCGGCGCCACGATCTGGCGCGAGCGGGCGTGGGCCTGTGCGGCGACCCAGCCGCTGCGGCCGTCCACCAAGCGACGGACCACGGGAGCGACCGGCAGCTCGTCGCCCGCGGCGAGCGCCTGGGCGGCGACGGCGTCGAGCCTGACGAAGCTGACGCCGGTCCGGCCGAGCCCGGCGATGAACGCCTCGAACGCCGTCAGCAGGCGCCCGCCCTCCACCTCGGCGTGGAGGGTGAAGACGTTGATGCCCGGCCGAACCGCTCGCGCGAGCGTTCCCGGAAGGTCCGTCACTCGCCCGAGAAGCTCGTCCATCGTGGGCATGGTGGTCGGCACCTGGAGCGTTGAGAGCACGCCGGCGGCGATCTCCGGCCTGAACGGAGCCTCGCCACGCGTATCGCTCGCGTAGCGAAAGCCGAAGGCGTCCTGGGCGGCGAGCGCCCTCGCCGACGTGCGCCAGCCGGGCGCCGCGCTCGCGTGCGGAGCGACGCCGACGACCGCCTCGAACGCGCGCGTGGCCCGATCCAGATCGGCCCGGATCGCGGAACGACCGAGGCGGTGGACGCGGTCTTGCCAGCCGACGTGGTCCCAGCCGTGGGGCGCCAGCTCGTGGCCCTCGTCGGCGATCTGCTGGAGCAGCGCCGGCGCGCCGGCGCCCACCAGACGCGCGGGCAAGAGGGTCCCCGAGACCAGCGTGCGCAGTCCGTAGAGCCCGAGCGGGTTCGTGCGCCACATCTTCAGAAGGAAGCTCGGGCGCAGCACCCGCCGGATCGCCCGCCCCGAGCGATCCGGCCCCATCGTCACGAAGAAGGACGCGTGAAGCTCCATGCGCCGGAACAACTCAAGCAGGCGGGGGACGCCCTCCTCGAGCCCACGGCGCGTGTCGACGTCGACGCGCAGGGCTACTGTCGCTTGAACCATTCGATCGTCTGCCCGAGCCCCACGTCGAGCGTGGTCTCGGCTCGCACGCTCAGGAGCTCCCGCATCCGGCGCACGGAAGGCACGCGCCGCGGGATGTCCTCGTATCCCTGGGCGTAGACAGCATCTTGATGGACGAAGCTGATTCGAGAAGGAGACCCGGTGATCCGGATCATGCGCGCGGCCAGGTCGCGGATCGAGACTTCCTCTTCCGAGCCGACGTTGATCGCCTGCCCCTCGGCCTCGGCCCGGAGACCGGCCTGCACCGTCGCGCGCACAGCGTCGTCGACGTAGGTGAACGTGCGCGTCTGGAAGCCGTCGCCGATGACGGTCACCGGCTCGCCCCGTCGCAGCTGGCCGATGAAGATTGTCATGACCCGGCCGCGATCCATCTGGTCGAGCCGCGGGCCGTAGACGTTGAAGTAGCGGAGGACCACCACGCGAAGCCCCATGCGGGCGAACGCGAAGCAGAAGTGCTCGCCGGCGGCCTTCGAGGTCGCGTAGCACCAACGGTCCGTTCGCGTCGAGCCGAGCACGCGGTCGCCGTCCTCGTCGAACGGCACCGCGGTGTTCCGCCCGTAGACCTCGGAGGTCGAGCTGAAGACGACCTTCTTGCCGTGGCGGAACGCGGCGGTCAGAACCTCCTGGGTGCCGTTGATGTTGACGGTGAGCACCTGATAGGGATCGCCCACGTAGTGCTCGACGCCGACCACGGCCGCGAGGTGGTACACCAGATCGGACCACGCGACGAGGCCGTCGAGGATCTCCCGGCTCAATACCGACTCGCGGATCGCCCGGAAGTGCGGGTTCGCGCGCAGGTGGCGGACCTTGAGGTCGCCCGCCGGGTCGAGGATGGTGACCTCCTGGCCCCGGTCGAGCCACGCCTCGGCCAGGTGCGAGCCGAGGAATCCGGCGCCGCCCGTGATGAGGACCTTCATAGCCGCAAGCCCGGACGCAGCCCCCGCCGCGCAGCCCACGTGTCGGCAGGCTCCTCGACGCCGCCCGCACTCTGCACGCGGGTGATCAGCAGCACGCCCGTCCCCGCCGTCACCGTGATCCCTCGCGACGGCACGATCGCGAGGAGCGTGCCGGGCGCGGCACCGCTCGATGCGTGCTGGACGGTCGACGCGGCCCACAGCCGGAGACGGGCCGGACCGTCGCCGACGAACGCGCCGGGATAGGGGTGAGTGACCGCCCGGATCATGTCGCTGATCCTGGTGGCCGGCCACGCCCAGTCGATGCGCCCATCCTCCGGGCGACGCCGCGGGACGACCATCGCGCGCGCGTGGTCCTGGGGGACGCGCGGTGCGGTCCCGGCGAGCACGGCCGGGTACGACTCGAGCAAGAGATCGACGCCGACCTTGACCATTCGTTTGTAGAGGGTGAAGGCCGTGTCGTCGGGCTCGATGTCGATCGGCTGCTGGGCGACGATGTCGCCGGCGTCGGCGGCGACGGTCATGTGGTGGAGCGTGACGCCGGTTCGCCGCTCGCCGTTCACCAGCACCCAGTTGAGCGGCGCGCGCCCGCGGTACGCCGGCAGCAGCGAGCCGTGCAGGTTGAGCGCCGCGACGCGGGGCAGTGCCAGGAGCTCGGGCCCCAGGAGCCGGCGATACCAGACGGACAGGATGAGATCGGGCGCCAGGTCGCGCAAGGTCTCCACGACGCCAGAGACATTCGGCGAGGCCGGCGCCAGGCACGGGATCTGCCGGATGCGCGCGATCTCGGCCACCGACTCGAACCAGTCGCCCTCGGCTGGATCATCCGGATGGGTCACGACGGCCACCACCGCCTCGTCGCGGGCGAGCAGCGCGTCGAGCGCGCGGGCGCCGAAGGTGTGGTAGGCGAAGACGGCCCAGCGCGCGCGCGTCACTCGAGCACCTCGCTGATCACGTACCGCGGCCGCCGCCGCACCTCCTGATAGATGCGCCCAACGTACTCGCCGATCAGCCCCAGCGCCAGGATCTGCAGGCCGACGAAGAAGAACAGGATCGCGAACAGCGTGAACACGCCCTCGACCTCGGGCCCGACCAGGAGCCGACGCAGGCCGAGAAAGAGCGCGAAGCCGAGGCCCATCAGGGACACGCCGATCCCGATGAGGCTGACGAGCTGGATGGGCAGCAGCGAGAAGCCCGTGAGCAGGTCGAAGTTGAGCCTGAGGAGCCGAAAGAGGCCGTACCGCGAGCGCCCGTGCTCGCGCACGGCGTGCTCGACCGGAATCTCGGACACCGCGGCTGCGAAGCTGGCCCCGAGCGCCGGAATGAATTGCGACACGCCCTGGCAGGCCACGATCTGGTCGACCACCGAACGCCGGTACGCTCTCAACATGCACCCGTAGTCGCGGAGCCGCACGCCGACGACGGCTGACGTGACGCGGTTGACGACCCAGGACGCGGCTCGCCGCGCCCACGGGTCATAACGACCCGCGCGCCACCCGCCGACCACGTCGACCCCGTCCGTCAGCGCCGCCAGCAGGCGCGGGATCTCCTCCGGTGGGTTCTGCAGGTCGGCGTCCAGCGTCACGACGACCTCGCCCTTCGCCCGCTCCATCCCGGCGAACACTGCGGCGTGCTGCCCGTAGTTCCGGTTGAACCGGATCACCTTCACCGCGGCGTCCTGGGCCCGGAGCGCGCGCAGGACGTCCGCCGAGCCGTCGCGGCTCCCGTCGTCGACGAAGATGATCTCGTACGGCTGGCCGAGCTCCTTGAGGGTCAGCGCCAGACGATGGTGGAGGTCGCCGAGGCTCCGCACCTCGTCGAAGACGGGAACGACGACCGACAGTGCGGGCCGCGCCCCGTCGCTCAGTGCCTGATCTCCCGCACGAGCAGACAGTCGTTGTGGCCGCCGAATCCGAACGAATTCGAGATGGCCGCGCGGATGCGGCCGGCCACGGGCGTGTTCGGCACGTAACTCAGATCGCACTCGGGATCGGGCACGCGGTAGTTGATCGTCGGCGGCGCGATCTGGTCGCGCACGGCCAGCACCGTCGTCGCCAGCTCGATGGCGCCGGCGGCCGAGATCGTATGGCCGATCATGGATTTGGTCGAGCTCACCCGGAGCCGCGCCGCCTCGGGGCCGAACACCGTCTTGATCGCGGCGGTCTCGACGCGGTCGTTCATCGGAGTCGAGGTGCCGTGGGCATTGACGTAGTCGACGTCCGCCGGGCCCAGGCTCGCGTCGGCCAATGCCCGGCGCATGGCGCCGATCGCCCCGCGGCCGTCCGGCGCCTCGTCGGTGACGCGGTACGCGTCGCAGGTCGTGCCATAGCCCGCGAGCTCGGCGATGGCCGCCGCGCCGCGGCGCTCGGCGTGCTCGGCCTCTTCGAGGATGACGAACCCCGCGCCTTCTCCGATCACGAAGCCATCGCGGCGCGCGTCGAAGGGACGGCTCGCGAGCGCGGGTGTGGCGTTCTGGCGCGACATGACGCCGAGCAGGCAGAAGAGCTGCACCTCGATCGGCGACACGATGCACTCGGCGCCGCCCGCCAGCGCCACGTCGATCGCCCCCCGGCGAATCGCGCGGTACGCCTCGCCGATCGCCTGAGCCGACGAGGTGCAGGCCGTCTGGATCGTCGCCGTCGGCCCCTCGATCCCGAAGTGCCCCGCCAGCCGCGACGCGAGGTACTGGGGCCACGTCCGGTAGAAGGCTCGGGGCGCGGCGCGCCGCCCGAACTCGTTGACGAAACCGGCCTGCGTCACCAGGCCGCCGGCCGGACGACTGACGTACGCGACGTCGCCGAGCTCGCGCAGGTCGTGGCGCTCGCCGCTGGTGCCGACGAAGACGCCCGCGCGCGGCGAGGCGAGCACCCGGCGGGCGCCGGCCCCCGCGACGGCGCCGCGGGCGGCGCGCACGCCGACCACGACCCCGCGGGGCTCCTGCGGGTCGAGCGCGGCCTCGGCCCGGAGCTCCTCGATCAGCGCGTGGTCGTCCAGCGCGGCGGCGATCTGCGTGGGCAATCCCTCGGGATCGAAGTGGGCGATCCGCCTCACGCCGGACACCCCCGCGAGCGCGGCCTTCCAGAAGGCGTCGAGGTCGGACCCGATCGGCGTCACCACGTCGAGTCCGGTCACGACCACGCGCCGGCGCGCGCCCGTCTCACGCGAGGAGCGAGTAGCCACCGTCCACCGTCAGGACCTGCCCCTGGATCGCCTGCGCCGCCGGGCTCGCCAGAAAGAACACGACTTCGGCGACGTCTTCCGGTGTCACGAGCGCGCCGCCGGGGGTGCGCGCCCTGATCGCCGACAGCGCGGCCGCGCCGTCGGGAATCGCCTGCCACACGTCGGTCTCCACCGCTCCGGCCGAGACCGTGTTGACGGTGATGCCCTTCGCGGCCAGCTCGGCGGCGAGATATCGGGTGAGCGCCTCGAGCGCCGCCTTCGAGACGCCGATCGCCGCGTAGCCCGCGATGACGCGCCGGCTCCCGAGGCTCGACAGCGCGATGATCCGCCCGCCGGAGGCCATGAGCCGCGCCGCTTCCTGGGCGAGGATCAGGAGCGCGCGCGCGTTGGTCGCCATCACCCAGTCCCATTGCTTGGGCGAGAGCTCGAGCCCGTCGCGCAGCACGCCCGAGGCGGCGTTGCTCACGAGCACGTCGAGGCGTCCCGCGCGGTGCTCGACCTCGGCCACCAGGCGCCTGATCTCGGCGGGGTCCTTGAGGTCGGCCTGCAGCAGCTCGGCCGTGCCGCCGCGCAGCTCGACGTCGCGCGCCGTCTTCTCCGCCGCTTCGCGATTCACGAAGAAGTTCACGAAGACGCGCGCCCCGGCCTCGGCGAAGCGCAGCGCGATCGCGCGTCCGATGCCACGGCCACCGCCCGTGACCAGCACCGTGCGGGAGACCCCGTCACTCACTCGACACCCCGGTCGTCGGCCTCCGGCGACCCCCGGTCGCCCCCCTCGGGGGACCCTCGGTCGCCCGCCGCGGGCGACC
>Ga0066710_100000206_pt1 | contig 30825 bp, 27 predicted proteins | sample GraSoiAngelo_159_FD_79666 | JGI IMG/M metagenome (GOLD analysis project Ga0066710, IMG submission 79666) | Grasslands soil microbial communities from the Angelo Coastal Reserve, California, USA - 14_1009_16_40cm | ecosystem: Environmental > Terrestrial > Soil > Grasslands | place: USA... | reverse complement strand
GCGCTTCGCGAGAGGTCAAGCCCGAGCTGTAAAACCCCGGCTTCTACAAGTTCCGCAAGGGCGGTGAGCCGCACACCACGAGCCCCGAGGTCGTGGAAGCCCTGCATGCGGCGGTCAGCGAGGCTCACGCCCTCCGGACCGCCACGAGGGACGGTCGCTCCGATCTCTATGCGCGGTTCAGCGAGCTGGTGAACAGCCGGGCCCCGGTCGAGCCGCGAGACCTGCTCGAGCTCGTCCCGGCCGGACCGCCCGTGCCGCTCGACGAGGTCGAGCCAGTCGACGTGATCGTGAGGCGCTTCTCCGGCGGAGCCATGTCTCACGGCTCGCTCTCCGCCGAGGCGCACGAGACGATCGCCGTGGCTCTGAACCGGTTGGGCGGCAAGTCCAACAGCGGCGAGGGTGGTGAGGATCCCGCCCGCTACGGCACGGAGCGCAGCTCCCGCATCAAGCAGATCGCGTCGGCTCGGTTCGGCGTCACGGCCGCCTACGCGGTGTCCGCCGACGAGTTGCAGATCAAGATCGCGCAGGGGTCGAAGCCGGGTGAGGGCGGACAGATTCCGGCGCACAAGGTCACCGAGGAGATCGCGCGGCTACGCAACACCCAACCCGGCGTCTCGCTCATCTCGCCGCCGCCGCATCACGACATCTACTCGATCGAGGATCTCGCGCAGCTCATCTTCGACCTCCGCGAGGTGAACCCGGATGCGGACATCTCGGTGAAGCTCGTCTCGGAGACAGGTGTGGGCCTCGTCGCCGTCGGTGTCGCGAAGGCTCACGCTCACGTCATCCACGTCGCCGGCTCCGACGGCGGAACGGGGGCCAGCCCGCTCCCGTCCATCAAGCACGCGGGTGCCCCGTGGGAGCTGGGGCTTGCAGAGACGCAGCAGGCGCTCGTCCACTCCGGTCTGCGCGGACGGGTGCGGCTTCGCGCCGACGGGGGATTCAAGACCGGCCGGGACGTCGTGGTCGCGGCGCTGCTCGGCGCCGACGAGTTCTCCTTCGGCACGGCGCTCCTGATCGCCGAGGGCTGCCTCTACGTGCGTTCCTGCCACCTCGACACGTGTCCGGTGGGCATCGCGAGCCAGCGACCCGAACTGAGAGCGAAGTTCGGCGGGACACCCGAGATGGTGGAGGCCTACCTGCGTTTCGTGGCGGGCGAGGTGCGCGAGGTGCTGGCCGGTCTCGGTCTTCGCTTCCTGGACGACGCGATCGGCCGCGTGGAGTGCCTGCGACAGCGGCGCACCGGCGATGCCAACACGGATTCGCTCGATTTGCGGCCGTTGCTGGGGCGCGGCGGCGAGGGCTCCAGCCGCTACGTGGGAGACCCGGTGCCGGACTCGCGTGACCGCCTGGGTGCGCTGCTGCACGCCACCGGCCGCGCCGTCATCGAGGAGACGCGGCTCGTGGAGCCGGGCTACGCGATCACCAACGCCGACAGGGCGGTTGGTGCGCGACTCTCCGGGGCGATCGCCAAGGAACAGGGGGCGCCGGCGGGGCGCGTCCGGGCACGATTCGAGGGCTCGGCCGGCCAGAGCTTCGGCGCCTTCCTCGCCGCCGGGGTCGAGCTCTCGCTCGTCGGGGACGCGAACGACTACGTCGGCAAGTCGATGAGCGGAGGCCGGATCGCGATCGCACCGCCGCCGGGTGACGCCGGTGACCCGTGTCTCGTCGGCAACACGGTGCTCTACGGCGCCACCGGTGGCGAGCTCTACGTCGCGGGGTCGGCCGGCGAGCGGTTCGCCGTTCGCAACTCGGGGGCGGTGGCCGTCGTCGAGGGCGTCGGCGACCATGCGTGCGAGTACATGACACGGGGCACCGTCGTCGTGCTCGGTCCCCACGGCCGCAATCTCGGCGCGGGCATGACCGGCGGCGAGTGCTTTCTGCTCGACGCCGACGCGCGGCTCGTCAACGACGAGCTCGTGGCCCTGGTGGAGCTCGAGCACGACGAGGAGGAGCGCGTCCTCCGCCTGCTGGAGCGCCACGTCCGGACGACGGGGTCCGCGCGTGCAGCCGTCCTGCTGGCGGATCCGCCGGCGGCGCTCGCACGGTTCAGCCGCATCGTGCCGAAAACCGAGCTCGTCCAACCTGCTGGCATAGAACGCAAGGTATCTGCATAATATGCCTAGCATGGCCTACGCCTCGATCATCGGTGTCTCCGGATACACGGGACAGGAGACGCTCGACCGCGTGCTCTCTCACCCCGAGCTCGAGCTGTACGCAGTCGGCTCCGACACACTTGCCGGCCGCGAGGCGATCGCGCTCGATCCGCGCCTCAACCGCAACGGCGGACGCCGGGTGCCGCACTTCATCACCAACGAGGCCGCACTCGCGTGCGAGGCGGACGTCACGTTCGTCTGCCTGCCGCACGAGGAGGCCGCCGCGCTCGAAGCGCCGTCGAAGGGCGTCGTCGTCGATCTCTCCGGTGCACATCGGCTGCTCGACCCGGCGCAGTACGAGCGCTGGTACGGCTTCACGCACCCCCGGCCCGACGGACTGACCTGCTGGTCGTACGGCTTGCCCGAGGTCTCGACCCCGGAGGGCCGCCTCGTCGCCAACCCCGGCTGCTACGCGACCGCGGCGCTTCTCGCGCTCTATCCGATCCGCACTGCGATCGATCCGGAGAGCGTCGTGGTCGACGCCAAGTCGGGGATGACGGGGGCCGGCCGGACGCTCCGGGCGAGCTCGCACGCGGGGTTCGTGCTCGAGAACGTGTCGCCCTACAAGGTCGGCGAGCACCAGCACGTGCCCGAGATCGCGCAGCAACTCGGGTTCCCGGTCTCCCTGACGCCGCATCTGCTGCCGGTCCGGCGTGGTCTGATCGCGACCTGCTACGTCCGCTCGAGCGGCGCCGACCTGCGGGCGCTGCTCGAGGAGCATTACGCGGACAGCCACGTCGTGGCCGTGCTGCGCGAGGGCGTGGCGCCCGAGTTGTCGCGCGTGCAGAACACGGACGCCGCCGAGATCGCCGTCTACGAGGATCGCTTCACCGACCACACGATCGTGGTGTGCGCGATCGACAATCTCGGCAAGGGCGCGGCCGGGCAGGCGATCCAGAACGCCAACCTCCTCTTCGGCTTCGGCGAGACCGACGGGCTGCGCCTTTCGGGGGTGCTCGTATGAGCGTGACCGCGGCGAGGGGGTTCGTAGCGTCGGGCGTCGCCGCGGGTATCCGGCGGGCGGGGCTCGACCTCGCGCTGGTCCGGTCGACGGAGCGGGCAGTCGGGGCGGCCATGTGGACGACGAACCGGGTGCAGGCAGCGCCCGTGGTCGTGTCCAAACGGCACCTCGCCCAGGCCGAGCCGCAGGCGGTCGTCGTCAACGCTGGCGTCGCGAACGCAGCGACCGGGCCGCGCGGCGAGAAGGACGCCGAAACGACCGCCGACGCCGTCGCCGAGGCGATCGGCCTCGAGGCGACCGAAGTCGTGGTGCTGTCCACCGGCGTCATCGGGGCGACGCTGCCGATGGACCAGATGCTCGCCGGTGTCGGGCCGCTCGCCGCGGCGCTCTCCGCCGCCGGAGGGGATGCAGCCGCGACCGCGATCCTGACGACCGATTCCGGTCCGAAGACTGCCGCGGTCTCGCGAGACGGCTTCACGGTGGGCGGCATGGCGAAGGGCGCGGGGATGATTCACCCGTGCCTCGCGACGATGCTCGCGGTGGTCACGACCGACTACCCGCTCGGGCCGGGCGAGGCCAGCGCCTTCCTTGCGCCTGCGGTGCACGCCTCGTTCAACCGCATCTCGGTCGACGGCGAGTGCTCCACCAACGATGCTGTTGTCCTCTTGGCCAATGGAGCTGGTGGAATCTCGAAGCGAGATTCCGCTACGGACTCCGAGTTCGCGGCGGCACTGACGGAGGTGTGCTCGGATCTCTCACGGCAGATCGTGGCGGACGGTGAAGGTGCAACGGTCCTCCTGGAGATCGTCGTCGGCGGCGCAGCCGGCGACGACCAAGCCAATGCGATCGCCCGGAGGATCGCAACGTCACCTCTGGTCAAGACCGCAGCCTTCGGGCACGACCCGAACTGGGGTCGCGTGCTCGCCGCCGCGGGCTCGGCGCAGTGGAACGGCGGCTTCGCCGAGCTCGATCCGGAGCGCCTCACCGTCTCGTTCGACGGCACCGCGGTGTTCGCGCGCGGCGCGCCGACAGGAGCGACACCCGAGCTCGGCGGCAGCGTCTGCCGCATCGAGCTCGATCTCTCGCTCGGCGACGGCCGGGCCTCGTATCTCGCGTCCGACCTCTCGTACGACTACGTGCGGATCAACGCGGAGTACACGACATGACTCGGATCGTGGTCAAGCTCGGTGGCCGTGTCGCGGCGGAAGCGGCGGGGAACGCGCTGGCGCTGCACGAGGCAGGCCACGACGTCGTCGTCGTCCACGGCGCCGGACCGCAGATCTCCGGCGAGCTGGAACGGCGGGGCATCGCGCTCGAGTTCGTCGACGGCCGCCGCGTCACCTCGCCGGCGGTGCTCGAGGTCGTTCGCGAGTCGTTCCTCGCCGTCAATGCAGAGGTATGTGCAGCAATCGGCCTCGATGCCGTCGGCCTGCTCGGGGACCAGATCGGTCTGCAGGCGGAGCCGGTGCCCGCGCTCGGGCTGGTCGGCGACCCGCTCCCGATCGTGCCGGACGCCGTCTTCGACGCGCTCGACGCCGGTTTTCTCCCGGTTGTGGCGCCGCTCGCGACGCATCCCGAGCTCGGCGTCCTGAACGTCAACGCCGACGAGGCGGCAGCTGCGCTCGCCGTGGGGCTCGGTGCCGACCGGATCCTGTTCGTCACCGATGTTCCCGGTGTGCTCGTCGATGGGGATCTCGTCGCCGCCCTCCCCGTCGACGACGCAGACCGGATGCTCGGTGCGGGCGCCTTCGAGGGCGGCATCGTCCCGAAGCTCAACGCCGCCGTCCGCGCCGCGCGCCGCGGCGTCCGGGCGGAGATCGGCGGGACCGAGGTGCTCGGTTGAGTACTGCGCTCGACCAGTCGCTGCTGCCGACGTACGCGCGCGCCGAGGTGACGATCGTGCGCGGCGAGGGCTGCCGTGTGTGGGACGGTGCGGGACGGGAGTACCTCGACTTCGTGGCCGGCATCGCGGTCGTCGGGCTCGGTCACGTGCATCCGGCACCGCTCGCGGCTGCACAGTCGCAGCTCGAGCAGCTGTGGCATGCCTCGAATCTCTACTTCACCGAGCCGATGGCGCGCCTCGCGACGCGGCTGTCGGAGCGCGTGGGTGGAGCGCAGGCGTTCTTCTGCAACTCCGGTGCCGAGGCGAACGAGGCTGCGATCAAGTACGCCCGCAAGGCGACGGGGCGCAGCGCGGTGGTCGCGCTGGAGGGGAGCTTTCACGGGCGCACCTTCGGCGCGCTCTCGGCGACGGGACAGCCGCCCAAGTGGGTGGGGTTCGGGCCCCTCGTTCCCGGGATCCGCTTCGCCCGGCCGAACGACGTCGAGTCGCTCGAGGCTGCCGTCACGCCGGGCGGTGACCTCGCGCTGATCCTGATCGAGCCGGTGCTCGGGGAGGGCGGCGTCGTCCCGCTCGACGAGAGCTTCGTCACGGTCGCGGCCGAGCTCGCCGCCGAGACCGGTGCGCTTCTCTGCGTGGACGAGATCCAGACGGGGATGGGGCGCACCGGAACGTTTCTCGCCTCCGAGCAGCTGCGCGTCGTGCCGGATCTGATCACGCTGGCGAAGGGTCTCGCGAACGGGCTCCCGATCGGCGCGCTCCTCGTGCGCGGATCCACGGCAGGCGGTTTCGTCCCGGGTGACCACGGCTCGACGTTCGGCGGGAATCCGGTCGTGTGCGCTGCCGCATGCGCCGTCGTCGACGCGATCGACGACGATCTGTTGGCCAATGTGCGGAGCCGTGGCGACGAGCTCGCTGCGGGCCTTGCCGCGCTGCCGGGCGTGCTCGAGGTGCGGGGTCGCGGCCTGCTTCTCGGCGCCACGCTCGACCGACCCGTGGCCCCGGTTGTGGACTCCTGCCGGGATCGCGGGCTCCTCGTCCTCTCCGCCGGCCCCGACGTGCTCCGGTTGACGCCGCCGCTCGTCGTCGGGCCCGCGGAGACCGAGGAAGCGCTCGCCGTGATCGGGGAAGCGCTCTCCCAGTAGATGCATATTTTGCTAGTCTATTGCATACTATGAATCGGCGCGAACGCCAGGCGACGATCCTCGACATCGTCGGCGAACAGGCGCTCTCCACCCAGAGCGAGCTCGCCGAAGCGCTGCGCAGCGCGGGTCACGACGTCGTGCAGACGACCGTCTCCCGGGACATCCACGAGCTCGGGCTCGTCAAGGTGCGCGCACCGTCGGGTCGGCTCGTCTATGCGGCGCCCGGGGCGAGCGACCTCGACCGGAGCCGTGCCATCGCTTCCGCGATGCGGCGCTACGCGATCTCGGTGGAGGCGACGGCAAACATCCTCGTCGTCACGACCCCATCCGGTTATGCGAACGCGCTCGCGCAGTCGATCGACGAGAACACACACCCCGGGATTGCGGGCACGATCGCGGGTGACAACACCATTTTCGTCGCCGCCAGAGAGGGCACCTCAGCCCCGGCGCTTCGTGACGAGCTCGCGGGACACCTACGAGAAGGAGCGGCCTGAGTGGGCAAGACAGCTGTTGTCGCGTACAGCGGCGGCCTCGACACGAGTTGCATCGTCGCGTGGCTGAAGGAGGACTGGTACGGGTTCGACGAGGTCATCGCCGCCATCGTCGACGTCGGCCAGGAGTTCGACCTCGAGGAGTCGCTGGCGCGCGGCAGGGCCGCTGGTGCCGACGACGTCCTCCTGATCGATCGCAAGGATGCCTTCGCCGAGGAGCAGTGCGCCCGCGCGATCAAGGCGAACGCCTTGTACGAAGGCAAGTACCCCCTCGTCTCGGCGCTCTCGCGCCCGGTGATCGCACAGGCCGTTGCGGAGGTCGCGCTCGAGGCGGGTGCAGAAGCCGTCGTGCACGGCTGTACGGGGAAGGGGAACGATCAGCTGCGCTTCGAGCTCGCGTTCAAGGCCCAGTACCCCGACGTGCGTGTGATCGCACCCTTGCGCGACCGGATCTGGACGCGTGACGAGGAGATCGAGTATGCGATCGCCAAAGGCATACCGGTCGTTGCGACGCAAGCCTCGCCCTTCTCGATCGACGAGAACCTGTTCGGCCGGGCGATCGAGGCCGGGGTGCTCGAAGACCCGTGGAACCGGCCTCCCGAGGAGCCCTATGCGCTCACGAGCAGCCCTACGATCGCACCGGCTGCCGTCGAGGTGGTCGTGGGCTTCGAGCAGGGGGTGCCCGTGTCGCTGGACGGGGAGGAGCTGGCGGCCGCTGCGCTGATCACGAAGCTCAACACGCTTGCCGGGTCGTACGGAATCGGACGGCTCGACATGATCGAGAACCGGGCCGTGGGCATCAAGAGCCGGGAGGTGTACGAGGCACCGGCCGCAATCGCGTTGATCACCGCGCACGCGGCACTCGAGGACGTCGTCCTGACGAAGGACGAGGCGCGGATCAAGCGCCCGCTCGAGCAGCGCTGGACGGAGCTCGTCTACGAGGGTCTCTGGTTCAGCCCGGCGCGCGAGGCCATCGACGCCTTCGTCGACAGGACGCAGGAGCTCGTCACGGGCGAGGTTCGCCTCGAGCTGCGGCCGAACGTCGCGGTCGTCACCGGCCGGCGTGCCGAGACGATGCTGTACGCCGAGAAGCTCGCGTCGTACGGAACCGGCGAGATCTTCCCGCACCACGCGGCCGAGGGATTCATCCGCATCTCGGCGCTCGAGACGGAGCTTGCTGCCGCCCGGGCACGCGCCGGGTCGACAGCACGAGCCTAGCCCAGGCACAATCCGGCGATGGGTAGGTGCGCAGTGCTCCTTTGCCCAGGCGTCAGCGGGAGCGTGCGGGCGTGAGTTTGTGGGCGAGCCGGGTCGAGGGGCCCCTGGAGACGGCGGTCTGGGAGTTTCTGCGCGTCGACGACGCCGAGCTCCTCCCGTACGACTGCGAGGCGACAGTGGAGCACGCGCAACGGCTGCATGCCGCGGGTCTGCTGACCGATGACGAGCTCGCAGAGGCCGAAGGCCGTTTGGCCGAGATCGCCCAGGATCCCTCCGGCTACCTCGAGTCCGACGAGGACGTGCACACGGCGATCGAGCGCCAGCTCGGCGATGTCGGGCGCAAGATCCACGCCGGCCGCTCGCGCAACGACCAGGTCGCGGCTGCCTTTCGGCTCTACGTTCTCGACGCGTGTGCCGAGGCGCGCGAGGCGATCGACGCGCTCGCCCTCGTCATCCTCTCGTTCGCCGAGGGGGAGGCCGAGACGCTGATGCCCGGGTACACGCACATGCAGCGGGGTCAGCCGGTGACGCTCGGTCACCATCTGCTGGCGTGGGTCGAGATGCTCGACCGCGACCGGCACCGGTTTGCGGCCGCCGCCGAGGCCGCTGCCGAGAGCCCGCTGGGTGCCGGAGCGCTCGCCGGTTCGACGCTCGATCTCCCTGCTCCGGCCGGTCAGATGCGGAACTCGATCGACGCTGTCGGCGACCGTGACTTCGCGCTCGACTACCTCTACGCAGCGGCGGTGTTGTTCACGCACCTTTCCCGGATGGGCGAGGAGATCGTGCTCTGGGCGACCGCCGAGTTCGGCTTCGTGAAGCTGCCGGAGACCGCCGCGACGGGCTCGTCGATGATGCCCCAGAAGCTCAACCCGGACGTGGCCGAGCTGGTGCGCGGCAAGGCCGGAACGGCGATCGGGCGGTTGACGGGCCTCCTCGCCACCGTCAAGGGACTCCCGCTCGCGTATGACCGCGACCTCCAGGAGGACAAGGCACCGGTCTTCGCGACGCGGCGCGAGTTGCGCAGTGCGCTCGAGGCGCTGGTCGTCCTCGTGAGCGGCCTCGACGTCGACCGCGAGCGTCTGGCACAGGCGGCGTCCGACCCGTTACTGCTTGCGACGGATGCGGCCGAGCTGCTCGTTCGCGAGGGGATGGCGTTCCGTGATGCGCACGAGCAGGTCGCCGCCGCCGTGCGCGACGGCAGCTTCGATCCGCCCGCCGAGGTTGCGCCGAGGCCGGCACCGGGCCCCGGCGGAGTTCGCGCGGCTCTCCAAGAAGCCAAGTCCCGCTTCGTATAGGGGTCTGGCCCAGGGGTCAGGACTTGTCCTGACCCGACCTTTGGTTGTGCCTGTCGAAGATCGGGTCAGACCCGAAGGTCTGACCCCTGTGACGTCGAGGACACCGGCGGCGTATCTCCGGCGACGACACCGACACGGAGGACTCGATGAAACGCATGCTCATCGTCGCAGCACTGCTGATCGGCGCTGCCGCCGTCGCCGGGGTGGCCCGCCCGGAGGGCACGCACGCGGCGGGCTCGACCGAGGCCGTGCCGCGGACGATCACCGTCACCGGCACCGGAACCGCGACGTCTACCCCGACTCGCGCAAGCCTGTCGTTCGGGGTGCAGACCCAGGCACCGACGGCGAAGGCAGCGCTCGCGCAGAACAGTGCCGAGATGCGGAAGGTGATCGCGGCGCTGCAGAGCGCCGGAGCGAAGGACATCCAGACACAGACCGTCTCTCTGTCCGCCGTCTTCGGCGACAACCAGGACCTGCAGGGCTACACGGCCGACAACACCGTCTCCGCGACGGTCACCTACACCGCGGCCGGGGCGACGATCGATGCCGCCGTCGAAGCCGGTGCGAACCAGGTGTACGGCCCGTCCCCACTCGCCGACGACATGGACACGCTCTACAAGAAGGCGCTTGCCGACGCGGTCGCGAATGCGCGCGGCCATGCGGAGACGCTGGCTGAGGCCGCAGGTGCGAAGGTGGGACAGGTGACGGCCGTCTCCGAGGGCGGCGCAGCACCGGTGCCGCTCGCGTACGACAAGGCAGCCGCGGTGGCGGCTCCGACGCCGGTGCTGCCCGGTCCGCAGCAGACGACCGCAACCGTGGTCGTCACCTTTGCTTTGAGCTGAGGCCAGGTTCGTTCAGGGGCCGGGCGCAGACCCGGCCCCTAGACTCGCCGGGTGGGCGCGCTTCACTACCGGGAGTTCCGGCTTCTCTTTGCGGGTCAGGTCGTCTCGCTGTTCGGCGACGGTCTGTTCGCCGTGGCGCTGTCGTTCGCGGTGCTCGAGGAGACGCACTCGAAATCGGGCCTCGGGGTCGTGCTCGCCTCCGGCTCACTGCCGCTGGTCGCGTTCCTGCTCGTCGGCGGAGTGTGGGCGGACAGGCTGTCCCGCCGTCTGGTCATGCTCGTCGCGGACGGAGTGAGGATGCTCATTCAGGGCATTCTCGCGGCGCTCGTCCTCACCGGTCACGCTCCGCTCGGCGCCTTCATCGTCCTCTACGGGCTCTACGGCGTCGCCATGGCGTTCTTCTCGCCGGCTTCGACGGGTCTCATACCCGCCACGCTCCCCGACCACGAGCTGCCGCGAGCGAACGGGCTCCTCGGGATGATGCGGAGCCTGACGGCCGTCGCCGGTGGCGCGGTCGGCGGCGTGCTGGTCGACGCGATCGGTCCAGGCAGCGCGATCGCCGTCGACGGCGGCTCCTTCGCCGTCAGCGCGTGCGCGCTCTCGCTCATGCGAGTCGGCGCCGCGAGCGGCGGGACGCGCGAACCGTTCCTGCACGAGCTCGCCGTCGGGTGGCGGGAGGTCAAGGCTCGTCGCTGGGTGTGGATGACGATCCTCAACGTCTCGCTCTTCCTCATGCTCTGCGTCGCGCCGTTCGACGTCATCGGCCCGATCGTCTCGCAGCACTCGCTTGGCGGTGCAACTGCTTGGGGGCTGATCAGCGCGAGCTACGCCGCCGGCATGGCAGTGGGTGGGCTCGCCTCGATGCTCATTCGCTTTCGTCGGCCTGTGCTCTACGCGTCGTGGATCTTCCTGATCACGAGCCTCGCGCCGCTTCTGCTGGCCCATGCTGCGCCGGTCGCGCTCATCTGCGCCGCCTATGCGCTCGACGGGCTCGCCGTCGGCGTCTTTGTCGCAGTCTGGGACACGGCGCTTCAGCGGGAGATTCCCAAGCAGGTGCTCTCGCGCGTGAGCGCCTGGGACTGGATGGGCTCGATCGCGGGGATGCCGCTCGGGTTCGCGCTCACGGGTCCCGCGCTGGCGTTGATCGGCGAGCGCCGAACGCTCTACGCGATGGCCGCGAGCGCGCTCGTCCTCGCCGTCTGGATGCTCGTCGCCCCGGACATTCGCAACATCGGCGCGATTGACGATGCGACTGCCGTTCCGTCGGAGGCCTGACCCGGCACTACGGCCTCGGTGTTTCACCAAAGCGGCAATGAAAGAGGGACCTCGGTGCGCGACAGTGCTCTCGCTGGGGCGCGGCGTCCGGAGGGAGGGCCGTCAGAGGCTCAGACGGCGGTACCTGAGGACGCCGACCTAGCAAGGCTCAACATGCAGCAGGTCGCCTAGCCGAAGGAGATGGATCGGGAGGCCCCGTCGCGGAGCCTCCCGATTCTGTTTCGCGCGCTACCCGGTCGGCTCGGTCGCCGGCACCGCGCGCAACGCCGCCGCGGCGGCCGCCGGTACGGGAGCGTGGCCGATATGACCGTGCTGCTCCGTTCCGTATCCGCCTGGATCTGGTCTGGAGAAAGCGGTTACGCCTTGACCGTAATCTGTGCCTCGACGCGCTCGAGCTCGCCTTCGTAGATGTACCGCTCCTCCGGCGACCAGAGCTCGCGGCCGGCGAGCTCGCCCTCGTAGATCGCGTGGTCGAGTTTGCGGGGTGCGACGCAGTCACCGATCCGGCGCACGTTGGCAAATTGGCCCTTGAGTGCACGGTACAACGCGTCGTTGGCGGTCGGGCCGGTCGCCAGCACGACCGTGTCGACGTCGTCGATCGCGTCCTGCGCTGCCGTGTACAGGTTGAAGAGCGCCACGCGGTTGCGCTCGATGCCCGCCGCCCACCAATTCAAGCGGTACTGGAGCCCTTTGCCGAGCAGGCGGCCGTAGAGATGTGCCATGTCCAGGGTGGTCGCCGTCGTCGGAAAGAGCATCGGCCAGCGGCTGACGAGCTCGACCTCGGAGCCGCGATCGAGGAGCACCTCGGTGACACCGGCGGCGTACCGTGTGCCGTCGTCGTCGAGCACGACGACCCGGCGCCCGACCGGGCGCGTCTCGAGCAGAACGTCCCAGACGGTGAGGACGTTGTCCTGGTCGGCGCCGGGGAGCTGGTCGACCAGTGGGTTCACACTCGAGAAGCCGGTGCGTGAGGGGACGGCTCCGGTCGCGACCATGACCGCATCCGGCGCGAGCTCGTGCACGAGCTCGGACGTCGCCTCGGTGCCGAGCCGAACGTCTACTCCGTGGCGGCGGAGCTGCGCCTCGAGGTCGCGTGTGATCCAGCCGAATTCGTCGCGGCCGGGCGTCCGCAGGATCAGGTTGACTTGGCCGCCGAGTTCGTCCTCACGCTCGACGAGTGTCACCCGATGGCCGCGTTCGGCAAGGACCGCGGCCGCCTTCATCCCGGCGGGGCCACCACCGGCGACGAGCCAGCGCACAGGCCGATCGGTCGGTAACAGCGTCCCCGGGCCGAAACGCCGCTCCCGCCCGGCACCCGGATTCACGGTGCAGGTGATCGGCAGGCCCCTGAAGACGCGGCCGATGCACCCTTGGTTGCCTCGGATGCAATGGACGAGCTCGCCCTCGCGTGCGTCGCGCACCTTGTTCGCGAACTCGGGGTCGGCGATCTGGGCGCGGGTCATGGCGACCATGTCCGCCTTGCCGCTGGCGAGGATCTCCTCGGCCATAGCGGGATCCTTGATGCCACCGACTGTGAACACCGGCAAGTCCGGCACGCCGGCCTTCACGCGGGCGGTGAGTTCGACGAGATAGCCGTCGGGCACGTCCGCAGGCTCGATCGCCCTGAAGATGTTGTGGTAACCGGCCGCGGTCACGTTCACGTAGTCGATCTGCCCGTCGGCCTCGAGCAGCTGGGCGACCCGGACGGCATCCTCGACGTCGAGTGCGCCCGGGATGAAGTCGGTGAGGCTGATGCGGACGCCCACGACCCAATCGTCGCCGCCACGCGCACGCACCTCCTGGATCACCTCGCGTGCGAAGCGCAGGCGGTTCTCGAACGACCCGCCGTACTCGTCTTCGCGCTTGTTGTAGAGCGGCGACAGGAACTGATGGAGAAGGTAGCTGTGGGAGATGTGCACCTCCGTGCCGTCGAAACCGCCCTCGCGTGTGAGCTCGGCGGAGCGGCCCCACCACTCGACGACCTCGTGGATGTCCTCGTGCTCCATCGCCTTCGGCGTCTCTCCGTAGGCCGGCGACTTCACCGCGGACGGACCCCAGAGAACCCGGAGGTCGTCCGCGGAGTCGCTCGTCGCGTTCAGGCCGAAGTGGTTCAGCTGGGCAAAGATCAGTGCGCCATGCTCGTGGACGGCCGAGGTCAGCCGATGGTCGGACTCGAGCGCCTCGGGCCGGTACGCCCAGGCGACGCGAGGGAAGCCGGTGGTCGAGGTCGGGTGGACGACGCGGTTGCCGGTGATCAGCAGGCCGGCGCCGCCCTTCGCGCGCGCGGCCTGGTACGCAACGTTCCGCTCGGAGTCGGCGGCGTTGTAGGCCCAGAGCTTGACATGGGCCGTCTGCATGATCCGGTTTCGTACCGTCACGTTGCCGATCTCGAGCGGACTGAAGAGGTGTGGGTAGGCAGTCATCACGTCTCCTTGGCGGTAGGCCCAGGCCGGAAACTAGTAAACGTCCCTGGGAAGTGCGAGATCCTCGAACACCGCGAGGTCGAGTGCCCCGCCAAGGCGGAGGAACTCCGCCAGCTGCCGGTAGTGAAAGGCGGCGTGCCAGCGTTGGAAGGAGAGGAGAGTCGAGAATGGCACGTCTCCGCGCGGGGAAGCGACGAGGGGGTCGCGGCGAGCGAGTTCGTCGCCGGCCTCGGTCAGAAAGCGGGTCCAGCCGGCCGTTGCTTGCTCGGCGAAGTGGACGAGCGCAGTCCTGTCCCCGAGCGTTGCCTCTCGCGTGCCGTCCTCCTCGGGCCTCCAGTCGAAGCCACCTGTGCTCCAGGCGGTGGGAAGGAGCTCGAAGGGGCAGAAGACATTGACCGTGAGATTGCGGAGGCTGCGGCCCCGAGACGGAGTCGGCCGCAGGAGTGTCTGCCACTCGAGTGCACCGACGTGCGAAAGCCAGGAATCGAGAATCCTCGTTGCATCATGTGCGTCTCGACGAGGCGATCCGCCTGGCGGTGGCGGCAACCCCAACGCCTCGGCGATCTGCGACACGTGCAGAACCGGCGTTGGCTCGCCACGGACGACGAGCGTCGGGACGAGCGGCCGGCCCGCCTCGCGCCAGCGGCGTTCGCCGTCACCGCTGTCGCGCACATTCAGCGAATCGAACTCGATCCGCTGCTCGCCAAGGAACTCCCTGGCCGCCGCGCAGCTCGCTCAGGCCGGATGCCAGAAGAGGACGACGCTGTCCATCTGCGAGATGATCGCATCCATGATCGGGGGACTGGATGGCGCAGTCGCAGTCGTGACGGGCGGCGCGTCGGGTATCGGGGCGGCCACCTGCCGGCTGCTCACGGCAAGCGGTGCGACCGTGCACATCGCCGATCGCGATGGTGACCAGCCGATCGACGTCAACGACCGCACGGCGCTCGATGCATTGGCGGCACGGCTCGACCCCGTGAACGTCCTCATCAACGCTGCGGGCATCCTCACCGAGAACAAGCCGGTGGACGACCTTCCGGCCGACGACTTCCGCCGCAACTACGAGGTGAACGTGATCGGAACTCTGAACGCCTGCCAGGCGTTCGCCCCGCTGCTCAAGGCGGGCGCCGGATCGGTCGTCAACGTCGCATCACAAGCGGCACTCGTCTCGCTGCCTTCCCAGGCCGCGTACACGGCGAGTAAGGGAGCAGTGGCGGCTCTGACGCGCTCACTGGCGATCGATTGGGCGGAGCACGGCGTTCGCGTGAACGCCGTGGCGCCCGGCTTCACCGTGACCCCGATGACGGCAGCGTTCTTCGAGAACGAGACCTTCAGGCGGGCCGCGACCAGCCGGATCCCGCTTGGCAGACTCCTCGAGGCAGACGAGATCGCTGGTGCGATCGTCTTCCTGGCCAGCCCGCTGGCGAGCGCGATCACAGGCGTGGTCCTGCCCGTCGACGGCGGTTGGACGGCCGGAGAACCTGCTCTACCCTGGTGATCCCTTGTCCCGTTCCCACACGTATGCCATTGCGCAAGGGGTGGATCGAGGGGCCCCGTCGCGGAGCCCCTCGATGCCTGTGCTCTAGCCGGTGGGCTCCGTCGCGGCCATCGCGTGGACGGTGGCCGGGCCGCCGATGCGAGGGGCATGCGCCCCATGACTTACTTCCGTGCCGTAACCTCCGGGGACGGGGATGTAGAGCTCCGGATACCCCCACATGCCATGCTCGGAGACGTCCAAGCCGGCCGCCTCGACCTCCGGCTCCGTGCGGATCCCCACCGTGAGCTTGAAGACGAGCAGCACGAGGAACGACGCCCCGAACGTGAACGCGCCCACGGCTGCGAGCCCGAGGGCCTGCACGCCGAGCTGGTGCAGGCCGCCGCCGTAGAGCAGGCCGCCCTTGCCGGTGGCGAGCTTGTCGGCGAGGTGTGGGACGGTGAGGAACCCGAGCGAGAGCGTTCCCCAGACACCTGACATGCCGTGCGCGGCAACCGCGCCGACGGGATCGTCGATGCCGATCCTCTCGACCAGCAGCACCCCGAAGACGACGATCACGCCGGCGCCGAAGCCGATCACGATCGCGGCCCAGGGCGCGACGAACGCGCACGAGGCGGTGATCGCGACGAGTGCTGCGATCGCTCCGTTGAGCATCATCGAGAGGTCGGGCTTCTTGATCACGATCCACGAGGTCACGACCGCGCCGAGAACGCCCGCCGCCGCCGCGATGTTGGTGTTCATCGCGACGTAGGCGAAGAAGCCGACGCCCCCCAAGCGGACGCTCAGTGTCGAGCCGGGGTTGAACCCGAACCAGCCGAACCAGAGGATGATCACGCCGAGCGTGACGTAGGCCATGTTGTGCCCCGGAATCGCGTTCGGCTTCCGGTCGGGGCCGTACTTGCCGACCCGTGGCCCCAGCAGCAGCGCCCCCGCCAGACCGGCGAGCGCGCCCTGGTAGTGCACCACGGTCGAGCCCGCGAAGTCCTGCATCCCCTTCGCGAAGAGCCAGCCGTCGGGGCTCCAGATCCAGTGGGAGACCACCGAGTAGAGGAGCGTGAAGACGACGCCGAAGGCGAAGTACACCCAGAGTCGGGTGCGCTCCGCCATCGCGCCCCAGACGATCGCCAGCGAGACGCCGGCGAAGGCGACCTCGAACAGGTAGCCCGCGGCTCCGGGTATCTCGCCGAACCAGGAGAACGGCGCTTTGCCGATCGCGAGCAGGTCGCTCACGGACGGCAGGAAGCCGGAGCCGCCGATCAGCCCGCCGCCGCTGTCGCCGAACGCGAGACCGAAGCCGACGAGGTAGTAGACGACCGACGCGATCGCGAAGACGAGCACGTTCTTCGCCGCCACGTGGCCGACGTTCTTCATCCGCGTCAAGCCGGCCTCGAGGAACGCGAACCCGGCCTGCATGAAGATGACGAGGACGGCGGTGACGACGACCCACACCGTGCTTGCGGCGTAGAGGAGTTCCTTGTTCGTCATACGAGTTCCACCTCTTCCAGCGGGAGGCCGGTGCGGTTGTGGGTGACGCCAAAGACGGGGGTCGACCAGCAGATGCCGTCCCCGTTGACGTGTCCGGTGTGGGCGGCGTCGACGATCGCGTGCATGACGCTCTCGGCGATCTCGTCACGGACGACGAAGACCAGGTACGCCTTCGGCAGGAACCGCGACTCGAAGATCCGGCCGCGGTACTCGTGGGTGATGCCCTTCTCCCGGCCGTGTCCGACGGCCTCGATGACAGTGATGCCGACGTGGCCGGTCTGCTCCTCGACCGCCTCCATGACGGTCTCGACGCGGTCGCGCACGACGATGGCCTCGATCTTCGTCATGGCCCCCACCTGCCTCTTCCGATATCGCTGGTCATTCCTCTCCTCCTCGTGTTGGACCAACAAAAAAGCCCCAGGACTCGCCGGAGTCCTGAGGCGTCATTGCCTCTGCGTCTCGCCGTCGGCGGCGAGCGCGAGCAACCATCCTAGCGGGGGTGGCCGCTGGCAGGTGCCGGTGCTAGGGTTCGCGACGTGATGCTGGCACACGTCTAGGACATCCGTTGTCGAGGCCCGCCTGGCCCGGGTCTCGTTTTGGTGTCCTGTTTCGTGCCGTAGCCGTTTGTAAGGAGCATCCAGATGTCGAATCTCGAAGTAGTGCCGCTGGCTGTGGGCCGCTCCACCGGAGCTCCCGCCGTCGAGGTCAGCAAGCTCAGGAAGGAGTTTCGTCGGCGCGACCGCAAGGCAGGCCGCTTCGCGCGCCGCCGGGTTCCGGCGCTCGAAGACGTCACGTTCACGATCGCGCGCGGTGAGTGCGTCGCCGTTCTCGGCCAGAACGGGTCGGGGAAGTCGACCCTCGTCCGCCTGCTCTCGACACTCTTGCTGGCCGACGGCGGTGCGGCCCACGTGTTCGGCCACGACGTCTTCGCCGAGCCGAAGCCGGTGCAGCGGCTGATCGCCAGGGTGTCGGTCGAGGCGTCGTTCTTCAAGAAGATGTCGTCGGCCGAGAACCTCGGGTACGCGGCGCGGTTCTACGGGATGACCGCGCGTGAGACCCGCGACAGGATCCCGGAGATCCTCGAGCGCGTGGGCTTTCCGTCGGACCGGCGTGGCGAGCCGATGGAGCATCTCTCGCGCGGCATGCAGCAGAAGGTCGCGCTCGCCCGCGGGCTGTTGACGTCCCCGGTGCTGCTCCTGCTGGACGAGCCGACCACCGGGCTGGATCCACGTTCGAAGCTCGAGGTGCAGGACTTCATCCGCGAGGTGCGCCGCGTCCACGACGCGACGATCCTGCTCTGCACGCACGATCTGGCGGAGGCGGAGGCGCTGGCGGAGCGCATCGGGATCCTCGACCGGGGCCGGCTGCTCGCGCTCGAGCCGGCTGCGGATCTCAAGCGCCGTTACCGCGCCGCCACGCTGGAGGAGGCGTTCTTCGCCGCCACTGGCCGGACCTTCGAGGACGAGGCCGACGAGGACGACGACAGGGAGGTGTTCGCCTGATGAGAGCGATAGCACTGAAACGGAGAGAGAGCCAGGCTGAAGCCTGGCACTCTCACATCGCTCATGAGCTCATCGGGCTCGGCGGCGTCGTCGAGCGGAATGTCTACCTCACACGCCGCTACATCTGGTGGGACCTGGCGTTCTTCCTCTGGACGGTCGCGAACACGCTCACGATCGTCTTCATCGCCAAGGGGATCAAGGCAACCGGTGGCCAGATCGACGTCAACCGGGCCACGACGACGCTGCTGATCGGTGCCGTCGTGTGGGCGTACCTCGGGATCATCTTCGAGTTCATCACCGAGACCGTCGCGTGGGAACGCTGGGAGGGGACGATCGAGTACACGTTCATGGCACCGCTCTCGCGCGCCATGCACCTGGGCGGCAGCGGCCTCTTCGCGGTGCTCTACGGGCTCGTCCGGGCGGTGCTCCTGTTCGCGGTCGTCGCCGTCTTCTTCAGCCTGTCGCTCGGCCAGGCGAACTTCGCCGCGGCGTTGATCGTGCTCGCGGTGGCGTCCGTCTCGTTCTTCGGCATCGGCATGATGACGGCCGTCCTGCCGCTGATCTCACCCGAGAAAGGCGCGCAGCTCGGCTTCGTCGCGCAGGGTCTTCTGCTGGTCGTCTCCGGGGTCTACTACCCCGTCTCGGTGCTGCCGGCATGGATGGAGTGGATCTCGAAGATCTCCCCTGCGACCTACGCGCTGCGGGGAATCCGGCACTCCATCCTCGACGGCACCGGTGTCACGTGGGTCGACGTCTGGCCGCTGCTCGTGATCGGAACAGCCTGTATCCCGCTCGGTCTCTGGATCTTCTCTCTCGGGGAGACCTATGCGAAGCGCCACGGCAAGCTGAAGAGGTCTGGATGAATCCGGCACTGCGCGCCGTCGAGACGGAGAGCGACATCGAGGCGTTCCTCGACGTGCGCGCCCGTGTCGATCCCGAGTATCCGATCACGCGCGCCAACTTCGACGACGGGCGCGGGCATGTCGATCGCATCGACTGCCTCGCGCTTCTCGGTGACGAGGTGGTCGGAGCGGCCTGGGCGCACCTGCCGCACAGCAGCGCCGCGAGCGAGTTCATGTTCGTGAGCGTGCGGGTCGTCCCCGAGAGACGGCGGCGAGGAGCCGGGACCGCGCTCTTCAGCCATGTCTCGGAGCACGCTCGAGCACTCGGGCGCAGCCGGTTGTACACCGTGACGAGGCACGAGGACGCCGATACCCTCGACTACCTCGGCAAGCGCGCATTCGTCGAGCTGACGAGGATGGAGGATCTCGCACTCGAGCTCGCGACTGCACCTCCTGCGGAGGGGCCGCCGGCGGGGATCGAGATCGTGCCGTTCGCCCCGGAGCACGCGCAGGGAATGCACGACGTGGCCAAGGAGGCCAATCCGGACATCCCTTCGCCGGATCCGATCGAAGCAGGGACGTTCGAAGCGTGGAGCAGCCGGGAGCTCGGCCCTCGCGTCCATCGCGAGCTCAGCTTCGTCGCCCTCGATCACGGTCAGGTGGTCGGTTGGGCAACGCTCGGTGAGGACAAACCCGGAAGCGCGCAGAACTTCATGACCGGCGTCGCGCGCAGGGCACGCGGTCGCGGCGTCGCGCGTGCGCTGAAGCTGGCGCAGATCCGGGCTGCGCGCGAGGCGGGCCTGGAGCGGATCCGGACGCAGAACGACGTCGCCAACGTCGCGATGCGGCGGGTGAACGAGCGTCTCGGCTACCGGCTCCAGCTCGCGTGGATCCACCTCGGCGGACCACTGCTCTGAGCCGCTGATGCCACGGGGACTGCGCCTTCGGGGCACGCCTGCCGGGCATGATTTCTCGGATCTGGCGCAATGTGTCAGGATTCTTCCCCCATGACGCGAACCCGGGCACATATCCGGCTCCCTGGAATGACGCGATGAAGCATCTGTTCGAGAACCACGATCTGCAAACCGAGCGGTGCGGCCAGTTCATCGACATCACCGACGACGTGCTGACCGCGGTCTCCACGAGCGAGGTCGAGAACGGCACCGTCGTCGTCTATTCACCGCACACGACCTGCGCCGTCGTGATCAACGAGCCCGAGAGCGGCTTCATGGACGACTTCTGCGAGCTGCTCGACGAGCTCGCTCCCACCGGCCGCTACTACCGTCACGACGACCTCGCGATCCGGACGGAGGGCATCGAGGAGGAGACGGCCGACTATCCGAACGGCCACTCGCATCTGCGCGCGGCGTTGCTGTCGTCGACCTCCCAGGCGATCCCCATCGTCGCGGGTCGGCCGATGCTGGGCCGCTGGCAGAAGATCTTCTTCTGCGAGCTCGACCGCGCGCGGGCCCGCAAGGTCTTCATCCAGGTCTCGGGGGACTGATGGCCGAGGGCGGGCTCGCCGTCGCGGCCGCGGCGGCCGCTTCGCCGTCGGGCGCGCCGCCCGCCGAGGAGGTCCTGGCCAAGGCTGCGCGCGAGAACTTCCCCGTCGCGCTCGGGTTCCTCCCCCCGGCCGTGCAGCGCCGGCTCGAGGCGATCTACGGCTTCGCCCGGCTCGTCGACGACGCCGGAGACATCCACGGGGGAGATCGCACCGCGCTGCTGGACTGGATCGAGGCCGACCTCGACCGCGCATTCGCCGGCCGGGCCGAGCACCCGCTCCTCCAGCGCGTGTCCGCCATGGTCGCCGAGCTCTCGCTGCCCCGCGACCCATTCCTCCGGTTGATCGAGGCGAATCGGCAGGATCAGGAGGTGGCGCGCTACTCGACCTGGGCCGACCTCGCAGCGTACTGCGACCTCTCCGCCAACCCGGTCGGAGAGCTCGTGCTGCACGCGTTCGGCGCGGCGACACCTGAGCGGGTCCGCTGGTCCGACTCGGTGTGTACCGGGCTCCAGCTCGCGGAGCACTGGCAGGACGTCGGCGAGGACTACGGGAGAGGGCGCATCTATCTGCCGCAGGAGGACATGGATCGGTTCGGCGTCACCGAGGCGGACATCGGGGCCTCTGAACCGGGCGAGCACTTCCGGAATCTGATGGCCTTCGAGGTGGCGCGGGCTCGCGAGTTGCTCGACGGAGGTCTGCCCCTCGTCCGCTCGCTCTCCGGCCGCTTCCACCTCTCCATCGCCGCGTACGTGGGTGGTGGTCGCGCGGCGCTCGATGCGGTCGAGAGCTCGGGCTACGACGTTCTGCGCCGCATCCCGCGAGCAGGGCGCCGGTCGAGAGCGGCGGCGACGCTGCGCGTGCTGAGGGAGGCGCGGTGAGCATTCCGCTCGATGCGGCGTACAGGCACTGCCGTGAGGTGACGCGCGCGAGCGCGACGAGCTTCTACCACGGCATGCGCCTCCTGCCGGCCTCGAGGCGCTCCGCCATGTATTCCGTGTACGCGTTTGCGCGCCGGATCGACGACATCGCCGACGGCGGGCTCTCGCGGCCCGAGAAGCTGGCCGCGCTCGAGCGGGCGAGGGCGGACGTCGCCGCGCTCGACGCTCCTCCGGAAACCGACCCCACGCTCATCGCGCTGTCCGATGCCGCGCGTCGCCACGAGCTTCCGCGCGAGGCGTTGTCGGATCTGATCGACGGCGCCGTGATGGACGTCGAGGGCGCCGGCTACCCGACCTTCGACGACCTCGTCGTCTACTGCCGGCGCGTCGGCGGGACCATCGGCCGCCTCTCGCTCGCGGTGTTCGGCGCCTCGGACAAGGGCCCGCGCGCGATGGGGCTCGCTGACGATCTCGGTGTCGCCTTCCAGTTGACCAACATCCTCCGGGACGTCAGGGAAGACCTGTCCATCGGACGGTTGTATCTGCCGCTCGAGGATCTCGCCGCTTTCGGCTGCCGCATCGATGACGGATCGATCGCCGGAGACTTCGCCGGTCTCGCCCGGTTCGAGGCAGCGCGCGCGGACGAGTGGTACACGCGCGGTCTTGCGCTCGTGCCGCTGCTCGACCGCCCAAGCGCGTCGTGTGTGACCGCCATGGCGGGGATCTACCGACGTCTGCTGCGCCGGATCGAGCGCGAGCCGGAGGCGGTGCTCGCCGGGCGGCTGTCCGTGCCGGGCTGGGAGAAGGGCTGGGTGGCGGCGCGGAGCCTCGTGGGGGCCGGCGCATGAGAGTCGTCGTCGTTGGCGGCGGTTTGGGGGGGATCACCGCTGCGCTCGAGTGCGCGGACGCGGGCGCCGCCGTCACGCTGCTCGAGGCGCGTCCGCGGCTCGGCGGCGCGACCTTCTCCGTCGAGAAGGAGGGTCTCTGGCTCGACAACGGCCAACACGTGTTCCTCCGCTGTTGTACGGCGTACCGCGACCTCGTTCGACGGCTGGGTGTCGAGGGTGACGTCGTTCTCCAGCCACGGCTCGAGATACCCGTGCTCGCCCCGGGAGGGAAGGCTGCCTGGCTGCGCCGCAGCGGGCTCCCGGCGCCGCTTCACCTCGCCGCGTCGATGCTGCGCTTCGGGCACCTGTCGGCGCGCGAGCGTGCGCGGCTCGGCCCGGCCGTACTCGCGCTTCGCCGGCTCTCGCTCGACGATCCGGCGCTCGATACGCAGACCTTCGGCTCGTGGCTCGACGGACACGGGCAGTCCGCGGGCGCCGTCGAGGTGCTCTGGAACCTGATCACGCTTCCCACGGTGAACCTGTCGGCGCGCGACGCGTCGCTCGCCCTCGCGACCAAGGTGTTCCAGACCGGTCTGCTCGAGGAGGCGGACGCGTCCGACGTCGGCTATGCGCGCGTGCCACTCCGGCGGTTGCACGGAGACGCGGCAGAACGCGCCCTCGAGCGGGCCGGCGTGGCCGTCCACGCCAAGGCTCGCGTCTCCGCACTCACGCCTGGGACGACCGGCGTCGCGGTCTCGTGGAGCGGCGGCACGCTCGACTCGGACGCTGTCGTCCTCGCCGTTCCACACGACGACGCGGCAGAGCTCCTCCCGCCCCGTGCGCTGCCCGACGGGCTCGACATCACCAGGCTTGGCGCCTCGCCGATCGTGAACCTGCACGTCGTGTACGACCGCACGGTCACCGAGCACGGCTTCGCTGCCGGCATTCGCACCCCCGTGCAATGGGTCTTCGACCGGACAAGCTCATCGGGGCTCGCCCAGGGCCAGTGCCTCGCCGTGTCGCTGTCCGCGGCCGACGCGTACATCTCCCGCTCGGTCGACGAGCTGCGGGCCGAGTTCGTTTCGGCGCTCGCGGCGCTGTTCCCGGCCGCCCGCGGCGCCGAGGTGCTGTCGTTCTTCGTAACGCGGGAGCCGCGTGCGACCTTCAGAGGCGTTCCGGGCACCGCCGCACACAGACCTGGCCCCGTGACACGCGTTCCGGGGCTCTATCTCGCCGGCGCGTGGACGGATACCGGTTGGCCGGCGACGATGGAAGGGGCCGTGCGCAGCGGTGTCGCCGCGGCGCGGGCCGCGCTCGGCGTCCCCGGCGAGACAAGGCGCCTGGAGGCGGCGTGACGAGCGTCGCCGATCCTCCCGTCGTCGACGCCGCCGTCTCTGCTGCGCTCGACCGCGCCGTCGGGCGGCTGCTGTCGCTGCAGAACGAGCGCGGCTGGTGGAAGGGCGAGCTCGAGACGAATGTGAGCATGGACGCCGAAGACCTGCTGCTCCGTCAGTTCCTCGGGATCCGCACGGACGAGCAGACCCGGCTCTCCGCCCAGTGGATCCGGTCGCAGCAGCGCGACGACGGAACGTGGGGAACCTTCTTCGGCGGGCCGCCGGACCACTCCGTCACGATCGAGGCGTACGCGGCGCTCCGGCTCGCCGGCGATCCGCCGGACGCCGAGCACATGCGCCGCGCGCGCGAGTACGTCCTCGACGAGGGTGGCATCGAGCGCTCCCGCGTCTTCACGAAGATCTGGTTCTCGCTCTTCGGGCTCTGGTCATGGGAGCACGTGCCCGCGATGCCTCCGGAGCTGATCTTCCTGCCGCCGTGGGCGCCGCTCAATCTCTACGACTTCGCGTGCTGGGCGAGACAGACCGTTGCCGCGCTCACGGTCGTCTGGGCCTACCGGCCGGTCCGCGAGATTCCGATCTCGCTGGACGAGCTCCGCGTCGGCGGCCCACCGCAGTCGCGCTTTCCCGTCACCGACCCTGTTTCCAGGGGGTTCGTCGCGCTCGACCGGGCGTTGCATGCGTACGAGCGCCGCCCCGTCGGGGCGCTGCGAAAGCGGGCGCTCCGCAAGGTGGAGCGGTGGATTCTCGAGCACCAGGAGCCCGACGGCTGCTGGGGTGGGATCCAGCCGCCCTGGGTCTACTCGATCATGGCGCTGACACTCCGCGGCTACCCGCTCGAGCATCCGATCGTGAAGCGAGCGATCGACGGGCTCGACAGCTTCACGACGGTCGACGAGAAAGGCCGCCGGCTCGAGGCCTGCCAGTCACCGGTGTGGGACACGTGCCTGGCGCTGATCGCGCTGTCCGATGCCGGGCTGCCCGCCGACCATCGTGCGCTCGATCGGGCGGCCCGCTGGCTCGTGACGGAGGAGATCACGATCCACGGCGACTGGGCAGTGCGCAAGCCCGATCTCGCGCCCGGTGGCTGGGCGTTCGAGTTCGAGAACGACTGGTATCCGGACATCGACGACACGGCTGAAGTGGTGATGGCGCTGCGTCGCGTGGAGCAGGACGCCGACATCGCCGGAGCCGCCGCCCGTGGAGCAGCATGGACGCTCGGCATGCAGTCGCGCAACGGTGCATGGGGTGCGTTCGACGCCGACAACACGCGCACCCTCGTCGGCAGGCTTCCGTTCTGCGACTTCGGCGAGGTGACCGATCCGCCGAGTGTCGACGTCACGGCGCACGTCGTCGAGATGCTCGCGAAAGACGGAATGACGCACCACCCGGCCGTCCAGCGCGGAATCGAGTACCTCCTGCGCGAGCAGGAGGCGGACGGCTCCTGGTTCGGCCGCTGGGGAGCGAACTTCGTCTACGGCACGGGTGCGGCGGTGCCGGCGCTGGTCGAGGCCGGGATCTCGCCCGACCACGAGTCCGTCCGGCGCGCGGTCGCCTGGCTCGAGCGTGTCCAGAACGACGACGGCGGCTGGGGCGAAGACCTTCGCTCGTACGTCGACCGGACCTGGAGTGGACAGGGCGAGTCGACGGCGTCGCAGACAGCCTGGGCGCTCCTCGCCCTCCACGCGGCCGGCGAGCATGGCGATTCGGTCACGCGTGGCCTCGACTGGCTCGTCCGCACGCAGCTCCCCGACGGCGGCTGGGACGAGCCGTGGTTCACCGGCACCGGCTTCCCGGGCGACTTCTACATCAACTACCACCTTTACCGGCTCGTCTTTCCGGTGAGCGCACTCGGGCGCTACGTCCACGGTGGCCGCGCGTGAGCCTCGTGGTGCTGGCACCTCTCCGCCTCGAGGCGCTCGCCCTGCGCCGGGGGTTGTGCGACCCCGGGAGCAGCGTCGTGCGGACGGGCATGGGGCCCGCGCGCGCAAAGGCCGCGGCCGAGCGGCTTGCCACAGACCGTTACAGGGGCCCGTTCGCCGTCGCCGGGGTGTGCGGAGGCGTCGATCCGGCGCTCCGCCCCGGGGACGTCGTCGTGGCGTCGGCGCTACGAACCGCAGACGGGGGCGAGCATGAGCTTGCGGGCGCCGAAGTCCTCGCGAACGCCGTGCGCAAGCTCGGCCTGACCTGCGTCACCGGAACGATCCTGTCCGTCGAGCGCCTCGAGCGAACCGCACGTCGCGCGGCGAGCGGGCACGCGGGGATCGTCGGCGTCGACATGGAGTCCGCATGGCTCGCAGCCGCGGCCGGCGACGGCCCTCTCACCGTCCTCAGAGTCGTCGCGGATGCAGGCGGGAGGAGCGTCTACAGCCCGCGCACGCTGCTCGACGGCGCCCTGGCGCTACGGGCCCTGCGGCGGGCGGCGCCGGCGCTCGAGGAGTGGGCTCGAGCCTCCGGGCCGCGCACGATCTTGCTGGCGGGGCCACGTTCGTTCTGCGCCGGTGTGGAGCGGGCGATCGAAGTTGTCGAGCGGGCTCTGGGCCGGCGCGGGGCGCCCATCTACGTGCGCAAGAAGGAAGGGACGCAGGCCCGTCTGATCGAGGATCACACGGGTCTCGACCCCGCCTGGCTGTCCGGAAAGCGTACGATCGGGCTGACCGCGGGCGCCTCGGCGCCCGAGCGGCTCGTCCGGCAGGTCATCGACGAGCTCGCCGGGCTCGGGCCGGTCGCGGTGGAGGACCGCACGGTTGCCGAGGAGTCGATCCAGTTCAATCTGCCGAGAGAAGTCACGTAGGTGCCGACCCAGGGAACACGATCCGTAGCCCTCGCGCCCGATGAGCGGCGCCATGCGGCGTCCTCGGTCGCCCCAATACCTGCCTTCGGTATTGGGGCTCCCTGCGTCCTAGCCTGGCTTGCTCCTCGAACGCGAGGACCGCGGCAGCGTCCCCTGGGGCGGCACTAGCCAATGTCCGTCACACTTCGCCAGTCGCTCCGCGTCGCCGGCTACCTCGCCAGGCAGAAGATCCGCGGCGTCGAAAAGTTCCCGCTGTTGGTCGAGGTAGAGCCCCTCTTCCAGTGCAACCTCGCGTGCTCGTTCTGCGGGAAGATCCAGTACCCCGAGCACATCCTCAAGAAGCGGATGCCCGTCGATCAGGCGTTGGCGGCGGTCGAGGAGTGCGGCGCGCCGATGGTGTCGATCGCCGGTGGGGAGCCGCTGGTGCACCCCGAGGTGCACGTGATGGCCGCCGAGCTGATCAAGCGCAAGAAGTTCGTCTTCCTCTGCACGAACGCGATCCTGATGAAGAAGCGGCTCGACCGGTTCACTCCGTCGCCGTACTTCTCGTGGGTCGTCCATCTCGACGGCATGCGTGAGCGTCACGACCAGTTCGTCGAGCGGGAAGGGATCTTCGATCTCGCGATCGAGGCGATCAAGGAGGCGAAGGCTCGCGGGTTCCGCGTCTCCACGAACACCACGTTTCTCACGACCGACACGCCCGAGACCGTTCGCGAAGTCCTGGACTACCTGAACGACGAGCTCGAGGTCGATTCGATGCAGATCTCGCCTGCGTACGCCTATCAGAAGGCACCCGACCAGGACCACTTCCCCGGGGTGACGCAGACCCGCAAGCTCTTCTCCGAGGCCTTCGCAGACGGCAAGCGCAAGAAGTGGCGTCTCAACCACACGCCGCTCTTCCTCGACTTCCTCGAGGGCAAGGTCGACTTCCAGTGCACGCCGTGGGGCATCCCGAGCTACTCGATCTTCGGCTGGCAGCGCCCGTGCTACTTGATGGGCGACGGCTACACCGAGACGTACAAGGAACTCATCGAGACGACCGACTGGGAGCAGTACGGCCGCGGCAAGGACGACCGCTGCGCGAACTGCATGGCGCATTGCGGCTACGAGCCGACCGCGGTGCTGCATTCGATGAGCTCGCTGCGCGAGTCGCTTCGCGCCGTCGTGGCGCGTTAGCCTCCTGCGCGAGCCGCCCGTCGGCCGGCGCTGGTAGGATCGCACGGTCAGTTTCGAGGCGACGCTGCCTCGGGCGCCGGGTCTCGGCGTCCGGGGCTTTCGTGTTTTTCAGGGAGGAGACGAGATGGCACGACCACGAGCGAACGCAGCCAAAGCGCCCGCGGCAGCCCGCCGCGCGGCGCCCGTGAAGAGCCGCGACCGGGCGACATCCAGTGTCGCCACGCGCCGCGCGGTGCTCAAGCGCATCCGCGACGAGAAGATCGAGCACGTTCTCTTCTGGTTCACCGACCTCGAGGGCCACCTCAAGTCGTTCGCGATCACGCCGCAGGAGATGGAGGACGCACTCGACGACGGGATGGGCTTCGACGGCTCGTCGATCACCGGCTTCAACGCCATCGAGGAGTCGGACATGGTCGCGATTCCCGATCCGGCGACGTATCAGGTGATGCCCCGGCCCGTCGACGAGCACGGCCAGTCGATCGGCGCGAAGGTGGGCAGACTCATCTGCGACGTCGTCAAGCCCGACGGCACTCCCTACGAGGGGGACCCGCGATACGTGCTTCGGCAGGCGACCGAGCGGATGCGCACACTCGGGTTCGACGCCTTCAACATCGGCCCCGAGCTCGAATACTTCTTGTTCGAGGACGCCGAGGGCACGAGGACGCTCGACGAGGGCGGCTACTTCGCGATGACGACGCAGGATGCCGCGACCGAGGTGCGCAACGACACGATCGCGGCGCTCGAGTCCGTCGGCATCCAGATCGAGTACCACCACCACGAGGTGGCGCCGTCGCAGCACGAGATCGACATGCGCTTCGACGACGCGGTAGCGATGGCGGACAAGACGCTCACCTACCGGCTCGTCGTCAAAGAAGTCGCAGCCTGGCACGGCTACTACGCCACCTTCATGCCGAAGCCGCTGTTCGGGGAGAACGGCTCGGGCATGCACACCCACATGTCGCTCTTCAAGAACGGCCGCAACCAGTTCTTCGACGCCAAGGATCCCCATCACCTCTCGAGGGTGGCGAAGGGCTTCATCGCCGGCCTGCTCGTCCATGCGCGGGAGATGTCCGCTGTGCTCGCGCAGTGGGTGAACTCCTACAAGCGGCTCGTCCCGGGCTACGAGGCGCCGGTCTACGTGGCGTGGTCGCAGCGAAACAGGTCGGCACTGATCAGGATCCCGCTGTACAAGCCGGGATCGGAGCAGGCGACGCGAGCCGAGATTCGCTGCCCGGACCCCGCCTGCAACCCGTACCTCGCCTTCGCGGCGCTCCTGCACGCCGGTCTCGAGGGGATCGAGAAGGGCTACGAGCTGCCCGACGAGATGACCACCAACCTCTATCGCCTCTCCGAGGACGAGCGAAAGGAGCGCGGCATCGTCGCGCTACCCGGGTCGCTCGGCGAAGCCGTGGACGAGCTCGCCTCCTCCGACCTGATGAAGGCCGCGCTCGGCGATCACATCTTCCCGCGCTACGTCGAGCTCAAGCGGCGCGAGTGGAACGAGTACCGCGTCCAGGTCACCGAGTGGGAGAAGCAGAAGTACCTCGGGGCGCTGTAAAAACCCCTTTCGAGGGATCAACACACCCCTTCGGGGGACGCTCCCGAAGAGGGGCCGCACTACATAAAGGACGTGGCCCACATTTCGGCGCGTCGCCCTCACAAGCCTGTGAGTGCCGGTCCTCCTCCTGCTCCCCAGGTCGCTGATCCACGTCGCGGCACGGAGCTCGTGGCCGCCTACGCCACCATCGCCGTTCTCCTCGTCCTCGCCTGGGGAGCCGCGCGCGGGTTCGTAGTCGACCTCTCACCGTTGCAGCTGACGGGGTTCATCGCCCTCTCGGCGTGCGCAGGCCAGATCGCCATGCTCGTCGGGCCTCGAACCTGGTACACGCCGACGACTCCCGTCATGGTCATCGCAGGGCTTATCGGCGGCCCGGTTGCCGGTGCGTTCACCGGGGCGGCGAGCGAGGCGCTCGGGACCAACGTGGTCTGGCGCCAGCGGCTGATGGGCGCATCGCGCTCGTCGATCGAAGGATTCGCCGCCGGCCTCGTCGGCCTGGTGCCCGTTGCAGGCGCCACTGGAAACATCGTCAGGCCCGGTGCGGCAATGGCGGCTGCCTTCGTTCTCGCGCAGATCGCCCGCTGCTTCGTCGTCCGCGTCCGGGGCATCCAGCCCGCCAAGGTCGCGCTCGTGACCGGAGCCCTCGTCGACGGTGCCGAGATGGTCATCGTCACGCCGATCCTGGCGGCGCTGCTGTACACCCAGGCGTCCTCGCCGATCCTCACGGTCTCGACCGTTGCCGCGCTCATCGCGGTGCTGGCGGTGGCGGAGCGGGCCCACAATCGTCAGACCGCGCAGCTCGAGCGCGAGCGCACCGTCGCGAGAACCGACTCGCTGACCAGCGCTCCCAACCGGCTCGCACTCGACGAAGCGCTCGTCCTCGAGCACGCGCGAATCGTGCGCGGCGCGCGTCCGGCGGGCCTGTTCATCGTCGATCTCGACCGATTCAAGCTGGCCAATGACCATTACGGACACGACGTCGGCGACACCATCCTCGTACAGACGGTGGAGCGCCTGCGCACCGGGCTCCGCGATACGGACATCGTCGCGCGCTGGGGCGGCGACGAGCTGATCGTCCTGGCGCCCGAGATCGGCGGCTCCGAGGCGCTCGAGGCGTTCGGCGAGCGGGTGCGGCGTCTCATCGGCGATGCACCGTTCGGTCTCGATCACGGTGTGGAGCTTCCCGTGACCGCTTCGGTTGGAGGGACGCTTCTCGACGGCGGCTCACCCCCCGAGGTCGTTCTCAAGCGAGCGGACGTTGCCGTCTACCGCGCCAAGCAGACGCGCAACGCGAGCGTCGCCGAGATCCCAGCAGCCGCCCGCGGCGGGCTCAGCCTCCTGCCCAGCGCGGTCGGCGAAGTCTTCTAGCGTTCGGGTCCACAACGACCACGGGCTCCTCAAAAAGGGAGCCCGCGATCGGCCGTCAGAAGCAGGGCGCGCCGCTCGCCTTGCGGCGGCACCCTACCGCGGGGAATCATCGGGCATTCGCGCGGTGATGTCCAGCCCGCGAAGTCACATCTAGCCTCTCCTCGTGATCACGTTTCTCCGCATCGTCCACCTCCTGTCCGCGACCGTGTGGGTCGGTGGCTCCACCGTTCTCGTCGTCGTCGGCGTCCCGGCCATCCGCGCCACCGAGGGAGAGGCGCGGGTGGCGGCGATGCGGATGCTCGGAAGGCGCTGGCGTCCACTCGGGTGGAGCGCGATGGGGGTGGCGATCCTGTCGGGCCTCTGGCTCGGCGACCGGCACGGCGCGTTTCACTCTGCCG
>Ga0066710_100000203_pt1 | contig 30973 bp, 24 predicted proteins | sample GraSoiAngelo_159_FD_79666 | JGI IMG/M metagenome (GOLD analysis project Ga0066710, IMG submission 79666) | Grasslands soil microbial communities from the Angelo Coastal Reserve, California, USA - 14_1009_16_40cm | ecosystem: Environmental > Terrestrial > Soil > Grasslands | place: USA... | reverse complement strand
GAGGTGGACTCTCAGCGGCGGACTTCGTGAAATGCATCAGCGTCCAAACGATCGGCCGGGAAGGCTTCCAGCATCTGGCTGGGACCGTTGAAACCCTCGCTACGTCGGAAGGGCTCGTGGCGCACCGCAACGCAGTGAGGGCCCGCCGATGAAAGTTCATTTGCCAGTGCGCGAAGCCATTCTGAATCGGCGCACGTACGAGGCGCCCGCCGAGGGACGCTCCGACAAAATGCGCCTGGACTTCAACGAGAACACCGCGGGCTGTTCGCCAGCGGTGCGGCGCGGACTCGCGAAGCTCACGACCAAACAACTGGCGATGTACCCCGAATATCAGGCGCCGACACGCCGGATCGCGCGCTACCTCGGTGTCCGCCCGGAAGAATTGCTACTCACCAACGGCGGTGACGATGCGCTGCGCGTTTTTTTCGATACCTTCGTTGAGTCCGGCAGCGACATGATGATTTGCGAACCTACCTTTCCGATGTACCGCTACTACGCGGAGATTTACGGCGCTAGGATTTTGGTGCTGCGCTACGGCAGCGAAATGGAATTCCCGCTTGAGGGCGTCATGGCCGCGCTGCAAAAAAAGCCGCGCGTTCTCTTCATCGCCAATCCGAATAATCCGACGGGAACTCTGCTTCACCAAGAGGAGTTGCGAGGAATCTTGAGAGCGGCAACGCACACAGCGGTAGTAATGGATGAAGCCTATGCGGAGTTTTCAGGATTCACCGCGATGCCGTGGATTCGGAAGTATCCGCAATTGTTTGTAGCAAAAACATTTTCGAAAGTTGCGGGGCTCGCGGCTTTGCGCCTCGGGGCGGTGATCGCCTGCGAAGAGTCGCTCGCTCTGGTGCGCCGCGCCATGCCGCCCTTTCCCGTCAATCTGGCCGCTCTGGTGGCGGCGCAAGCGGCGCTGAACGACCGGGCAACGATGCGGCGTTACGTGAGCGGGGTGAAACGGCTGCGCGCGTGGTTCGCAGCAGAATTGGAAAAGCTTGATGTGAAGACGTATCCGAGCGCCGGAAATTTTCTTCTTGCGAACTTCGGACCAAACGGGCCAGCGCTTTTCCAGAAGCTGGAGAAGCAAGGGATTCTTCTCCGCGAGCGCAGCAAGGACATGGGGCCCGGGTTTGTGCGCATCACCATTGGAACGCAGTCCGAAATGCGGCTGTTGCTGAAGACAATTCGAAAGGAATGGAAAACGCCGGTCTGAACGCCGCGCCAAAGAAAGACTCCCCATGCCGCGCACAACGACGATTCATCGCAAGACAAATGAGACGGACATCCGCCTGAAGCTGAATCTGGATGGACGCGGAAAGGCGCGCATTGCAACGGGACTCCGCTTCTTCGACCACATGCTCGAGCTGGTCGCGCGGCACGGCGCGTTGGATCTCGACGTGGACGCGCGCGGCGATCTCGATGTGGACCAGCATCACACTGTGGAAGATGTCGGTATCGCGCTCGGCGAAGCGGTGGGGAAAGCACTCGGCTCCAAACGCGGCATTTTGCGCGCGGGCTATTTCCTGATGCCCATGGACGAAACGCTCGCCGCGGCTGCGGTTGATCTTGGCGGAAGACCTTACTGCGTCGTGAAGGCGAAGATCGCAGCCAAGCGCGTCGGCGATTTCCAGGTAGAACTGGTCGAGGATTTTTTCCAAGGCTTTTCGCAAGCGGCAAAGGCCAATGTCCATCTGCGCGCCCTGTACGGGCGCTCGTCGCATCATCAGGTCGAGGCCATGTTCAAGGCGTTCGCGCGGGCCTTGCGCTTCGCCGTGACGCGGGACAAACGCCTGCGAAAGATCTTGCCCAGCACAAAGGGGCTTCTATGAAAGTGACGATCGTTGATTACGGCGCGGGCAATGTGCCCTCCGTGGAACGCGCGCTCGAACGTCTCGGGGCGGAATCCGAGCGGACAAGTTCACCCGAACGCATTTCGAAAGCGCAGGCTTTGCTGCTGCCCGGTGTGGGACACTACGCCGCTTTGGTTCGCGCTCTCGACGAACAAAATATGCGCGCGCCTTTGATCGGCGCCATCCAGCAGGGCGTGCCTTTTCTGGGGATCTGCCTGGGTCTCCAGGTGCTCTACGAATCAAGCGAGGAAGCGCCACAACTGCGCGGCTTGCAGGTGCTGTCGGGCACAGTGTGCGGGTTGCCATCAAACGTGAAACTCCCGCACATGGGCTGGAATCAGGTCGCCGCAACGCGTCATTCATGTCTGCTCGAGGGCATCGAATCCAGCGCCTACTTCTACTTTGCTCACTCCTACGCGGTCCTCGATTCCAATGGAGTGCCGGCGGCAACTTGCTCGCACGGAGCGCCATTTGCCGCCGTCGTGGAAAAGCAAAATATCTTCGCCGTGCAATTCCATCCGGAGAAGAGCGGCGACGCAGGCGCGCACCTCTTGCGGAATTTTCTGAGGATTGCGGCATGAGCCTGGCGCATCGCATCATTCCGTGCCTCGACACCGACGGCGAACGCGTCGTCAAGGGCATCAACTTCGTTGGACTGCGCGATGCCGGCGATCCCGTCGCGCTCGCGGCGCGCTACAACGCCGAAGGCGCCGACGAATTGGTGGTGCTGGACATTGCCGCGTCGCGCGACCGCCGCCCGACCTTTCTCGAAACCATCCGGCGCGTCGCCGCGGAATTGGCCATTCCTCTCACCGCTGGCGGCGGCATTCGCACGCTGGAGGACGGACGCGCCGTGGTGCGTGCTGGCGCGGATAAGATCACGGTGAATACTGCGGCAGTGAAACGGCCCGAGCTCATTTTCGAATTGTCGCGGGAATTCGGCGCGCAAGCCGTCGTTCTGGCGATTGATGCGAAGCGTGGCGGCAATCATTGGGATGTCATGGTTCGCGGCGGGCGGGAATCCGCCTCCCTCGATGCCATCGAGTGGGCGCGGACAGGAGTCGCAGCAGGCGCCGGTGAAATTCTGCTCACTTCCGTTGATCGCGATGGCACGCAGAGTGGTTTCGACGTGATGCTGACCGCGGCAATCTCCAAAGCCGTAAACGTTCCGGTGATCGCGTCGGGTGGCGCCAAATCACCCGGACATTTTGTCGAAATCTTTCAGGAAGGCGCAGCGGATGCTGCGTTGGCGGCCTCGATCTTTCACGATGGGGTGCAATCCATTCGAACGTTGAAGGAATTCCTCGCGGCACGCGGTGTCGAGGTTCGTCTGCCGTGCTAATTCCCTGTATCGACTTGCAAGGTGGGCAAGCCGTTCAATTGGTTCACGGGCGCAAGCGCGAGCTTGCCGTCCCCGACGTCTTCGGCCTTCTAAGGAAATTCAAGGAATATCCCTGGTTGCACGTCATCGACCTGGATGCGGCTATGGGAAAAGGCGAGAACAACGAGCTCGTTCGCGATCTCTGCGCAAGTGCGCGAAAAGATTTCGGCATGAAGGTGCGGGTCGGTGGCGGGATTCGAACCGCTTCTCGCGCTGAAGAAATTGCCGGATGGGGCGTGAGCCAGGTCATTGTTGGAAGTGCCGCCTTTCGCCGCGGAAAAGTGAACACGGGATTCCTGCGGCGGCTCGCAAAAAAAGTGCCTCGAAAACAGATCATCATCGCGCTCGACACGGCCAGGGGAAACATCACCATTTATGGCTGGCGGAAGCGCCTGGCGCTTCAGGCTGACAAAGTGATGACGCAGCTCGAACCCTTCTGCGCAGGGTTCTTGTGCACCGACGTGGACCGGGAAGGCACGATGACCGGGGCAAATCTCAAGTGGTTTCGCACGCTGCGCGACGTGACTTGCCATCCGATTATCGCCGCGGGCGGCATCAAAACGCGGCGCGAGATCGCTGCACTAGAAAAGATAGGAATGGATGCCGCCGTCGGCATGGCCATGTACAAGAACCGGTTGCGCTGATTTGCTCGCACGATCCTCGTCCGGTCTTCGCTCAAGCCCCGTGATTTGGCAAGTTTATCCCGCCGCCTCAGCGCAGATACGCGTCGGTGATGTACTGCTGCACCATGCGCTGTGTATTGAAGAACGAGCCGTTGATGGCAATGGCGTGCTGCATGACTTCCAGAAACTTGGCGCGATCGTTGTAGTACATCAGAAGAATCACACCTTCCAGCTTGTTATAAAGCGATTCGGCTTCGGCCACCTTGTCGGTCGGAGCATTGCCAGCAGCGCTGCGCCGTGATTCGCCGATGCACCAGCCGGTAACGCCTTCAATGTGCCCTTCCACCCACCAGCCGTCAAGAATGCTCAAGCTCGGCACGCCATTCAGCGCGGCCTTCATGCCGCTGGTGCCGGAAGCCTCCAAAGGAAATTGCGGCGTGTTGAGCCAGAGGTCCACGCCGGAGGTTATCTTTCCGCCCAGCTCGAGATTGTAATCATCGAGGAAAACCACGGGCACCGTTTTCCGCAGCGCCTTTTTCGCCTGAAAAATCCGGCGAATAATGTCCTTCCCGCCGCCGTCATTCGGATGCGCCTTGCCGGCATAGACAATCTGGAAGTGGCCGGCGTTCTTGGCAATCTGCCGGAGACGATCGAGATCAGCCAGGATCAAGTCGGCGCGCTTGTACCCCGTTGCGCGGCGCGCAAAACCGATCGTAAAAGCCTCGGGATCAAAGTTTAGGCCGGTCTTCTTGCGGACCGTCTCGAGCAAATCGTGCTTGGCGATCAGATGAGCCGCCCACACTTCCTCCGCCGGCAAACCCAGCGCACTCCGCAAACTGTAGTTGTCTTCGCGCCACGAGGGGATGTAACGGTCAAAGAGTTGCTGAAACGCAAGAGAAGTCCAGGTACCGGCGTGGACACCATTAGTGATGGCCTCGATCCGCGCTTCCGGAAACATTTGGCGTGAAGTTTCGCCGTGCTGCTTGGCAACACCATTGACGTAGGTACTGAGGTTCAGCGCTAATTGCGTCATGTTGACGGAAGCACCGCGGCGCGCCGCTTCTTGCAAGCCCGGGAAATTCTGTTCCGCCTGCAAAACGCGCTTCATCAAATCCGCGGAAGAAGCGTCTTTCAAATCGAGAAATTCCGTCTGGCTGGGAAACACCCGAGTGAGGTATTCCATCGGGAAACGGTCGTGTCCGGCGGGCACCGGAGTATGCGTGGTGAAGACACACTTGCTGCGGACTTTTTCGATGTCCTCGCTGCGGATGGACGTGCGCCCGGCCTTCTCGGCCTCGTCCTCCAGCAATTGCAGGGCTAGGAGCGCAGCGTGACCTTCGTTCATGTGGTAGCGCGTGAGGTCGTTGTAGCCGAGTGCGCGGAGAATGCGCACCCCCCCGATTCCCAACACGACTTCCTGGCACAAACGGTAGTACGAATCGCCGCCATACAAAGCGCCGGTGAGGTTGCGGTCAGCGTCGGCGTTGGAAGGGAGGTCGGCGTCGAGAAAATAGATGGGCACTTCAAAACCGCGCACCCCTTTTGCGGAATACCGCCAGCAACGGAGCTCGACGCGGCGGTTTTCAATCGAGACGCTGGCTCGGGCGGGCTCCTCCGTCAAGAAGTCTTCCACACGCCACTCGACGGGTTCTTCGGTTTGCGAGCCGTCTTCGGCGAGGCGCTGGGTGAAGTATCCCTTGCGGTAAAGCAGGGAGATGGCCACCATGGGCAGGCGCAGGTCCGCAGCGGCACGAATCGTATCGCCCGCAAGCACGCCTAGCCCACCGCTGTAGCTCGGCATGGCGTTCTCCAATGCAATCTCCATCGAAAAGTAAGCCACCAGTCGCTTTATGGAATTCGCCTGACTTGCCATTTCACTCGCTTCTCTTTTGGGTGCGGGCAACCGCTGCCGTGCAGAAAAACACGCATCTTTAAACCTTAGATTGTCAGGGATTCGCGACGCGCAAGCAAGTGCTGAGGATGCGGCGTGTGCCCCTTCGCCCCGTTCGAGTGTTCCACGGAGAGACACGCCTTGGGAGTGGAACCGAAGATTCTGCGGCCTCACGGGTGAAGCGCAAGCAGGTCAAACGACACGAACCGGACGAGAAGACACCGGCCGAGAGTTGCAACCGCTCTCTTCTCTAAGGGGTATCAAGTAGCGCAGGGCTCCGCTATTGCGTGACAGTCTTTACGGCGTCGCCGACTTTGAAGCCCGCGCCGGAGACTGCGACGGCGACAGCGGAAATGTCGTCCACTTCGGTGATCTTTACGACGCCGACAGTCGAAGCCAAACGGCGGATGACTTGGCCGGTAGCGGGATCCTTAATCTCGCGAGTGACACGCTCGACATTGAGCTGGTCGCCGACCTTCAGGCCGGCCTTGCCGCCAACGTTCAGAATGATCTGCCCGCCTTCGACAGCCGCGACGAGACCGGAAACGTTGATGGTGCGGGTTTGCAGCTTGGTGTTGTTGGCAACAAGCCCGGTACTCATCTGATCGACGGCGTTCTTCACGGCTTCCCCAAGAATCGTCTGCTGGAAGTCGCTGCTGCCAAAGTTTGCGCCGCCTGCGCCGAAGCCGTGCCAGTTGCCGCCGCCACCGAGCAACGACGTGCTTTCCCTCGCGGATTCCCCCTTACCGTCGGCGACACCGAGGATTTCTCCGCTATCAATGTCCACCATGCGGGCGTTGACGGCCACGATGGCCTTGCTCTTTTTCTTTCCGAAGCCGCCGATGCCGAATCCGCCGAGACCTCCGCCGCCGCCGCCGATGTTGGTGTTCTTGGTTTCGTTGCCGAACTGCGTGATGCTGCCGACGATGATGGCGTCCACGCCGAGGAGTTTACCGATCTTGGCGGCAGAGGTTGGATTGGCACGATCGCTATTGGAGAAATTCTGCTCGGTGAGAATCTTGTCGAGCGCTTTGCGCTCGATGACGGAATAGGTGCCGTCCTTGACGAGATCGGTGACCAGCAAGTCGGAGATGCCCTTACCAACGTCCACATTGGTGCCGAAAAGCGCGGCGGTGGAGGTCTGCACGGTGGCATAGTCGAAATCGAAAATGGCCACGCGCTTCTTGCGTCCCTGCGGCGCGGCAGGCGCAGCCGCTTGCGCCGGGGCGGCAGCGGGAGCAGGCGCCACAGCGGGAACTGGCGCCGCGGGCTTTGCCTGGGCGTTCGATGCGCGCGCCGCAACCAGGAGGCTGAAAATCAAAACCAGGGCAGACCACACAAACTTTTTCATTATGGACCTCACACTTGGGACTCTTTTCTTCAAGGGACAAAATACCGCCGCGAAGTGAGATGAATGTTACTGGCCTGCGGACGCAGGTGTCAATCCTAGTCTCCGCAATGCTACGACTTTGTAACGTGGCGGAAACCAACAGATTGGATAAGCCTTTCGCAAGCTCGGCAAGAGAAACGCTTCAAAACGCGGGGCGTATGTCATCGCGTCATGAAATTTGCGAGCCTTGCAGCCGCTCCGTCAGAACTCGAAGCGCACGGACAACTGCGCCTGGCGAGGATCGCCCACGCCCTTCCGCAGAAAGCCGTCGAAGTTAAACGCATCTGGTGTAGTAAGTGGGTTAACGTTATTCTTGTTGTTAAACGTATTGAACATTTCGAGCTTTGGGATCACAGCGTAATGTTCACCGAAGTGGAACCGGCGAGAGACGCCGAAGTCGAACGTGAAAAAGGCATTGTCCTTGCGTAACGAATTGCGCGGCAAGATTCCGCTGCTCACGATGCGAGGTGAAGGAGAAATGGGTTGGGCCGAATGGGCCTGCATTCTCAAATTTCCCTCAAAGCCCCACGGCAGATCCGCCACGGTGTTAAAATTGAACTTGTGGCGCTCGTCACGGTCGGAATAACCATACTCCTGGCTAAGATTAAATAGATTTACGTAGCGGAAACTGAATGGGTCGCGCTCGTTGGAATCGTCGTCCCGATCAACGGAGTAGGTATAGTTCCCGTCAAAGAGGAAACGATGACTCATGCGCTTCCTCATGCCGATTGTAAGTCCGCGATAGAGTGACTTCGCAGAGCTGACGGTGTCATCGATACTTCCAACCTGCGGGAAAGGAGCCGTCACTCCAGATCCAAATAGGTCGCTCGGATAGGTTACCGTGGAACCAATGCTGGGGACGCAAATGCCAGGATTAGCGTTCGTGAATGTAACACCGGGCTTATTCAGAGTCGAACAATTGAAGGTTGTGCTGACGCCCTTATTCGGATCGATGAAGCGAGTCAGGTGCACCCCTTTTGACCACGTGAAATCAGCGTAAGCGCTATATTCACTCGCGATCTGGTGTTCGTAGCCCACGTTGGTCGCGTAGATGCGCGGGTTGGCGTAGTCCTTGCTGAATACCTGGACGCCCGCACCGACAAGCGGGAGGGGCTGCGGAGTAAGGGGCACGATGCCAGGGTAGGTCGGCGGCGGACCACCTGCCGTGTTGAAGAATGTTCCCGCGGCGATGGACTGCTGCTGCACACCGTTCGTTGTGATTGAGCCTATTTGCGTTAGCATGTTTTGGCGCGCGTTGAAGATGCCCCAACTGGCACGCAGCGCAGACTTTCCATTGCCGCGAATATCCCAAGCGAATCCCACGCGCGGCTGAAACTCCTTATTCTGATTCGGCAGCCGGCCGTTAGACGGGAAACTCGGATTGTTCAAATAGACCCCGTAGGAGGTTCGCGCGGGTGGTACGACCGGATCTGGGAAATGCTGTGCATCCCAGCGGAGGCCGTAATTGAATGTGAAGGTGCGCCATATTTTCCAGGTGTCCTGAACAAAGAGTGAAAAATCCTCATTGGCGATACTGGAGGCACCGGATTGATCGGGGGTTTGACCTGCCGTAACCGGGCCGTGCTGGAGGTAAAGAAGCAGCGGGCCGCCCACTATCGTGGCACCGTTCTGACAACTTGGATTTGATTTGAGGTCACCGAAGGAACCATCGGAACATTCTACCGTACCAGGACCAAACCCTGGCCCTAGAGAAGCAGGCGAGGCGTAATGCAAGAAACCTGTCACGCTGTCAAAAATGTATTTGCCGTTGAAGAACCCGCGGAAAATCTGCGGGTTGCGGCTGTGAATCCATTCACCGCCGAATTTCCAGGTGTGCTTCCCTGCAATCAGCGAGAAGTTGTCGCGGATGTCGGTGCGCCAGAATAATTCATCAATGGTCGGCTCCAGAAAATAGGGCTGCCCGAACCGGAAACTCGTGCCAAAGCCCATCGCCGTGTCCGGAACGGAGTTCGGATTAATCGTGTTGCGCGGCCGGTTCTCCCGTGAGTACGTAAAATGTGCTTCATTCAACTTGTTGCTGGAAACCGTGCTGAACCAGTTTGCATTCACCACCTGAATTTTGCTTGGTCCCTCGATACCGTTCGCGGAAGTGCCATAGGTCGGCACATCGAAAGTCTGGTTCGTGTTCTTTGACCAGTCAAAGCTGTACGAGCCGAAGATCTGATTCTTGGCGTTGAGATTGTAATCCACACGGCCAAATGCAGACGCATTGCGAATTGGGTGTGCCACCGGCTTGCTTTCATCTGTGTTCTGGTACGGTGCCAAATTGGCAGTCTTGAAGAAATTAAGCAAGACCTGGCGCTGGCAATCGGGGCTGGCGACGATCTGGGCGTCAGTGATATTGGAATTGAAAACGGGGCTGGATATCGCACATGCAGTTCCGATCGGCACACTGAGATTCTTGCGTGTCAGGTCCTCACGAATGCCTTCAGTGGCCCCGAAGAAAAAGAGCTTGTCCTTGATCACCGGGCCACCGAGGCTGCCTCCGAATTGATGACGGCGGAAGCTATCGAGAGGCTGTCCATCAGATGTCGCGGCGGTGAGCCCTTCCGTACGGAAATATTCAAAAGCGCTGCCGTGGATATTGTTGGTGCCGGACTTGGTGATGACATTCACCACGCCGCCGGCCGTGCGGCCGAATTCAGCGTTGGCTCCGCTGGCGACGATCTGAAACTCTTTGACTGCTTCTAGAGTGATATCTATGGCCGCGCGCTGGCCGCCCACTTGCTCGCCGAAGAAGCCATTGTTGTAGTCGCCGCCGTCTAGGCTGATGTTGTTGAAGATACCGCGTTGCCCGTTAATGTTGATCTCATCCCCATCGGGGCCCTGAACGATACTCACGCCGGGCGTCAGTGTCAGCAAATCTTCAAACTTGCGCCCGAGCACCGGAGTCGCGCTGACAGTGAGCTCGTTCAAAGTCGAAGACGATTCAGTTTTTGTCGTTTCGATGATCGGCACGTCGGTAACGACAATCTGCTGGGAGACCGAAGAAACCTTCATCGTCACAGGCAAAGTGATCGTCTGCCCGACGGTGAGGTTAACGTTTTCCTGAACGATCGTGGCGAACCCGGCTTTGCTGATGGTGAGGGTGTAACGCCCTGGCGCGAGACTTAAGAAGGCGAAATGACCGTCCGTGTTGGTGGTATCCGTCTGGACGAAATTGGTCGCTAGATTCTTTGCTTCTACGGTGGCGCCAGCGACACTTCCGCCCTTCTCATCCAGAACATCCCCTTGAACGGTGCCTGCGGTGATTTGCGCCTGTCCCCACGCGGACGAGGCAAGCCCCAGCGCGAGTGTCAAGACAAAGAATGCACCCAACAGTTTTCTCATTTTCTCCCCCAGACATCACAACCCCGATTCGCACGAGCCATAGAATTCCTCAAGAGGTTGAGGCGGCTCGGAAAAACAAATTGCTGCGAGAGAGTCTATGCCGAGAGGGTCCAAAAGCACAAGAGTAGTGCCTGTGGAAACCTTCAGGGCTTCTAACTAAGTTTTGGATGCAATTCATCGGTTTACGGAAGTGCACCTGGGATGCTGGAGGATGGCGGGCCGCGATATCAGTTATAATCGCGGCCCGTGGAAACAATTCTGGATTCGATTCGCGTCGTGGAAATGGCGGAGGCGCTCGCCGGACCGTATTGCGCCATGCTACTCGGAGATTTTGGCGCGGATGTGATCAAGGTGGAGCGGCTCGGAGTTGGTGACCAGTCTCGCGGATGGGGTCCGCCGTTTGTGGGGAGCGAATCCGCCTACTATCTTGCTGCGAATCGCAACAAGCGATCGATTACTCTGAACTACAATCATGCGAGCGGCGCGGAAGCGTTGCAAAGACTGCTTTCGACTGCTGATGTTTTCATCCACAACCAGCCATCTATGGAATCCCTGCAAAAGCGAGGGATTGATCCTGATACGCTCTGCGAGAAATATCCGCGGCTCATCTATTGCAGCATCAGCGGGTACGGATTCACAGGCCCGAAAGCGGGCCTGCCAGGTTACGACATTCTCGCACAAGCGGAAGCCGGCGTGATGAGCTTCACGGGCGAGCCAGGCGGCGTGCCGATGCGTTATCCGATCGCGATTGCGGATATGACTTGTGGGATGTATGCGGCGATGGGGATTCTCGCGGCGCTTTTTGCGAGAGAAAAAACCGGGCGCGGACAGTTCATCGACATGGCGCTTTTCGATTCGCAATTGACCTGGCTCGCGAACGCGGGGAGCAGTTATCTGAACGCTAGTGTGTCTCCCGAGCGCTGGGGAAATGCCCATCCGAATATCGTGCCCTATGAGGCGTACCGCGGCAGCGACGACAAATATTTTGTGGTCGGAGTAGGGACAGAAGCCTTGTGGAAGAGATTCGCTCGGGTGATGAACATCCAAGACGGCATTGGAAGAGATGAACGATTCGCCACCAATACGCTGAGAATCAAACACCGGGAAACCCTCGTGCCGCTGCTGCAAAATATCATTCAGCAAAAGCGTGCGGCAGCGTGGCTGGAACAATTCGCGCAGGCGGACATCCCTGCAGCGCCGATCAACACGATTGCAGAAGCAGTTGAGGATGTACAGACGCGCGCGCGGAGCTTGATTGTGCAGCTTGAGCATCCCACAATCGGCACGGCAAAGAGCATCGCAAATCCCATCCGGTTTTCAAATGCCCCGGCGAGCTACCGTTTGCCGCCACCGCTGCTCGGAGAGCATACCAGCACCATATTACAGAGCCTTGGATATGCAACAGAAGACATCAAACAGATGGCTACGGAGTCTGCCATTTAATGCAACTTGCCACAGGCTAAACCGCAAGAATCAAAACAGGGATGGCCGCCCGCCGCCAAGCAATGAGGTGTTGACGTTAGCGATCGTATGTGTGCCTTCGTTACCGCCCCAGGCAAAGCTGGCACGCTCCTTACGGAGAGAAGGCTTTCGAACTCACGGTTCGACGCGCATGCGGGAATGAATTTCTTCGGGTGCGCCAAGAAATAAGATCGCTTTCCAGTGGCTTCATTGTCCCACCCGCCGTTGCTGGTGCGCTGAAGGATGTAACCGGGTTCGCCGGATGCCTAGTGATGATTTCAGATCAGGAAGCGCGCGTCGCGTAGCGCGTCTTATGTAGTAAAAAAAGATCCGAAGAAAAATGAGATCGGTCGTAGGAGTTAAATCAATGGGCCGGGGTGGAATACGATGCTTGGGAAACGAAACTGCCGGATGGGTTCTTGTGGTGGGGCCGCGATTATTACACTGGATCACCAGGCTCTTTGCCTGAACCAGTTCCTACTGTGTTGTTATGAAAAGCTTGACGGCCGCGGGGCCGCAAATTCAGCACTGAGCCCGTCGACCTGGCCTCCATGCCCGCTTTCATCGAGGAATGTTCGCGAAAGGCACTCGACGTCAGCCTGCAATGCAAAAGCCTGAGCAATCTTTAGCGTGGACGCTTGCTGGATATTTTGCTCTGGGCAGGTGAACTGTTCCTTTTGTTGCGAGCCCCACGCCACACCCTTGCCCAATCGATAGCTTCCTCTGAAGATCAACTTGAGGCCTGCGCAGCTTCTCAGAGTTTCTGAGTTTCGCAACTTCCCAATTCACTTTTCCTTCTTCTTGAATCACGGCGGTGTGCTGCGTCAACGGCAGAGGGTGCGCTATTTAATCGTTGTCGGAGGGGCTCACGAAACTGCGGGCGCGGCCAAGGAGTCTGGCTCCCCATTCGGCCCAAGGCACAGCTTCGAACTCTGCCAGGTAGGAATACGCCACGGGTACCACCAGCAAGGTCAGCAGCAAACAAAGTGTTTGTCCGCCGATAATCGTTACCGCGATGGAGGCGCGTTGCTCCGAACCAGCCCCCATTCCGATCGCCACCGGGATCAATCCAGCGATGATGGAAAGCGTAGTCATCAGGATGGGCCGCAAGCGCACGCGATTCGCCTCCATGATCGCCTCTCGCACGGCCATACCTTCGGTGCGCAATCGATTGGTGTAATCCACTTGCAAGATGCCGTTCTTTTTCACAATACCGAGCAGAAGGAACATTCCCAAGGCGCTCCACAGGCTCAGGGCGCGTCCGGTGATCCACAGCGAAAAGAGTGCGAACGGAACGCTCAGCGGAAGCGTCAGCATGATGATAAAGGGATAGGTAAAGCTTTCAAACTGTGCCGCCAGGACCATGTACATGAAGATGGAGGCCAGCAGCATCGCCAACAGGAGATTCCAGGTGGTCTCCTCCAGAACTTTCACTTGCCCTGAAAAAAGGTATGAATACCCGGCGGGCAGTCCGACTTCCTTGATGGACTGCACCGTGTGCGCCGCGGCCAAGTCGAGCGGGTAGCCGGCGGCAACGTTGGCAAAGACACTGACTTGAAATTCACGGTTGTAGCGCTGAAGGGACGCGGGCCCAGCGCCGCGCCCGATGGTGGCGACATTTTCGAGGCGCACCTGTCCCAGTTTTGTGGAAGGCACCATCAGGCGCGCCAGAACATCGGGATTATCGCGCTGCTCGGGGAGCAATTGCATCGTGACCGGATACTGCTCCGAGCCTTCCTTGAACCGGGTAATCTCGTCTTCTCCGGAATAGAAGAGTCTAACGGCATCGCTGACGTCGGTCATACGCACGCCGATATCCGCGGCCCGCTGCCGGTCCACCTTCACCTGAAGCTCGGGGGTGTTGAGGTTCAGGCTGGGGTTGACGTCCACCAGTTCGGGATACTTCATCATCCGACCGGCGGCCTGCTTGCTGAGCTCGGCAAGTTGCGTTAGCTCGGGCCCGCGAATTACCGCGGCGATGGGAAAATAGATTTCACCGCCCAGTACAGAAGGCAAGCGCACGTTGTAAGTCATGTTTCGGTAGCTGGCGAGGATTCCGCGAACGGCGGTGGCCATCTGCGTGTGGCTGCGGTTTCGCTCGGCGCGCGGCACCAGCACAATGAAAAGGTGTGCGTGATTCGTCGGTCCGTGCGTGAACGATTGGACGAGCGCCACCTCCGGCAAGGCCATCACACGCTCGGCAATTTCCTGTGCGCGGTTGGTGGTTTTCTCGAGCGAAGTGCCTTCGGGGAGCGTATAGGAACTGATCAGTTCGGATTGGTCATCGGCGGGAATCCAATCGCGTCCCACCAGGTGATAGAAACCAAACGTGGAAAGAAACGTCGCCACGCAAATCAGTATGATTACGCGCCGATGCGCCAGCGACCAGCGCAGCATCCTCAGATAGATCACTTCCACCGAATGCAAAACTCCCTGGGAGTGGGCTTCCCTTTCGCCTCCGCCCAACTTCAGGAAGCGCGAGCTCATCATCGGCGTCAGCGTGAAGGCTACCAGCAGCGAAACAAGAATGGCCATCGCCATCGTCCACCCGAAAGAATTCACGTATTTCCGTGCGTAGCCGGTCATAAAAGCAATCGGCAGAAAAATGATCACCAGCGAGAGAGTCGTGGCCATCACTGCCAGCCCGATTTCCTTCGTGGCTTCGATCGCCGCATGAATGCGGTCTCTTCCCTTCTCTTCCATGAATCGAAAAATATTTTCAAGGACAATGATGGCGTCGTCGATCACGATGCCCACGGCCAGCGTCAACGCCAGGAGCGTTATGTTGTTAAGAGAGAAGTCCATGCCCCGCATCAAGGTGAACGTGGCAATGATCGAGGCCGGGATGGCCACGGCGGCAATCAAGACGGCACGCCAGTTCCGAATGAAGAGCCAGACTACCAGGCTCGCGAGAATACTCCCCAGAATCAGATGTTCGATCAGCGAATGGACAGAAGCTTTGATGAAATCGGAAATGTCGTGAACCACCTGGAGTTGAACGCCCGGAGGCATCTGCGCGCGCAAATCATCAACCTTGCTCCTCACGTCGTCCGCGACGCGTACGGTGTTGACGCCGGATTGGCGCAACACTTGAATGGCCACGACCTCTTGCCCCGGAAGACCCTTGCGAAATAGCGCCGACCAGGTGCGCAGCTCCTCGGCGCCATCCTCGACTTTCGCCACATCGCGCACGCGCACCGGCGTGCCTCCGCGCGTACCGACTACGATCTCGCCGAATTGTTCCGCCGACGTGACGCGCCCTAACGTGCGAAGCCCCAGTTCCTGAGGCCCGGTAATCATGCGCCCGCCCGGCGCTTCGATGTTCTCGCGCTGCAGAGCCGAACGCACGTCGAGGACAGTGAAGTTGTGAGAAGTGAGCTTCTGCGCATCCAGTAGAACTCGGATTTGCCGGCTTTGTCCTCCGTTGAGTGCGACGCTTCCTACTCCGTCCACCGTTTGAATGGAGCGACGCACCTGCTTGTCGGCGATCTCCGTCAACTCGCGGCGGCTCACGGGGCCGCTCACGAGGAGTGTCATGATGGGATCGGACTGCGGATCCTGCTTGGTGATGACTGGCGGAAGAGTGTCGCGCGGCAGCCGGTCAATGGCTCCGGCAACTTTTTCACGGATGTCCTGAGCGGCGCCCTCGATGTCACGCTCGAGCACAAAAGTACAGGTGATATAGGCGAAGCCTTCGAAGGAATAGACGTTGATCTCATCGATGCCACTGACGGAGGAGATGGCATCCTCGAGCGGCAAGACGACACCGGTAACAACTTCTTCGGGAGTTGCCCCGGGCAGCCGTACTTCCACATTTACAGTGGCGGGGTCGGCTTTGGGAAAAAGGTCAACGGCCAGGCCTCGGTAGGAAAACACGCCCAGCGTCACAAGGAATGCGATCAGCATCACTGTGAAGACGGGATACTTTACACAGGTTTCGGCCAGCTTCATCGGTTAATGCGCTTGCCTGCCGCGCCCCCTTACTTCACCGCTGGCGCGTTCCCTTCGGATCGCTCTTGGACGGTAGCGCCGTCGTGCAAATCGCCTGAAATGGCCACGGCCACACGGTCACCCGGCTTCAGCCCCTCGGCAACTTCAAAACGCCTCCCCTTTTCGTCTTCGGTCTGGCCGGCCGGGCGAATCTGGTGCTCCGAGACGCGATTGCCGTTCAGCAAAAACACTTTGTAAACGCCGTACCGGTAATTCACCGCGCGCTCGGGAAGAAAGATGGCTTTCTCTTCTTTCTCGCTGGGTATGGACGCCTGTACGAAGAAACCCGGCTTCAGCCGACCGTCCACATTGGTGATCAACGCTTCTGCCTCAAAGGTGCGCGAATCCTGCGCCACCGCGGGATTGATCCGCGAAATCTTTCCTTGAAAAGTCTCAGCCGGAAAAGCCTCCACATGCAGATCCACAATTTCTCCGTGCTTGACCCATCCCGCCCACCGTTCCGGCACGGCCAGGCGCGCGCGCAAGCGGTCCGTCCGGACCAGCACCATCGCGGGACTTTGCACGCGCAGATATTCGCCGGGATGCACGTTCCGCGTCTTTATGGCGCCTGGAAAGGGCGCGCGGATGGCCGCGTCGGCAAGCTTTTTTTCGGCCAGTTTCTCGCTCGCTTCGCTGGAAATCAGCAGCGCCTTCAGCCGGTCGACCTCCTGCAGCGCAACGGTGTACGTCGCCCGCGTACTCTGGAAACGGCTTGCCGCTTCGTCAAGTTGCTGTTGCGAGATCAGATTGTCCTTGTACATTTGCTGCGCGCGACCGTACTTGTGATCCGCGTCAAAGAGGTCGGCTTCCGCGCGCTGCACGGAGGCAAGCTTTTTTGGATCGGACGGCGGCGGATCGTTCGGGCCGATCCCCAACTGCGCGCGCACCTGCGTCACCAGGCCGCGCTGGCGGTCCACTTCGAATTGCAGCTCCTGTGGATCGATAGTGATGAGCGCCTGACCTTCTTTGACATTGTCGCCTACGTCGGCCAGCACTTCGGCCACTCGGCCTTCCACCTGCGAACTCAAAATGCTTTCTTCAAACGCATAGAGCGAGCCCACCGCCTGGATGCGCCGCCGAGCGGTTTCCTCGGCAACGGTGTAGAAGTGCACGGGCGTGGGATGAGCCGCGTCTCCCAGCGCGCTGGCCGTTTGCGTCTTCGAACACCCTGCGGCGAACACCGTGGCCAGCGCAACGAACGGGACGAAGCAGCTGTGCCCTAGCCGAAAATCCCGTTTTAGGTCTATTTTCTGACGCACGGTGACCGGCAATCCCTCGTCTTTCTGTTTTGACGCACGACTATAGCCAAGGGTTTCGAGCTATGCCCAAACCTAAAGATTGTACCAGCGCACGGACAAGAATCTACATCGCCAACATGGTTGGGGTGTAAACAAACTGTTCGTACAACCGTCGAAATCAGAATTCAACTACACGGCTGCATTCAAAATGGTATAACTTCCGCGTCTCAAGACCCGAAATGCTGCAAATCCGGAGCGTGGCGTTGGGCCCAGTTAGAGAAATTACCTACCAAGTCTTGCGCAAATTGGGGATGACGGTGATCTTCGGCAATCCCGGCTCGACCGAATTGCCCTTCCTGCGCGACATGCCTTCGGACTTCCGATATGTCCTCGGACTGCACGAGCGATCGGCGGCGGGCATGGCGCTCGGATACGCCATGGCGCGGGGAAAAGCCGCTTTCGTCAACCTGCACGCCATCGCCAGCGCGGGCAATGGGCTCTCTGCGATCATCGATTCCGCCTACAGCCACGCCCCGTTAACAAACGATCTTCAGGTAGACAAGCAGGAATTGGCCATTCAATGTCCGGGCGGTGTTGCGCCTGCTCAGGCATGACTCCCATGATCTCCGGATAAGAGAACAGCACTGCGCGTTTCATTCCCCGGATTGGAGCAATCGGAGAACGTGTGCCGGATCACTACGAGCTCCCCGAGCCTATATTTTTCTAAGTGTGGGCATCCCTTATAGGCTGACCTGGAAACGGCCTACAGAAGGGCGGGTGTTCTTGTGCCCAATCTGCTGGTCCGAGCGCATGGCGCAGTTATTTTGCCGCCTGCGGCACGTAGCAATCGTTTTGTTGGAGGACGACGATGAAAATAGGAATGGTTGCAATTCTGGTTTTCGCAACGACGATTAGCATTCAGGCCAAAGATGCGCCAGCATACGAAAAAGGCGTGTTGATTCAGATGGATTCTTCGTCTTGCGGTTACGCCGAAAAAGATGGCAAGACCATCGCTGGCGAAATTTTTGGGACGGACGGCCAGCATAAGAACACCAAGGTAGTGCTGTGCCAGGAATACGTATTGCAGACCGAGCGGGTCACCTACCGGATCAGGCCGAAAGACGACAAACATCCGGTGCTCTTGCCGGTGGGCGAAACCGCTCAATTCCGGATTCACAAGGACAAGTTGCTGCTTCGAGTTCCCGAAGCCGACGGCAAGGAGCGCGAATATTTTGTTCTTTCGATGACTCCTCGATCGGATGTCGCGGTGGCAAGCAAGCCGCCGGCGCGGGGAGAAATTCGCTAGCCACCGAAGGCCAAGCGCGAGTCCACCATAGATATGTCCCCGTTTTAGTAGCGGTGTTCGGCACAAGTGCGGGATTGCTAGGATTTCCCATCCCCAACTCCTGCCATCCCTCACTTGGATTTAGCTGTGACATTCAGATTTGCCTTCTTTTCCCAATTCCCGGGAACCTCCGCACTCCACCGCCCCTTCCCTGAAGTTTGACGGTGCTTTCACCGACTGAGAGAATTACCTTGGTCCGTGAGCGATGACGTTTGTCTGGTCCGTCCCATGATCCTGCCGCAACATGAATCGAAGTGGGGACAGACAAAAACAGGCCTGGCGCATGACATTCGTTCTTGAAATCCGGGATCTTCAGGTTTCCTATCGGTCACGCGAGGGTGTCCTGTGCCCGGCGTTAGCCGGCGTCAGTTTTGGTCTCTTGCCCGGCGAGATCATGGGGGTCCTCGGTGAATCCGGATCAGGCAAGAGCACGCTGGCCGTATCGCTTGTGCGTCTCCTTCCAGGGAATGGGGAGATCATTCGCGGGGCTGTCCACTTTGAAGGGAAGGATCTTCTCCGTGCTAGGCCTGACGAACTGCAACAAATCCGTGGCCGGCGCATTTCGCTGATTTTCCAGGAGCCGTCTCTTGCGCTCCATCCAACCATGCGCGCTGGCGAACAGGTTCGTCAGGTGCTGGCCGCGCACAGCTCCCCGGGAAAAAGCACCCTGAGTGAACGGACACGCCAAGTTTTCGCAGAAATCTTTCCTGAAGAAGCGGGCCGCATTTCGCGCTCCTATCCACACCAACTGAGTGGAGGACAACGGCAACGCGTGCTGATCACGCAAGCGATCGCCTGCGGCCCATCCGTTGTGATTGCCGATGAGCCGACCGCGTCGCTTGACCCCGCCACGCAAATGGAAATTCTCGCAGTGTTTCGAACGCTCAGGGAAAGACTGGGGCTCGCGATGATCTTCATCACGCACAACCCAGCTCTGCTCTCCGGCTTTGCCGATCGTGTGCTGGTCCTCTACGGTGGCCGGGTCGTCGAATGTGGCCCGGCTGAAGAGGTGCTGGCGTCGCCCCGGCATCCCTACACAAAGGCTCTATTTGAGTCCATTCCGGCGGTTTCCGAAGAGCGCGCAAACGGTCGTAAGACGAGGCTGCCAGTGATCCTTGGCGATTCCTCGCGCTCATCCTTGCCCCGCGGAGGTTGCCCCTTCGAACCGCGGTGCACGGAAAAAATGAATATTTGCAGAGAGCGCGAGCCCGCATTGGTGAACTTGAGTGCGTCTCATGTAGTTTCTTGTTTCAAGTATGAAAGTTGAAGTATCTGCCGGCGGCCAAGACATGCAACCACTCTTAAAGGTCGAAAATCTCGTGAAGCGCTATGCAACGCGGAGTCTCGCTGGCGCTCGAGAAGAGCTGCTCGCTTTGAATGGAGTGTCCTTCACAATCTTCCCGGGAACCACGCTGGCGGTCGTCGGGGAATCGGGATCAGGCAAGAGCACGCTGGCGTCGTGTCTCGCCTGTCTGGAATCACCTACAACGGGAAACATTTGGTTTGAAGGAGAAGACATCGTCAAGCTTCCGAAGCGCGCGCGCCGGCAAGTTCGCCCGAAAATCCAGCTCATATTTCAAGATCCCGCAAGTTCTTTGAACGCCAGATGGAGCGTGCTCGAGATACTCATTGAGCCGTTGATTCTGCAAGGCAAATTCACGCCTGAAGAAATGAACCAGCGCGCTAGTTCCTTGCTCGAACGAGTTGGTCTTTCCCCGGACATTGTGGAGCGGCCTCCAACCGAGTTGAGCGGCGGTCAACGCCAGCGGGTGGCCATCGCACGAGCGTTGGCGCTCGAGCCTAAGCTCTTGATCCTGGATGAGGCACTCTCTGCTCTCGACTGTTCGGTGCAGGCGCAAATCGCCAATCTCCTCATGGAACTGCAAAGCTCTCTGGGGATGACGTATTTGTTCATTACCCATGACCTGGCCATGGCCGCTCACCTTGCCGACGATCTTGCGGTGATGAATCGCGGCCGAATCGTGGAGCTGGGCCCGGCAGAACAAATCTTGAAGCAGCTCCGACATGAAACTACACGCCAACTCCTCGCGGCCGTGCCCAGATTGATCCGCGCGTGGCCTCCGGTAGAGCAATAATGCGCTACCTGCTGCGCCGGTTAGGTCACGCTTTGTTTTTACTGGCCGGCGTGTCCGTTCTCGCCTTCCTCTTCACGGCGCTAGCCCCGGGAAACTACTTCGACGAAATGCGTTTGAATCCGCAGATTCGACCGGAGACGGTAGCGGCACTGCGTGCCCAATACGGTCTCGACAAGTCGCTGCCTGTCCGCTATGCATCCTGGCTCGGTTCCGTAATTCACGGCGACATGGGATTCTCGTTTGCCTATAACAGTCCTGTAGCGCCACTCTTGCTGGTGCGCGCGCGGAACACACTGCTTCTGGCAATTACCGCCATGCTGCTTGCCTGGGCGGTCGCCTTGCCACTCGGTGTATGGAGTGCAGAGCGTCTCGGGCGCCTGCCGGACCGTTTGCTTTCGTGGGGAACGGCGGCGCTTTTGGTAATCCCCGACCTGGCGCTTGCTCTGGGGCTCTTGGTGTTGGCAGTGAGGAGTGGATGGTTTCCGACGGGCGGGATGGCTTCGGTCGATTTTGAAACTCTTTCACCACTCAACAGGCTGCGCGATCTGGCGTTGCACATGATTCTGCCTGTGACGGCGCTGGTGCTCTCGTCTCTGCCGCTGCTCATTCGTCATGCGCGTGCGGCCGTGGCGGATGTGCTCAATGCCCCGTTTCTGCTGGCTGCCGTGGGGCATGGCATCCGGAGACGCACACTTCTGTATCGGTATGCGCTTCCGGCGGCGGCGAATCCCTTGATTTCCCTTTTTGGTTTCAGCATGGGTGTATTGTTGAGTGGATCGCTGCTCATCGAAGTCGTGATGAGCTGGCCGGGACTCGGGCCGCTGTTATTGGAGGCCATTCTGGCGCGTGATCTCTACGTAGTCGTAGGAGGAATCCTGTTCTCGACGCTTTTCTTGGTGGGAGGAAATTTGTTGGCCGACTTCCTTCTTTACTGGGCTGATCCCCGAATCCGCACCGAGAGCAGCGCACCATGAGAGTGCGGCGCACGTTCGCGAAATGGCTAATCATCCTTGGCGTGCTGCATGGGACGGTGGTTTCGGCGGGTTTCTTCGCGCCCTACGATCCCGTCGAGCAGGACCGCAAAAGCCCGTATCTACCGCCCATGAGGGTTCATCTCATGGATGTGCATGGCTATCTCCACGTGCGGCCCTTTGTGTATTCGCAGAGATTGCAAGAAGGTTCGTTCGATCAATATGAGGAAGACACCAGGGAGCCCCATCCCGTGAAGTTTTTCCTGAGTGGGGCTCGTTACCAGTTGTTGGGATTGCTCCCGTGCGGAATGCACTTTTTTGGCGCCGAGAACGCGCGGATCTATCTTCTCGGCACCGATGCTTATGGCCGCGACCAGCTTTCGAGACTCCTCTTTGGTGGCCAGGTGTCGCTATTCGCTGGCCTCCTGGGCGCGGGGATCACATTGCTCATCGGCTTGGGCATTGGGGCCGTGGCGGGCTACTACGGTGGTTGGAGAGATGACCTGCTCATGCGCGTCGCCGAGCTTTTTCTTGCCTTGCCTTGGTTGTATCTACTCTTCGCACTGCGCGCTTTCCTGCCCCTGGCGGTCAGCCCGCTCGAAGCTTTTTTTCTCATCATCGCGGTCATCGGAGCAGTAGGCTGGGCTCGTCCAGCGCGACTCGTTCGTGGCGTCGTACTTAGTGCCAAGGAACGCGACTTCGTCCGCGCCGCCCGGGGCTTCGGAGCATCAAATGGATACTTGCTCCGGCGCCACATCCTTCCGGAGACCTCCAGTGTGCTCTTGACACAGGCAGCGATTCTCGTCCCACAATACGTATTGGCGGAGATGACGCTTTCGTTTCTTGGGCTGGGGGTCCCCGAGCCGGTGCCAAGCTGGGGAAATCTTCTCTCCAGCCTGCAGCAATACAGCGTGCTGGTCTCTTATTGGTGGATGTATTTGCCCGCCCTGATCATGGTGCCGTTCTTTCTAGGATACCTGGGGCTCGCGAGTTCATTGCAGGAGCGCGAGGAGGCGTACAAGATACAAAGGAGCAGTCTCGGGAGCCTGACGTGAAAAAAGCGAGAGCCCATACCCATTGTTGCCGGATCCTCTCGAGCCTGCTCACCTCGCTTTTTGCGCTTGCCGGCCACCACGCGGCGGCCTCTCCCCCACAGAAAAGCACAAACGAAGAATTACTCGTACTCCCGGGAGAAGCGGGCCGCTCGGGAGGGCGTCTCGTGGTGTCGCTCCGTGGCGAACCAAAGACCTTGAATCCTTTGATCGCTGCTGACGCGCGCTCCCGCGATGTCATTGGCGTTATGCAGGCCGACCTCGTCCATATCAACCGCGCGACGCAACTGACGGAACCGGCGCTGGCCAGGTCCTGGAAGATCTCACCTGATGGTCTTGCCTATACACTCGTACTTCGCCAGGGATTAAGATTTTCCGACGGTCAGCCACTCGATGCCGATGACGTGCTTTTCACGTTCCGCGTTTATCTCGACGAAAGCGTGCACGCCCCGCAGCGAGACCTCTTGATTGTCGGCGGAAAACTGATCGCTGTCCGCAAAGTAGACGCGCATACCGTGGTCTTTCAACTGGCGAAGAGCTACGGCGTGGGCGAAAGGTTGTTCGATGGGTTGGGAATTCTGCCGCGGCATCTCCTCGAAAAACCTTACCAAGAGGGGAAGTTGGGGCAGCTCGGGTCCTTGGCCACGGCCGCCGATCAATGGGCCGGGCTCGGCCCGTTTCGGTTGAAGGAGTACGTCGCAGGGCAACGACTGGTCTTAGAGCGCAATCCTTATTATTGGAAATCGGATGCCAAGGGAAATCGCCTGCCTTATCTGGATTAACTCGTGTTTCTATTCGTGCCGAACGCGGATGCGCAGGTCTTGACATTCCAATCGGGCGAGACGGATATGATCAGTCAATTGGTCGCGGAGAATTTCTCCGTGTTATCGAAGCAGCAGCGCGGTTACACGATGGTGGATGCCGGGCCAGGACTCGAGTACAACTTTCTTTTTTTCAATCTGAATGATGCTGGTGACAAGACATCGCCGGAGACGCAACGGAAGAAAAAATGGTTCCGCGATGTGAAGTTCCGTCAGGCGGTTTCGAACGCCGTAGACCGCGAAGCGATTGTTCGGCTGGTCTATCAGGGACGCGGCGCCGCCCTCTGGGGATTGGTCGCGCCGGGCAACCGGCGATGGGGGAATGAAAAACTCGTTCATCCGGCGCGGTCCCTCGAACGTGCACGCGCGCTCCTCAAGGAAGCCGGTTTTTCCGGGAGCAACGGTCCCAACGGAGAATCCCTCCTCCTGGATGCAGACGGGAAGCCCGTGGAATTCTCCATCCTCACGAGTTCTTCGAACGCCGACCGCGCCAAGATGGCGGCGCTCCTTCAGGACGACTTGAAGCAGCTCGGAATGCGCGCCCAGGTTGTGCCGCTCGAGTCTCGCTCTCTCCTCGATCGCGTCACGCAGAGCAGGGACTACGATGCCTGTATCATGGGGATAGCCAGCTATGATGCGGACCCGAATTCCGATATCAGCGTCTGGCTATCGAGCGGCGGATTACACCTGTGGAATCCTTCGCAGGCGCATCCTGCTACTCCATGGGAGGCGGAAATCGACCGCTTGATCGAGGAACAGCTGTCCGCGCGCACCTTCGGACAGCGAAAGAAACTCTATGACCGCGCACAGGAGGTTCTCGCCGAGAATCAGCCCATGATTTTCCTCGCGAGCCCGAATATTCTTGCCGGCGCCAAAAACTCCGTCGGCAATTTTCATCCCGTGGCTCTGGAACCCTACGTACTCTGGAATGTGGAGCAGCTGTATCTCAAAAATGGGACGGAGAATGCCACCCGATGAGCCCCGTTGTGACCAAGGTCAAGAAGCCGCCGGCCGCGTGGAACGACACGCGGCTCGTCAAAGCATGCCTCTCCGGCGATGAAGAAGCGTGGTCGCTGCTCATTGATAAATACAAGGCGCTGATCTATTCGATTCCCGTGAAATATGGGTTGTCGCGGCAGGAAGCCGCCGACGTCTTTCAAGCAACCTGCACGGAGCTTCTCGTGCGTCTGCCCGAATTGCGCGAACCACGCGCGCTGCCCAAGTGGCTGATGCAGGTGGCACACCACGAAAGCTACCGGTGGAAGCGGCAAAGCCAGCGCACCGTGAGCCGCGATGCGGAGACGGATTTACCGGAGCCCGCAACGCCCGCAATCGCCGAAAGTCTCTTTCGGCAGACGCAGGAAGAACAGATGTTGCGAGAAGCCATGGCCGTGCTGACGCCACAATGCCGCCGGCTCGTGGAATTGCTGTTCTTTGAAACGCCGTCGCGGCCTTACACGGAAGTCGCAGCGGAACTCGGCCTGGCTGTGGGCTCCATCGGATTTACCCGCCAGAAATGCCTCGAACGGCTGCGGGTGCAACTCGACGCACTGGGTTTTAACTGATGCCCGCAACTCTCAGGAAAAATTCGCGGGATGAACTCATTCTACAGCTAGGACAACTTTCCGATGACGCGGCGCGCCGCAGATTTCTAGCCAGACACAAAACATTGATTCGCAAAGAAGTTGTCGAGTCGTTGGCGCAGTCGGTAGTCGAAAAGGTCCGCGTGAGCACGCGAGAGGCACTCCACCTCGCCGAAGCAGCCGTGCTCATCGCGAAGAGACTGAAGCGCAAAGAATTCCTGGCGCTTGCTTTGCGCCAGAAGGCCAACGCCCTGTATTCCTCCGGGGACAATCGTACCGCGATCGAATATCACGAGCAGGCTTTCCGGCTTTACGAATCGGAGGAGCAATGGAGAGAGGCAGCACGGACGTTGAGCACCTCCATCCAGCCGATGATTCTCCTGGGAGAATACGACAAGGCGTTCCAGGCCGCGGAGCGTGCGCGAGAGATCTTTACGCGCCTGAACGATCCGTGGCGCTTGGCCCGGTTGGAAATCAACGTCGGCAACATCTATCACCGCCAAGACCGCTTCGAAGAATCGATCGCACACTACGAGCGCGCCTATGCCGGCCTGATGCCCTACAAAGACGCCGAAGGGATCGCCGTCGTCCTCAGCAATATGGCCGTTTGCCTGATCAGCCTCAACGATTTCCAGCGCGCGCTGGCGACCTATCAAGGGGCTCGTTCCTTCTGCCAGCAGAACAACATGCCCCTTCTCGTGGCCCAGGCGGATTACAACATTGCCTATCTCTATTACCTGCGTGGCGAGTACAGCCGCGCCATCGAGGCGCTCTACGCTGCGCGGCGCGCCTGCGAAGCCACGGGCGATGCCTATCACTTCGCGCTATGCCACTTAGATCTTTCCGACATCTATCTCGAGCTGAATCTTAGCGAAGAAGCCCGGGAAATAGCGCATGAAGGATTCCTGCGGTTCGAAAAGCTCGGGATGGGTTATGAGGCCGCGAAAACACTCGCAAACGAAGCCACGGCTTATGGCCAACAGGGGAAGACGGTACAGGCTCTGGAGCGTTTTGCAAAAGCACGAAGCATGTTTGGGCGGGAAAAAAACCGCGTTTGGCCCTGGCTCATCGATCTGTACCAGGGCTTGTTGCTCTTCCATGAAGGACGATATTTTGAAGCTCGGCGGCTCTGTGTTGCAGCCGCTGCTTTTTTCGATCAATCGGCGCTCTCCGGGAAAGCCGTGCTCGCGCACCTGTTGCTCGCGCGCATCGCTCTGCAAGTGGGAGACTCGGCGGAGGCCCACAAGCAGACCAACGAATCCCTCGCCCGGCTAGCTGGCCTGCAGACCCCAGTGCTTGCCTATCAAGCGCACTTGCTCGAAGGACAGATCGCCCAGGCTCGCAACGACCGCCATGCGGCGCACCAAGCTTACTTGGAAGCAAGGAAAGCCCTGGAAGCCTTGCGCAGCCGATTGCAAGGCGAAGAACTGAAGATCTCTTTTGGCAAGAATAGAATGCAGGTCTACGAAGCGCTGGTGGATTTGTACATTGCGGGAGATGGAACAGAGACCTCCACCGAAGAAGCGCTCGCCTGCATGGAAGCGGCGAAATCACGCAGCATGATCGAAATGATATTTCAAAGCGGACAGAGTCTCCCTCTGGGTGAGGCGGGGCAGAGCGATCTCGTCCGCAGAATCAGAGACCTACGCGAGGAACTCAACTGGTACTACCACCGCATCGAGCTCGAGCAGCTTCGTCCCGAAGAACAATCCCACCAAAGACTCGGGAGTTTGCAGGAAAAGGCTCAATCGCAGGAGAAAGAGCTGATGCGAACTCTGCGCGAGCTTCCGGCGCACGAGCGGGAGAACGCCACTCTGGAAGCTCCCGCGGATTTTTCGCTCGCAAGGCTGCAAGCCCATCTTCCGCAGGACACCACCCTTGTCGAATACTTTTCGGCCGGCGAACGCCTCGTTGCCGCCGTTATCACCCGCAAGGAAATCCGGATTCTGCCCGTGACGGTGCTCTCCCGGGTTGCTCATTTTCTGCAATTGCTGCGATTTCAACTCACCAAGTTTCGCATGGGCAACGAATATGTCCGACGATTTGCGGAAACGCTTTTGCGTGCCACGCATAGTCATCTGGAAACTCTCTACGGCGAACTTATCGCACCCCTGCTCCCATTTTTCGAGGGCAAGCACCTTATTGTCGTGCCCCACGGTCCTCTTCATTTCTTGCCATTCCACGCTTTGAGAAATGGGGAACAGTATCTCTGCGACGCATTTACGGTTTCCTACGCTCCCAGCGCGACGGTTTTCTCCTGGTGCCAGGAGAAACCGGCGAGCGTAAACGCAAGTTCGCTCGTTTTTGGAATCGCCGACGAGCGAGCGCCGCAAATCCTCGAGGAAGCCCAATCTGTGGCGGCGCTCTTGCCAAAGTCTTCGCTCCACGTGGGAGACCATGCCACCTCCACCGTGCTTCGCGAAGAAGGTCCCCAGAGCGGCCTTCTTCATCTCGCTACTCACGGCATCTACCGGCAGGACAACCCGATGTTTTCGGGTATCCGGCTGGGCGATGGGTACTTGAATCTATACGACCTCTACCAGATGCGTTTGAACGCCAGGCTAGTGACTCTGAGCGGCTGCGCCACAGGCATGAACTTCGTCGCCGCTGGCGACGAATTGCTCGGACTTCAGCGAGGCCTCTTCTGTGCCGGAGCGACGACCCTGCTGCTGTCTCTGTGGGACGTACACGATCAAAGCACTTCGCTGTTGATGCAGCTCTTCTACCGAGAATTCCTCGAGACCGGCAACATGGCAGGCGCGCTCCAGCACGCCATGCAAGAACTTCGGCGCCAGAATGCTCATCCGTACTTCTGGGCACCCTTCGTCCTAGTCGGGAAACTCTCTGATTCTCCAAGACTTAGCTGATTTTTCAGACTCTTATATTTCTTGGGCCTCTGCGTGCCCTTATGCCATGAAAGGTGACACAGACCGTCCCATCCACTGGGGAGTGGACGCAGAAAGGAAATTGGGGGGAAGAGATGGAACATTTTGCGACCGAGAAGTGGATCGACTTCGTGAATCAGGCGGTGGACGCCAATGAGAGACGTCTGATGGAACACCACCTCCAGCAAGGCTGCAAACGCTGTAAAAAGACAGTCTCGTTGTGGCAAAGAGTTCGGCAATCGGCGGCTTCGGAAGCGCACTACCAGCCTCCCGAGGACGCCGTCAGACTCGCCAAAGCAGCGTTTCTAGGAGCCGGGTTGGCGGGTCAAAGAAAGGGCGCCGGCAGCCGCATCAAACTTCTCTTCGACAGCTTTCTACAGCCGGCTTTCGAAGGAGCGCGATCGGTAGGCGCTGGCTCAAGGCAGATGCTTTATCGCGCGGACCCATTTCAGATCGATATTCAGGTGGAGGCCACGCCTGGCCGGAACCGCATCGCGGTCACCGGCCAGCTCCTGAACTTGAGCAGTCCTGGAATCATTGGCCAAGACGCCCGCGTCGTTCTTTCCAACATGCAGGGACAAGAAGTGAATGCCGTGACCAATCAGTTTGGCGAGTTCAGTGGAGAGATTGAAAACAGCGGAGACCTCCAGATGACCTTCGCAAGCCCCGGCAGCTCGCCAATCGTGATTTCGCTCCGGGATGCGCTCGGTACTCTGTCCGGGGACGAGCAATGAGTGGCAATCAATTCATGCGGTTGCCGCACATCGCAGCTTGGGGACGAAGGTACCAAGAACGCTGGCAATTTTGTTTAGACAGGAAGACACACTCGTACTATTGGCCCGAAAGATCTGCCCAGCAAGACTTGAGGTGCAGTCAACCGCGCCCATACCGGGTAATTCACTTTCAGGAGAACCCTTCGAAGGGTTTAAACTATGAAACGCAGGATCACCCTACTCGTCGCGATGATGGCCCTGACGCTTGCTTTTTCGAGGCCGGCAGCAGCGCAAAACCGTTATATCGTCCGCACCACCGGCGGCCTGTCCTCCGTCCTTAACCTTTGCTTGTCAGCGGGATGTCATGTCCAGGGCTCGTTGGATGGCCCGGTCGGCCAAACTTATCTCGTCACGTCTTCTGGTAACTTGATCGCGAATCTGCTAAACGGTGTGGTGAATCTCCTCGAAGCGCTCCTGGGTATTCAAAGCGTTGAGCCAGATCAACTCCTACCGGTGCTGCATCCGCCTATCAACAGTATCCCTTCGGGGCTTCACGACCGCTCGCCAGTCAACTACTACGGTACGGTCGTCTGGGATGGCTATACGAGCCAGCCTGCGGCGCAAATCATTCGCCTCATCGATGCTCAGCGAGGCTTCAACGTCAGCGGCACTGGCATCGTGGCCGTCATTGATACCGGTGTGGACACCAACCACCCTGTTCTCGTCCCCGTGCTCCTGCCCGGATACGACTTCACGCGCAACCAGCCCGGCGCCTCCGAATGGCTCGATGTGCCGGAGCTACGGAACGGTGAGTCCCAAGGCCGGGAGCAAGATCCCGCTTTCGTCCAGCAGTCCACCGCCGCGGTGCTTGATCAGTCCACCGCCGCGGTCCTCGACGGCGGCCCGTATTCGGCATTTGGCCACGGTACGATGACGACTGGACTTGTCCACCTGGTTGCCCCGAACGCCAAAATCCTTCCGCTTAAGGCGTTCTCATCGAACGGCACCGGCTACCTTTCAAGTATCATTGGCGCTTTGTATTACGCCGTGCAGCATAAAGCCAACGTCGTGAACATGAGCTTCGACCTGTCATCCCGTTCGGCAGGGCTGTCTCAGGCAATTTCCTACGCCAATAAGGCTGGTGTTGTCCTGGTGGCCGCGGCAGGCAACGAAAGCACCAGCTCCCCCGTCTACCCGGCCGCCTTCAATGGCTCTGTCGTGGGTATCGCCTCGACGACGAATTGGGACACCCGTTCTTCCTTTTCCAACTACGGCAACACGGACGCCTGGATGGCGGCGCCCGGCGAATCCGTCATCAGCACCTTTCCCGGCGGAACCTATGCAAGCGCTTCCGGCACCTCGTTTAGCTCTCCCCTGGTGGCGGGCACAGCGTCTCTGCTCCTCAATGCAAAGTCATCGTCGCTAAACCAAAAGCAGGCGGCCAGCGCTTTGTCCCATGCGATACGGCTCACGCCTGATCTCAATCATGGCCGCCTCGATGTGTACCAGGCAATCTCTGCTTGGATGAATAGCTCCAGTTCCTGCTCCTCGTTCTGCTGGTAACTGCCGTGTCGAACAACGAAAATCCGGCGCTCACCATGGGTTCTTCATCCCCGTGTGCGCCGGATTTGCTTCGCATCAAACAGCTCGAAGAACACACCTCCGCGCTTCGCAATTCCGTCATCTGCGCTTTCAACCAGCTCCTCGATTTGAAAGACCTAAATACCGGCGTGCACAGTACCCGGCTGGCGGAATGGGGCATGCGCGTCGGACAGGAGCTGGGCCTGGAAGAAGCCGAGCTTCAGAACCTCGAAGTTGCCGCGCTCCTGCACGACATCGGTAAAGTAGGGATCCCAGACGCCATCCTCCGCAAGCCTGAGAGCCTCGACGCGCAAGAATATGCGCTCATGAAAAAGCACGCGGAATACGGCTGGGCTGTGTTGCGCATGCTGCCAGGCTTCGAACGCGTCGCCCTTGATATTCTCCATCATCACGAATCTTTCGATGGAAAGGGATATCCTGCGGGACTACAAGGCGCTGAAATTCCCGTAGTTTCGCGGATCGTCTGCGTCATCGACGCTTTCGATGCGATGGTTTCATCTCGTCCCTATCGAAAAGGCCTGCCATACCAAGAAGCTGTGCGCCGGCTCAACGAGGCAAGTGGCACTCAGTTTGACCCGGTTGTCGTCAAGTCCTTTCTCTCCTTCGCGGAATCAGAAATGTCCCCGGTCTTCGCCGCCGCCGGCACGTCGGTTTCATCAGCCCTGTAAGCACACTCCCGCGGCACTCCAGGTGAAAAATCGGAATCTCGTCACGCAGATATATATGAAAG
>Ga0066710_100000201_pt1 | contig 31010 bp, 31 predicted proteins | sample GraSoiAngelo_159_FD_79666 | JGI IMG/M metagenome (GOLD analysis project Ga0066710, IMG submission 79666) | Grasslands soil microbial communities from the Angelo Coastal Reserve, California, USA - 14_1009_16_40cm | ecosystem: Environmental > Terrestrial > Soil > Grasslands | place: USA... | reverse complement strand
TATGCCTGCGGGTCTCTACCGAGGCGACGCAGCTCAGGCCGTGCGCCTGCGTCCGCGAGCTGAGGCCGAGGCTCGCCGCGGTTTGCGGGAGGATGAGCTCGTTCGTTTTACCGGCCTCGCTTTGGCCGCCGCCGCGAGCTCCTTTCGCAAACGTTCCAGGTCGCCCAATACGGCCTTGTTCATTTTCTCGACATCGCGGCGCGCATCGCGAAGCAGCTTGGCCACATCTTTGCGGAGATCTCCTCCGCCCGTGCCGAGGTTGCCTCGGATCGCGGCCATCTCCTTCTGCGTGACGTCGAGAGCCTGTTTGATGCGACGGATGGCCTGGCTGTTGCGCTCGTGGCGCGCGCGCGTCGCCGCAGCAGCTCGCCCGCCTGGGGCGGCTTTGGCGGACACTTTCCTACCTTTCGATGGTTTCCGAGCAGAGGTTTTCCGAGCAGAGGTTTTCCGAGCAGAAGTTTTCCGGGGTGCAGGCATTGACGCTCCTTGTGTCGGCTGCGAACGCTGGTTTGGCCGAGCTTCGCACAAATGCCCCGCTGCGTGACGACAGCTCGTGACCAACAGTTCGCGGCGAGCCTACACCGGCGCGCGCTCGCTCGGCTCACACGGGCCTGGCGAGCTTCTGTGCCGAGGGCTTTTCCTTGAGCAGCCGCTCAAACAGCCGCAGGTAGTGGATCAGGTGATCGGGGCCGAGGAACTTGTCGCGCGCGCGGCGGCGGGCTCGGGCCCCGATCTTGGCCGCAGTGGCCGGCTCGTTGAGGAACGCCGTGACGGCTGCCCCGAATTCCGCAAGGTCGCGTGGGTCGTCGATCAGGTACCCGCTCACGCCGTGCACGATCTGGTCCTGGATTCCGCCCACGCGGGTCGCAACCACGGGGCGCGCCTTCCACATCGCCTCAGCGACCGTGAGGCCGAAGCCCTCGGCGATGCTCTTCTGGCACACCACGCTGGCATGGCGCTGTAGGGCGTTGACAATCACAGCGTTCTCTTCGGCATCCTCCATCGGCAGGCAGGCAAGGTGAACGCGCTCTCTCGTGCCGGGGTCGAGCCGAGTCCATGCCTGTTCGACTTCAGCCAGCACCTCGGCGCCCTCCGGATCGTCTGCGACCGCGCCGGTCTCGGGTCCGGCCAGCACCAGGTGCGCCGGCGAGTCCGCCGCGACGTGCGCGGCGAACCCCTCAACCACGCCGAGCGGGTCCTTGAGCCGGTCCCAACGCGAGACCTGGACAGCGACCTGCGTGGCCGCTCGCAAGCGGCCTGCCTCGACCAGCTGTGTCCTGCGCTGCACGAGACCGGGCGTCTCATCGGCGCGTGAGAATTTCGCCGGACCGCCGCCGGCGCCATCCAAGATCCCGGCGGCCGCGAGGATGGCCAGCACGTCGTCCGGATCGAGCTCCTGGTTCTTCACCGAGAAGGCATCGATGGACGGGTGGATGAAGGCCAGGCGGCCTGTCTCGATTCCACCCCAGGCGTACGCCTGGCGCGAGAAGATGCACACGTCGGCGTGCTGGACGTACGGAAGCAAAAAGCGCCACGCCTCCAACGCGAGCGCGTTCGGGGTGTCCTGCCCGATATGTGAGCGCCATGCGATCCGGGCGCCCGAGTCTGCCAGCAGGGGGACGAGCGGGGCTGTCTGGGGGTCGTGCAGGACGACCAGATCCCGCGAACGCATCTGCTCCAGCAGGGCGTCGGCGCAGCGGCGCAGCGGCGCCTCGTAGACGGCGCGCTCGGAAGTACCCAACGGGCCTCCATCGCCGGGGCTCCCGTGAAGGCGATTGTGAAGCCGCTTGGTCACTTCGAAGAAGCGCGCGTCGCCGCTGATCGTCATCCAGCGGGCGTCCACTCCCGCTCCGCGGGCGTAGCCGATGAGCGAGCGCAGCATCTCGGCGACCCCGCCGCCACGCGCGGTGGAGTTCACATTCCAAACGACCCGGTCGGTCAGCACGCTGCCGGCCCTCGCGAGCGCATCCTCGACGCGCCGCCATCGCGCCGCCGGCAGCACATCGCGAAAGCGCTCCAGTGACTGCGGGCGAACCTGAACCCGCTCTACGCGTGCCGGAACCCCGCCGTCCCGCGGACCCTCGCCCGCCTGCTCGCGCCTGTCCTCCGGCATGAGCCCAGCCTAGTCCGTCGCAGTCACCGACAGCCGGTGAGTTAGCCGACGTTCGCTATTCGATACCGAACGTCCACGTTCCGCTGGACACGACCCTGACTTCGCGATAGGTGCCGGCGGCGATGTGAGTCGTCCCGCTGCGGCCTCCCGATTTGAGACCGATGCTGTTTTCGTCGCGGGGGCTGTTGACGATCGAAAACCTGGCACATTCCCCTTCGCAGGTCCAGCGCAGAGTCGATTCGCGCGGCACGCTGATCGTCCCGACATTGCTCGTGCCACTGCCGGAGTAATTGGCCCCGCCGCCACCCGGAGTGGCCGAACGCGGGGCTGGGTTGGTGACGGTTACCGTGTGCGTCCGTATCACGACTCGCGTGTGTGAGGGCGCGCTGTGAGTGACCGTGTGTGTCACCGTCTGGGCACCACCTTCGCGAGCGACGGTTTGGGTTTGGGCCGAGCCCTTGCCCGACGCGCCGATCGCGTACCCCAAGCCCCCGCCAGCGAGCAGCGCGACGAGCGCGGCGGCAGCGACCGCCCATTGATGTTGCCACCACGGCACAGGCGCGCCCGGAGGCTCGCCGACGGGCGGGTGCTCGGGTGGGCGTGGCGGATAGTGGGGTGGGCCTGGCGTGCTCACTTGCGTCTGCCTATGACACTACCCGGCGCGTGGCTGGCGCATTGATCAACCGGCGCACGTCCTCACGCGCCACGATCGCCGGTGGGATCGACAGTACGAGCAGTCCCAACCGGTAGGCGAACACCGCCGGCACCGCGCCCGCGAGCGGGAGCCCCGTCCACATAAGCGCCAGCGGTAGCAGCAGCTCGGTGACACCGACGCCCGACAGTGGCAGGCTGCGCGGCGTCAGCACGTGCCCGGTGGCGTACGCGAGCACCACCACCGCGGCCGATGCGTGAACGTCGAACATCCGCAGCGCGGCCCACAGCGACAGGATCTCGGCCGCCCAGTAGACGCTCATGCCTGCCCACGCCGCGCGGTAGCGCAGCGGATGACGCAGCTGCTCGATCAGCAATTCGAGCGCCTCGAGCGCTCGCGCTAGCGCCCGGCCGATGCGCCCTTTGCGCATCAGCGAGCGCGCGGAGAGGTGCGGCGCGGCCGCCAGCGCCAGCGCGAACCCCGTGGGTACGCCCACCGCCCAGGGGACGGTCGCGTCCTGCACGCGCGCCGAACCCAGCAGCGTGAGCGCGCAGATCCAAGCCGCGGGAGCCAGCGTCGCCAGCTCGAGCGCGCCGAGGTTGAGCACGCGGATCGTCGCCTGCCGCGACGTGGCCCCGGCGCCGCGCATCGCGCGATGGTCGATCGAGAAGCCGCCCCCGAGCGAGGTCGCCGCGGCTCCGAAGGCGACCGTCTTGAGCGCCGCGTCGGTGGGAACCTGACGTTCGCTCCCGGGCGTCAACGTGGCGCGATGCGCGGCCGCGTAGCCGCCGTAGGAGAGAGCGCGGGCGCCGAGCAGAGGCGCAAGCCACAGCGGCTGCCAGTGTTCTAGCGCGCGGTCTACGGCATGAAAACCAGCCGCTTTTGCCATCAGCACCGAGACGGCCGCGGCGATCATCATGGCCAGTAGCGTCAGGAGGAGCGGCCCGTCCTCGACCCGCCGCACCCAGCTGCGCAAGCGCTCGATCACCTCGCCAATCCCACGTCACCCATGCGGCTACCCTACGCGCCGGGCGCGCAACCGGGCGGCACTCAAGCGGGCGCGCCGTCGTTCGCGCACTCGCGGCAGCGATCGACGCCTGGCGACTTTTGCGCGTGTCGAGGAGCGGCCGCGCCGCCGCGAGTCCGTACGTCAGCCCTGGGCAGCCAGGCGCGCGCGCCGGTACTCGTCGACGACGATTTTGGTGAGCTCCTCCACCGACGTCTCGGCCGTCGGCTTGTCGAGCACGATCGTCCCGTCCTGGATCATGCTCACGCGGTCGCACGCCTGAAAGACCTGCACGTAGTTGTGGAGGATCATGATGATCGACACCCGGCCTTCGGCCTTCAGGCGCGCGACGAGGTCGAGGATCTGGGCGCCCTCTTTCGCGCCCATCGCCGCGAGCGGCTCATCCAGCAGGATGATGTCCGCGTCGGAGTTCACCGTGCGCGCGACCGCGATCGCCTGGCGCTGGCCGCCCGAGAGGCGCGCAACCGACACGTCGATACGGGGAATGTTGATCCCGATCTCATCGAGCGCGCGCCGCGCCTCGCGCTTCATCTCGCGGTTGTTGAGCAGCGGCAGCGGCCGCAGGACTCGCTCGCGGCGTAAGAACAGGTTGTGGTAGACGGAGAGTTCGTCGATCAGCGCGAGGTCCTGGTAGACGGTGTCGACGCCCTTTGCGCGGGCGTCGTCCACGCTTTTGGGTTCATAGGGCTGCCCGCGCACGAACATGCGGCCCGCGTCCTGCTTTTGAAAGCCGCTGATGATCTTGATCAGCGTCGACTTGCCGGCGCCGTTGTCGCCGAGCAGGCCGAGCACCTCGCCCTTGCGCAGGTGCAGGTTCACGTCGCGCAGCGCCGTCACGGGCCCGAAGCGCTTGGCGATGTGCTCGACGCGCAACACATCGTCCGGCGCCGAGGCCACAGGCACGACCGGCTCGGGCGGCGGCGCCTGGCCGGGCTGCGGGGCTTGGGCTCCCTCAGCCGCCACCGGTCTGCCCCCTGCGGACGCGGCCGACGAACACGTTCGCGGTCATCGCGACGATCACGGCGAGGCCCGTGTAGAAGAGCAGGTAGGTCGCCTGCACGCCCTGCAGGATCAGGCCGTCCTTGAGTATGCCGAGGAACAGCGCGCCGATCAGCGCGCCGACCACGGTCCCCGATCCGCCCGTCAGCAGCGTGCCGCCGATCACCGCCGCGGCGACCGCCAGGAACAGGATTTCATTTGGGCCCGCCGGGTTTGGCTGCACCGTTGCCGAGCGCACCGCCTCAAAGACCCCCACAAGCCCCGCCGTCAGGCTGCAGAGCATGTAATTGCGGATCATCACGAGGTTCACCCGCACCCCTGCCTCGGAAGCCCCCAGCTTGTTCGAGCCGATCGCGACCGTGTACACCCCCCAACGGCTGAACATCAACACGATCTGCAGGATCACCACGATCGCAACGGCCCAGATCAGCTCGGAGTAGGTGCCTCCGCCGAACACCTTGCCGAAGGTCCCGAGTGGCGGCTGGCCACCCGGCGTGGCCACCGGGGTGCCTTTGGAGATGATCAGCGAGAGCCCCTCGAACGTGAACAGCATCCCGAGCGTCACCACGAACGAGTTGACACCGACGACCGAGACGAACACACCGTTGATCGCGCCGACGGCCATGCACGCCAGCAGCGCCACGATCACCGCGGGCACCAGCGAGAGCCCGACCGATGTGTTCAGCTTGTAGAAGAGGATCGGGGCGAACAGGTACAGCCCGGCGATCGAGAGATCGATCTCGCCGAGGATCATCACGAACACCTCTCCCGCCGCGAGGATCGCGAACGGCGCGAAGTACGGCAGCAGCGTTTCGAGGTTTTCGCCGGTGAAGAAGTTGCTCGTGTTGACCGAGAAGTAGATCGCCGTCACGATCGTGATCACGATGATGCTGCCCTCGCGCAGGGCCAGCAGGCGCGCGCCGACCGCCCGCCAGCCGGGTAGGGCCCGGCGCTCCTGCGCCGGGCCCTCGGGACCGCCGGGCTCCCGCGAGGCAGGTTCCTGAGCGACGCTCGCCACGATCGCTCCCGCGCGCTCTTACTTGACGACGCCCGCCGTTGCGGTAGTCCCCTCGAAGCGGGACTTCGCCTTGTACGGTTCGACCGTTTCTTTGGTTACGAACTTCAGGCCCGTGTTGGCTTCGAAGATGCCGGTCTGGCTGTTGGACACCTTGTAGAGGAACAGCTGCAGCGTGGGGATGAACCCTTGCAGGTAGGGCTGCTGGTCGATCGTGAAGTCGATGTAGCCTTCCCCGAGCAGCTTGATCGTCTGTTCGGTCAGGTCGAAGCCGCCCGCGTGGACCTTCCCGCGCAGCCCCAGCGACTGCATCACTTTGGCCAGGCTTTCGGTGCTGCCGCCGCTGACCGAGTACAGGCCTTTGGCGCTTTTATGGCTCTTGTAATACGCTTCGATCGCCGATATCTCGCCGGGGATCGACGTGCCGGTCGCCACGCTATGGGTCGTGATCGGCTTGCCCGAGGCCTTGACCGCCTTTTCGACGCCTTCGATGCGCGGTTGCAGGTTGGCCGAGCCCGGCGTGTCGATGAAAAGCCCGACTTCGCCTTCCGGCACGACGGCGATGATACGTGCGCCCATCTCTTCGCCCGCGAGTTTCAGGTCCTGACCGCTGTAGGAGAGGCGCTTGTTGGCGGGAGCGTCGGCGTTGTACGCGACGACCGGTATACCCGCGGCGAGCGCCTTTTCGACCGGAGCGTTGAACGCGTGAAGGTCTACGAGCGAGATCGCGATGCCGTCGGCTTTGGCGGTGACGGCACTGTTGAGCGCATTGACCATCTGGCTGACGTCGCTGTTTTCCGAGCCCGTCCACTGGTAGGTGCAGCCGAGCAGCTTGCAGGCGTCCGCGATGCCGTTCTGCGTGGGTGTGAAGAACGGGTTCGTCGTGACGTGGTTGACGAACACGAATTTGTAGCTCGGGTGGGAGCCGAACACACCGGCCGATCCACCCCCGCTCGAGGCGCTGGTGCCGCACGCGCTCAGCAGGCCACCCACCGAGCCTGCAGCCACGCCTGTGAGGGCGGTGCGTCGCAGGAAGGCTCGCCGGCTGAAGCCAGGTCGGTCTGCGGCTGGACGGTCGATGTAGTCGAGCCGCTCCAGAGTTTCGTGCACGTGATCGGAATCTGTCATCTCTTCCTCCTCACTTGGCGGGGGCTGCGCGTTGGCAGGCAGCGCACCGGCGCACGCAGCTCTTGAGGGCCTCTAGGAGCCTCACCATATACCCTCGACCGATGCCCGGGAATGCCGCCGAGCCGGCTCCGTCCGAAGGGTCGAAAACAGCCGCGCGCGACCGAAACGGACAGGGCGGCGAGGGCGGGGCGGGGGACGAGCGATACGGGCAACTGCGAGTCGCGCGTCACGCCAAAGACGATGGGCGCGCGCTGATCCTGTATCGCCAAGGCGAAGAGCAGCCGTGAGCGAACTGCGGTTCGACGCGTTGCGCGGCGAGGAGGTCGTGTACGCGATCCACCGCCAGGAGCGCACGTTCCTGCCCTCGCGCGAGCACTGCCCGCTGTGTCCGACCCACCCCGGGGGGCCGAAGACCGAGATCCCCTTCCCGGCGTTTGAGATCGCGGTGTTCGAGAACCGCTTCCCTGCCTTCGAGGCGCCGCGGGGCGCGGCCGAGGTGATCGTGTACACCGACAGCCACGAGGGCTCGCTCGGAACGCTTTCGCCGCAGCGAGCCGATGCGCTGATGTGGGTGTGGCGCCACCGCTATGCCGAGCTGGGCGCGCGCGAGGACGTGCGTTACGTGCTCATCTTCGAGAACCGGGGCGTCGAGGTGGGCGTCACACTGCATCACCCCCACGGTCAGGTCTACGGCTACCCGTTCCTGCCTCCGGTGCCACAGCACGAGCTGCGCGCGGACGAGCGCCTCGGCGGCTGCGCGCTGTGTTCGCTGCTGGCAGGAGAGCTCGACGACGGCCGGCGGCTGGTGTACGAGAGTCAGGCGGTTGCCGCCTACGTCCCCTACGCGGCGCGCTGGGCGTATGAAGCGCACGTGGTCCTGCGCGCGCACCGCGCGAGCCTGGTCGAGTGCGACGCCGGCGAGCTGCGCTCGCTCGCCGCGGCGCTGCAGGCACTCGTGCGCGGGTATGACGCCCTGTTCGATACGCCGTTTCCGTACGTCATGGTCGTCCATCAGGCTCCGACCACCTCCGCTGCGGGCGAAGCTGCGGGCGGGGGGCACGTGCACGTGGAGTTCTACCCGCCGCTGCGCGCAGCCGGCAAGCTCAAGTACCTGGCCGGATCCGAGCAGGGCGCGGGCACGTTCATCGCCGACACCGTTCCCGAGGAGTCAGCCGCGGCGTTGCGTGAGGCGATCGCGCTTGCCGCGTGAGCGGGTCGCAGCCTTTGCGCCCGGCCGGGTCAACCTGATCGGCGAGCACACCGACTACAACGGTGGGCTGGCGCTCCCGTTCGCGATCGCGCAGGGCATCACCGTGCGCGCCGAACGCCGCGATGAGGGGCGCCTCCGCGCGCGCGCCCTGGACCTGGACGAGCACGACAGCTTCGCGCTCGAGGATCGCTCGCGCGCACGCGGCTGGCGGGCATTCGTGCGTGGGACCGTGGCAGAGCTGACAGACGCGGGCTTTCCCCCCGTCGGAGCGCGACTCGAGATCGGCGGTGACCTCGCGCGCGGCGCCGGGCTGTCTTCCTCGGCGGCGCTCGAGGTCGCGCTGTGCCTGGCGCTGCTTGCGCTACGTGACAGCGTCGAGGCCCTGGACGAGGTCGAGATCGCGCGCCTCTGCGCGCGCGTGGAGAGCAACTGGGTGGGGGCGCAAACCGGGCTGCTCGACCAGCTGGCCTCGCTGTGCGGTCAGCCCGACTCGGCACTGCTGATCGATTTCGCCGAGCTCACAGTCGAGCCGGTGCCGCTGCGCCTCGGGCAATGGCGGCTCGTGCTGGTGGACTCCGGCGAGCGCCATGCCCACGCCACCTCCGGCTACAACAGGCGACGCGCGGAATGCGCACGCGCGTGCGAGCTGATGGGCATACGCTCGCTGCGTGCGGCGCGAGTTGAGCGGGCCGAGCGCCTGCCCGAGCCGCTACGCGCGCGCGTGCGGCACGTGTTGGGCGAGAACGAGCGCGTCGTGGCGGCGGTGGCTGCACTGCGGGCGAACGACCTGCTCGCGCTGGGCGAGCTGCTAGACGCTTCGCACCGGAGCCTGCGCGACTGCTACGCGGTCTCGACCGCCGCCGTCGAGCGCACCGTGCACGACCTGCTTCGGGCGGGCGCGGTCGGCGCGCGGATGATGGGCGGAGGCTTCGGAGGCTCGGTGCTCGCCCTGTTCGCGCCCTCAGTCGCAACGCCCGAGGGCGCGCGCGAGGTACGCGCGGCGGCGGGCGCGCATCTGCTCGGTCGCTGAGCTCGCAGCCCAGCGGCACCTCGGCCGCTACCCGCCGCGGGCGCCGTGCGCCGCGCCGCCCTGCTGAAATACTCAAGCCGTGACGTACGCCGCCGAGCTGGGCCCCTCGCGCTATACGCCCAGCGGCGACCGCTACGAGGGGATGCCGTACCGTCGCTGCGGCCGCAGTGGCGTGCGCTTGCCGGTGATCTCGCTGGGCCTGTGGCAGAACTTTGGCGATGACCGCCCGCTGGCCAACAGTCGCGCGATGCTGCGGCGCGCGTTCGACCTCGGCATCACGCACTTTGATCTCGCCAACAACTACGGGCCGCCGTACGGCAGCGCCGAGATCAACTTCGGTCGCGTGCTCGCCGAGGACCTGCGTCCGTTCCGGGACGAGCTGATCATCTCGACAAAGGCCGGCTATGACATGTGGCCGGGCCCCTACGGCGAGTTTGGCTCTCGCAAGTACCTGCTGGCCAGTCTCGATCAGAGCCTCGAGCGGATGCGCCTGGAGTACGTCGACATCTTCTACTCGCATCGCTTCGACGCCGACACCCCGCTCGAGGAGACGATGGGCGCGCTCGACTACGCCGTGCGCAGCGGCAAGGCGCGCTACGCGGGAATCTCCTCCTACGGTCCGCAGCGAACGGCGGAAGCGGCGCGCATCATGCGGGACATGGGCACGCCGCTGTTGATCCACCAGCCGTCGTACTCGCTGCTGAACCGGTGGATCGAGCGGGAGCTGCTGGACGTGCTGGAGCGCGAGGGCATCGGGGCGATCGTGTTCTCGCCGCTCGCCCAGGGCCTGCTGACCGACAGGTACCTCGCGGGCATTGCAGAGGACTCGCGCGTGCGGCGCGGCAACTACTTCTCGGCCGATCTCCTGAGCGAGGAGAACCTCAACCGCGTGCGCGCGCTCAATGAGATCGCCAAGCGACGCGGCCAGACGCTCGCCCAGCTAGCGATCGCATGGGCGTTGCGCGACGTGCGCGTCACCTCGGCGGTGCTCGGCGCCAGCACCGTGGCGCAGCTCGAACAGAACCTCGCGGCGCTGCGGCGGCTGGAGTTCGATGCCGGCGAGCTGGCCGAGATCGATCGCTACGCCCAGGAGGGCAAGGTCAACCTGTGGGAGGCCTCGAGCAGCGCTTGACCTCCCGCGACGATCGCTGATCGCGCACGACGTCAATCGTCATGGCGGGGCCGGAACCACCGCGACGGGGCCGGCCGCAGATGGCAGGTCGCGGGTGGATGCCGACTGCCCATACCACTCGATCTGCATCTCCGCTCCCTTCGTGCTCGCTGCCTGGCGGTCTGCCGGCCGCGATCGTCAGGCACTCGCGGGCTCACGCCAGACCGCCCGTGGTGGCGCCAGCGCAGAAACATAGTCTGTTCTCGTCACGGTTCTGACGCGCATGGCCAGCACCTCCGATCGCATCGACGCCCACGTCTGGCGCATCAGCGCCGTGGTGATCCTCGGCACGATCATGTCAATCCTCGACACGACGATCGTCAACGTCGCGCTGGCCACGCTTGGGCGCGAGCTTCACGCCACGATCGCCCAGATCCAGTGGGTGATACGCGTCGGGGGCTCGATCGGGACCGCGGTGCTTGCCGTCGTGCTGCAGCGCGCGCTCACCGGCGTGCACACGCTGAGCGGCGCGGCCGGTTCCTACGGGACGGCGTTCTGGTGGTCAGCCGGGATCACGGCGCTGGCGATCGGACCGTGCGTCGTCTTGATGCGCGCCGAGCGCGCGGCTCGCGCGCGCACAGGAGAAGCGGCCGAGCGGGCAGCCGCCGGCGCCCTGGCGACGTGAGCGCGTCCGAGACCCGGACGATCAGTGCGCGCGTGCGCGCCGCTTCGGCGCCGGCCGATGCTCGGCGAGCCACGCGCTGAGCCAGTCGCCTACCGCTGTCGCGACCGCGGCTGTGCTCCTGAGCGCATGGTTGCCCGGCACGCGCGCCACCACGCGGTCCGGTCGCGCCGGCGGCATTCCGAAGGGGTCGCGCTCCCCTTGAACCACCAGCGTCGGAACGCGCACCGCGTCGAGCTCCGCGAGACGGCTTCGTGCCGGGTCACCGCCCCGGCCAGGGGGGTGCACCGGGAAGGCAAGGCACAGCACGGCGGCCGCGCCGAGATCGGCAGCGGTGCGACACGCGACACGCGCCCCGGCCGAGCGCCCGCCGAGCATCAGCGGAAGCCCTCGCAGCATCTCCTCGCGCAGCTTCGCGACCGCTGCCATCCACGCCGCGTCGAGCTGCTGCGCGGGGGCGGGACTGCGGCGGCCAGCGACGAGGTAGGGCTGCTCGAAGAGCGCCGCGCTGATTCCGAGCGAGCACGCGACGTTCGCGGTCGCGAGCAGGTCTGGCGTGCCCACGCCACCCCCCGCGCCGTGCCCGAGTATGAGTGCCGCCGCGGGCCCGTCCGCGGGGTGCAGATGCGCCCGCGCGCTTCCCTGAGGCGTGTCGAGCACGATGACGCTCGCGTCGCGCGCGGGCGAGTCAGGAGGCTGCCCAGGTGCGGAGCTCACGCGCTCACGCCCCATCGATCAGGAGTCCAACCGGATCGCCCGAATCGCGTGCTCGTCGGGCAGCTTGTCCAACACGCGGCGCACGATCTCCCTCTCGTCGGCCTGCTCGCGCTGCAGATCGTTGAGCAGCAGCCTCAGCGAGGCGTGGGTTATCTTCATCTGCTCCGCGGACAGTGGCAGCGTGAGCACGCCCGACTGGCCGGGCGCGCCCTGGAGCCCGCCGAGCACCGCGCGCGCCAGTGCTCGGATCTGCGACTCGTGCGCCTCGTCGGAGATGAGCAGGCGCAGCGCGCCGGCGGTCACCGGGATCTCATCCGCATCGAGGAAGAGGTGGTATGCGGGCTCAGCCTCGTTGGGGGTCCCGTTCATCGCTGGCCGCCTCGCGTCGATCGCCGTCTGAACCCGGCAGCTTAGACGTCGCCGACGCTGCTCGCACGGCGTGGCGGTGGCTGTCGCTCGCCGCCCGGAACAGGCTAGAGCCCGTGATGGGGCCACTCGGGCGTCAGGTTCCCGGCCTTGAACGCCGCCGCTCCGAGCGTGTGGGAGTCACGGCGCATGAACATCGAGATCACCATTTCGGCCTCGATGCGCAGGCGCTCCTCGAGCGTGTGACCGACGCCGCGCTTCGGGCGATCCCCGCCTGGACCGCCTCACGCGCTACCGCCACGGCGAAGTGCAGCGCGCCGCGTACACCTTCATCCACACCGGCGACGAAACGATCGGGTCGGCAGTCCTCGACGGGGCGGGCGTCGACTGGGACGCCGATGGCGCGATCGAGCGACTTGCGCGGGTGTCTTGGCGCACGATCTCAACGCCCGTCCCGCAGACCTTCTGCGCTCGCGCCGATCCGTTCTGTTGAGCGTCTGAGCTACGCGCGGCGAGCGCCGCGGCGGATCGCGTTTACGAGCGCCCGGCTCGCTCGCCGTCGGCCTGGTCGCCCGGCGCTCCGAGCTTCGGGCCGTCGACGGACGCGGTCTCCTCGCCGGCGGACGTACCGGCGTCCTCGGCGGCTGGTGAAGCCTGTATCGCCTCGGACGCGCCGGAGTCCGCAAGCGCATCCAGGCGTGCGGCGAGTTCGTGGATCTGCTCGACCAGCAGCTGGCGCTCCTGCACGACCGCGTCCCGGTCGGCCTGCATCGCCAGCACGTCCCGCTTGGCCTGTCCGCGCAGCTCCTCGAGCCTCTCCTCCTCCCGCGCGCGCCGCTCGACCGCTTCGGTGTCCGCGCGCGTAACCATCTGCTCGGCCTCAGCCTGCGCTTGCGCGACGAGCTCCGCCGCCTGCGACTGCGCCGCCGCTAGCGTGGCGTCGGCCTCGGCGAGCGCTTCCTCGGCCTGCTTGCGGCGGGCAGCGAACTCGCGCTCGCCCAGCTGTACCCGCTCGCGAGCCTGCGTCTCGCCGTCGGCCAGGAGCCGCTCTACCTCGGCGCGCGCGGCCGCGACTATGTCGCGGCCCTCCGCCCTCCCGCGGTTGGTCGTCTCCTCGGCCTCCGAGCGCGCCGTGTGGATGATCTCGTCCGCGGTCTCGCGGGCTCGCTGCAGGATGCCGCTCGTCTGCTCGCCGACGCGGTCGAGCGCGTGCCTCACGGCCGACTCCGGCGAGCGCGCGATCTCGAGCTCGGCGATCACGCGGTTGACCCGCTGCACGTAGCGATCCACCTCACGTCGCTCGTAACCACGCATCGCGGTGTGGAATGAGACGTCGCGCACGTCACCCGGCACCTGCCCGCGAGCGGGCGAGACAGGCGCGGGCTCGGGCTCGCGACTGGCCCGCTCGGTGCGCTGCTGGCCGCGCTCGACCATCGCTCCGATATTACCCCCGCCGGCGCGTCAGAAGCGCGACCTCCTGCGCCGGCGAGCGGACGCCGGCGACCCGTCATGTGGACAGCTCGGCGACGCGTCGCTCGAGCAGACGCCGCTCGGCGTCGTCGTGAACGAGCGCGAGGGCGCGGCGGTAGGCAGCAGCGGCCTCGGTGTTGCGCCCGAGGCGGCGCAGCAGCTCGGCCCGGGTCGCGTGCAGGTAGTGGAAGTCCTCGAGCGCAAGGCGATCGACGATCTCCAGCCCCGCCTCGGCGCCGTGCTGCTCGGCGACGGCGATGCCCCTGTTCAGCTCCACCACCGGGGAGCCGGTGAGACGGGTCAGCTCGCCGTACAGCGCGGCGATCTGCGGCCAGTCGGGCGCCTCGTCGGCATGCAGCGAGGCGATCGCCGCCTGCACGACGTAGGGACCGCGGCCGTGCAGGGCGAGCGCGCGCTCGAGAGCCGCCCGTCCTTCGCGCAGCTGAGGCTGCTTCCAGCGCGCGCGATCCTGGTCGGCGAGCAGTACCAGCTCGCCGCCGGTGAAGCGCGCCTCACGGCGCGCGTCGTGCATCAGCATGAGCGCCAGCAGGCCGTGCACCTCGGGCTCGTCGGGCATCAGCTCGGCCAGCGCCCGCCCCAGCCGGATCGCCTCGCTCGCGAGCTCGGAGCGGCCGCCGTAGCCCTCGTTGAAGACGAGGTAGATGACGGCCAGCACCGCGGCGAGCCGGTCGGGCAGCAGGTGCGGGGGAGGGACGCGAAAAGGGATCCCGGCGGCCTTGATCTTGCGCTTTGCCCGCACCAGTCGCTGCGCCATGGTCGGCTCGGGGACAAGAAACGCGCGCGCGATCTCGCCGGTGCCAAGGCCGCCGAGCGTGCGCAGGGTGAGGGCCACCTGGGCCTCGATCGCAAGCGCGGGGTGGCAGCACGTGAACAGGAGCTCGAGTCGCTCGTCGGCAATCGTCGCCTGCTCCATGTCCTCCTCCGTTGCCTCGGGCACCTCGAGCAGCCGCGTCTTGGCGGCCAGAGTGCGATCGCGGCGAATGCGGTTGATGGCCTGGTTGCGCGCGGTCGTCACCAGCCAGGCGGCGGGATTGGCGGGGGCTCCGTCGCGCGGCCAGCGCGCGGCGGCGATCGCAAATGCCTCCTGCGCGCACTCCTCGGCCAGGTCGAAGTCGCCCAGAAAGCCGATCAGCGCCGCGAGCACGCGGCCCCAGTGGCCTCGAAACGCCTGCTCGAGGATCGCTGTCACTCCATGATCGGGCGTACCTCGATCGCGCCGCCCAGGCGCGCCGCCGGAACACGCGAGGCCAGCTCGATCGCAGCGTCGAGGTCATCGGCCTCGAAGAACAGGTAGCCGCCAAGCGCCTCCTTCATCCCCACGAACGGGCCATCGGTGGTGAGCGTCTTGCCGTCCTGCACCCGCACGGTGGTCGCCGTGTCGGGGGGCTGCATCTGTACGCCCGAGGTTACCCCGGGGGTTTCGTTGATCGCCTTGTAGTCGGCGTACACCGCCCGCTGCTCGTCAGCGGACAGGCGCGCCCAGGCGTTGGGGTCACGCGGCGTCGGTGCGTCCCCCTGCTGGATCAGCAGCATGAACTTCATGGCTTCCTCCTTGTCGGACTGGTCGCGTCTAAGACAAACGGCGGGCGGCGAAATCGACAGCCGCGCCAGGAATTCTTGCTTGACGAGAGACCCAGTCCCAGCGAGACCTGTCCGGTCACGCGTCGCGAGCGAGCTCGCTCAGCTGAGTGGCAGCACGCCCGCCGGGGCCGCTGCTGTCGTGCGCTCGGGCTCGCCGGGCTCGAGCTCTGGGCTCGGGGGCTGGGCGGGGAGCAGGGCCGCGGCCATCACCGCCCCCGCCACGGCCACGCCGGCGGCGACCAGACAGCCGGCGCTCAAGCCGCGGATGAACGCGTGCGAGGCGGCGGCGTGCACAGCGCCCGCCAGACCAGCGTGCCCGCCCGCGCCGAGCTGGCCGGCGACGGCGAGCGCGGCGCCTGCGGACTGGTGCGCCGCGTGCACCAGCGCGCTCGGGAGGTGGGCAGGAAGCGCACTGCTCAACCGGCTTGCGTAGGTGGACGCATACACGCTGCCGATCACCGCGACGCCGAGCGTTCCCCCGAGCAGGCGGGTGGTGTCGTTGACGGCCGAACCCACGCCCGCCTTGTGCACGGGCACCACGCCCATGATCGCCTCGGTCGCGGGGGCGCTCGTGAGGCCCATGCCGACGCCGTAGAGGACCATCTGCGCAGCGATCGTGGCGTATGCGGTGGACACCGAGGCGGTGGACACCCAGGCATAGAAGCCGGCGACCGCCAGCAGGCCCGTGACGACGACGAGCTTGGTGCCGAAGCGCACGGCGAGCCTCGTGCCCAGCACCGAGGCGACGCCAACGGCGCTAGCCACCGGCAGCAGATGCACGCCCGCCGAGAGCGGCGAGTACCCCTTGAAGAACTGGAAGTACTGCGTGATCAGGAAGATGAAGCCGAACAGCGTGAAGAACGCCACCGTCACCGCGCCGCTCGCGGCGGCGAAGCGAGGGTTGCGAAACAGAGCCACGTCGAGCATCGGCGCGCGGGCGCGACGCTCCCAGGCGACGAACACGCCGAGCAGCGCAGCGGCGGCTGCGAAGCCGGCGAGCGTGCGGGCGCCGCTCCAGCCGTGAACAGGCGCCTCGATGATCGTGTAGACCAAGAGCGCCATCGCGACGGTGGACAGCGCGAACCCCGGCCTGTCGATCCTGGGCGCGCGCGGATCGTGCGACCGTGGCACCGTGGCGGCCACGAGCGCCGCTGCCACGGCTGCGACGGGTGTCATCGCGTAGAAGATGCTGGTCCAGGAGAACCGCTCGAGCAGCCAGCCGCCGGCGATCGGTCCCAGCGCGATCGCCATGCCCGCGGTCGCCCCCCACAGACCGATCGCGCGCGCGCGCTCGATTCGCTCGGTGAACACGTTTGAGATCAGCGACAGCGTGGCGGGGAACACCATCGCCGCGCCAAGGCCCATGAAGCAGCGGGCCACGATCAGCGCGCCCGGCGTGGTGGTGAAGCCCCCGAGCGCGCTCGAGAGGCCGAACACGCCGAGGCCGCTCAGCAGCATCCCCTTGCGGCCGACGCGGTCCGAGAGGCTGCCGGAGGCGAGCAGCAGCGCGGCGAACACGAGGTTGTAAGCGTCGACGACCCACTGCAGCTGGCTGTTGGAGGCGTGCAGCTCGCGGACCAGCGTCGGCAGCGCCACGTTGACGATCGTGGTGTCGAGGTTGATCGCAAACGCGGCCAGCAGGAGCGAGAACAGGATCAGCGGCTTGCGGCTGCCCATACGGCGTGCTTATATCGCAGTGACTTGATAAATTCAAGCAAAGAGTGGAAAAAGTCACGCGGCCCCGTTAGACTCCCGTCATGCGCTCCTACGGTCAGTACTGCTCCGTCGCCAGGGCGCTCGACGCGATCGGAGACCGGTGGAGCCTGCTGATCGTGCGCGAGCTGCTGCTGCGCGGGCCGTGCCGCTACACCGATCTGCTGGGCGGCGTGCCGGGGATCGCCACCAACCTGCTCGCCGACCGCCTACGCGAGCTGGAGAAGGCAGGCATCCTCGGCCGCGAACAGGCGCCGCCTCCGGTCGCCACCGCGCTCTTCGCCTTGACGCCGCGGGGCGAGCAGCTCGCGCCGGTCATGCGAGAGCTGGGGCGCTGGGGCGCGCCGCTTATGGCCGAGCCGGGCGGCGATGCCGCATTTCGCAGCCGCTGGCTGAAGCTGCCGGTGGAGCTGTTTCTGTCCGACCAGACCCCCGATCGCCCGCCCGTGCAGATCGAGCTGCGCACCGGCGATGAGCCGATGACGATCCGCACGGGTGACGGCGAGGTCCGCGCCCACCCGGGCGCGGCGGAGGATCCCGACCTGGTGTTGAGCGGCACGCCCCAGCTCGTGATTGGCGTGCTCAGCGGCAGGCTCGGGCTCGGCGATGCGAGCGCCGACGGGCTGCAGTACGACGGAGATCCCGGCGCGCTGACGCGCGTGCGTCCGCCGGCCGCTTGAGCGCCTGCGCGGTCCGCGCTCATCGCTCAGCGCGGAGCGACCTGATCGAGGTACCAGTGCCGGCCGCTGGCGGTCAACCACGCGTCGTCGCCAACGGGGATCAGATGGAAGCGGCTGATCGTGCGTTGGCCACCGACCTGGTCGGTGTAGAGCAGCTCGATCGAGATCGTCTGGCGTCGTTCGGCCGCGTCGACGATCGCGGGGTGGGCGTCGTCAGCTGGATCACGCAGCGCGCCCTGCCAGAGGCCGATGTCGCCTGGAGGGATGTACAGGTCGCGCGTCTGCCGGCGAAACTCCTGCTCGCTCGCGTGGTCCTCTTGCGAGGTCAGCAGGCCAGCGCGCGCGATCCATCCCTGCAGCACGCCGATCCCCGCGCCCACGTTGCGCAGGCTCATCACGAGATAGACGTTGCCGTCGATGTGCTCCGCCACGCCGCCGCTGCCCGACACGCGCACCCAGTGCCCGTCGATGAACATGATCTTCTGCACCGGGTCGTCCGGACGCGACTGGACCAGGACCGGCCGGCGCTGCTCCTGCAGGGCGAGCTCTGCGATGCGCGCGGAGCGATTGGAGGAGCGCACCGAGGCGAACGTGGCGAGCGCGAGCACGAGCGTCCCGCCGGCGGTGGCCAGCGACGCGGCGGTCGGCCAGCTGACGGTCGCGCCGACCAGTGACGAAAGCGTGCCGCACTCGATCACGTCTCACATCAAAGCTCAAGCGGCGGAGTCGCGCTGCGGCGCGCCACGTGCCAGCAACGAGTCCGGGAGCACCCGCATCAGTGGCGCCAACACCGTCCACGGGAGGCGGGGCACCGTCGCATAGCCGACGCCGCGCTCGATCAGATCCGCCATGATCCGCGCGCCCTTCTCGGCGTCGATCAGGAACGGCCGGCTCTTGACGTCCTGGTTGATCGGGGTGTCGATGTAGCCCGGCGCGAGCGTGGTGACGGTGACCGGCTCGCCGTGGGTCTCGGCGCGCACCGACTCCAGGTACGTCGTCAGCCCGGCCTTGGAGGCGCTGTAGGAGCCCGAGCCGGGCAGCCCGCGCACACCCGCCACCGACGACACGCCGACGACCTGACCGGGTCCGCCCTGGCGCCGGAACAGCGCGACGGCCGCGTCGATCGTCGCGATCGCTCCGATGAGGTCGGTTTCGACGATCAGGCGAGCCCGCTCCAGGTTGCCCTCGCCCACGCGCCCGGAGTTGCCGATGCCGGCGTTTGCCACCACGATGTCCAAGCGCCCCAGCTTCTGTGCCGCCTCCGCGACCGCGTTCGCGACGTCGCCATCGTCGGTGACGTCGAGGCGGCGAACTTCCACCCTGCGGGCCGGGTCGGCCGCCGCGACGTCGGCGCGGATCCGCTCCAGCGCGTCGAGCCTGCGCGCGGTGAGAAACAGGTCATGGCCGCGTCGCGCGAGCTCCATCGCCAGCGCTCTGCCGATGCCCGAGCTGGCGCCGGTGATGAACACGGTCTTGGCCACGGGCGCGCGACACTACCAGTCGTTCCAGCCGCGGCGCCGGAGACGGGTCCGCCGTGAGCTACGCGACGCGCGGGTTCTCCAGCACGAGCGCAACCCCCTGGCCGGACCCGACGCACACGCCGAGCACGCCGTAGCGGGCTTCGCGCTCGCGCAGCTCGGTGGCGAGCGTGAGCACGTAGCGGGTGCCGGAGGATCCGAACGGGTGGCCGATCGCAACCGCACCGCCGTTCGGGTTCAGGCGCTCGTCGGGGATCTCAAAGCCATCGAGCTGGCGCGGCAGCTCGCGCAGGATCGCGACGGCGACCGACGCATAGGCCTCATGGACCTCCCATACGTCCACATCCGCGGGCGCCAGGCCGGCCCGGGCAAGCGCCTTGGGGATCGCGAACGCGGGCGCGATCCCCATGACCTGCGGGTCGAGCGCGTGCGTGGCCGAGGACACCACCCGAGCGAGCGGCTCTGCGCCGAGCTCCTGCGCGGCCGCGGCGCTGGCCAGGACGACGGCGCTCGCGCCGTCGTTGAGCGGCGATGAGTTGCCTGCCGTCATCTGGGTCGTGTTTGGCTGCGCCGGAAGCGCCGCGAGCTTCTCCGCGCTGGTGTCTGCGCGGATGCTCTCGTCGTGCTCGAAGGTGCGCGCCGGCTGCGTCCGCGTGGCGGGGATCTCGACGGGGTGGATCTCCTTCGCCAGGCGGCCCGAGTCGCGCGCGGCGGCGGCGTGGTGGTGGGAACGCAGCGCGAAGGCGTCGATCTCCTCGCGCGTCAACTCGTAGCGGTCGGCCACGTTCTGCGCGGTCTGCATCATCTCGATGTACGCGTTGCGGGCCAGCAGGGCTGGGTTGGGCGGGCCGCCGGCGCCGGCCCACATCGTGTCGAGCATGAACACGGGACCGCGCGGGGAGAACGGCGCCTCGCCCTTCATCAGCGCCCATCCCGAGCGGGACATCGACTCGACGCCGGCGGCGAGCCCGACGGTCAGCTCGTCCGAGCGGATCGCGTGAGCGATCGAAATCGCACCGGACAGCGAGGAGGCGCAGAAGCGGTTGATGGTGATCGCGGGAACCGAGTCCGGGAAGCCGGCGGCCAGCGCGGCCCACCGCGCGATGTCGCCCATCCCCTCGTGCGCCGGGTTCACGCACCCTGCGACGATGTCTTCGATTCGCTCGAGCGGGACGTGCACCCGCTCGCATGCCCACACCATCGCCTGGCCCAGCAGATCATCGACCCGGATGTGTGACAGCGAGCCGCCGTAGCGGCCGACGGGCGTACGGACCCCGCCGAGAACGAACGCATCGGTCATTCGCTCGAGGACCATATCGCTGCGCTCAACGCCCGGGCTGGCCGCCGACGGCGCGTGCGCCGAGCGCGTCGGCGGCCGCTCGAGGTCAAGCGGTCCGGCGCGCGCCGGAGGGTCGCTCAGCGCGGGCTGGGAGCGGTCGAGCCGGCGCCGGCTGGTTCACGCAGGGTCGAGCCCGGGCGCGGCCGGTTGCTACCCTCGGGCGAGGCTCATCCCAACCGCACCGCGCCGACATGGCGCTTGCTGATGGGCAGTGCGACCGGGAGGGCCGCTGGCAACACGCAGGCTCTTGGCCGCGGCCGTGCGGGGCTCAGCGATGAGTTTCAGCCCGGCACCCGGTCTCAGGCGTAGTTCGTTCGGGGTGCGCCGGCCCGCTGGGCCGGGGCGTGGAAAGGAGAATCGGAATGGCACCGCTAACCCGCTGGGTCCTGGCGCACAAGCGCATCGTCGTCGTCTTCTGGGTCCTGCTGACGCTGATCGGCATCGCCTCCGCGGGCTCCGCCACCAAAGCGCTCAAACAGAAGTTCTCGGTACCGGGGAAGGAGGGCTGGGTCACAAACCAGCAGATCGTGCGCGACTTCCACGGCACGGGCGGCAACAACGCACCGCTTCTGCCGGTCGTGACGCTGCCGAGCGGAACCTCCACGAGCTCGCCAGCCGTGCGGGCGGAATTGCGGGCGCTGGAAGCACGCATTCAGCGGGCCTTGCCGGGCAGCCGCATCGCCGGATATGCGAGCACGCACAACCCCGCGTTCGTCTCCAAGGACGGGCGCACGAGCTTCATCGTCGCCTATCCCCCGCGCGACCCCAAGCAGGCTTTCGAAGACAACCCCGAAGCCGCCAAGAGGGCGACCAAGGCCCTTGCCGGAACGACCGTGGCAGGTGCGCCCGTGCACGTGACCGGATTCGACGCGCTGTCGGTACAAAGCGGCGGCGGCAATGGTCCTGGCGTGCTCGTCGAGGCGCTGTTGGGTGGGTTCGGTGCCCTGCTGGTGCTCGCGTTCGTGTTCGCCTCGTTCCTCGCGATCGTCCCGATCATGATGGCGGTGGTCTCGATCCTGACCACATTCCTGGTGGTCTGGGGTCTCACCACGATCACCGAAGTCTCGCCGATCGTGCAGTTCCTGATCGCCCTGATCGGCCTGGGAGTGTCGATCGACTACTCGCTGCTCGTCGTCGTGCGCTGGCGCGAGGAGCGCGCGCACGGTCGGCAGGGCGATGAGGCGATCCAGCGCGCGATGCAAACAGCCGGGCGCGCGGTGCTGTTCAGCGGCACGACCGTCGCGATCGGGCTGCTGGCGCTCGTCGCGCTGCCGCTTCCGTTCCTGCGCTCGGTCGGCTATGGCGGCATGCTGATCCCGCTGATCAGCGTGATCGTCGCGGCGACGCTCCTGCCGGTGGTGCTCGCAAAGCTCGGTCCGCGACTGGATTGGCCGCACGTGCGCAGCGACGACAACGCCTCCCGCTCGTGGACGAGGTGGGCACGGCTGGTCGTGCGCGGCCGTTGGCTTGCTGCGCTCGGCGCCGCCGCGGTGCTGGCGGCGCTCGTGCTCGCAGCCACGAGCCTGCAGCCCGGCCTGCCGAACGTCAACACGATCGCCAAGCAGGGCGACGCCAAGCAGGGCCTGCTCGCGCTCGAGCGTTCGGGTATCGGCTCGGGAGCCCTGCTGCCAAACGAGGCCCTGGTGGAAGGGTCGACCTCGCCGCAGGGCGTGGCCCGAGCACTGGCCGCCGTGCCGGGCGTGCAGGGCGCGGTAGCCCCCAGCGGCGCGCAATGGCGTAGCGGCGGGGCGGCGGTCGTCGACGCGTTCACGATCCCTGACGGCTCGTCCTCGAGCGGACGCGCGGCGCTCGATCGCGTGCGCTCAGCCGCACACGCCGTAGCGGGAGACGTGCGGCTGGGCGGCCTGGGAGCGCAGAACCAGGACTTCATCAATGCCGTCTACGGAAACTTCCCGCTCATGATCGCCCTCATCGCGATCATCACGTTCATCCTGCTGGCACGGGCATTCCGCTCGCTGTTGCTGCCGCTGAAGGCGGTCGTGCTCAACGTGATCAGCGTTGGCGCTGCCTGGGGCGTGCTCGACCTCGTGTGGCAACGGGGACATGGCTCGAATCTGATCTGGGGCATTCCCGCCACCGGCTCGGTGACGGCGTGGATCCCCCTGATGGTGTTCGCCTTCCTGTTCGGGCTGTCGATGGACTACGAGGTCTTCATCCTCGCCCGCATGCGCGAAGAGTACGACGCGACCGGTTCGACCAGCACCGCGGTGGTGCGCGGCATCGGGCGGACGGGGCGACTGGTGACAAGCGCCGCGCTGATCCTCTTCCTGGCCTTCGTGTCCCTCGCCTCGGGGCCCGAGACGGAAGTCAAAGTGCTAGCGACCGGACTCGCCGCTGGCATCCTGTTGGACGCGACGGTGATCCGGGCGTTGCTGGTTCCTGCCGTGATCTCTCTGTTCGGTCGCTGGAACTGGTGGCTGCCGCACCTGCCTGCTCGCGTATTGCGCGTCGAGCCCTCGCTGCCGCCGCGGAGCTTGCCGAGCGAGGGCGCGGGTTAGCGCACGAGACCAGGAGCGCCGCGAGGCCGCGCGCGCTGGCGCGGCCTCGCCGGCTTCGCTGCCTCAGCTGCGCCGGTAGCGCTCGTCCTCCTCGACGGTCCGCTCAGCAGCGGGTCGCACCTCCAGCCGCGCGTCTGGGATCGGCTCGCCGCTGTCGATCGACAGCCCATACGTACCCGCCGCCAGCCTCGCTTCGGCCCGCTCGATGGCCGCGAGCTCGTTGCGGAGATCTTCACGACGGCCCTCGCCGAGCTCGACTTCGTACAGGTCCTCGGAACCCTCCTCGCCGGGCTCGCTACCGTCGGAAGTCTCCTCGGAGTGATCGCGAGCGAGCGCGTCAAGCTCCCTTTCGATACGCGCCCGCTCACGGGCGAGCAACTCGCGTGCGTGCTCGGTGTCCATGCGATGAAGACTAATTCGCTGACTCTTTGCGCGCCGCGGCGGCCGCGCAAGGGCGCTGCTTGCGCCTGCCGGCGAGCGGACCCGCCCGGCCTGGCGGCCCGCGGCGGATGCCCGACGCACGCGAACAGCTGCAAGAAGCGGTCGGGTACGATAGCCGCACCCTGCCGGGATGCTTCCGTGAACAGGAGAGACTCCGCCCATAACGAGGGGCCATCGGCGTTCGCTCAGGCAGCCGAGCTCCAGCTGCGGAGCGTGAGCAAGCGGTACCCGGGCCAGCATGAGTTCGCGATCGAGGAGCTCTCGTTGACCGTGCCGGCCGGTGACGTGTGCGTCCTGGTCGGGCCGTCCGGCTCGGGCAAGACCACGACGATGCGCCTGATCAACCGGATGATCCCGCTGACCTCGGGCGACATCCTGCTCGGCGGCCGCAGCGTGCTCGCGCGCGAGCCGCGGCAGCTGCGCCGGGACATCGGCTACGTGATCCAGCAGGTAGGCCTGTTCCCGCACCAGACCGTGGGCCAGAACATCGCCACGGTCCCGCGCCTGCTCGGTTGGCAAAAGGGACGCATCGCGGCGCGGGTGGAGGAGCTGCTCGAGCTCGTCGGACTGGATGCGAGCGCGATGCGCGACCGCTACCCCGCTCAGCTGTCGGGCGGCCAGCGTCAGCGCGTCGGCGTTGCGCGAGCGCTGGCCGCCGATCCGCCTCTGATGCTGATGGACGAGCCTTTCGGCGCGATCGACCCGATCAACCGAGCGCGCCTGCAGGACGAGTTCGTGAGGCTGCAGGAAAAGGTCCGCAAGACGGTCGTGTTCGTGACGCACGACATCGATGAGGCGATCAAGATGGGCGATCGGATCGCGATCCTGCGCGAAGGGGGCGTGCTCGCGCAGTACGACGCTCCGGCGGCGATCCTCAGCCACCCGGCCGACGAGTTCGTGTCCCGCTTCGTCGGCGCCGACCGGGCGCTCAAGCGCCTCGCGCTTGCGAGGGTGGCCGACCTGGACTTGGTCGCGCCGAACGGACTCGTCGGCCAGCGCAACGCCCAGCGCGTTTCCGCAACGACATCAGCGCGCGATGCGCTGTCCCTGCTGCTCGTCTCGGGCGGGGAGCCGCTTCTCGTCGTGGATGGCGAGGGCCGCGCAGAGGGGCTGCTGACGATCGACGTACTCGAGCAGCTGCTTTCCAGTGAGGCGGCGGAGGCGAGGTCCAGGTGATGGCGGCGCCGATCGTGCAACTCGGCGTCACCGGACCCGTGATCCCGAACTACGGTGCCGGCAGCTCGAGCTGCGTCGTGCACAATCATTTCTTCTGCGCCGACTGGGTCGGACACAACTGGGGCCCCGTGCTGTGGCCGGCGCTGAGGGGTCACGTCGTGCTCACACTGGTCGCGGTTGCGATCGGATTCGTGATCTCGATGACGCTCGCACTGGCTGCCCATCGCTACAGGTTGCTCGAGCAGCCGACGATCCTGGTGACGACGTTCCTGTACACGATCCCCTCGCTGGCCCTGTTCGAGCTTCTGGTCGCGCCGGTCGGCGCCAACGTGTACTCGGCGGAGATCGCGCTCGTCTCCTACACGCTCTTGATCCTGTTCCGCAACATCCTCGCGGGTTTGCGCGAGGTCCCCGCCGAGGTGATGGACGCCGCCGATGGCATGGGCATGACGCGCACGCAGTCGCTGCTACGCGTGGAGCTTCCGCTCGCGCTGCCGGCGATCGTGGCGGGAATCCGTATAGCGGTCGTCACGACGATCGCACTCGCGACGATCGTCTACACGATCTATGACGCCGGGCTGGGGGTGCCGATCCACACGGCGCTCGGAGAGGGACCGTTCAAGACGGAGCTGATCGCGGCCGGTGGCTTGACGGTTCTGCTCGCGCTTGTCGCGGACGGGACGCTCGTGCTGGTGCAGCGGCTGTTGACTCCCTGGGCGCAGGTGCAGCGGAGCTGAAAGGCCGGGGATGCACGAGTTCGTCGACGCGTTTCGCTTCATCCTGCACGACGGGGCCGTCGCCGGCCAGCCGGCGCTGCCCAGCCTCGGATATCTGACGCTTCAGACCCTCAAGATCGGCGTCATCGGCTTGGCGATCTCGCTCGCGGTCGCGATCCCGATCGGCTGCTGGCTCGGGCACCTGCATCGCGGTTCATTCTTTGCGATCAACACCGGCAACATTGGCCGCGCGCTCCCCAGCCTCGTCCTGCTCGCGATCGGGGACGCCTTTCTCGGATTGGGACTGACGGTCGTGGAGGTCGCCTTGGTGATCCTTGCGGTGCCGCCGGTGATCACAAACGCCTATCTCGGGGTCGATGGCGTCGAGCGGGACCTCGTGGACGCCGCCCGCGGGATGGGCATGGGCGAGCTTGAGGTGTTGCGGCGCGTGGAGCTTCCGCTCGCGGTTCCGCTCATCTCCGCCGGCGTACGCACCGCGTCGGTGTTCGTCCTCAGCACCACGACCATCGCCTCGCTGGCAGGATTCAGCGGCAGCCTGGGAGACATCATCGCCAACGAGACGAGCTACCACTTTTCGGGCGTGCTCGGCGCGGCCATATGCGTCGCTGCGCTGACGCTCGCGGTCGATGCGGTACTGGCGCTGATCCAGCGCGCGCTCACGCCGCGCGGACTTCGCAAGCTCGCACGCGAGCGACGCGTCGCGGCGCGGCTCGGGCAAGCGGTCGCAGGGGCCAGCCCAATACCGTCATGAAATTCAACTGGGAACAGGAGGCGACCATGCCGAGCAGCACCTGCAGAAGGCGAGACCACCACCAACATCGTGCGAGCGGGCTGTCGGCCCTGCTCGTTGTTGTGCTCAGCATCGCGCTGGCGGCGTGCGGGAGCAGCAAATCCTCGTCGAGCTCGAGCGCCGCGAGCACCTCGGTCAGCACGCCGGCGCCGGCAGCCAGCGGACCGGGAGTGGGCAAGCCGGCGGTGACGATCGGCGACAAGAACTTCTCCGAGGAGAACCTCCTCGGGGCTCTCTATGCGCAAGCGCTGCAAGCGAAGGGCTACAAGGTCACGCTCAAGGACAACGTCGGGTCCTCGGAGATCGTCTACAAGGCGCTGACCGCCGGCCAGATCGACTTGTACCCGGAGTACACAGGCGTGCTCCTTTCTGCGATCGCCGGCCAGACCAGGAATCCGGCGAGCGCGGCGGGCGCCTATCAGCAGGCGCAGACGTTCGTGCAAGCGCACGGTCTTACGCTGCTCAAAGTCACGCCCTTCTTTGACTCCAACGTCCTGGCGACCCTGCCGAGCTATGCAAGCCAGCACGGCTTGAAGAGCATCGCCGACCTGAAGGCGCTGGGCAGGAGCGTCAAGCTCGGCGCGCCGCCGGAATTCGCGACGCGCTTCGAGGGGCTGCCGGGGATCAAGCAGGAATACGGCGTAGACCCGACGTTCCTACCGATCGCGATCGAACTGTCCTACAAAGCCCTCGAAGGCGGCCAGGTGAACGTGCAGAACGTGTTCACCACCGATGGTCAGCTCGTTAGGGGAAAATTCACGTTGCTCGCCGACCCCAAGCACGTCTTCGGCTTCCAGAACGTCGCCCCCGTGGTCAGACGCAGCGTTCTCGCCGCGGAGGGACCCGCCTTCGCCGAAACGCTCAACAAGGTCAGCTCGCTGCTCACGATCAAGGCGATACAGGAGATGAACGCCGCCGTCAGCATCGACAAGCAGACGGCGTCTAGCGTGGCGCGGCAGTTCCTGCACGCCAACGGACTGGTCTAGGTAGTCAGCCCGCGCCGCGTCTCTCGCAGCCCTGCGGGGGCGCGGCGCGGTGCCTCGCCAAGGAACGGCCCCTAGCCGCGGCTCGCCACGCTCGCTCGGTAGTACTCGATCGCGCCGGTCCGTTCGAGGTCCTCGAGCAGAATCGCCTCGGCATCGAGGACCAGCTCGATCTCGTTGCTCACGACCACGCCGCCGCCGGGAAGCTCGTCCTGCCAGGAGACGCCGAAGTCGTGGCGGTTGATCCGCGCGAGGGCCTCAAAGCCGATGCGGCGCAACTCGCCCGTGCTCTCATCGCCAACCCAGAACGGCGTCCGCCACTCGCCCAGGTAGCTCACGTCGAGCGGGACCGTGCGCGTCACCCCGCGCAGCGTCAGCTCGACGCCGCCCTTGAAGCTGGTATCGCCGGTGCGCTCGGTGAAGCGTCCGGCGAAGGTGATCTTGGGATGGTTCTCGACGTCCAGGAAGTCTGCCGCCCGCAGGTGCGCGTCGCGTTCGGGCTGGCCGGTCCAGATCCCGGTGGCGTCGATGACGCCCTCGAAGGTCGCCTCGAGCGGCCGCTCGAAGTCGAGCTCGAGGCTGCCGTGGATGTCCTTGAACAGGCCCCGCACCCACGTGACCATCATGTGGCGGGCGCGGAACTCCGCCTCGGTGTGTCCGGGCTCGAAGATCCAGGTGGCCACAAGCGCCCCGCTAAAGCCTCCAGCAAGGCGGCCGCCTCGTGCGAGCCCCGGTGCACCAAGCCATCGATGAACAGGGTAGGGGTCCCTGCAAGTAGGCGAGATCGTGCGTCCCTTCTGTAGCGCTCTTCGAAACGGTTATTCCAACCGGCCGCGAGAATGAATGCCCCGTTGCGGGGTAGCCCAGCGACATGGCGATTCAGACCTCGCTTCGAGCCCCGCACCGCGAGCAGGAGCAGCGGCCGCTGGGCGGATACGCGGGCCTCACCGGCTTGTTCGCCGCGCTGTCGATCGGCTTCACCGCGTGGCTGCGACGCTCTGGGCGCCGCCTACCCGATCGGATCGCCGCCGAAGACCTCGCGTTGATCACTGTGGCGACCCACAAGCTGGCGCGCCTGATTGCCAAGGACCGAGTGACAAGCGTGGTGCGCGCGCCATTCACCGAACTTCAAGGTGATGGCGGGCCGGGAGAGGTCGATGAAGCTGCGCGCGGCCGCGGGCTGGGACGGGCGATCGGTGAGCTGTTGGTCTGCCCTTACTGCCTCGACATGTGGGCCGCGGCCGGCTTTTCCGCGGGCCTGGCGGTGGCGCCCCGCGGGACGCGCTGGGCCGCCTCGACGCTGACCGTTTTGTCGGGCGCGGACGTGTTGCAGATTGCCTACAAGAAGCTCGAGCAGATCGTGTAGAGCTGATCTGATCTCCGGCAGCCCAGGGTCAGCTCATCCGGCGGTAGCGCCAGACGCACAGCGGGATGAACAGCACGAGCAGCCCCCCGATCCAGGCCGCCATTTCCCCCAGCGAGCCAGGGACGCCGTGGCTGAGGGCATACGAGCGGGCGGCATCGGCCGTCAGCGTGACGGGGCTCGCTTCGGCGAACGTGCGCAGCCAGCCGGGCATGCTGCCGACGGGCACGAATACCGAGCTCGCGAAGACGAGCGGGAAGATGGCCACGAAGCCTGCCGCCTGGGCTGCCTCGGCGCCGCGCACGGTCAGCGCCACGAACGCGAATATCCAACTGAGCGCGAACCCGAACGCCGCCACGACGGCGACGCATGCGATCGCCTGGAGAGCGCCGCCGTGGAAGCTGAAGCCGATGAGGTACCCGATCACGATCATCAGCACGAGGATCAGGACGTTGCGCACGAGATCGGCCAGCGTGCGTCCGAGCAGCACCGCCGATCGCGTCATGGGCATCGAGCGAAAGCGGTCCACCACGCCTCGCTCGAGATCCTCGGCCAGGCCGATGGCCGTCTGGGTGGCCCGGAATGCCACCGACTGGACGAGGATCCCCGGCAGCAGAAAGTCGACGTAGGTGACGCCGCGTGGCAGCGAGCCCCGCACCGCGCCGCCGAACACATACACGAACAGCAGCACGAACATGACCGGCTGGATGGTCGAAAAGATCAGCAGCTGGGGCTGGCGGATGAAGTGGCGCAGGTTCCGCGCCGTCACCACCCAAGCATCCGTGACGGCGGCGCTCAGCTTTTGGCTCGAGGGCGCACGGAGCCGCAGGACCGGCCGGTAGCGCCTGACGATCGCCGACCTCCCGTCGGCGTCGCGCTTCGGCTGGGGGGCAGCCGGCGGCTTCGAGCCGGCCCCATCCTCGCTCGGCGGCGCGCCGGTGAGCTGCAGGAAGACGTCGTCCAGGGTGGGACGGCGCAGTCCCAGGTCGCTCACGCTGATCCCCGCGCGCCGCAGGTGGGCAGCCGCGTCCTCGATCAGCTCGAGACCGTCGCGCGGGGCTGGAAGGGTCAGCTGGTCTGACCGCTGGCCGGGCTCGGGATCGCCGCAGCCGACCTTCGCGAGCACCGCCTGTGCCCGCTCACGTTGGGTCGCGCTCGTCAGCTGGACCCCGAGGATCTGCCCGCCGACGCGATCCTTGAGCTCGTTGCCTGTGCCCTGCGCGATCACGCGCCCGTGATCGATGACCGCTATCTGATCGGCGAGCTGGTCTGCCTCCTCGAGGTACTGAGTTGTGAGCAGCAGCGTCGTCCCTTCGGCGACCAGCCCTCGCACGATCGTCCAGATCTCGTTGCGGCTGCGGGGATCCAGTCCGGTCGTGGGCTCATCGAGGAACAGGACGCGCGGGCGTGTGAGCAGGCTCGAGGCGAGGTCCAGGCGCCGTCGCATCCCGCCGGAGTACGTGCGCGCCGGTCGATTGGCCGCGTCGGCGAGGTCGAAGCGCTCGAGCAGCGCCGCGGCGCGCTGCTCGGACTCGCGTTTGGATAGGCCGAACAGGCGGCCGAACATGAGCAGGTTCTCGCGGCCGCTGAGAATCTCATCGACGGCCGCGAACTGTCCCGTGAGCCCCTGCAGCTCGCGCACGGCAGCGGCCTCGTTCACGACGTCGCGGCCGAGCACCTCCGCGCGCCCGGCGTCCGGCGCGAGCAGCGTCGCCAGCACGCGCACGAGCGTCGTCTTGCCCGCGCCATTTGGTCCCAGGAGTGCAAAAACGGTCCCCTGAGCGACCTCGAGGTCGACGCCGTTGAGCGCCTTCGTGGCGCCGAAGCGCTTGGCCAATCCCTCCACACGGACAGCTGGGCCTGTGGAAGCGTCAGCTCGCATCGTCGCAGGCGACCATACTCGTCAATCGCAGCCGGCACCCGAATCGAGAGCTGGGCGCGCGCAAGGGGCGCGCGGCGCCGTCGCCGCGTTCGGGCTGGGCGCGCACGCCGCCGGTGACGTGCTGTTCGCGCTGATGACCGTGGCGGCTGCGCTCGAGTCGCCGCTGGTGCTGTGCATCGGCTGCGAGTTGTTCGCGCTGCTGATGCGCGCCGGCGTGGCGCCCGAGCGGGTGCCCGGCGAGTGCGCCGATATCACCGCCCACCTCGGCCGAGCGCGATCCTGACGGCCGGCGTCGATCAGCTCGACACGACTAGCGAGCAGCGACTACCTCGGCACGCGATAGCGAACGTTGACAACCTGCCCGGAGGCCGAGGCGTGCAGCGTCTCGAGTCTCGCCTGAAGGCCGGGTTCGCCGAACAGGCGAACCCCTTCTCCGAGCAGCACGGGGAGGATGTGGATGAGCATCTCGTCGAGGAGCCCCTCGCGCAGACACTGGCCCACGACGTTCGCGCCGAGCACGAGCAGGTTGAGGCCATTCGCGGCCGCGAGCGCCTCCGGCACGACGTCGCGGACGTCAGCGCAGACGAAGCTGTAGGCCGGGTCCGACTCGTCGTCTGGGGCCGCGTGGGTGAGCACGAAGATCGGGCCGCTCCAGCGGCCACCAAATGGCTTGCTGGTCTCGGGCCGCGCCCGCCCTGCGCCCGACCTCGTAGCCACGTCGTCCGGCGAGGATCGCGCCAGTGGTCGCGATGACCTCGTCCACGAGCGCGGCCGGCACGTCGCCGGC
>Ga0066710_100000200_pt1 | contig 31034 bp, 32 predicted proteins | sample GraSoiAngelo_159_FD_79666 | JGI IMG/M metagenome (GOLD analysis project Ga0066710, IMG submission 79666) | Grasslands soil microbial communities from the Angelo Coastal Reserve, California, USA - 14_1009_16_40cm | ecosystem: Environmental > Terrestrial > Soil > Grasslands | place: USA... | reverse complement strand
CCAAATATCGCCAACTTGCAGATAGACCGTTACATCGGCGTTCTGCTATCGCTGTGACTGTTTAAGGAAGCTTGCTTACACCAGGAACTCCGCGAGCCTGGCCGCCCGAGCCGAAAATCTTTCGTTTTGCGCAAACGCGCGCGCTGCCTCACCCATTTTGCGCAGCCGGTCGTGATCCGCCAGAAGCCGTGCGATCGCGTTTCGCAGCCCGGATGCCGGCACAAGCTCGCCGAACTCCGGGCGCATGATTTCGCGGGCCCCCTGATGGTCGAGGCAGACAGCCGGCAGTCCCGCCGCCAGCGCCTCCATCAGCGTTAGCCCGTAGCTTTCGTGACGCGACGGGAACACGTACAGATCCGCCAGCGAGAAAAATGCGCGCTTCCGCTCGCCCGTCACGTAGCCGGGGAACACCACGCGCGTCTTACGGAGCCGGGCTGCAAGCGCGTGCAACTTCTCCAGGAATCGGCAGCCTTGCATGAACGCGGCTTCTCCACACACGAACAACCATAGAGGCGTCTTGGGAAAATCGTCGCTCTGTTCCCATTCGAGCAACGCCTTGAGCAACACATCCTGGCCTTTTTCCGGCGAAATCCGGCTCAGCGTCAACAGAACGCGCGCATCAACAGGCACGCCATACTCCGCGCGCAGTCCATCGCCCGGCGCCGCTGTACCGGCATCCCAGGCTCCCCAAGGCAGCACGTGAATCTTCCCGGCCGCGCAATCGGGATAACACCGTAGCAGCACCTCCCGCATTCCCTCCGACGGCACGATGAGACCCTGCGAGCAGCATACGCTAGCCTCCTGCTTCTCCCAGATCAACTTCGCAATGTCCGGCAGAAAATGCCGGAGCCGGCGATACCAGCGGACCGTCGTCTCCGGAGGAACAAGCCCGCGCCCGTAGATTGCCGCGGCGTAAGCGATTACATCGACGTGATAAATCGTGTACACCCGAAACCCGCGCATGGCCAGGGCGGCGAAATCGGGCCCTTCGGAAACGTCGTTGCTGAGAACCACCGTGCGCGTGGGGTCGTGCCGGAGAATCTCTTCCGTCGCCGCACGCTCGAAGGCCCGGCAAAAGCGCGCATAATGGCGCTCGCCGAAACGGACCAGATCACCGGCCTTGGGTGCCGACGAGCCAAGGATCGAGGGTGTGATCGACCGGAACGGAAAAGGCCGCGTCCGAGTCCACTCCTCTACCAGGTGTTCGCACACCGCTGCACCCCCGCCAAGAGGCACTTCCTCGCCGCCGAAACCGCCGTGTGCGGCCGTGTACAGGACTTCGCTCACCCGGGCGCGTATTCGAGCACTAGCGCAGTGATATCGTCGCGAACCACGCCACCTTCGGTAAACCGGTCCACCGCATCGAGCAGCGCCGCATGAAGTCCGGCTGCGTCCCGCATCGCGTGATCACGCAGGCACAGGCGAAGACGTTCCGTGTCGAAGAACTGTCCTTCCGCGTTCTCGGCTTCCGTCAGCCCATCGCTGTAAATCACAATCTTGTCGCCTGGCGCGAGCTGCGTCTGCACCATCTGAAAAGGCGCTTCCTCGACCATGCCCACCGGCATTCCGGAGGTGTGGAACTTGCGCATGTGCCCGTCGCGGCTCACCAGAAACGGCGCGCAGTGCCCGGCGTTGGCATAGCTGAGCAATCCCGACGAGGAGAGCATGCAGTAAAAAATCGTCGCGTACTTTTCGCCCCGCGTGCGCTCCAGCAGGAACGCATTGAGACGATCCATCATCGATTCGATATGCGTATGGTCGCCCGATGCCATCAGAAATGTCCCTTGCAGGAGGCTGGCCAGCAACGCGGAACTGACGCCTTTGCCCGAAACGTCGGCCACCACTGCCGCCCACACGTCAGGGCTAACCTGGCGAACATCGAAATAATCACCGCCCACCTGCGTTGAAGGCAGGCTGGACCCAGCCGCTCGAAACCAGCCGGCGGAAGGCAGCGAAGGCGGCAGCAGGCCCTGTTGAATATTGCGGGCGATTTTCAGCTCGTCTTCGATCCGGATCTTCGCGCGCTCCTCCTCAAGAAGCCGCGCGTTCTCCAGGATGGTGGAGGCCTCGATCGCCAGAGTCTGAAGCAGTTCCCGGTTTCCAGCCGAAAGGTCCGCCGGCGACTGGCGCGAATCCATGTACAACAGCCCGATTGTGTCTTCTAAAGTTGAGGTGATGCGAGTCTCCTCCGCCGTCCCGCTGCGAATATGAATCAGCGGCAGGCAAACCACGCTGCGTAACTCGAGCGCCGCTACCGTCATCTCCGGCCGCGCGCTCTGTTCCTCCAGCGGATCGAACGACATCGAAAGCAGATCGCGGCGCGAGTGGAGCGCGCGCTGGATCACGGAAGTGGGCACTCGCAGGTCGCCCGCCTCGAGCGGCTTGCCGGCGCGATCGCGCGCCACCGAAACATCCAGTTCCGAATCGTTGCGCAACAGCAGAAATCCGCGGTCGCAGCCGGTGACCGCCAACGCGGCGTCGACCACCGCGGTAAGCACTTCCTGTGTCGACAGCGAGTTCTGCAGCGCTCGCGCCACCTCGACCAGAGACCGGAGCTTGGCCAGATTGTTCGCGCCCATGCCCCCGGAGCGCGAGGTGGACGAGATCTGGTCGAGAATGCGGTGGATCTCGCCGGGTTCGAGCGCGAATGTTAGCTGGTATGAGTCGCGGACGCCGAACTCGATGCGATCGGAGTTGCGCAGCACGTGCCGCGCGATACGCTCGCCGTTTACCCATGTGCCGTGCCGGCTGTTGAGGTCCTCGATCAGATACGACCCGTTTTCGGCAAAGATGCGGGCGTGGCTGCGCGAGGCGCGATTATCACGCAACACCAGATTGTTGTCGGACTGCCGGCCGAGCAGGAACGGCAGGTGATCGAGCACGACGCGTGTGCGCTGCCCGGAAGGCGACAGCACCAGGAGCGCCGCCGGCGTCAGACCGTGTAATTCCGAGTCGCTCCTGGCCCCGGCGGCCGCCATCAGCCTCGCACTCCCGCGCGCACGCTACGCCCGGCTGCCTCGGCCACCTCCTGCGCGCGCAACGCCTGACAATGTGAGCAATAGCCGCCGATCTCGGTGCGGGCGAGGACGACCTGAAATCCGAAATGCGATTCCACCTGGCGGCGCATTCTCTGCAGCGGCTCGCCGAAAAACTCTTCGACTTTTCCGCAGCGTAGGCAAATCACGTGCGCGTGTTCCTGCTTGAGCCGGGTTTCGTAGTAATGCTGATCGCCGCCGTAGTGCATCAGATCCAACTCGTCCACCAGTCCGCCTTCCTTAAGCAGTTTGAGCGTGCGGTACACGGTGACGCGATTCAGCTTCGGATCTTTTTGTTTGGCCATCTGGTACAGACTCTCCGCGTCCAGGTGCTGTCCTGAGTGATCTATCAGATCGAGCAGGATGCGACGCTGGCGCGTGAGGCGGATGCCGCGCTGGCGCAACGAATCCTGAATGCCGGCGGGTGCCATGATCTAGAGCAAGGTTAACAAAATCGTGGCGCACCCAGTCGCGTGTAGCATCCCGTATCATCGGGACGCGAATCCAAACGCCGCGATCGGAATCCCCAGGTAGCCGGAGCCGCTTGGATCCTTGAGCGGCGGCGCAACAGTGAACTCGACTTCCACCGAACCTTCCGGTCCCGGTGGAACCTCGAAGTGAAAAGTAGTCGGAACGGCCTGGTCGAAAACCCCGCTGCCTACGGGAACGTGGTCCAGGCTGAGGGCGAGTCTGCCTTGGTGAAGATGCTCAATGTAGAAGGGGCTTACGTAAACGACGACCTCGAAAACGTGAGCGTTGGCCGGTCGAAGCAGGCGCGCCCTGGCATGAGGTTCAATCCAGCGGAAGGATTCCGCGGCCGCCTGCCAGCCTGAGATCAACTGCCAGATAGGCGCCCTCGGGGATAGATTTATGTAAGAAACGTCAGGGGCGCGCGGCACCACGGTAAGAATTTGGCGCTGCTGATCCCAGGCAAGCAGGACCAGGTGCGGCTCCTTCAAATAGCTCGCGAACTGAGGCATGCCGGCCCAGGCTACACGGGTTGTGAAATTGGGATTCCTCAGATTTCGCACTGCTCCGGCGACCCCGTAGTAGGCAAGGCTTTCCGGCGCGTTTTCGTAAACGAACGTGTCGACGTCGGGATGGGTCTGCATAAAACTGGCGATGGGCGCGAACCACGTGCGGCGCTCACGCGCGGAGGCGAGCGCCGCTCTGCGGTCGAGTCGCAGGTGGTAATAGTTCCACGGCATCCACGCGGCGAAAAAAGCCGCCAGCCATATCGCCCGGTTGACGGCCGACAGTGCGATGGAAACGCCGATAAGCGGCACGTATAGGTACGCCGCAAACAGGCGTCCCGGAAGAACGAGCAGTGGCGCCAGGAACAACAAAAAGGTCACCGCACCGAGACGAACCAGCCGGTTCCGGAATACAAATGGAATGGCCAGGAGAGCGAAGCCCGCGAAGGGCATCAGCAACAGCTGGGATGCGTAAAAGCTGGCGCAGTGTCTGATTGCCGCGATGGTGAAGCGCAAGGTGTAATCGTTATCGCGATGAGTGTTGCTGATAAGCGCCGGAATGCCGAAAATCGCCGAGATCGCGGCGAACGGCAAGACGCGCTTCCAACGCCTTTCCGCCAGCAGCAACTCATAGGTGGCGAGTAGAACCGGCAGCAGGACCGCCACTTCTTTCGACTTCATCGCCAGCCAAAAGAAGATCAAGCTCACCACCATCCTCCCGCGGATGTAGGCCAGAACGCTTGCGAGCGTAAAAGTCCCACACAGCAGGTCGAATACATACATCGGTGTCCAGTAGATGCTGAACGCAGCGGCGTGAAATACGAACAGGAGCGCGGCGGCACACGCCCCCAATGGCGCCGCGCCAAGGGCGCGCGCCAAGGCCCAGACCAGGGCGACGTTGATCAAATGAACGACGTGAATCCCGGCAATATAGGGCCGGTAGCGAAGACCCGCGACGCGCACCATCCCGAAATAGTAGAAGTAGGCGGCAGCTCGAAAATTCCCGTCACCGCCGAGGCTTGGCCTGATCAAGGCGCGCAGGTAATCGGGAAGGAAAGACTCCCGTGCGTTGGCGATATTATCGAAATCGTCATCGGTAAAAAAGCCTTGGTAGGCCGCACGATTGGCCAGGAAAAAGAAGACCGCCAATGTCAAGCCGAATCCCACCAACAAAATGCGCGCCCGCGTGCTTAACTGAATAGAGAGCTCAGTGGGTACACGCATTCAATTGATTGTGACATTGGCCGTGGCGTCTTTGCCCGGAATTCATGCGGAAGACTGGAAAATCTTCACGCGCGATTTGAAGCATTCGAGCTTCAATCCCGCCGAATCGGTTATCTCCAAGTCCACCGTCGCCGGCCTGGAACCATTGTGGAGCAGTTCCGTGCGCGCGCCGTTGGCGGCCGCGGTTTCGCTCGCTGACGGCACTCTGTATTTCGGATCCTGGGACGGAAACTTTTATGCAATGAACTCCGCGGATGGAACCGTCCTCTGGCAGCAATTCGTGGGACTAGTTCCTGAGCCGGCGGGCGGCGGATGTTTTCCCGTGATCGGGGTGACCTCCCAGGCCGCGATCGTGGCCGACCGCGTTTACGTGGGTGGCGGAGATTCCTCCGTCTATGCGTTCGATCGTGCCACCGGCACGCTGCTGTGGCGCCAACAGATCGCCGATCCGTCCACCGGCACATACCTGTGGTCATCCATCATGGTCTATAACAACGCGCTGTACATCGGCGTGGCATCGCTGGCGGATTGCCCCCTCACGCGCGGCGCGCTGGTGCGCATCGACCTGAATAATCCCGATCCTCCGCAGATCAAGTACCTGGTTCCGGAGGGACAGCAGGGCGCCGGCATCTGGTCCACGCCGGCGATCGACTCGGATACGAACACAGTGTTCGTCACCACGGGAACGGGCGAGCAGGACGCACCTGGGGGCGTCTGGGGCGGGACAATGCTCTCGCTGGACGCCACCACCCTGGACATAAAAAACTATTTTTTCCTGCCGACGAATTCGACCTCCGAGGACATCGAATGGGGATCGTCGCCGACGCTGTTTTCCGGCGCAAACGGCGTGCCGCTGGTGGGCGCAACCGGGAAGGACGGCGTGATATACGCGTTGCGGCGCGACGATCTCACCCCGGTTTGGCAAACGACCTTGGCAGTGGAATGCATCTCACCGGAGGACGGCTGCGGGTCCATCTCTACGCCCGCCTTCGACGGGCAGCGGCTGTACGTCGGTGCGGGCGTTGCAGACCCGGATAGCGAGGCCGGCGGCTCGCTCTATTGCCTGGAACCGGGCAGTGGCGCCGTGGTCTGGCGGACGCTCCTCGATCGGACGGTGCTCGCGCCGGTCGCTGTGGCGAACGGCCTGGTGTTCGCATCCACAACCGAGGGCCTCGAAATCCACGACGCGAATTCCGGCGGTACGCTCTGGACCGATCGGCAGTACGGTGCGCTCTACAGCCAGCCCGTGGTCTCCGACGGTGTCGTTTATGCCACGTACGTCCGGGGCGACGTCATCGCCTGGCACATTGGCGATCCCCCGAGCCGGAGCACTCAGACGCGCGCGCCTCGCCCTTCGCTGCCCGGATCGGGCCACTAGGCGCTCGGTACCATAATCTTACAAATGTTTACTGAATGCCCTATGATGACCCAATGAATGAGACGACGCGGATTCGGGATCAGCTCGAAAGATCGCATCGCGGTCCCGCATGGCACGGTCCCTCCCTTTTCGAAAACCTGGAGGGCGTGACGGCGGCTGTGGCGGCGCGCCGAAAAGTTCCGGGCGCGCATTCGATCTGGGAAATCGTGCGCCACGTGACGGTGTGGGAAGCGGAGGTCGCCCGGGTGATTGACGGCAAGGAGTATGTCTCTTTGCAGGGCGATGCCGAGTGGCCGCCCCTCACCGATACCGGGGATGCGGCGTGGAAGACGGCGCTCGAAGAGTTGGATGGAGCGAATGCGGCGCTCTGCGACGCTGTGACGCGATTCAGGGAGGACCGGCTAAACGAAAAAGTTGCGCAACGCGACTTTTCTTTCTACGGGCTCATGCACGGAGTCGTGCAGCACAACCTCTACCACGCGGGGCAAATCGGGTTGCTGAGGAAATGACGGTGGCCCCGGCAATTCCTGGCCGCGTTGCCGTCCTTTGATGCCTACGTCTGCGGGCTCCGCCCGGCGATAGCCTGGTTTGCCAGCGCGATCAGCTTCCCGCAGCAGCCGCTCATCTGAATGGAAACGTCGCGAAGCGACACTCCGTGAAAGCGGAGGCGCGGCGGCTGGCGATGCTCCGGACAGCGCAGGTCACGGACTTTGCGCGCGGTCTGCTCCTTGAATTCCTCCACGCTCGTATATCCAAGATCGCGCGCGCTGGTGAACACAAATCATTCTACCATGAAATTGTTTTTTGGCAGCATGCCATAATCGCATTCTGGACCCAGATGGCAGGCAAAGCTTTCCTTCCTGAAGAAATCTCCCGGTATCTGACCGCCGCCTCTTTGCGCGAGCCGCCGATCCTCCGCCGTTTACGCGAAGAGACCGCCTCCCATCCCAGTGCCATGATGCAGATCACGCCCGAGCACGGCCAGTTCATGGCATTGCTGGTGGAACTCATGCGTGCGCAACGCACGCTCGAGATCGGCGTGTTCACCGGTTACAGTTCGCTGGCTGTCGCGCTGGCGCTTCCCGAAGGCGGCCGCATCATCGCCTGCGACATCAACGAAGAGTACACGGCGGTCGCGCGCCGGTATTGGAAGGCTGCCGGCGTCGAAGACAAGATTGATCTCCGCCTCCGCCCCGCGCTCGAAACTCTGGATCAGTTGCTTGCGGACGGCCGCCAGGGCAGCCTCGATTTCGCTTTCATCGATGCCGACAAGACCAATTATGAAAACTACTACGAGCGCGCGCTCGCGCTCCTGCGCCCGGGCGGCTTGATCGCCGTGGACAACGTTCTCTGGTCCGGGCGGGTCGCCGATCCGGAAAACCGCGAGGCGGACACAGTCGCCCTTCGCGCGTTCAATCAGAAGTTACTCGCGGACTCGCGCGTCACGCTCAGCATGCTTCCGCTGAGTGACGGAGTGACCCTGGCGCTGAAGCGTTAAGCTAAAACCTCTGGCCCTAAGCTATGGATTTTGTCGAACAGCTCAAATCCTCCATCGACATCGTTAAGGTGATTGGCGATTATGTCCGTCTTCGCCGCATCGGCGCCTCGGGCCGCTGGGTTGGTCTCTGCCCGTTTCATCAGGAGAAGACTGCGTCATTCAGCGTGAACCAGACGGGCCAGTTCTATAAGTGCTTCGGTTGCGGAGTCGCCGGCGACGTCCTCAAATTTGTCATGGAGATTGAAGGCCTGACGTTCCCCGAAACCCTGAAGCTCCTGGCCGAGCGCAACGGCATCCAGATGCCGAAGCGTACCGAATACGCCGACGCAGAATCGAAGCTGCGCGCCGCGCTTCTTGAGATCCACGCCGTTGCCGCGAGTCTGTTCCAGGCGAGCTTGCGCGGGCCGCAGGGCGGGGAAGCGCGAGCTTATCTCGCACGCCGCGCTGTGAGCCCTGAAGCGATCGAGACCTTCGAACTGGGTTTCGCTGAACCATCCGGCCAGACGTTGGTCCGGCGCCTTGCCGGAGAGCGGTTTACTCCCGACCAGCTCGAATCGTCCGGGCTGGTGCGGAAGCGCAACGAAGGGTCCGGTTACTACGACGCCTTCCGTGGGCGTCTGATGTTCCCGATCCACAACGAATCCGGCAATGTGATCGCATTTGGCGGACGTGCTATGCGGGAAGACGATCAGCCGAAATACTTGAACTCCCCTGAAACGCCTATCTATCGAAAAACATCAGTGTTGTATAACTTGCACCGGGCGCGCAATGGGATGCGCCGGTCCAATCGCGTTGTGCTGGTCGAAGGCTACATGGATGTGATCGGAGTGTATTCCGCGGGCCTGAAGGAAGTGGTCGCCAGTTGCGGCACCGCGCTCACCAATGCGCAAGTGCGCGCCATCCATCGTCACGCCGACGCCGTGGTCGTGAACTTCGACCCGGATGTGGCCGGCGCCAACGCCGCGGAACGCGCCATCCAAATGTTGCTCGACGAGGGATTGCATGTGCGCGTTCTGGCGCTCGACGGCGGTCTTGATCCCGACGACTACATCAAGCAAAACGGCGCCGAAGCGTATCAAGCCAGGCTCGATGCCGCCAGCGGCTACTTCCATTGGCTGGCCGATCGTGCGCGCGGCAAATTCGACATGCGTTCGGCGGAGGGCCGCATGGACGCTTTCAAGTTCCTGCTTCCGGCGGTGCAGAGGATTTCCGACAAGATCGAGCGCGCCGCGGTCGCCAACGACCTCGCGGGATACCTGGGCGTCGACCCCGGCCTCGTGCTCGATCAATTCAAGAAAGCGGCGGCCGATCGCCGTGCTCCCGCGCCGCAGGCAGCGCCCAGGCCGGAGATCCCCGCGCTCGAGCGCATCCTCTTGAAGGCGCTCCTGAACAGTGAGGAAGCGCGGGCCCAGGTTCTGCCGCGCCTCACGCCGGTGATGACCGGGAGCTTCGCTACGAGTGAAATCTTCGACGCACTACGGCAAATCACCGAGATAGGCGGGGCGGTCACATTCTCGGCGCTGGAAGGGCGTCTCAAGGCCGCCTCGAGGGCCCTATTGCACGAATTGATGGCAGCCGATGAGATGTGTGATGAGGCCGCGTCGCTGGACCAGGCCCAAGCGTGCCTTCGCCGCATGGAAGGCGATATCAAGAGGCGCCAAATGGACGAGTTACGATCCAAGGTGAAAACGGCCGAGCGGGAAGGGCGCATCGAAGACGCGCTCGCATCGATGGCGGAGTTGAGCCGCCTGGAAAAGGAAGCCAAAGCAGCCAGTGGAAGCTAATCCTTGCCCCCGGTGTTGTACACTTAATTCTATTGACCTTACAGGAGGGCCTTTGCACTTCCCTAACGAGAAGCGCTAAAAAGGTCATTGGGGTAGCGTGGCAATTGACGACAAATTCGGCCGGCTAAAGCAGCTTATGGACACTGGCAAAGAGAAGGGCTATGTCCTCTACGACGAAGTCAACGAGCTGCTGACCGAGGATTACCCTGGCGGACGCGAGCTAGACGATCTGCTCACCGAGCTCGATAGCGCTGGGGTCGAGATTCTCGAAGAACCAAAGATCGAGTTCGACAAGAAACTCGAAGAGGGCGAGGAGTTCGGCGAACTCGATCTCGTCCAGGACTTCAGCGACAAGACCAATGATCCCGTGCGCATGTACTTGCGCGAGATGGGCACGGTGCCGCTGCTTACGCGAGAGGGAGAAATCGAGCTGGCCAAGCGCATCGAGCGCGGCCAGGCGGCGGTCCGCAAAGCTCTTTCGCGCTCCCCGCTCGTCATCCGCGAGATTCTTACGTTGTCCGAAACGCTCCGCAGAGACCCGGCCGCCGTGCGCGACGTCCTGGTAATGCCGGACCTGGTGGTTACCGACGAAAACATCCTGGAGCAATCGGCGGAGCTGGTGAGGACGATCGGCGAAATTGAGAAGCACTACAAGAAAGCCCAGCAATTTCGCCAGAAGCTGCAGGCCATCTCGCGCGGCATGAAGCCTAAGATGCACCGCTCGCTGCGCTGGAGCCTGGCGCGGACGATGGTCAACATCTCGCGGCTTATCCGCAGCATCCAGTTCAGCTCGGCGACGCGGCGCGCGTTGGCCGGAAGTCTTCGTCAAGCCGTCGAGGACCTTCGCCCGCTGGAGAGAGAGATCGCCCGCATCCAGCGCAAATTGGAAACGTCGTCCAACGGGGCGCACGGCGGGTCGGCGGCGCTCCGCAAGGAACTGCGCCAGCACAGCCAGCGCATCCAGCAGCTCGAAGAAGAGTCGGGCGCCAGCGCCACCGAGCTGCGCCGCACGCTCCAGATCGTGGAACGCGGCGAACAGGAAGCCGAGATCGCCAAGAAGCAGCTCATCGAGGCGAACCTCCGCCTGGTTGTCTCCATCGCTAAGCGATATACCAATCGCGGCCTGCAGTTTCTCGATCTGATTCAGGAAGGCAACATCGGCCTGATGAAGGCCGTCGACAAGTTCGATTACATGCGCGGCTACAAGTTCTCGACGTATGCCACCTGGTGGGTGCGTCAGGCCATCACGCGCGCTATCGCCGACCAGGCTCGCACCATCCGCATCCCGGTGCACATGATCGAAACGATCAATAAGCTCGTTCGCATGCAGCGCCAGCTCCAGCAGGATCTCGGCCGCGAGCCCACAACGGAAGAGTTGGCCGTGCGCATGGAGCTGCCGGTCGGAAAAGTGCGCAAGGTGTTGCGCATCGCGCAGGAGCCGATCTCGCTCGAAACCCCCGTCGGGGAAGAGGAAGAATCGCACCTCGGCGATTTCATCATCGACCGGCGCGTGGTCTCGCCGTCGGAAGCGGTGATCAATCTAAACCTCCGCGAGCAGACTGCCGAAGTGCTGAAAACCCTCAGCCCCCGCGAGGAGAAAATCATAAAGATGCGTTTCGGACTGCAGGACGGAAGCGAACACACGCTGGAAGAAGTCGGCCAGCACTTCGCCGTAACGCGGGAGCGCATCCGCCAGATCGAAGCCAAGGCGTTGCGCAAGCTCCGCCATCCCAGCCGCAGCCACCGGCTTCGCGCTTTCCTCGACACCACCCTGCACGATTAGCCGGGCGAATCTATAAACGCGTCCGCCTCGATCTCCACCAACATCTCCGGGTCGATCAGGCGGCTCACCTCTACCATCGACGTCGCCGGCCGGATGGAGCCGAAAAACTCGCCGTGCGCTTTTCCGACTTGTTCCCACAACCCGATGTTCGTGACATAGATCCGCGTCCGCACCACGTTCTCAAGCGACGCGCCCGCGCGCTCGAGCGCTGTCGAGATATTTCCCAGCGTCTGAACGGTCTGGGCATAGGCGTCGCCTTTTCCGACGAGCGCGCCGTCCGGTCCGGTAGCAGTGGTACCGGAGACATGAACGTAGGGTCCGGCGCGCACCGCGCGCGAATATCCGACGATCGGCTCCCACTTCGTTCCGCTGGAAATGTTCTGGCGGGACATTTTCAGCGCCCGCGAAGATGTGGCCCGAAGTTGGTCACGAGGAAGTTGAGGATCCCTTCGCGGTCCTCCGGTTTCACTTCCGAGCCCCATGAGACCATCTTGTTGATCTCGCGATCCCACTGCGCGCGCGTCAGGAACTGCTGCCGGATCACGTCATCCTCGTGGCACACGAGGCAGGCGTTCTTAAATCCGGGGGGCTGGGCCATCTGTGCCGGAGGCGGCGCAGCAGGCTGCGTTGCGGCGGAAAGCTCGTTTACCACCTCCACGCCCACGCGGGGCGTCACGTTCCAGCCATAGCCCGAGGGGTTCCATTCTTGCGCAAAGGGCTGCGTGTCACCTGCCGTATCGCGCGCGCGCGCCATCACGTTGTAGTAGCCGTCGCGTTGCGGCGTCCATGCGAGTTCCCACTGACGCCATCCGAATTGGGATTGGTCGCGCCCGAGCCTTGCCGGACGCCACGTCCGGCCGCCATCGACGCTCACGTCGACCGCTGTTACCGGCCCGGCGTCACCGCTCCAGGCGACCCCACGAATCGTGACCGGCTTCCCAAGCGCGGTGCGCGCGCCATCGCCCGGAGAGGCGATCACGCTCTTCACACGCAAGCTGGTTACCGGTTGCATCTGCTCGGGAGGGACCGCCGTTCCGGGCGCCACGGCCTTTCCCGGGTGCCGATACGCGTTCTTCATCCAGAATCCGTCGAATTCCTTGTCGAGCACGCGGATCGACGTGAGCCATTTCACCCACGAATCACCGGCCCAGCCGGACGCGACCAGGCGCAAGGGGAAGCCGTGTTTTACCGGCAGCGGCTCGCCGTTCATTTCGTAAGCGAGGATCGTGTTCGGGTCGAGCGCTTTTTTCACTGTGATCGTGCGCTCAAAATCCTGCATCCTGCCAATGGGCTGGTCGGCGCCGTTGAACAGGATCTCTTTCGCCGAGTCCTTGATGCCGGCCTTCTTCAGCAGCTCCGCGAGGCGCACGCCGCGCCATCGCCCGTTTCCGACGCCGCCGTTTGTCCATTGCAAGCCCGGCACCTGCGGTTGGTACAGCCCCCGTCCGTTGCCCGCGCATTCGAGCACGCACACCAGCTCTACGCTCGGGAGCGCCTTCAAATCCTCCATGGTGAGCGTCAACGGAGTTGACACCTCGCCTTCCACTTTCAGCCGCCACTCGCTCAGATTCACCGCCGGCACGTAGACGTGCGTGCGCACGAAGAAGCGCTCGATCGGGGTAATGTACTCTGTGAAGCCTGAAAGCGGCATCTCCAGGTCTTCGGGCCGCACGGAACGCACCAGCATGTCCCGCTTGGGACGATCCGCTGCCATAAGTGCGCCACCGGCGGAAACCAGAAAGAATTCCCTGCGGGAAAGTTTCATTGACTCCACTCGATGAATTTGGAGCTCAGCAGTCCATCCCGGATCTCGACCACGAACTCCTGTTTGTCATTGCCCTTGACCACCTGGACTCGATGCTCGCCGACGGGCAGAGTAATGCTCGCCGGCGTCTTCTGCGACTGCTCCTGGCCATCGATGAACACCGTCAGCCCCGGCGGGCTCGAGATCAGGCTGAGCATCCCAGTCATGCGCACCAGATCGACGATTAATCCTGTGTCGCGCGGAATTTCAATGATCCTCTGCGCGTCGCGATAACCCGCATGCCGGATCATGAACGTGTGCCGTCCCACCGGCAGAACCGTGCTGCAGGGTGAGGTGCACTTGAGAGCGGGGTTGGCATCGAAAACGACGTCGGCGCCTGCCGGCGACGTGGTGAGCAGGAACCTCGCCTCAGCCGGCGTGGGCGTGGGCGGCGTCGCGGGCGCCCGTGGTGGTGTGGTGTCCGCTTGTACTGGTTTCGATTCGGCCGGCGTTTCCTTTTCCGGCTCCTTTGCCGGTTCCTTCTTGAGCTCCGTTTCCTCGACGGGAGGCGGAGGCGGCGCCGGCTTCTCCACGGCAGCCGCCGCCGGCGTTTCCGCGCTGGTGGACGGCGGCTGGGGCAAGGCAGCTCCCTGCCTGGACCCGCCGTACTTTTGGACAACCGCGAACACGGCCACGCACGCCAGCGCCACCCCTGCCGCGGCCAGCATCACGTTGCGGAACACGTGACTGGGCTCGGCTTCCGAGGGCCGCACGCGGCGCGGCGGCGGAGGGATGTTCCTCATGCCCAGCGCGATTACGGGCGGCTCAGCCGCCAGCGGGGCAGCCTTCGCAGGCTGAGGCTCATCCGTCGGCTTGATCATCGATTGTTCGAGCGTCGCCACCAGGCCTTCCTGCGAACCGACGGTCGGGAGGTTCAGGCTCGCGCCGCGCGGCAACGGCATCCATCCCTTGGTGGAGTTGCAGGCGGCCGCCAGAGCGTTGACGAATTCGACGCAGCTCTCGTAGCGCTCGGCCGGATTCTTGGACAGCGCCTTACGAAGCACCAGATCCACCTGCGGGCCAAGGGTCGTGTTGAGCCGCTGCGGAGAGATCGGGTCCTCCCGCACGATCTTATAGAGCAACGTCGGCAGGTATTCGGCCACGAACGGCTTTTCGCCGGTCAATACTTCATACGCAATGACTGCCAGCGAAAACTGGTCTGCCCGGCCCGTGATCGTGCCGCCCTGTACCTGTTCGGGTGACATGTAGCTCGGCGTCCCCATCATCGTGCCGGCCTGCGTCATCTGTTGAGAAACGATCTTCGCCACGCCGAAGTCCGTTACCTTGGCCGTGCCGTCCTCGTGAATCATGATGTTGGCAGGCTTGATGTCGCGATGAACGATGCCTTTTTTATGAGCGTAGTCGAGCGCGGCGGCCGTCTGCCGGAAGATGCTGAGGAGCGTCTCTTTATCTGGAGTCTGATCGGTCAGCAGCATCTTTTCGAGCGGCGGGCCGTTGACGAACTCCATGAAGATGTACGCCAGGCCGTTCTCCTCCAGGATGTCGTAGATGGTTACGATACCGGGATGCGAGAGAATACCAGCCGACTGCGCTTCCCGAAACAGCCGTTCACGCAGACGTTCGCGCTCAGTCTCATCGGTAAGGTCCTGCAGACGGATGCTCTTGATAGCAATGGTGCGCCCGATGGCGGGATCCTGGGCCTTATAAACGATGCCCATGGCGCCTCGCCCCAGCTCTCCGATGATTTGGTAGCGCCCGATTTGTTGCACGTGATTGCTATTTTACCAGCCCGTGGCGGAAATCTCCGAAGCGCTGCGGTGTGCCCCGACGATTCCGAGTCGCAACCGCCCGCGCAGTGACACGTGTCCGGCCCTTGCGCCGCACTGTCTCGCGCTGTAAGCTTCAAGCAGGAGGGGCTCATATGAAACCTCTACGGGTCGTTTTACTTCTTGCCTTGATTTCCACAGTCGCCTACGCGCAGCGCGGCGGAGGAGGGATGCGCGGTGGCGGTGGCGGATTCCACGGGGGCGGCATGGGCGGCGGATTCCGTGGCGGCAGCATCGGCGGCGGATTTCGTGGCGGCAGCATGGGCGGCGGATTCCGTGGCGGCAGCATCGGTGGATTTCGCGGCGGAACCGTCAGCGGTTTCCGGGGCGGCTTCGTTGGTGGCAGCGGCTTCCGCGGTGGATTTGCACACGGCGGTTTCCGAGACGGTTTCTTCCGCGGCGGATTCCGCCACTTCGGGGGCTCGCGCTTCTTTTTCGGTGTGGGTCTAGGCGGATTCTGGGGATGGCCCTATTATTGGGGTTATCCTTACGCTTATTGGCCTGGCTACTACGGTTCCTATCTGTACGACACCTACCCGTATAGCGACTACGGTTACGGCGGCTCCGGTTATGGCTACGTTTCGGCGCCTTCCTATCAGCAGGCAGCTCCGCCGGTCGTGATCGAGCAGAATTACTCGTCCGATTACCAGCGCCAGCCGGGCGAATCCTTCTACCGGCATGCCGACTACTACCTGATCGCCTTCAACGATCACACCATCCAGGCGGCGCTTTCGTTCTGGGTGGAGGGCGAACAGATTCACTGGATCACTCGTGAGCACGAGGAAAGGCAAGCGCCGCTTTCGACGGTGGATCGCCGTTTCAGCGAGCAGATCAACCGCGACCGCCGCGTGGAGTTCAGGCTCCCGTAACGCGGCCGAAGCCATAGCGTCGAGCGGACGCTGGTAAAATAAAGTTTCCGGCGTCCATGATTCAAACCCTCTTCGGCTCTACCTCCAGCGAGCCCAACCTCCTCGAGCGCCTCAAAGCCGGCATCCAAAAAACGCGCGCCGGACTGATGGAGAAACTCGAGGATGCCGTCGGCGGTCGCAAGGAAATCGACGCCGGAGTCCTTGAAGAACTCGATTACGCGCTCATCACTGCCGACATCGGCACGCAAACTACGGCTGAAATCCTGGAGCGCATCCGCCAGCGCGTCGACCGCCACCTGGTGGGCGATGCCGGCGAGTTAAAAAACCTCATCCGGGAACATCTACTTGAGATCCTGCAGGCAGCCGAGCGGCCCGTTCCACTGGTCACTGAGCCGCCCGCTGTGATCATGGTCGTCGGCGTTAACGGAACGGGAAAGACGACGTCGATCGGTAAGCTTGCGCGGCGCATTCAGTCCGAAGGCCACAGTGTTCTTCTCTGTGCCGCCGATACCTTCCGCGCCGCCGCCATCGAGCAGCTCGAAATCTGGGGCGAGCGAACGGGCGCTGAGGTGATCCGTCAGCAGGCCGGCTCAGACCCGAGCGCGGTTCTATATGACGCCCTGCAAGCCGCCCGCGCACGCAAAATCGATTGCGTCATAATCGACACGGCCGGCCGCCTGCACACGAAGACGAATCTCATGGCCGAGCTCGAGAAGATGCGCCGCACGGCGGCGCGCGTCATCCCGTCTGCGCCGCACGAGGTGCTGCTCGTGATCGAAGCCACCACGGGGCAGAACGGCCTCGAACAGGCGCGCAAATTCGTGGAGGCGAGCGCGGTCACCGGTATCGTCCTCACCAAGCTCGACGGCACGGCGAAGGGCGGCGTCGTGGTTGCGATCTCCCGCGAGTTGAACCTCCCTATTCGCTATGTCGGTGTTGGAGAGCAGATCGAGGACCTGCTCCCCTTCGATCCCGAAAACTTCGTCGCCTCGATTTTCGATTAATGAACCGCTATCTCGAAGATGCGCTGGAGCTGGCCGCGCGGGGAGTCGGGCGGGTGAGCCCGAATCCGGCGGTCGGCGCCGTCGTCGTCCGCCAAGACCAGGTGGTAGGCCGCGGCTTTTACACCGCCGCCGGTGTAAAGCACGCGGAGGTGCTGGCGCTCGAGGAGGCGGGCGAGGGCGCACATGGGGCGACTCTGTACGTCACACTCGAGCCCCACGCCTATCACGGGCGCACGCCTCCGTGCGTCGATGCGATTCTCGCGGCGGGAATTCGCAAGGTTGTGGCGCCCATGGAGGACCCGAATCCGCTGGTGCGCGGACGGGGCTTTGCACGCCTGCGCGCCGCCGGCGTGGAGGTGGAAATCGACACCCGCTATGCGGCGCGCGCCACCGAGCTGAATGATGCATTCGTCCATTTCATGCGCACCGGGCGGCCTCTTGTAACGCTGAAAGCGGCCGTAACGCTGGATGGAAAAATCGCCGCGCCCGAAGACAATGAAGGGTGGATCACCAGCGAAATCGCGCGGGCGCACGTTCAAAAACTACGCCATCGCAGTGATGCGATTCTGACCGGCATCGGAACAGTGCTCGCCGATGATTGCCGTCTCACCGACCGGAGCGGGGGAGAGCGCAGCCGGCCGCTTCTTCGCGTGGTGCTGGATTCGCAGCTCCGTCTTCCTCCGGAATCGCGAATGGTGTCGTCTTGCCAGGGCGATGTGCTCGTGGTGACGACATCGGCCGCATCGGCCGAGCGCCGCCGCCGGCTCGAAGCCAAAGGCGTACGCATCGAAGTGCTGGAAGGCTCCGATGGCCGGACCAGCTTGCGCGCTCTCACCGAGCTGTTGGCCCGGGAAAAGTATCTCTCCCTCATGATCGAGGCCGGAAGCAAGGTGAATTGGTCAGCTCTCGAATCAGGCGTCGCCGACAAAATTTTTTTTTATTACGCTCCGAAGATTTTGGGAGGCATGCAGTCGCTTCCGGTGGCTGGAGGCGCCGGGGTTCGCCGGCGGGCCGATGCGATTCGCTTTCGCGATGTGAGGGTACATCCCATCACGGCGACGGAGTTTGCCGTGGAGGCTTGGTTACAGAAAAATGTTTAGCGGGCTCGTTGAGGAGCTCGGGACAGTCGCGTCCTTCGAGTCGCGCTCGGCGGGAGCGCGGCTGCTGGTGAAGTGCGTTACCGTACTCGAGGATTTGCGCCCCGGCGCAAGCATCGCCGTGAACGGCGTCTGCGTGACTGCGGTCGATCTGGCCTCGGATTCCTTCGCCGCCGACCTTGCGCCAGAAACGCTGCACCGCAGCAATCTTGGCGATCTTGCCGCCGGCGCGCGGGTCAATCTCGAGCGCCCGGTCACTCCGGCTACGCGCCTCTCCGGCCATATCGTACTGGGCCACGTGGATGCGACCGGCGAACTTGCGGCGCTGAACCCGCTCGGCGATGGCAATTGGTGGCTTACCGTGCACGCACCGGCCGCGCTCGACCGTTACCTGGTTCACAAGGGCTCGATCGCGATCGACGGCATTAGCCTGACCATCGCCGCGCTCGGCCCCGGCCCGGTAGTCGCCGCGACCATCATTCCGCATACCTACGCAAACACAACGCTCGGCTGCTCGCGGCCCGGAGCCCGGCTCAACCTCGAAGTCGATATCATTGCGAAACACGTGGAAAAATTGATGCGGCTTTCCTCTGAGCCCTGACTCCTGAGGCGTGATCGCGTTCAATCAGATTGCGTTCGTTAGGGAAATACCGGTCGAACCGTCATCCCGTTCTTTAGCTGCCTGTCAGTCGGCAGCGCCACGGCATCGCCGTCGCTCAACCCGTCGACCTGGGTTCGTGCCGCGTTTCCGATGCCTAGCGTTACCCTCTTCCACAGCAGTCGATCGTCGGCCAGCGTGAATACGCCGGTGTGACCGGAGTCGCGGCGGACGGCCTCTTTGGGAATGGTAAGCGCGTTAGGCACCACCTGAGAGCGAATCTCGACGTTCACATTCGTGCCCGGCAGGAGGTCGCGGTCGGGGTTCTGTATCAGGCACACCACCTCTCCAACCTGCCTCGCGCCAAGGGGCACTATCTGCGTCGGCGCCCGATCGACTTCGCCGGTCCACTCGCGTCCTGGCATCGCATCCCACGTGATTACGACCGGCATACCCTTGGCCACGCGGCCAAGGTCAGGCTCGTCGACGAAGACGTTGACACGGACCTGGTCCAGGCGGCCGATCGCGGCTACGGAGTCGCCGGCGTTGAGGTAAGCGCCCGGCTTCAGATCGAACTGGTAGACGACGCCATCGATGGGCGCCCGCACCGCGCTTGCGCGAATGCGCTGCTCGGCAAGCGCCGCCGCAGCTTGGGCATCGTGCAGGCGGGCCTCCGCGGCGGCTCGATCGGGTGGCGCGGCCGCCAGCGCGGCGCGACGCTCTTCGAACGACTTGATCTGAAGCTGCGCGCGGTCGACTCGCTCCTTCGCGGCCGCCACCTCCGCCGGCGTCGCCGCCTGCTTTGCTTCGAGGCGCGTCAGTTGATCGTAATCCTTTTGCGCGGCTTGAAGGTCGAGACGCGCGCGCGCCAGGCCACTCGAGATCTCGGCCAAGTCCGTGGCGCGTCCGCCTTTGTTAATCACGTCAAGTTCCGCCCGGATCTGTGAGATCCGCGCCTGCGCGCTGGCCAGCTCGGCCCGCGCATCGGCGTTATCGAGTTCCACCAGCGGAGCGTCCCGAACCACCTGTTGGCCGCGCTGGATCAGGATCTTCTGGACCGCGCCGGACCGCTCAGCACGCGCCGCGGCCCACTCGATCGGCTCGACCTTGCCGTTGGTCGGCACCGAGCTTGTAATCATCTCGCGCGTGACGCGGGCGAATGGCACCTCCGGCGGCTGTCTTTTCCAGGAGACCAGCGCCCAGATCGCCGTGACGATGCCTGCGATCACGAACACCCATATAAGGCGGCGGGCACTCACTTCGGCCTCGCGCTGTAATCGAACAGAATTTGCCACTCCACGCGCTGGATTTCCATTGCCGCGCGCTCCTGCGTTGAGCCCGGCTGCTGCCGCGCACGGTCGCAGAACGCTATGAATGCGAACGGGTCCCACCGCCCGGTGCGGAATTCGGCATCGGGAATGCGCCGCAAGACGCGCACCGCGGCGCGTGCAACTTCGGTGAAGATCGGATGCGGACCGGCCTTCCGGAACCAGTAGGCGGCGTTCCCGGAGTCCGGTTCCTGGCGATGCAGGATCGCATGCCAAAGCTCGCCCTCGGCAGTCTCACAATCTTGGGCCAGCCTGTGCGCCTCCTCGAAGCAGGAGAAGTAAAGCCAGAGCCCGGCCATAGGCGCCTCCGGCTCCTCGAGTCCTGGAAAGAGGTCTCCGGGCTTGAAAGTTTTAATGAGCTCCCGCGCCTCCTCGCAAGAGCACGGGCCGCAGGTCAGCGGCATCAAGCGCTGTCCGTTTTCGTCCAATGCCAGGATGCGAGCCACCGCCGGACCATACTTCGTGGGATCAAATTCCATTACGTGATACGTCTATATTGTAGAGAAGGAAGAAGCCAGGAGCCAAAAATGGGGACTCGATCCGCATTGGTACTTTCCGCTGGCGGGATGTTCGGCGCCTGGCAGGCCGGGGCTTGGAAGGCGCTTGCAGAACATTTTACTCCCGATCTCATTGTGGGCGCTTCTGTTGGTTCGCTGAACGGTTACGCGATCGCCGGCGGAGCGAGTGTCGAGGAGCTGTGCGAATTTTGGCTCCGCGAGGAGACTTGCCGGTTTAACGATCTTGCGGGAACGATCCGGATACTCATGGATCGCTTTTCTCCGCGCATCGAGTACGCCGTGGTAGTGACGGATTTGTTGCGGCTCAAGCCCAGAATCTTTAGTGCCGGTGAGATCACCTGGCGGCACCTGGCGGCTTCGTGTGCTATTCCGTGCGTCCTGCCGCAGCAGCGCATCGGGGGGCGCATCTACACCGATGGAGGCTTGCTCAATCCATTGCCGGTGTGGGCGGCCGTGGAACTGGGCGCGACGCACATTATTGCTCTTCACGCGTTACCTGAAGTTCCTTCGGCGCTGCTGAAACCTTTCATCCTCGGGTTTCGCCATGTCGCCGGGCATAATCCGCCGCTCGCTCCAGCAACTGAGCTGGCCGTTCTCAAACCGGGCCGGAGGCTGGGGTCGGTCCGGGACGCCTTGCGCTGGAATCGGCAAAACATGGAACGCTGGATCGAGCAGGGCTCGGCGGATGCCGCGGCAGCCCTAAAAAACATTTCCATTCTAAATTGTCTTAGGCGATAATATACCTGTTCTATGCCTTCTTACCGTGTCCACCGCCTCCGGAAGCATCTGCGCCAGCAATTCCGCTATGCGCCTCACGTAATCGGGACGGCCAGCGTAAAACCGCGCGATTACGAGCCGGGAGAAGCCGTAGAAGCCGCGTCTCCCTACGGAGCGTTCTTTGCCATGCGCGACGCCGGGACGCCGCTCGAGCCGGGTGATTTGCTCGAAGCCGAAGCCGGCGGGCTGCGCATTTTTAAGTTTGTGGGATTCGAGGAGGCGCAGTGGACGCTCCCCGAAACCGTCGAATCCGTCCCCGCCGGAGGACAGTGAATGCCGCCGGCCGGGTTAGAATGAAAATAGCGATGGGGTGTAACGGAGCAGGGTCCCGCATTAATTCGTTCGCGTTGGTTTCTTATCTTCCCGAGCCGTTGGCCGGCTTTTTCGATAATTTGCGGAGTGAGCTGGTCCCGGCATGTTCCGCAAAGGCGCACGTGACGGTATTACCGCCTCGTCCACTGCAGTGTCCGCCCGAGGACGCCTGGGAAGAGCTGAAAGATAACCTCCAGGATTTTCAGCCGTTTCGGGTCGATCTGGCGGAAGTGGAGATTTTCGCGGTCACTCAGGTAATCTACGTCTCGGTCAGTACAGGGACCGGCGAACTGAAGCGGATGCATGCCACACTCAACTCGGGCCGGCTTCAGTTCACCGAGCCGTTCCGCTACTGCCCGCATATCACGCTGGCCCAGGAACTCGATCCTGCACGCGTCGAGGCTGCCGCCGCGCTGGCGGGAAGTCGCTGGCGGGAGTTTTCGCACTCTCGCAGCTTTACCGTCGGACGGCTGACCTTTGTGCAGAACACGCTCGAAAACCGGTGGACGGACCTGGCCGGGTGCTCGCTGTCGGAACGCGTGACCATCTGAGTCGTAGCTATCACGCTGGCTTGGTCGAACGGCGAACCTTCCTTATTGCGCCCTTTTTCAATCCGCTCGCATTCTCCGCGGCGGAGCGCAAGCCTAACCTGGTGCTCGTTCTCGCTACCAGGTGGCGAGCGGAGGCGACTCCGTGGGCGGGCGATGCGGACGTGGCGGCCCCGAACCTCGCGCAGTTCGCCCGTGAGAGCGTCGTTTTCCCGCGCGCGTATTCATGTTGTCCGCGCTCGGCGCCGGCGCGCGCCGCGCTGCTGACCGGCCGGTATCCACATTCGACCGGCGTGACAAGGGACGACGCGGTGCTCTCCCGCGACGAAGTGACGCTCGGTGATGTGCTGCAATCCGCCGGTCATAGAACCGGCTCCGTTATCGGTGACGCGGCCGTCGAATTCATGGAGAAGAATCGGGACGCCTCATTTTTTCTGCAGGCGTCGCTGCTGCCGCCGCCGAAATACGCAAGGCGCTACGATCCGGCGCGGCTTCACATCCGCGAAAACGTTCCGCCTGAAGCCGAGCAACGGACACGGCATGCGCTGGCTGAATACTATAGCCTCTGTTCAGCCCTCGATGAACAACTCGGCCGCTTGATTGCGGCGATGGCGCGGCTCGGGCTCGCACGCGACACGATCGTGGCCTTCACTTCGGATCGCGGGGCGCAATTCGGATCGCACGATCTCGACGGCGACGACGTTCCTTTTGAGGAATCCGTGCGAATTCCGGTCGCTATTCGCTATCCGCGCGTGCTGCAACCCTCCGTGAGTGATCTTCTGATCTCGCAAGTGGACCTGGCGCCGACACTGCTTGGATTGTGCGGCGAGCCGGCGCCGGAGAGTGTGCAGGGCCGGGATCTGTCACCGCTCCTGAACGGACGGAATCGCGAGCGGCCGGAATCCATCTACGCAGAAGGCAAGATGGGACAAAAGGATGAGTGGCGCATGGTGGTACGGGGGTCCGACAAGATCGTGATCAATCTCGCGGGCGAGGTGAAGCAACTTTACAACCTGGCCGATGATCCATACGAGCTGACGAATCTCGCCCAGGAGCCCGCGGAGCAGTTGAAGCGCGACAGCCTTGTGGCGCTGGCGCGCGCATGGATGCGAAAACTGCGTGATCGGATTGACCCGTCCGGGCTCAAGAGGCGGTAGAGGCGATCTGCTGTCTCACCTCGAGACTGCCCTCCAGGAATTTCACGGCCCGGCCGGCAATCTTTACGCGCTCACCGCGGTCTTCGCACCACAGCTCGCCGCCGCGCCGTGAGAGCTGGCGCGCGAAAAGCTTCGTTTTGCCTAGACGCTTGGACCAGTAGGGAATCAGGGTGCAATGGGACGAGCCGGTCACCGGGTCCTCCGGCACACCTCTGGCCGGCGCGAAAAACCGGGAAACGAAGTCGCAGTCACGTCCCGGCGCCGTCACGATGCACGCGAACCGATCGAGGGCTGCGAGCTTTTCCATATTCGGCGTCAGCGCTCGCACCTGGTCTTCGTTTTCGAAAACACACATGAAGTCGCGGGCCGCGGCGACGAAGTGCGGCCTTGCTCCAAGCGCTGCGACGAGTTTCGGATCCGTCTCGCAGGGCTCAGGCGGCCGGGCAGGGAAGTCAAGCGCGTAGAGATCACCTTCGCGTTCCACCATCAACTCACCGCTCTTGGTTTCGAATTCCACGCGCGGGCCCGAGGTTTCGCGCCGGATCTCCAGGACCACGTAAGCAGTTGCCAGGGTGGCGTGTCCGCACAAGTCAACCTCGACTCCCGGAGTGAACCAACGCAGCCGGCGGCGCTTGCCAGTCGTGACGTAGAACGCGGTTTCCGACAAATTGTTCTCGGCCGCAATCGCCTGCAGCGTTTCGTCGGGAAGCCACTCCTCGAGAGGACACACCGCAGCCGGGTTGCCGTGGAACAGTTCACTCGTGAATGCGTCGACTTGGTATAAAGCAATCTGCATCCTTCCACTCTACTATCAGGCGGCCCTCCATGTTGCGAATAAAAGGCGAATGGCATTGTGGGGCAAGGGATAAACGGCATTGGCTTTTGTAGAAATTGCTAATAGCTTGTAACGGTGCTAATGCTGTAGTAATCTAACCGACAAACGGTAGGATCAAGACTGACAAGTTCAGACGGGAGGTACACGGAGATGCCGACCATGGCGGACTTGAAAAATCAGCGTGACATCGCACTTGAGAAGTGGCGATGCGAACTGCGGGCGTTGAACGGCATACAGCCCGGTTCGGCCGAATGGGAAGAACAGTGCCGTATCATTCGCGCGGCCAGGGCCTGTTACGACCAGGCTGTTGCGGACTATATCGACACGCTTGCCGCGGCTGAAACGCACAAGTAGACCGCGTCAGGAAGCACCTTCCTGTCCGAACTGCGATTAACCTTAAAATCTGAATTGACCACGCCGGTAGCGGCATTTGTTATCCTCAGAGGCTGGGATTCCATAAGCCCTGAAATCTGCCCGAGCCCCCAGAGGTCCGTTATGTCCGGTCATTCAAAATGGGCGACTATCAAGCACAAGAAAGCCGCCCTCGACTCCAAGCGCGGAAAGATGTTCACCCGCGTGATCAAAGAAATCACAATCGCCGCCCGGCACGGCGGTGATCCCGACGCCAACCCTCGACTTCGAACCGCCATCACTGCCGCTAAGGCCGTCAGCATGCCCGCCGACAATATCAAACGCGCGATCATGCGCGGCACAGGAGAGCTTGAAGGCGGGCAGATAGACGAGATCATGTTCGAAGGTTACGGACCTGGCGGGGCTGCAGTCCTGGTCCAGGTGGCCACGGATAACCGCAACCGCACCGTGAGCGAGATTCGCCATCTTTTTTCGAAGAACGGCGGGAACCTCGCCGAGCAGGGAAGTGTTTCCTGGATGTTTGAACGCAAAAGCCACATCATCGTCGAGGGAGACAAGGCCTCGGAGGACAAGCTGATGGATCTGGTGCTCGAAGCCGGGGCCGACGATCTGCGAAACGATGGCGGCAACTGGGAGATCATTTCGGCTCCCGAGTTGCATGAGAAAGTTCTCGACGCCGTGCATAAAGCGGGCATTCCCACCGCTTCGGCTGAAATCGGAATGATCCCGAAGAACCTCATCAAGCTCGAAGGAAAGAACGCCAGCAGCATGTTGAAGCTGAGCGAAATCCTCGAAGAGCATGACGACGTTCAAAATGTCTATTCCAACTTCGATATCGACGAAAAGGAGATGGAAGCGCTGGCCTGACCGGCGTCCGACCGCTGTGCGTGTATTGGGAATCGATTGTGGAACAGAGCGCACCGGGTGGGGTGTCATCGAAACCGATGGCCGCCGCCACAGCGTCCTTGCGCACGGCGTGATCTGCTCGGATGCGCGCGAACCGCTGCCGGCCCGGCTGGCCAGGATCGCTTCCGCGCTTCGCGCAATCATCGCCGAGCATACCCCGGAGGCTGCGGCGGTGGAAGAAGTGTTCTACTCGCAGAACGTCAAGACGGCCCTGAAGCTCGCGCACGCGCGGGGCGTCGCGCTGCTGGCGGTGGCCGAGGCGGGCATTGCGGTGGGCGAGTATTCGCCCCTCGAAGTGAAGATGAGCGTGGTCGGCTACGGACGGGCCGAAAAACGGCAAGTTCAATTGATGGTGCGGTCTCTGACGGGCCTTGGGGAGGCGATTGAGTCTGAAGACGCGGCAGACGCCATCGCCGTCGCGATCTGCCACGCCACGAATACGCATGGCGCCGCGCGCGTGGGGGCAGCGCGATGACAACGCTCCTGTTTTGGGCTGCCGCCGCTACGGCGCTAATGGCGGATGCGCCTCGCGTCATCTACACGAAGTCTTTCCCCGGCTCTACACCTGCCTTTGTTTCGATCACGGTGGAGCGCTCCGGCGCCGTGGCCTACAAAGAAGCAGCCGGCGACGATCCGGAAACCTTCCAGCTCGAGGAAGAGGCGACCGCCGCGATCTTCGACCTCGCGCAAAAGCTGGATCACTTCAACCATCCGATCGAATCCGGTCTGAAGGTCGCGAACATGGGCGTGAAGACGTTCCGCTGGGAAAACGGCGGCGAGATGAGCGAAACCAAATTCAACTATTCGCTTGACGAAAACGCCAAGGCGCTGCACGACTGGTTCGAACGGATTACCGAAACGGAGCGCCTGTTGGTGGAGTTCCGCCGTGCCGTGCGGCATGACAAGCTTGGCGTGCACCAGACCCTGATCAATGTTCAGTCGTGCTGGGAACGCAAGCGATTGGTCGGAGCGGTGCAGTTCCTGCCGCTGCTTGACCGAGTGGCGGGCAACGACACGTATCTTCACATGGCGCGGGAGCGCGCCGCGCAGTTGGCGGAAGCGATTCGCGCGGCCGGTAAGGCGGCTCCGAAGTCGTAATGAATTCTTACTGCATCGCAGCCTTATTGTTGGCCGCGTCCGCGTTTGCTCAGGAAACTCCGAAGCCACCGGACAAAGCGGCCGACAGCGAGCAGCAGGAGTTGATGCGCGCCCTGACCGAAGCCAGCTCCAGCACCGTCGATCTGGTGCGGGCGCTCGAGGCGCACCTGAAGAAGTATCCGGAATCGTCGCAACGAAGCGAGATCGAGCGCGCGCTGGCCAAGGCCGCGATCGAGAACAAGGACGAGCGGCGCATTGTCCTTTATGGCGAACGCGTGCTGGCACACACGCCTGAGGACCCGTTGCTGCTCGATCGCGTCGCGCGGGCATTGCTGACGCTCGGCGGGCGCGAAAACGCGGAGCACGCCCTCAAGTACGCCCGCTCGTTCCAGGAGGTTGTTAACAAGCTTCCCGGCGCGGAGGGGCACGAAGCCGCGCGCCAGAACGAGCGCGATCGTGGACAGGCGCGCGCGTTGCTGTACCAATCGCGAGCCAAAACCGTGCTGGGCGATCGGGAGGCCGCCGAAAGGCTGGCAGCAAAATCATTTTCCCTCTATCCGAGCGAGGAGGCTGCGCGGGAGTGGGCAGACGCACTCGAGCGCCTGGGACGCCACGAGGAAGCCATTACGCATCTGGCCGAGGCCTTCGCGATTCCCGATTCACGGGCCACCGATTCGGATCGAAGCGGAGATCGCCAGCGCCTGGGCGAGATATACCGCAAGATTCACGGTTCCGAAACAGGCATGGGGGATATAATACTCGCCGCCTACGATCGTACCGCCAGGCTTCTCGAGGAGCGGCGTTCCCGGCTCCGCGCACTCGATCCGAATTCCGGCGTTACTGATCCCATGGATTTCACCCTCACCGGCCTCGATGGAAAGAAACTGGCGCTCGCGAGTCTTAAGGGCAACGTCGTGATTCTCGATTTCTGGGCCACCTGGTGCCAGCCCTGCCGGGCGCAATATCCGATGTACGAAGAAGTGAAGAAGCGCTTCCATGACCGCAGCGATGTCGTGTTTCTCGCGATCGACACCGATGAAGATCGTGGTCTGGTGGCGCCGTTTCTCGAACAGAACCATTGGAATCTCGAAGTCTTTTTCGAGGGCGGCCTGTCGCGTCTATTGCAAGTCACATCGATCCCGACCACGATCCTCTTCGACAAGCGAGGGCGCGTCTCCAGCCGGATGAACGGCTTCCTCCCCGACAGGTTCGTCGACCAATTGACGGAGCGCGTCCAGGCGGCGCTCGCGGATTCTGAAGACCCCCGCTAACACTAGCGCCCATGACCAGCAGTGGTTCCTCCACACCCGCTGGCGTGATAACATTCGGGATGCTCAAGTGCGGATTGGTTCTCGCTCTAGCCATCGCTCCGGTTTTTCTGTCGGCCCAGCAGAAAGCCTCCTCGAAGCCGGCTCCTCCGATTTCCCCTCTGCGTCAGGACGTACTGAACGGCTTTGACGGTGCGGCGGGTGAGGCGCTCGCTCTGGCAAAGGCTGTTGCGGAGGACAAGTACTCCTGGCGGCCCATGGAAGGTGTGCGCTCCTTCGGCGAGGTATTCGTGCACATGGCCGGGAGCACGCTCCTGTTCTGCTCGTATGCTGGAGTGAAGCAGCCGCAAGGTCCAGCCCGCGACCTGGCTGCGGTTTACATGAAACGTGGTTTCGAGCTGCCGGAGATCTTCGCCGCGGAGGCGGCGATCACCGACAAAGCCAAGATCCTCGCGATCATGGAACAATCATTCGAGCAAGGCCGGGATTCAATCCGCAATATGCCGGCTGCTGATTTGGAGAAATCTGTTCAATTTTTTGGACGCCCGATCACGATGCAGGGGCTGCTGATCCTCATGGGCAACCATCTCCACGAGCATCTTGGCCAAGCAATCGCATATGCCCGCGTGAACCACATCGTCCCGCCTTGGTCGCAACAGAAGTAGCGGCTCTTCAGGACGCATGAGTGTCTGCGCCGGAACACTCGATAATGAACGTATGTCCTTTCGCCGAGTGATCTGGATTGTGCTGGACAGCGTTGGTATCGGCGAAATGCCGGATGCAGCGGCATATGGGGATCAGGGAAGCGACACGCTCGGGAACATCGCGCGGCGCCGTCCTTTGAGGCTGCCGAATCTTTGCCGGTTGGGGTTGGCGAACATCAAGCCGATTGCGGGCCTCGATCCGGCCGGGAAGCCTTCGGGCGCGTTCGGGCGATGTGCGCTGGCCTCGCCTGGCAAAGATACGACTACCGGCCACTGGGAAATGGCCGGCATCCATCTCGAAAAACCATTTCCACTGTATCCCCACGGTTTCCCGCCGGAGATCATGCAGGAGTTCGAACAGCGGATCGGACGCAGCACGCTAGGCAACAAGGCGGCCTCCGGCACGGAAATCATCAAGGAGCTGGGCGAGGAGCACCTGCGCACCGGCTCACCAATCGTGTACACTTCCGCCGACAGCGTTTTTCAAGTGGCGGCGCACGAAGAGGTGGTCCCGCTTTTCGAGCTGTACAAGATTTGCGAGATCGCACGCCGGATTCTGCGGGGCTCGCACGAAGTGGGACGGGTGATTGCACGGCCGTTCGTTGGCAGCCCCGGAGCATTCACCCGCACGCCCAATCGCCGCGACTACGCCGTGCCGCCGCCGAAGGGGATGTTGCTCGATCAGCTCGCCGGGCGTGCGGTCGATGTCTACAGCATCGGCAAGATCTTCGATGTGTTCGTGGGCCGCGGCATTCGGGAATCCGAGAAAACGAAGAACAACGCCGACGGAATGGCCAAGACGCTCGATGCGATGGATGCCGTTGACCAGGGCTTGGTCTTCGTCAATCTGGTCGATTTCGACCAGCTTTACGGGCATCGCAACGATGTGGAAGGCTACGCGCGCGCCTTGGAGGAAGCGGATGCGTGGCTGCCTTCACTCGATGCGAAATTGCGCGAAGACGACCTGGCAATTCTCACTGCCGATCATGGCTGTGATCCGACCACGCCGTCGACGGATCACAGCCGCGAATACGTCCCTCTGCTTGCTTACGGCAGGGGGGTGCGGCAGGGCGTGAACCTGGGGCTGCGCGCTACCCTATCGGATATCGGGCAGACGGTTGCGGAGAATTTCGGAACCAGGATCGTGAAAGGTGCCAGCTTTTTGCCGCAGCTTGCTTAGTGATCCGCGCTGCACTTGCCCCGGCAAACAGTCTCTGAAACTTGCTTCAGTTCGCCGAGCCGTTTTGGGTCGGACATCGTGGGCCGGCGCACGCTGAGCGCCTCGACCACCGCGCCATCGGCGCGCTTGCGGCGCTCGATGATCTGCTGCTCCTTAATCTGCTGCGGCGATTCGTTATCCTGCAGCCGCCCGTCGACAGCACGCGCGAACAGGTTCACCTCGGTGACCTCTGTTCCATCGGAGCGTTTGGAAGTAGTGCTCACGCTCTGGCGCGCGAGCTTCAACTGGCCGGTCACGTCCGGCTCATAGAACGCCGTATTCTCGACGGTCTGGTCGCCCTTCTGCTGTGCGTCGGTCGTTTGACGAAGAGCCTCGTAGAAGCTGCCATTTTGCGAGCGGCGGTACACTGTTTCGTTTTCGTGCTTGCCGCCATCGGACGGTTCGGTCACGGAAGTGCGTTTTTCGGCGGTTTCAAACGTGCCGTTAATCGTCGGCTTTTGGATGATCGCGTCCGCGAGGATCACCGCGCCGCGCTTGTGCGACTCGATGGTCTTGCGCTCGGATTCATGCATTTGCCCATTGACGTCGCTGACGTACGTGGACGCTTTGACAATGGAACCGCCGTCGGCGAATCCCTGCTCCTCCGTCACCACACGCTCTGTCGAAGTGAGCCTCCCGGTCTGGTCGTACTTGCGGACGATCTTTTCGGTGACCTTGCTGTTCGCGTCTTGCCGCAAGATGCGCTCTTCCGTCTGTTCCAGGGGAACTTCCCGGCCATTGATGGAACGGCTGAGCTCAGTACGCTCGCCGTTCGAAGCGGTGATCGAAGAAGCTTCCGCGCGCCGGCCATTCAGGTCGGTCACATACGTGCTCGTGGTGGACTGCGCGAGAGTGAGCGCGCTGATTAGCAGAGTGTACAGGCAGTACTTCACAATTTCAGGCTAAGCCGTAACGCCGAAAGCGCGCAATCGAGCGAATACCTTAGGATCGCCCCGCTATCCGCTTCCTACTATCCGCTTCCTGTCACACGATACAATGAGAGGGAGTGAAGACCTTTTACATCGAGACCTTCGGCTGCCAGATGAACGTACATGACTCGGAAAAAGTCATCGGCACGCTGATCAGCCAGGGTTACCTGCAGGTCGCGACACCCGAAGAGGCAGAGCTGGTCTTCTACAACACATGCAGCATTCGTG
>Ga0066710_100000199_pt1 | contig 31045 bp, 18 predicted proteins | sample GraSoiAngelo_159_FD_79666 | JGI IMG/M metagenome (GOLD analysis project Ga0066710, IMG submission 79666) | Grasslands soil microbial communities from the Angelo Coastal Reserve, California, USA - 14_1009_16_40cm | ecosystem: Environmental > Terrestrial > Soil > Grasslands | place: USA... | reverse complement strand
TATTCGTAGCGAATGGCTTCGACCGGATCAAGCCGCGCCGCTTTGACCGCCGGATAGATGCCGAAAATCATCCCGACCGAAATGGAAACCACGAATGCGAGAAGAATGGAACTGATGGTCACGATGGTGGACCATCCCGCTAGCCAGGCGATGAGTTGAGACATGGCGAAACCGAGGACCACGCCCAGAAGCCCGCCAGCGAAAGAGATCAGAACGGCTTCGATAATGAATTGGCGGATGATGTCCCAGCGCCTGGCGCCGACAGCGCGACGCACGCCAATCTCGCGAGTGCGCTCGAGAATGGCCGCCAGCATGATGTTCATGATGCCGATGCCGCCGACCAGGAGAGAGATGGAGGCGATGGCCACCATGACGGTATTGAAAAGCTGCTCGGTGCGCTTTTGCTGGGCCAGGAGCTCTGCAGGGACGATGACACTGAAGTCGCCGGCATTGCGATGCGAGGAATTCAGGATGCCACGGACGACCTCCGCGTCGGTGGAGCTGACATCGGGCGAGGCGAGATGCAGGTAGAGACCATCGATCTCATCCTTTAAAAAACTTTGCGAGTCTTCGAGACGGTAGAGGACCGCATTCAATGGCGCGAAGACGAGGTTGTTCATGTCTTCGGTGCGGACGCCGGAAACCTCTGTCTGCGGGGCGAGCTGTGGCGCAACAATTCCGATCACATGGCACCACTGCTCGTTGAGTTTGATGTATTCGCCGACCGCGGCGGCGGCGCCAAACAGACTGTCTTTTGCGGCAGCGCCGAGGACACACACGGGTGCAGCTGCGGCATTCTCCGAGGCGTCGAAGAAGCGGCCCTCGGTGACGCGGAGATGGCCGATTACCAGGTAGCTTGGCTCGACACCATACACGATGGGTGAGTCTTGCTGCGGTTTGGGAAGGAGCTTTCCCGGAACAAATCGTTTGCGCGGGGTGCCATCCTGAATGTCGGGCATATTCTTGCGAATGATCTGGTAATCGCTGAGGGTGAGGCCCGGTGAATTCTTTCTGACTTTCTGCAGCTCCTGCCAATTGTGCGCTTCCTTGGCCTCGACGATGAGATTACGTACGCCGAGCTGTTCGATGAAGGCCATGACCTTTTGTTGCGCTCCGGCCCCGATGGAGAGCATGGCGACAACGGCGGCAACGCCAAAAATCATGCCGAGCATGGTCAGAAGAGAGCGCAGCTTGTGGCTGGCGAGGTTTTCGAAACCGAACACAACATCGGGCAGCCATTGTTGCAGTGATCGGGGTTCGGCCATGGAACTGGCTTTCATGGGTGTGTGCCTGGCTTCAATTGGAACCCGGACCGAAACTGGGATTGGAAGCGTTGCTTCCCTTTTCTTTTCCGGCGAGATTTTTCTCGGGATTCACGAGGGCGACGATAGTTCCCGGAGAAATGCCATCGAGGATCGCCCGGCCTTCACTCAGCGCACGTACTTTGACTTCCTGCATTTCGAAACCCCGGTTGCGTTTGCAATACACGACCTTCTTGCCGTCGTGTTCGAAGACGGCTTCGCCGGGAATGGAAACGGCGCGAGAAAGATTGTCCCCCAGGATGCCCAGCCTAACCGCGAAGCCGGGGCGGAGGCGCACATCGCTCTTGTCGAGCTGGATAGCCACATCGAATTTGTGCTGGGTGTTGTCGTCCCAAAATTCGTGGGTCGTCGCGCCGCCAACGGTTTGCAATTTGCCGGAAAAGGATTCACCGGGAAGCGCATCGATTTTTACGTCGACGGATTGCCCGGCCTTCAGGTTGGTGCGGTCGGTTTCGCCTACTTGCGCGGCGACTTCCAGTCGAGAGATGTCGATGACTTCCGCGATGGAGCTTCCCGGATTGACCTGATCGCCCACGTGATAGTCCGGCAGTGTCATCCCATACATGAAAAATCCACCCGTGGAATCCCTGTTACCGTGAATGACAACAAGCCCGTCAATGGGCGAGGTGATGTGCATGTTCTTGATGTTTTGTTCCGCCTGCTCCATAGCGAGTCGCGCCTTGTGACGTTTCTCCTCGGTGAGCGCCAAGGCCGCCAGATTTGAAGCGCTGTGAGACTGGATGTCCTGCTGCAGCTGCGCCAAAGCACGCTTGGCCTCTTCGAGGGCCAGCAAGTTCTTTTGAGCGTCGATCGGACTTATCAGTTCGTTTTTGCTGACCTCGAGTTCGGCACGACGCACCGCGTATTTTGCTTTCAAAAGAGCGGTTTGATCCTCGGCTGTTTGGACCTCCGCATCGGCCTTGGCTTTGACAATCTCTTGTTCGGCTTGTGCGAGGTCACTCCGGTTTTGAGCCAGGTTGTATTCCTGCTGGCTGGGGTCAAACTCAAGCACGACGTCCCCCACGTGCACTTGGGCGCCGGAGCGGGCCAAGGTGATGATTTGCAAGGTGCCCCCCGCGATCGGTGGAGCGGTAATGGCTCTCGACTGCGACGTGCGCAAGGCTCCCGTCGTGAAAACCTTGAGTTGCAGACTGGCTTCTTTCACCGTGGTTGTCGGAATCCCTGAATCGGTGGCAAGGACAGTCGTTTGGCGACAGGCTGGGCAACTTGCGCTCAACGCCAGCAGCAAAAGAAACGCGGCCCTTTCGGAGTGACCTTTCTTCATAAGGAAATCCTATTGCGAAAGCGTTGGATCCTTGAGAGCAAGCTGTTCTCCCGGTTGCAATCCTTTTGCGATCAACACCTCATCCCCGCTCCGTCGCGATACTTCGACGGGGGTCTCTTCGAATTTCGAACCGCGCCGAACGTAGGCAACGGTTCGGCCCGCTTTGCGAAATAGCGCGGAGGAAGGGATAACAATCCCGTCAGCGACTCGGCCCACTGCCACGCGAACAACTGCCCCCATTCCCGGCGCGAGACGGGTGTCACTATTCGCCAAAGCCAATTCCACGGAAAAGTTTCTCGGGACGGGCCATCCGGCATTGAAGTCCAGACTGGCAGTGGGGCTGATGGTGTCAATGTTTCCGCTGAAACTGCCATCGGGAACAGCGTCCACGCGGATCGTGGCTGACTGACCCATTTTCAACTGGCCTCTCTCCGCCTCTTCGATGCGTGCTGAAATTTTGAGTGTGGATGAATCCGGAAGTTCTGCGATGCCTGCGCCCGGCCAAGCGCGGTCGCCAGGCTTGAATGGCGTGGGGCCACCCTGCGGCTGCCAGTGGTTTTGAAGCGCAACCACACCATCGAGCGGTGCGAGCAAGGCAAGAGAAGCCAGGCTGCGTTCATCCTGTTGCACTTGGAAGGCCGCTTGGTCGCGCTTCTGTTGCTTGCTGGCAATATCCGACGCGGCGGAAGAGCGGTCCGCTTTGAGTTTGGTTTCTGCTTCTTTGCGCTTTTCCTCGGCATCCGCGAGCTTCAGTTTTGCTTGCTCGCCTTCGATTACCGAAAGAATCTCCTGCTTGCTGGCGTCCATGCGCGCCTTTCGAACGTCGTAGTCTGTCGTCATGACGTCGGTGAGATCCTTCTCTTCCTTCAATCTCGCCGCCGCACGTGACTGTTGAATCTCGGCCTCCGCTGACTTGAGGGCAGATTGATCTTGGGCGAGCTTTTGCTTCACCGTGGTTTTGTCAAATTCAACCAAAACGTCTCCCTTTTTGACCTTCGCGCCATTTGCGGCAAGCTTCATGATCTGCAGATCGCCCGCGCTATAGGGCGCGGTGATAACCACCGAGCGGATAGCCTTGACCTCGCCTCTGATTTCCAAATAGTCGACAAATTCCTTTCGTTTCACCTCCGCCGTGGGGAGTTTCACCGCCGGGCTCGCCAGACGGAATGCGCCAAAGATGAGGCCACAGAGGACCAGAGCAACTGCGCCGGTCAAGGCCCTCTTCCCAGGTTTCCATTTCTGATTTCGGCCATTCATTGCAAGGCCGCTCCTGCCTTGTCCTCGATTGCGGCCCTCCGGATAGTGTCGCCCTCTGCAAGTCCGGAAACCACAACGGCCTCGAGATCATTTCGGTAGCCCGTTTGCACGGTGCGCTTCTCAAAGCTTCCCGTAGTTTTCAGCCAAACGAAAGCGTGATCGGCTTCGCTGCCAATGCTCTGCCAAGGAATCAAGAGTACGTTTTTTTGGGAGCCGAGATCGACATCAAGAGCGGCGGAGAGGTCGGGCAAGAGTCGCGGGTCGGTTCCCTGGACGGAAAAGCGCGCGGCGAATGACCTGACAGCTTCCGCGAATTGTCCCGGGTGACCAAGGGGCGAGAGTTCTTCGAGAACCGCGGGCAGAGTCATTCCCGGATAAGCATCCAGATGCATCTGGGCACGCTGGCCGGGATGTACTTTCAGAACATCCACCTGATTCAGCTCGACACGAACCTCCATTTGGGATGGATCTACCACCTGGAGAAAAGGCACGCCCGGCCGAACCTGATCGCCCTGCTGCACCGTTCCCATTCGGCCGCCGAGCCAGATGGTGTTGTAGACGACCACTCCTTCCATGGGAGAGTGAACGACCATTCTTGCGGCGTTTCCCTGCGCGTAACGCATGGCTTCCAGCGCCCGGTCGCGCTGAATTTCCTGAATTCGAATGGTTGACGCGGACGCGGCGCGCTTAAGTTCATAGGTCTGCTTAAGCTGCTTGAGAGTGGCTTGGGCTTCGTCGAGAGCTTCCTGATTTTTTTCGGCGTCAATGCGGGAAACAATTTCATTTTTCTGAAGCTCGAGTTGCGCGCGTTTGAGTTCGTCTTCCGCCTGTTTCATCGCCGTATCGTCTTTGGCGCGCGCGATTTCTTCCTCAGCCTGTTTCTGGGCGGCCTGCCCGACAAGGTTTTCGTAGGTGCTTTTCTTATCCAGATAATCTTTTGTCTGAGCCTGCGGGTCGAATTCGACAAGGAGGGCATCTTTTTTCACGTGGGTGCCGGCGGGGACCAGCTTGGTGATTACCATAGAGCCGACCTGAGCACCTTCGAGCTTCGGGGCCAGGACTACGAAGGAACGCGAGGCCTGCGTTGTCCCATTTAGGCGGAGTATCTGCGCGAAATTCTTCCTTTCCACTCTTACGGTGGACTCACCGCGATTTGTAGTCCGCTGGGCCTGCCGGAAGTGCGCGAAGGGGTACGGGATCGCAACCAGAAGCAAAAAGGCGGCTCCAGCAAGCATGATCTTGCCGGGCTTACCGCGGAAAAGAGTGGCCTGATACATATCGCCCCGACGCTACTCCGAAGGAATCCAGAGACCAACACTTTGTCTGGGATGTTGGACTTCCGATCCGGCGATTAGGTTGCATCCCCTCGATTTTACTTACCGCTCATAGTTGGGACGGCGGAATTCTGCTTGGGGAAGCGCCTGGATCGGTCCGCGGTGAAAGTATAAGTCAAGACTGTCAGTTACGCTCAGCTAGAGATCGGCGGACAGGTTGCACCGCCTTGCAGCAGAAGCAAGAGCTCCTCCGGGACTCAAGACTTACCGTGGGGCCGCTAGGATTTTAACCTAGGACCAACGGATTATGAACGCGTACAGCTAAATTCCTTCTGTGCCCTGGAGTGGGTCTGCCACATGTCCCGCAAACTCACACATAGCCTGTACTACCCCGTTTGACCTTCACTTTGGCTGTTCTATCGTCACGACGGCGTCACCTTCGCGAAACATAGTAACCTAAAAGTGTATCTTCGCCGCCAGTTGGATCACCCGCGGAAAGTTTTGCTGGCTCTCCGGCAACCGCCCGAACCTCGGGCTGCTGAAGCTCGTATCTGGTCCCGGCCGAATCGGCGTATTGGTCACATTAAAGGCTTCGGCGTTGAACTCGAACTTGTACCGTTCGCTGAACGAAATTGTTTTCTTCGCGGAGATGTTTAGCTGCCGAAGCGCGGGGTTCCGGATGTCGCCGAATCGGTCCGGAAGGGTCCGTGGGGTGAACGCTGGGAAATTCTTGTAGCACGTCTTATCGTTGTTGAACCAGTGATCCTCATCTTGGACGGCTGCATGCCACGTGCCGCAACTGTTTATAAGGTTTGGCCAAACGACGGGATAGCCCGAAAGGTAGGTCAGAATCCACTTGAAACGCCAGCCCCCGGCAATTGCGTTGCCCCTGCGGCCGTTAAAGAGCTGATGACCTATGCCGATGGGCAAGTCCCAGACGCCTTCAAAGGAAAGGTTCTGAGGCTTGTCCGTATTATCCAGCTCGTGAATCAGCGGTTCTTGCGCGTTCCAGTTGTTCAGCCGGTGGTTTTGCTCGAAGGCTTTCGCGAAAGCGTAGGCAACCACAAAAGTCAGAACGCCATGGCTGCGATCGCCTAGAACTCGCTTTTCGATTTTCACCTGGAGGGCGTCGGAGCGGTAGCGTCCAGCCTGCACGAGGTTGTTCGCAAGTCCGGGGAAAATAGGATCTGCCCTCAGCAAATCGAAGCGCGAGATAGTAGGGCTACTGCCAAGGGCAGTTCGAGGTGAAACGATTCCGAAAAACGGGTTCGGTACTCGCAGGTTCAGATAGGTATTGTCCCCAACGCCAGCGAGACGATCGGCCAGGCTGATGTTGCTCAAATCAAGGCTGGACTCAATATGGATTTGATAGTTCCCAGCGTACGACCCCTCCGCCAGGATTCCGTGGGGCAACTCCCGCTGGAATCCGAGTGAGTACTGATATGTCCGCGGGATCTTGTAGTTCGGGGGTTGGAAGCTGGCGCCATTTCCGACATTCGTCAACAAACCCAGACTTGATTCAGGTGGCGGCAAAACCCCATTTGGGAATGGATTTGTGATTGAGTACGGCCCGCTCGCACAAGTCGCGGGATCGCTGCCACAAGCAGCAGGAGTCAAGCCGTCCGGCGCGACGCTATTGTATGGGGTGCTCTGCTGAAATCCCGAGCGCGTGCCGAGTTGGGTGGGCGAAATGTAGTAGATGCCCGCGCCCGCCCGCAGGACGGTTTTTTCCGTCATTCGCCAGGCGACACCTAGACGAGGTGCGATGTTTGTCCAATCGGTGTTGTAAAGTCGGCGAGATTGACCGTTTACACCGGGAAACAAATATCCACCCGTAAGTTGCGCCGGTGGAATGGGATAGGTATATTTAGCTGCAGTGGCAGGTGTCACCCCTGCGGGACACTTGGTAGAATCACCCCCGCCACAAGCTGCCCAACCCGCCTGGTTGGCGGCCCATGTTGCCAGGATAACGTCGCTGTCTGGGTTCTTGTTGTCAGGTCGAAACCTCGATTCACGCGATTAAATCGCTCCAGCCACGGAATCTGTACGTCATAGCGCAAACCGACGTTTATCGTCACGCTGGGACGAATTCTCCAATCATCCTGGACGTAAAGTCCCACGTAGGGACGCGTCAGGTACGCGCTTTCATTCCAGTCGACAGTACCACCTGTGGGCGCGCCCAGGAGTAATGTAGCTAGTCCAGAACCGTCAAATACCGTCGGTGTACTTTGATTGTTGCCGTTGTTTTGTTGTGTCCAGCCCTGGCCAAAAGAGAAACTCCCATTTGACCATCCGTAACTCGTGTCGCCCCTGGCCACGTAGTTCCACTCAAAGCCCGTGTGCACGGTGTGCCTGCCGCGGGTGGTGGTCAGGCTTGGGGCGAAATTCCATTGATTGTAAGTGTTCCAGGACTGTAGCGTACCAGCATTACTGAGACCGAACAAAAACGTGTACCCGTCGACTTGGATAACAGGGACCGTGTTTTTCGAATAGGTGGGCGCGTGAAACACTTGCGTAATGCCAAGCTTGTCGGCCGTGAGATTGAAGTCGGTGTAACGCGGAAACATCGAGGTGAACCTGGCGTACGAACCCCGGACGTCGAACACCGCTGTCGGGGAAAGCACGTGCGTCCAGGCCGCAATGTAGTTTTGGTCGGTTCGCTCTGACCCAACATCTCCGCTCCCGGCCGGGGGCCCGAAACCCGTTGAATCGCGATATTCTCTGCCATGCTGAAACGCAAACATCGTGTAAATCTTATCGCTCGCGCTGAAGACATGGTCCCAGCGGGCCATCGGCTGGTCATAACGATAGCGGCCGACGTTTCCGCTGGCGATAAAGTTGCTGTTCAGCCCACTGGTATTCGGTGCCGGATAGTAGGAGAGAATCTTGAGCCCAATCGGATTGATTCGGTTTGCAGGGAGAATGTCTCCCGGAAATTCGTCGCGCCAAACACTAGCCTTCGAACAAGGTTCGCTTGCTGCACCGCATGCGTGCCCGGTCATGGGGTCATAGATTTTGTATCCGAGAGCGCCAAAGTCGATGCCGCCTGCTCCGCCAAGCAGCATAGGGTCCACCTTCCGAAGCTGGGACGGAGGAACACTGGAAAGCGCGGGAAAGCCAACGATCTCTCGCCAGCCCTCGAAGCTAACGAAGATAAAGTCCTTTTCCTTCCGTATTGGACCTCCGATGATTCCGCCCCACTGATGTTGGTTGTGTTTGGGAACGGGTGTACCGATGAAATTGTTCTGAAAGTAGTTCGCATCGAAGACCTTATTGCGAAAGTACTCAAAAACGTCCCCATGCCAAGCACTCGAGCCCGACTTTATGATGGTGTTCACCACCCCGCCTCCGAAACGCCCATACTGTACGTCGTACGTATTGGTCATTACCTTAAACTCCTGAACGGCCTCGACATTGGGCGCAAACTGCCAATTGCCGTTGTGGTCGCTTATGGGCGCGCCATTCAGCAAGAAGAGATTTTGTCCCGCGCGAGCGCCATTAATCTTGTACGAAGAGTTCACGTCCCAGCCGCGCGTGCCCGAAAAACCGCTCGGCCCGAAGGCCTCCTGCGTGAAAATGACGCCCGGTGTCAGGGACATTAGCATGTACGTCTGGCGGCCGTTGAGCGGCAATTCCTGGGTTTTGATGGGGTCGAAAACCAAGCCGCGGTCCGCTGAGCCGCTCTCGATCACCTCTTGCTGGGCCGTGACAACGACCGAATCGGCCATTCCGCCAATTTGCAAGCGCGAGGGCAAACTCAGCTTGTCGGCAACGCGAAGCACAATGTTCTCCAGTTTTAGCATGCGGAAGCCATTAGCCCTCACTTCGATGTTGTAAATTCCGGGGTTGAGGTAAGGGATCGTGTAGTGTCCCTCAGTGGTCGTTTTCGCTTCCTTGGTTTCATTGTTTTCGAGGTTGATGGCCTTAACCGTAGCGTCCGCAACGCCGGCGCCGCTCGGATCCGATACGTCGCCCTCCAGCGTTGCCCGGAAGTCCTGCGCATACAACAACGTCGCTGTCGAAAAGAGAATGATCGCCAAGAGCCCCCAGATCTCAAGAGCAGACGCCGACCTAGTTCTCAGGGAGACGGAATGCCCATTGTTTTTCATTTTCACCTCCGGGAGACACGCGACCGGTCGACTCATAGACCGCCACGCCAGCCAGAACGTTGGGAGGCACCTCAAGTGCTCGCCGGATCGCCGCAGTGCGCAAACTACTGCAACCTTCGGAGTTAACACTGTCGGCTTTTTCAGATTGCAACTGACGCGCTGGCCCCTGAGAAAGAAACACATGATCCAGGGGCTGAACGGTTCGTGCCAGAGCGTTTCTGGGCCAACAGCTCCTGGCCGCACTTCGCAACACCGACCGGGGACCGCGAGACGATAGATAGAGCAACCTTAACAATCAATCGGGTAAATCCCGTAATTGGCAGGCGGGAAAAGGCCTTAGATTGAGCCGAATCTGGGCCCTCTCTCTCATCGCGTATTCCATGCGCGGTTTCCTGCGGAAATGTTGTCGATCACATTTTGCAGATATGTTGCGATGCCAAGTCTGCTCCACCACGGCCATATCCTCAAATGCGGGCCGCGGAGCTGGCAGACGAAAATGAACGGCCCAGAACAGTAGTCGCCCGGCTTCGTGCTTCAGCGCTGCTCACCAGTGGCGGCACGTGCCGACGCCCGATGACCTGTTCGAACCTCTGCAATAATCCGGGCGACGGACTCCACGACGTCGCCCGGCGCGCTGTACGGCCACATAGGACCAACGGTGGGGACGGTGACTTGCGCTCCTTCTCTAGAAAGTTTAACCAAAGCAGACTGCAATTCAAGTCTCCGCTGCTGCCGGGCGTTCGCGTCCACCGGAATTCGGGGAGACAGCACGATCAGCGGCACGTCCCCCAAATCGCCGGCTGCTCGTACCTGCGCGGCACTCGCTCGCAGAGGCGTTTCCTGGACTCGCGCCGCCACGCTCTTGGGCTGGTTAAGTAGCGCAGATAGTGTTTCCCACTCACTTGGGGTGAAGCCGGATGGCGGCGGCCCGAGATCCTTTCTCTTCAAACGCCAAAGACCTAGCTCGCCGAGCGTCCTGAAAAGCAGAACTACGGCTGGCCGTAAGGATTCGATGTGCTGTTTTGGCGGCAGAGTTGGATTGTCCGGGGCTGGATCATCGCTCGGCGAATCAATTAAGACCATGCCCACGACTTCGTCAGGATAGAGTCCGCGAAATGCACGCACATTGAAAGCCCCAAAGCGATGGCCAACGAGAATGTACGGTGGTACGACGCCACCGTTGTTCAGCAACGCATGAAGGTCTTGCACGATCTCATTGCTGTGACGCGGAAACGGGCCGCTGTCACTCCACCCGTACCCGGCACGATCGTACCAACAGGTTCGCACGAATGGCGAAATCTGAGATTGAACGGCAGTCCAAGCAAGCCCCGGCACGCCATGATCGCTCTCGAGGATCACCGTCGGAGCGCCTTGACCCGAACATTGCAAGTTCAGTTTTCTGCCTCCCACATCGACCCTTTGACCGACCTGCGGGAAGCGCCGTGCATCGTTCCACGCCCCGATCTGTTGGTAAACCACTCCTGCGATTGCCGACAGAGCGATCGCGAAGGCAACCAGTCGGCCAGACCTGATGGCGTTGCAGGCGACGCGCGGCAGTATCATCCACGTGTCCTTATGTATTCCCTTTGCAGAATCAGGGTCAGGAGAACGAGGAGAATGATCGGTACGAGAATCGCGGGACCGACACCGATGACGAGGATGTGCGTCAGAATCGCGGCAACCATCGTGCACACGAGTGCGGAGGCGGCAATGAGCGACGTTCGCGGAATCAGCAGAAGGATAGCACTCACGACCTCGAGCACACCTGTAAAGTATCGGAGCCACTGGCCGACACCGATTTGTGCAAAAAGCTTCGACCAGGGTGAATCCGGACGAGCGGGTAATTTGATCGCACCGAAATAGAGAAAGATCAGCACCACGGGTACACGAAGCAGCCAGCCGGTGAGACCAAAAACGATGGGATGGCCCGGTTGTGGAATTGCGATTGGTTGGGAGTACTTCCGGTAGCCGACCACGAGTGCGACGAGGGCAATTGCCGCAGCCACGGACGCGAGATCACGACTCCCCCTCCTGCCCTGCACGAATACTGATGCGACAAGCGCCGTACCGAACATTACGCTCACATAGCCAGCAAACCGGTTTACGCGCATCCAGACTTCACGATTCGCTAATGTCGCTGGCACGCGGATGCCCACGATAGGATTGGGACGTGTGCGTGGCAGGAGGTTGCCCATGACCACGAAGACAAGCCCCAGCAGGATCACGGCAGCATGGGACGCGACCACCGCACCACCAAGCAATCCGATCAGCACAATCGCATGCAGCCCGATAACGGACAGAAAGAGAGTAAAAACGACACCAGAATAGAAACGCTTGGCCGCTGCTTTGCCCGCATCAGGCTCGGTGACGAGACGGTTCAGGAGCAAGTATATGGCGGCAGCAGCAGAGGGCAGAAAGAAGGCGATCATCGGCCGAGCGAGCTCTGGCGGAAACGGGGCCGAAGCAAGCCAGTGCGGCTCAGGCAGAATCGAATAAACGGCGAAGCTGGTCGCATACGCGAGGGCGATTATGGTGACCGATCGAGTGTCAGCGATGGCGGGCATGTGGTTTCCCCCATTCCATTAAGTGCTGCACCAGTTCCTGGAAGACCGTAGTGTTCAGTTCATAGCGGATCTCCGTCCCGTTCCTTTCCGTCTGGACAAGGCCCGCTTCACGCAGAACCGCAAGGTGCCGCGAGATTGTCGGCCACGTTGAATCGAACTGCGATGCAATCTCACCAGAGGTACGCGAGCCGGCCCGCAGAATCCGCAGAATCGCGCGGCGTGTTGGATCGGCAAGGGCTCGGAACATGCCATCTTTCAGTCCGATGTCTGCGCCTCCATTATTGCGTCCCTGTCAAATTAGATGTACAGCTAATAAATGTCAAGGGCAATTCGCCGGCGAGTCGCACGCGGAATCCTATGATGTCTCTGACACCCGTTCGATACTGTCAATTTCAGGCTATTACGAATCAGACTTGCCTAAACAGGAGACGACGGGGTAAAAGGTGTGAGTTCCGAGCACGTTCCGTTGGCCGGTTTTTGAAATGACCACTGAGGTCCGCGTCTCAGTTTCTTGAAGTACTTGAGCAAGGATGGGAACAAGGTTGAATCTTCGAAGATCACAGAGTCGCAAACTCCGCCCCTTGAAGACCGCCCTTCTGCTTGCCACGTACACTTGTGCGGGATCAAGCGGAGCGGTACGTAAGGGCTTCCCTGGTTGCGATCAGTCCTGACAAGAGCAACCTGTACGCTTTTCGATGTCCCCTTGAGAGAGTTTCTTGTCTTCGCGGAGTGCGCGAAGGCGTTCGCCAATGATCATGGCAGAATTTGATACCCATGAGGTATCTATAACGCAAGGTGCCACATACACGGGCTTCCTACTATAGCGTCAGCCTCAAAATACTCTGGTTGGGAAACCAAGCAAGACCATGTTTTCCTTCAGCATGGTAGCCCTATGGAGCCCAAGATACTTGCGAAAGTAGGAGCGTGATCGGCCCCGCAAAAACGGGAACCAATAATCAGATTACGCTTCGGGGGCTTCCTGATGAGGGAAGCCCTCTCCAACCTTGATTTCCCGTGTGTCGCTTTGTACCTCAGTGCCTTCGGCGAATGCCGCAAGGTGTTTGACAGGGAGCGCAGGTTGGCTTTCCTGTCGCCAATTGAACCCCCAACGCGTGGTGGGCCCGCTAGGATTTGAACCTAGGACCAACGGATTATGAGTCCGCTGCTCTAACCGCTGAGCTACGGGCCCCACGAATGGTAACGTCCTGATTTTATAATGCTTTCGGAGAATCGTGTGGAAGATTTGAAGCCTTAAAAGCGGGCACTGTAGTAAATTCGTAGTAGTTTCCCGCTCGCTGGCGACCCCGAGATGTCGATTGATGTCGCGTTTAACCGGTCCCCGGTCCGGTTTGCCACTAAATTCCACTTCGACGATAGCGCGTTATACGTCCACTTGCTCTAGAAACGAGCTACAATGCCGTGAGCCTTTCATGCTGGCAACAAATCGCGAGCACTGGCTAACTCGCACGCCGGCTAAGAACTTCCTTAAATTCGCTTCTACTATTTTTCTGATAACGATTGTCTTCCTCCGTCAATGAAGAATCAAGGAAGCGGAGTGCAATGGGGCTGTGCATCGGCTGCGGAAAGAATCTTTGTCGCTGCAAGGTTCCACGAGCCCGACGCACCAAGTGACCGCGCAAAGGGTCGACCGGGCCACGGTTTCAGCGCTCTTGAATTATCGACTCAAAACCCTCCCCATCCAACGGCTGATGAAGTTTCTCACCGCACTGGACGGTGATGTAGAATCGTGATTCACGATAAATCGGGGAGGCGGAAGGGCAGCCGAATGCTCGGACCCGCAGCTTGGATCCGACCTTCTCAATGCTCCAAAACACTGGTCGGAACCCCCAGAGGTTCCGGTTCGATCTGAACCAATGGAGCTCCCGCGCTATGCATCCCTTGCCCGAGGTCCACTTTTTGGCCATGGACGTAGATTTCGTGGCGACCATGGGTTCGGTGCCATTCCGCCAACATTGTAGTTCGGCTTTGATGCTCGACGATTTTTCGCCAGCCGCCGCCGTAGTAAGCGCAAAAGCTGATTTCTCCTTGAGTCGTTGCCACCGGAGTAGTGGAATTGCAGATTCCCGAGAAATCGTAATTGAAGGCGTCTTGGAACCACATACCGTTAAAGATCATGACTCTCCAGCGCCCATCATACGAATAGGCCTTCTGAGACCAATGATCGCTGCTACCGGCAACACGATAGAAACAGTCCTCAAGCACACGCCGAAGTTCCCTGAGCCCAAACTCCGAGGGTGCCTTCCGCTGATCGAAATTGCGCAGTATCGAAAGCGAGACAAGCGCCTTAGTTGCCGCGGGTCCTCTTCCAGAGTCCGTTATTTCGACAATGTCGCGCATGAATTTTTCTAAGTTAAAAAAGACGGGAATGGGGACCGCATTTTTCTGATGTGTGTCTACGAGCAAGGGGCTGAAGATCCCACGGTTGGGATGCGTCTCCTGGTAAAGATTTCCTAGTTTCGCCTCAGGGTCAAGGACATCGCACAGATGAGCGAATACTCCAAAGTCTGACAGTGGGAACCAGTCCCGCATTGGCTGCCAGCCAATCGAAGTCTGCTCATGCAGGTCGAAGGCAAGGTCCGTGAGAGGATAGCGTCGCGCGTATCGCTCATCGGCAGATACGCGCTCGTCCCTGCCAGCAAACATGATGGGTTGAAAAACGACACCGTGGATTTTGTCTATGTTCTGAATGGCGAAACGAACAATGTCGCCAAGCCCGTCGTTGTTGAGGCCGTTGGTTACGGTAACTTGAAGCGTTGTGCGCATTCCAGCCGCAGCGATGTTCTCCAAGGCTTGCCGCTTCACTGCCATGTAGTTTCCCAATCCACGATGTTTGTTCTTTTCTTCGGAGACTCCGTCCAATTGCAGGTATACCGCGTGCAGGCCAGCCTCCTTCGCCTGCAAAGCGAAATCTCTGCTCTCGGCAAAATGCACACCGTTCGTCGCAACGTGAAGTCGATGGAAACCCGTGCCTTTCGCGTGGCGAACAGCCTCAAGAAAAATCGGGGAAACCGTAGGCTCCCCTCCTGAGAACAAAATGTTGATTTCTCGCTGAGGCTTAAACGAAAGTGCGTTGCTGAAAATGATCTTTATGTCTTCGATTCCCAATTCGTGAACGTAACTGGCGGCGTTCGCATCCATGAAACACGGCGAACACATCATGTTGCATCGGTTGGTTAGATCGACGATCAAAAACGCGCCCCTACCCGACCTTATGCTGTTTGGACCATGATCGTGCACGTTGCAATCGTCAACGCATTCGAAGTCTCTGCCGAAAGCAAGACCTTCCATCCTTCGAAACAAATCCGCGTGATTCGATAGTGCGTCCTCGAACGGACCATGCCGCTCGCAGGACTTCCGCATGAGGATGCGCCCTCCTTCCTCCACTATCTCCGCTTCAATGACTCCGGGATTATCTCGGAAATCGGCGACATCAATCTCACCTTTGAGAACTGCTTCCACTGCTTCATGGTTGCAGTCAGGGCACAGGGACAGGGTTTTCCTGGGAATGCCTGTAGGCAACGGCGTACGGTCCCGTCGCTTGAGAAGTCGGCTAGGGGCCCAGCTTGGGCTGGGCAAATTCCCTTCGGGTAGCACTCGATTGATCGGTCGGATTACCTTCCAAATTGCATTTGCTGTGCCAGAAAAAACATCAGCCGTCGAAGTGGACATGGGGTAACTCCTTCGAGATATTCGTTCGCAGGCGAATCCGAAGTCAAAGCAGGCTGGACAGGAGAGCAATACGCGCTTCGGTTCCTTCTTGTCAAGTCAAAATCTGATTAGCATAGGCAAATGTCGTCCAAATCCTCACGGCCAATCGTCCATTAGAATAACTGGGCGGACGCCGCGGCGCTGGTGATTGACGAGTTTCGGCCTCAGCAGACCGAAAGGCAGCCTCGATAAATCCTCCTCAATTTACTCTGAATTGACCTGATCGACAGCGCTGGCCGTTTGTTTTCTTGCTCACTCATGTTCGGAAGAAGCGTCTATCGCTACTGGGGTGTAAGGCCGGCGCAGGTCCGGCAAATTCCCTGTGAGTTTCTTTTGGAGAGGAGAAAGCGTAATGAAGCGCAACGTGTGGAAGTGTGCTTTGGGCCTGTTGGTGGGACTCAGCGTTCTGGCCGGGAATGCCGGTGCGCAATTCAAGAACGGAAGCCAGCCGACGGAGTTGAACATTCCCCGCGTTAGCCAACGCGGCACGGTGTCCCAACGCATCGCGCTGACGGATATCACGATTACTTATCACCGGCCAGCAGTCGGCGGGCGGGAAATCTGGGGCAAAATCGTGCCTTATGGAAAAGTATGGCGGGCGGGCGCGAATGAGAATACGACGATTACTTTTTCCGATGATGTTTCCGTGGAAGGGAAACCCCTTGCAGCGGGCACTTATGGCCTGCACACCATTCCGGACAAGGATCAGTGGACGGTAATTTTTTCGAAGAACTCGACTTCCTGGGGCAGTTTCAGCTACGACGAGAAAGAGGACGCGCTGCGCGTGAACGTGAAACCGCACGCCGCGGAACCGTTTGAACTGCTGACTTACACCTTCGATGACATCAAGCCGGATTCGGCAACGGCAACTCTGCGATGGGAAAGGATCGCCGTTCCCTTCCACGTCTCCGTGGACGTGAAAGCGGTGGTGCTGCGCAGCATCAAGAACGAGCTTCGGAGTGTTGGCGGATTCACATGGGGCGGATACGACGAGGCGGCGCAATGGTGCCTGGACAACAATTACAACCTGGAAGAAGCGCTGAAGTGGGAAGACACCTCGATTCAGAATGAAGCGCGCTTTGAAAACTACGAAACCAAATCGCGTATCCTCGATGCCATGGGACGAAAGGAAGAATCAGCCAAATCGCTTTCCACGGCATTCGACAAAGCCACGGCAGTCCAGCTCTACGTCTATGCGCGCGGCATCCAGCGTCAGGGGAATGCCAAGCGCGCTTTTGAACTGTATCCGCAAGTGCCGAAGAAGGATGCGAACCATTGGGTCAGCCACCTGGCGCTGGCCCGCATCTCGTCGAATACGGGTGACTTCCCGACCGCCGCAAAGGAAATGACGCAGGCGATCAGCGCGGCGCCTGATGCGACGAAGCCGTTTCTCCAGCCGCTGCTGAAACGGCTGGAAGCGAAAGACGATATCAACAAGTAGACGCAGGCCCTGCGCGAATTGGTAGCGGAGGGGAATGCACTCCTCGTCAGGGGATGTTGGCAGGTTTGAAGGTTGGAACGTTGAGGAGCAAACCAGACCCCGGGGTTTCGGAAGTGTGGCAAGGAAGGGAGTTTAGGGGTAAGGAATAGGGAATTTGGATTAGGCCGAGACAGGCACTGTGAGACTCGCGAGGGTGTTTGGCGGCAAACATGTGGAAAGATAGTTTGTAAGTATCTTGCAGAGAATAGGAGAAATTGAGCGTTCAACGGCCGTGGAGATGGGGTGAACGGCGATTTTAGAGGTTGCATATTCGAGGTTCGAGGATTGAAAGCAGAAATCAAGGAGTTGAGAATCAAGCCTCCCTGCTCCGAGCGGTTCGGGGCAGGGCCACCGCCCGTCGTGCTGGCAGTCTAAGACTGATCCACCCGCCGCAAGGGGTCGCCTATACAGAATACAAGGGATTTAATTGGCCGCCTGTTTTGCAGCTATCAGCGTGCCCGTGGTGGCGACGCACTGCCAGGTGCCATTGATCTTGATCCAGGTGTCCGCGAAACGTTCGCGGTGCACGTAGGGCTTTCCCTTTTCCGTGCCTTTCACCCGGAATATCCCCACCACTACTGCCGCATCCCCGTACAATTGCACATTGCTTTGCTCGGTCACGGCCTGGGACGGCTGATAGCCAGGCGCCTTAATACTCGCCAGAAATTCGCTCTTGGAGGAAACGCTGCCGTCGATATCGATGGATACAAAGGTGCTGGCAAGGATCATGTCCAGAGCCTTCGCGTCTTTGGCCTCCAGGGCGTGATTCCATGCGTTTTCAAGCGCAAGGACCCGCCCTCCTTCATCGTCAAGGTTTTTCTGTTGCGCCACTGCCAAGGCAACGCCCAACAGCAATATCCCAACGGCCACAAAGGTCCTTCTCACGGCTGTTACCTCCGGACGGGCACTCGGAATCGCTGCGCGAACATGGTTCTAGCGTAGAACAAGAATGCCGGCTCCAGCCAACTTCCACGAATGTGATTTCTGCTAGTGCACCTGGCTTTCACGGAGTCGAGACCAGCAAAGAGAGTCAAAGGTCCGGCCCTCTAAAACCGGGGGCAGGCACGCGATTGCTTGCTTCGTCTCAACGCTTCCCAGCTTCGGCACGCGGCCAATGATTTCGCCGGTCGCGGGACTGTCAACGTTGATCATGGCGCCGGACTTGGCCTGGACCCATTGGCCGTCCAGGGAACAGGCTTCGCGGAACAACCGGCCGTCCTTGAGTTCAACCACGGCGCTGGCGGGTTTTGTGGCCGTGTCTTGCATGTTCAACTCCTGGGAATCCCTGATCGTTTCTTCAGGGGCTGAAGCCCAGATTCTTAAGGTCCCTCGAAATGTCGGAGCCTTTCGAGACTCCGGACAAGCTGAAGCTCCGACCCCCCAAGCCAACTGGGGGACAAGTTCTAAGCGTGGGAAAGCGCAGCTTGTTTCTGATCCACGACGGAGGCCAGTGCGGCTTCGATCACGTCAAGTCCTTCGTCGAGCTGCTCGTCGCTAACGACGAGCGGAACGAGGATGCGAATCACATTGTTGAAAGTGCCAGCCGTAATGGTGATGAGGCCGTGCTCATAACAATACTTTGCAATTTCTTTTGTCTCTGAGTCCGCAGGCTCGCGGGTCTGCGCGTTGCGCACCAATTCGATGGCGCACATGCCGCCCAAGCCACGAACATCACCGATCAAAGACCATTTTTTCTGCCAGCCGCGGGCGCGCTGCTCGAAATGCTTGCCGATGGCGGTGGAACGCGCGAGCAGGCCGTCTTTCTCAATGGTTTCGATGGCAGCCAGCGCGGCGGCACAGGAAACAGGATGGCCACAGTATGTGCCACCCAGGGATCCCAAGCCCGGCGCATCCATGATTTCGGCGCGGCCGGTCACCGCAGCGATGGGCATGCCTCCACCCAACGATTTCGCCATCGTGATCAAATCAGGCTCAATTCCGAAATGTTCCGAGGCGAACCATTTGCCGGTACGAGCGAATCCGGATTGCACTTCATCAGCGATAAAGAGAATGCCGTGTTTGCGGGAGATATTTTGCAGCAGCTTGAAGTACTCGCGCGGGGGAATGACGAAGCCGCCTTCACCGAGAACAGGCTCGGCGATGACGGCGGCGACGGATTCCGGAGCCACGGAACGTCTGAAGGCGTCTTCCAGATGATCCGCGAAAGTTTCGGCGGTGGCGCCCTTTTCGCCGCGGTAAGGATAAGCAAAGGGAATGCGGTAGATATCGCTGGCGAAGGGCTGAAAGCCGGCTTTGTAAGGATGCGTTTTGCTGGTCAGCGACATGGTGAGAAGCGTGCGGCCATGGAAGGCGTCTTCGAAACAGATTACCGCAGGGCGCTTGGTGTAGGCCCGGGCGATCTTGATGGAGTTTTCGATAGCCTCGGCGCCAGAGTTGAGGAGGATGGTTTTCTTCGGAAACTTGCCGGGGGCCAGGGCGTTGAGTTTTTCCGCTACAGCAACGTAGCTCTCATAGGGCGTGACGGCAAAGCAGAGGTGCAAGTGCTTCTCGAGTTGCTCGCGGATGGCGGAGATCACCCGGGGAGAGCGATGGCCGATGTTGAGGCAGCCGATACCGCCAGCGAAATCGAGGTAGCGATTACCGTCGACATCCTCGATGGTGGCGCCTTCTGCGCTTGCGGCGAAAACCGGCATGGCGTTCGATGGGCCGCGTGGAATCGCGGCTTCGCGGCGGGCCATCAAAGCGCGTGACTTTGGCCCGGGAATTTCCGTGCGAATTTGAATCGTAGACATTTTTTGTCTTCCTTGCTTTGAAATCTAATACCAGCCGATGGGCGTCTCGTCGAGATTGACGAACACCTGTTTGGTTTCGAGATATTCTTCAAGCCCCCAGGGACCCAACTCGCGGCCGAAGCCGGACTGCTTGTAGCCGCCCCACGGCGCTTCGACGTAGGTCGGTTGCATGTGATTGACCCAGACGATGCCGGCGCGAAGCGACTTCACAACGCGGAAGGCCTTGTAGATGTCGCGGGTCCAGACCGCCGCGGCGAGGCCGTAGGGCGTGTCATTGGCGATGCGAATCGCCTCCGGCTCTCCTTCGAAGGGAATCACGGAAGCGACGGGACCGAAAATTTCTTCGCGAGCGATGCGTGCGCTGTTATCCACGTCGTAGAAAATGGTCGGCTCGACGTAGTAGCCCTTGGCTAAGTGCTTTGGCCGCCCGCCGCCGATGGCGACTTTTGCTTCTTTCTTGCCAACTTCGAGGTAGGAGCTGACGCGGTCGTACTGCTCCTTGCTCACCAACGGCCCCATTTTCGTTTCGCGTTCCAGCGGAGCGCCCAGCTTGATGCGCTTGGCCTTTTCCGTCATGGCTTCAACGAATTTCGGATAGATTTTCTTTTCCACGAGGATGCGGCTGCCCGCGGAGCAGACTTCGCCTTGATTGATGAATACGCCGAAGAGCGCGCCGTCGACGGCAGCTTCCCAGTCTGCGCCCTCAAAGAAAATGTTTGGCGACTTGCCGCCGAGCTCGAGGGTGACGCGCTTGAGGGTGTCCGCCGCGCTCTTGACAATGATCTTGCCAACTGCGGCGCTGCCGGTGAACGCGATTTTGTCCACGCCGGGATGCGCAACCAGTGCGGCTCCCGCCGTTTCGCCAAACCCGTTGACAATGTTGACGACGCCCGGTGGCAGGCCCAATTCCTCAAACCAGCTGGCGACTTCCATCATGCTGAGCGGCGTCTGCTCGGCAGGCTTCAGGACGCAGGTGCAGCCCGCGGCGATGGCGGGAGCGAGCTTCCAGGAAGCCATCACAAGAGGATAGTTCCAAGGAATGATTTGGCCGGCTACGCCGACAGGCTCACGCAAAGTGAAACTCAGGGCATTCGCAGGAACCGGATTGACGTGACCCAGAACTTTGTTCGCGAGGCCGGCGTAATATTCGAAACAGGTCGCGGCGTCGGCGATGTCGTATTCCGCTTCGACGATGGGCTTGCCCGAATTGCGGCATTCCAACTCGGCGAGCGGCGCGGCGTTGGCTCGAATCTTCTCCGCCAGCTTGTAGAGAAGGCGGCCCCGCTCGGCAGCGCTGGTCTCCCGCCACGGGCCGGAATCAAAGGCGGCTCGCGCGGATTTCACGGCGTGATCGACATCAGCGGCCGTGGCCGACGCAGCGTGCGCGATTACTTCCTCGGTCGAAGGATCGAAGACAGGAAACATCTCCCCGGAAGAACTCTTCACCCACTGTCCATTGATGTAGTTTTGATAGGCTCGAACGACCGTTTTCGCAGTGCTCGACATAACTGCCTCCCAAAATTCAAAGCGCCGGAGCCGCCGCCGCAAGTTTCTGCGCGGCCTTACGCCGCCCGTACACAAAAAAGAAAAACGCCGCGAGGCCAATGAAGAACAAGGTGCCTCCGAACATCCACAGCTCATAAGAGAGAAGAGAGGTGATCTGCTGCGCAGGGAAGAATGCCAGCGCGATTCCGATTGAAGTGGTCAGGAGTCCGCTGGCCCCGGCGGCGAACAAAGTTGCCTTGTTGTAGCGGCCTTTGGTGAACGAATCGCCCGCAGCGATTTTCAAGAGTGCGCCAAACATATAAAGGAACGGGATCAACTGCAGCACCACCGCGAGCGAGAGTAGCTTCTGAAACGTTTCCTGGACTCCTGCGCCGGTAAACGTGAAATTGATGATCACCAGAACCATGGACACCACGGCGTGCACAATCAGCGCGGCGTAGGGGGTGGCGTACTTTGCATGAATTTTGCCAAGCCAGGAGGGCATGTAGGAATCGAGTCCGGCGACGAACGGGATTCGCGCGGAACCACCAAGCCAGGCCGAACCGATTCCGGCAATGGAGAGGCTCAACAGAAAAGCGAAGGGAGCGACGATCCATGCAACGCCGACTCGTGAGGCCATGTGGCTGACGGCTTGCACGATTCCCTGGAGCACACTGATGCTGTCTTTGCTGACAGCGACCAAAAGCGTCAGCGTCGCGCCGACGTAAAGCGCGCCGGAGAGAACGCCACCCCAAGCGACGGCGCCAGGCAGGGTCTTCTGGGGATTGTCGATTTCATCTCCCATGATGGACGCCAGTTCCAGCCCGACAAGGCCGAAGCAAATTACCCCAAAGGAATTCAGGACAAAGCGTGGATTCGCGGGGATCTGGAAATCAGCCGCGGTCACCGTGGTGCCGAAGCGCGTCCAGACAACCATTCCCAAACCGATGAGCAGGGCCGCGGCGATGCCGGTGCCGATGCCGCCAAGATTGTTAACCCACTTTCCGACGCCCAGACCGATCACGTTCAGGACCACCAGGATGGCGAGCAAGATGAGCGAAGCCGTGAGCGCAAATGCCTTGTTATCAGCGAGGGACTGATGTCCTGCTCCCAAGACGAAAACGGAGACGCCGACGAAATAAAGCATGATCGTCGGCACGTACATCATGTTGTTCGTCCAGTAGCACCAGCCAGAGAGGAAACCGTGAAAGTCGCCGAAAACTTCCTTGGCCCAAAGATACACGCCACCTTCTCCCGGGTAACGATGAGCGAGTTCGATGACGGCAATTCCCTGTGGCCAGAAGAAAAGAATCAGGGAAATCATCCACAACCAGATGGTGACACCGCCGTTGGCCGCGATGGAGGGAAGAACATTCAGGTTGAAAACGGCGACCACAAAAAGAAGAACGAGGTCCCATTTGCCCAGAACTCGGCGCAGGTGGGGTGCTTCCTGTGCGCCGGGCATTGTAGTGACCTCGTTCGGCAAGTTGGCTCTCTCGCGAATGTCTACCTAAGAAAGATCAGTGACCGGCCGCACCGACATATGCGAGGCCTCGCTCTTGCTGGGCCTTCGCAAGCGCCGGCGCGACTTCTTCGAACGCCGCTAGATGCCTGTCGATATCAGCATCGGTATGCTGGACGGAGATAGTCCATTGCTCGTCCCACCAGTACGGCTGCGCGAGCACGCCTCGATTGACCATCCCGAACCAGTAGTGGCGCCAGAGATCCACATCGATCTTGGTCCAATCGCGGTAGTTGCGAATCTCCTGCGGATAGAGCATCAACGCGCCGTTGACACCGGCGCTGGCGAGGTAGGCTTGCAGGCCGGATTTCCTGACGATCCCGCGATAGCCCTCGGTGAGCTTCTTGCTGAGATTGCCGACGTGAACGTAGTTCTCGCGCGTGAGAACTTCGCGGAACGTCGCGAGACCAGCGGCCATGGCTACTCGGTTGGTGTTGTAGGTGCCGCCGTGAAAGACCTTGTGCTGGGAGATCAGATCCATCACGGCGCGGCTCGCACCGAAGGCTCCCAGTGGCAAGCCGCCGCCGATGGACTTGGCCAGGCAGATCATGTCCGGCTTCACGCCGAAGAATTCGCTGGCGCCGCCCCAGGCCAGCTTGGCGCCGGTCTTGACTTCGTCGAAGATCAGCAACGCGGCGTTCTTGCTGCAAGTATCGCGCAGTCCCTGCAGGAATCCGGGCTGCGGCATGCATAGTCCGACGTTCATAAGGATGGGCTCGAGGATGATCGCGGCGATTTGTCCCGGATGCTGCTTAAAACGATTTTCGACGCTCTTCAGATTGTTGAAGCCGGCGACGACAACATTCTCGAGCGAAGCCTTCGGCACGCCACCGCCCCCGGGAACGGAATTGGGCGCATCGGGATCACCGTAGTCTTCCGCCTTGGGCTTAACACTGACGAGCGCCGTGTCATGCAGACCGTGGTAGGAGCCTTCGAATTTCAAAATTTTGTCGCGTCCCGTTGCCGCCCGGGCAATGCGGCAAGCGTGCATTGTGACTTCCGTGCCGCTGGAACCGAATCGCACCATGTCCACCGGATAGCGCTTGCAAATCTCTTCCGCAAGCTCCCATTCCTGCTCGTGCGGCATCCCGAAGGTAGTTCCTTCATGCAGCTTCTGCTCCACGGCCTTCACGACGGCGGGATGGCAATGCCCGGCCATCAGCGCTCCGAAACACAGATTGTGATCGATGTATTCGTTCCCGTCGATGTCGTGAATGCGGCTGCCCTTTCCATCCTTGACGAAAATCGGATAAGGCTCATAGTGGCGGTAGTTGCTGGCAACTCCAAGAGGGATCCGTTCCAATGCGCGCTTGTGCGCTGCCGCCGACTTCGCGGTGCGCTTCTCGTAGGTGGCGATCTCTTTCTGCAGTGCGTCGTGCATTTGAGTGCTCCGTAATGGCAGGTCTGTTCCCTGCGGTCAGTGTGTGCGAAAAACATTTCCTGAAACTCTCACTGTCGATTTTATCAGATGAACGAAGGCGCGGCCCTCGCGAGCCGCGCCATTCGAATCGTTGCCGAGCTCCTGTTAGACGCTAGAAGTACAGCTTCAAAGCGAGTTGCACGAGTCGCGGATCGCGGGCCCGCTTGACACGGCCGAAATCGGAACCATCGGTAACGTTGCCGTCAGGCTGAAAGAACTGCGTGTGGTTGAACAGATTGAAGATTTCAGCCCGGAACTGGAGACGCAAACGTTCGCTAAAGTTTGTGTTCTTGAGAACGGCCAGCTCCGTGTTGAATGATCCCGGACCGCAACACATGGTGCGCGGGGCATTCCCAACCGTCCCTACCTGCACTGCAGTCGCCATCAAATTGGGATCATTCAAGCAAGTAGGATCCGAGGTGTTGGAAGCGCAACCGTTGAACGAGCTGGGGTCGAAACCTAGATTTCCCGGTCCCCGAGGGTCGAGCTTTTTGAACGGAGCGATCAGATTCGGTTCGCCCGCAGTCTCGAAATCGAAACTCGAATACAGTTCATTGTCGTCCTGCTGCGTAATGCGGATCGGAAATCCGGTCTGCGCCGTGGTGATCCCAGAGAGCGTCCACCCATTGAGCGCCTTTTCCTTGAATCCCAGGTACTTCGGGACCGGCAAGTCCCAGTAGTAACTGAAGACGAAGCGGTGCCGAGCATCGAACAGGGAGGGCGCGCGATTGCGCCGCGGATTGAATGGGTCGATCAGACTTTCGAACGTTGATGCGTAATCCAGCGATTTTCCGAACGTGTACGCCATGGTGAACTGCAGACCGTGGGAGAAGCGCTTCTCGAGGCTCGCCTGCAATGCGTTGTACGCCGAACTCGATATCGTTCCCTGCTGGAAGATGTTGCTGAATACCGGAATGCTGTCCGCCGGGCAGCCAACGCCGGTCGTTGGCGCACAGTTCGGTGACGAATAGGGGCGAATTCCAACCAAAGTAATGTCAGTTGGATTTGGCCCAGTCACGGTTGGAACCGAACCATAGGGCAAGTGCAAAGTGACTCCAGCGGGGATCGTTCCCGCAGGGATGAAAAAGGAGCTGTCCCCGAAAAATTGACTGCAAGCGAGACCAGCGTCCCCCGTCAAGTCTGAGATATTCTGCAAATCAAGGCAGGTTTGCGGATTGGCAGGATTCTTTTCCTGCGTCGCGAGCAACCTATGTCCCTGGCGTCCAACATAGGCAATCTGGAGCACCAGATCTTTCGCGATTTCACGCTGGATCGTCAGGTTGTACTGCTCGGCATACTGCGAGCGCATCTTTGGCGGCGCTTGGCCGTAAAGAAGAATCGGGCGGAACATCGCCCAATCCACGGGCTGGCCGCGCGGCGGATTCAGGATGCCGTTAAACGGATTTGGCGCTGAGGATCCGTCCTGATACTGGAACGGCAGATTGAACATCGTATCGTAGAAGCTGGAGCTGCCTCCGAACGGCGGCTCCGCGCTGAATTGTTCGAGCACGAGTTGTTCCACGGGGTTGTAGAAAATTCCGAACCCCGCCCGGATGCTGGTCTTTCCGGGTCCGCCAAAGATCTTTCCGAGGAAGCCGTCTTTATCACCTGGACTCCAGGCCAGACCGACACGCGGCGCAAAGGACTTGTAATACGTGGACGTCAGGCCGTTCGGAATGCCCTGATCGCCGGGGATAACCAATCCGGTTGGCACGACCCCCGCTGCCGTGCAGTCGCTCCCGAAGGTTGCGAAGAGTGGATCGTTCGGGCCGATTGCGCATGGATAAATGGATGTATTTTGCCCCGGCCTGAAGGTCTGCACCTTCTGTCCCATGTCCGCCGAAGGAGTGTTGAGTTCCCATCGCAAACCATAGTTCAGTGTGAGGTTGGAAGTCAGCCGCCAACTGTCTTGTGCAAATAAGTAGAACGCTTTAGACCTGACCAACTCATCCTGAGCCGATCCTTGAATGTAATTATCATTGAGGCCTAATAGATAGTTCGGGAAGAGATTGTCGCCCACGGGGTCGTTAAGCCCACCGCCGTAAATGTAATACGAACCGCTGATGTTGAAATAAAGTCTTTGGTCAAACTGGTGTTTGCGCAAGTCGCCACCAAATTTGAGGCTGTGCTTTCCGATGACCTTGCCATAGCTGTCAGAAATCTGGAAAGTGTTGCCCCGCTGAGGCAATTCGCCTTCGAAATTGTTTCCAATGGAAAATCCGCCTGCAATGTTGATGTACGGCACACCTTCCCGGTTCGCTCCAAGTTTCGGATGGATTCCCAGGTCGGGATTATTCGGATCCGCGAAACAATCCGCGGCTGCAACAGTTTTGCAGGAATCCTGAACCAATGCCGTATGTTGCGGGTGAAGGAAAGTTCCTTGGCCTTCACGGAAGAACGTGAATCGAACTTCGTTCACTGCCGCGCTTCCGATTGTCCACGTGTGGCTGACGTTCAGTTGCTGGGTTCGTTCGTCCGTAAGATCCCCAAAATCCGGCAGGGTCGCCCCTCCAGCCTGGAACCGTGCGAATGGCTTCGCCAGATAGTGCTGCGTAAAATAGTAATAACCGGAAAGGCGATGGTTTTTTGACAGTTCGTGATCGATTTTTACAGTGAATTGATTGCTGCGCTCGTGGCCGAGCGGAACTCCCTGAAAGGTGCCATCCGGGCGGTTCGCCGAAGGAACGTATTGCTGGAGCAGATCGAGCGCTGTCTGATCCATACATTGCTGCGGAATTACGTTGCCTGGGAAAATGGTCGAGTACGGCACGGTCCCATTCGGCTGAGTCGATGGCATAGGGATAGACAGGCCGCACCGGCTATTCAGCGTCTGCGCAAAGAAATCAGTTGTCACTCCACCGGCAAACGGTGAACCCGCCGAAAAATTTCCCATGCGTTCTGCCGCCGTTGGCACGGTCACGGTGTCCGAGGAGGTGCCTTTCCGAATCCGGTCTCCCTCGAAAGTGAGGAAGAAAAACGTCTTGTTCTTCTTGATGGGTCCGCCAAACGTCGAGCCAAACTGGTTTTGCAGATAGTCAAGCTTGGTTGTGTCAAAAAATCCCTTGGCATTCAAATTTTGGTTGCGGAAAAACTCATAAAAGTTGCCGTGAAATTCGTTTTCACCGGATTTCGTCACGACGTTGATCACCGCGCCGGAATTGCGTCCGTATTCCGCGTCAAACGTGTTTGTGAGCACGCGAAACTCCGCGATGCTGTCTGGCGAAGGCTGAATGGCGGGAAGATTTGCAAATTGGTCGTTGCCGTCGCCTCCGTTCACGGTAAAGTTATTATCTCGCCCGCGGCCGCCGTTCACACTCACGACACCCGCACGGTCGCTACCATATAGGTTATCTACTCCCAGTTGGGACTGAACACCCGGCTGCAATTGCAGCAGCTGATAGGTGTCCCGCTGCGCCAGCGGCAGCTCGCTCACCGCCCGTTCATTCACTACCGCTCCGAGCTGCGTGGAGATAGTGTCCACGAGTGGGGGCGCGCCGGTCACTTCGACGGTTTCTATGGCCGTACCAACTTGCAGCGCGATGTCCAGGCTCACAACCTGATTCAGATTGAGAACAATGCCCTTGCGAACGTATTTCTTGAAGCCCGCCGACTGCGCGTTGACTTCGTAGGTTCCCACCGGCACCTCGAGGAAAATGTATTCTCCGTCGGCGCCCGATTCCGCTTCGCGCGATGCCTGCGTCCCTTCACTAATGATGGTGACCTTAGCGGCGGCAATCGCAGCGCCGCTGGGGTCCATCACCGTGCCGCGGATGCGGCCGCCGGTGCTCTGCGCGCCCGCAAATGGCGTCGCGAGGCAGAATGCCATCGCCAAAACGGTTACGAATAAGATGCTGCGGCAACACCACGAACGCAGCTGCCGGAATCGTGCGTCAACCTTCATGACCTCACCCCTATGCCGCGAAGAATTTTTGAGGACGAATTCTTCGTGGTTGCTGTGCCCCTGAAACCTTACTATAATCCTGTAAACTTAGAGAAAGCCAGGACCTGTGTCAAGCAGAAAGAATTTATCCAACGCATCGGCCGCGCGCAAGCCGCCGCGCACGTTGCGCATCAGCGAAGTGGCCCGCCGCGTGGGCATTTCCTCCTCGGCGTTGCGCGCCTGGGAAGCCTTGGGCCTCGTCTCACCGCGGCGTACGCGGAGCCGCTACCGTCTCTTTACCGAATCGGATGTGCGCCTGCTGCAGCGCGCGATTTTTTTGCGCCGGGCTCGCGGCCTCAATCCCGCCGCCATCGTTCACGTGCTCCAGCGCCAGGGAGTTGTCTCCGCTCCCGCAGAGAGCTCGCTTCTTCCCGGGCGGCGTTTCCGTCGCTTGCGGACCCGCCGTGGCCTTTCGCTGGCTCAAGTGGCTCGCGCCACCGGTGTCTCCGTGGGTTTTCTCAGCGCTCTGGAGCGCGGCCAGATGCGCTCCTCGATCGCCACGCTGCGCCGCATCGCCCGCTTCTACCATACCAACATTCTTTCACTCTTCGAAACTGCCGGCGATAACCCGCGCCTGGTGCGCCCGAATCAGCGAAAAATCCTGGAGACTACGCCGGACGTGCGCATGGAGCTGCTCGCCTGGGGAAACACCGCGATGGAGCCGCATCTTTTCCGCATCAAACCCGGCGGCGGCAGCGGTGCATCCTATTCGCACGAAGGCGAGGAATTCCTGCATGTCCTTCGCGGAAATTTTGAGATTTGGCTCGACACCAAGGAGCATTATCATTTGAAGCCCGGCGACAGTCTCTATTTTGAGAGTTCGACTCCGCACCGCTGGAAGAATCCCGGACAGACGGAGACTTGGCTGCTGTGGATCAACACACCGCCGACATTCTGATTTTCAGGACTTGGTGCCCATGAAACCTCACCGGCTTCGCTTCGTATTTCAATCGCTCTCCCTCTTGCTCTACGCTGCTTCGATCGCGCGCGCGCAAGGCCGGATCGTCGAGCCGGCGGATATCATCGTGGTTCACGGCCGGGTTTATACCGAAAACCCCAAGCAGCCGTGGGCCCAGGCCGTGGCCATTCGGCACGGCAAGATCGTCGCCGTCGGTGACGACCCCGAAATCGAGCGCCGGCGCGGCATGGGCACAAGAGTCATCAACGCCGGCGGAAAACTTGTGCTCCCGGGATTCGTTGATTGTCACATCCATTTTATGGACGGTTCTTTGAGTCTCGGCCGGGTGAATCTGGAAGGCGCAAAAGACCCGGGCGACATTCAAAAACGATTGCGCCTATATGCCTTCGAACATCCTGGGGATGACTGGATCCTTGGCCGCGGCTGGAATTACGCCATGTTCGGTCCCGAGCCGCTCCCGCACAAGAAATACTTGGATGAAGTCTTCCCCAATCGCCCGGTTTTCCTCGAAGGCTTTGACGGACATACTTACTGGGCAAATTCCAAGGCTCTGGTTCTTGCCGGGATCACCCGCGATACTCCGGATCCGCCAAACGGCACGATTGTTCGCGACCCCAAAACGGGTGAGGCAACGGGTGCCTTAAAAGAGTCGGCTCAGGACCTGGTCGCCAAGATTATTCCAAAGCCGTCTCGCGCCGAAAAGCTTTTGGCGCTACGCGCGGGCATGAGATGGGCGAACGAGCACGGCATCACCCGTGTCCACAGCGCCGGACAGGATTTCGAAGAGCTCGATCTTTTCGACGAAATGCGGAAGCGTGGCGACCTCAGCGTGCGCATGTATATCGCTTACTTCCTCAATCCACCGGAGTTACGGCCTCAGGACCTCGACGCCATCGATCATGCCCGCAAGAAATTCCACGACGACTGGATCGACGCGGACGCCGTCAAATTCATGGTGGATGGCGTCGTCGAATCGCACACTGCGGCGATGCTCGAGCCATACAGCGACGATCCCTCATTGAAAGGCAAGCTCTTCTGGGAACCCTCGAACTACAAGGCGGCGGTCGCGGAATTGGACAAGCGCGGGTTGCAGCTTTTCACCCATGCGATCGGCGACTATGGGGTGCGGACGGCGCTGGATGCCTATGAAAATGCCGGAACGCGGAACCGCAAGCGCGATCGCCGGCCACGGGTCGAACACGTTGAAACCATCGCCACGTCCGACATTCCGCGATTCGGCAAGCTTGGGGTTATCGCCAGCATGCAGCCGCTCCACTCTTACCCGGATTCCGATACGCTGGAGGTCTGGGCGCGGAACGCCGGCCCCGATCGCGCTTCCCGCGCCTGGGCCTGGAAAAGCATCGCTGATGCAGGTGGCCGCCTGGCCTTCGGCAGCGACTGGCCCGTCGTGACTCTCAATCCGTGGGAAGGGGTTCAGACCGCTGTGACTCGCCAGACGTCGGAAGGAAAACCTGAAGCGGGTTTTGTCCCCGAGCAGCGATTGACCGTGGCGCAAGCGATTGAGGGTTATACGCTGGGAGCGGCGTTTGCCGGCCGCCGCGAAAAATCGGAAGGCTCGCTCGAGATCGACAAGGTCGCCGACCTGATCATCCTTTCGCAGAATATCTTCGACATAAATCCACATAAGATCGGTGCCATAAAAGTTGTCGCCACCATCGTGGGCGGGCGGCTGGTCTATCAAGCGGATAGCAAGTAACCGGGAGGAGCAATGAGATCTCGCGCCATTCTTCTGGGAATCCTGACGCTCGCCCTGGCAGGCAGCGCTTGCAAGAAAAAGGAAGAATCGCTAAGCCTGCTCGTTTGGGAAGGCTATTCCGACGCCTCCTTTGTCCAGGCCTTCGAGGAGAGTCATCACTGCAAAGTGGTAGCTTCCTATATGGGCTCCAGCGACGAACTCGTCGCGAAACTTCGCGGAGGCAGTGCTGCAAATTACGATGTGATCTCGCCGTCCAGCGACGTGGCCGC
>Ga0066710_100000198_pt1 | contig 31074 bp, 26 predicted proteins | sample GraSoiAngelo_159_FD_79666 | JGI IMG/M metagenome (GOLD analysis project Ga0066710, IMG submission 79666) | Grasslands soil microbial communities from the Angelo Coastal Reserve, California, USA - 14_1009_16_40cm | ecosystem: Environmental > Terrestrial > Soil > Grasslands | place: USA... | reverse complement strand
TCCGGCCTCGCACCGGCAGCGACGCCCCGGGAACGTGAGCAAGCTCATGCGAGCAGCCGCTCCACCGGGACGAGCAGGATCGACGACGCGCCGGCCTCCTCGAGTCGCGGCAACAGGTGCCAGACGTCGGCGGCCGGGACGAGCGCGTGCACCGCCACCATCCCCTGCTCGGCGAGCGGCACGATCGTCGGCGCGCGCGAGCCCGGCACGATCTCCGCGATCTCCTCGACCGCGGACTCAGGAGCGTTCAGCATCAGGTACCGCATCGCCCTTGCGTCGACGACGCTGCGGAGGACGGGCGCGAGCCTCAGCGCCGCCGCGTCCGGGTCCTCGCCCGCGATCAGCACCGCTTCCGAGGAGAAGAGGACTCCCAGGGAGCGCAGCCCGTTCGTTCGCAGCGTGTTGCCGCTCGAGACGAGGTCGACGATCGCTTCACAGAGACCGAGACGGGGCGCGATCTCCACTGATCCGGTCACGTCGACGAAGTCGACGTCGACGCCACGCTCGCCGAGCATCGCGCGTGCGAGCCGCGGATACGCCGTCGCGACGCGGCGACCGCGCAGGTCGTCGACGTCCGACGCATCGGACTCGGCGAGCACCGCAGCCTCGAGCGTGCACGCGCCGAAGCCGAGCCGCAGCAGCTCGCTTACGCGGGCGCCGCGCTCGAGGACGAGATCGGCGCCGGTGATCCCGCAGTCGACGACGCCGTCCTGGACGTACTCGGGGATGTCCGCGGCGCGTACGAGCAGCACCTCGACCGGCGCGTTGCGGCACGGGAACGCGAGCGCCCGCTCCCCCGGCTCCTCTGGGCCGAGGCCGGCGTCGTGGAGCAGGCCGACTGCGGGCTCGCGGAGACGGCCTTTCGCGGGGATCGCGATCTTCAGCGGCTCTTCGAAGGGCGCCGCCGGTGCAGCCTGTCGAGCGCCAGCCGGTAGCCGCCCTCGCCGCGCTTCAGCCACTGCGCGACGCGCGTCACCGTCGTCGTCGAGGCGCCCGTCTTCTGCGCCACCTCCTGATACGAGTCGCCCTCGTCCAGGTACTGCGCCACCTGCCAGCGGTGCGCCAGCGTCTCGAGTTCCCCGACCGTGCAGAGGTCCCGCAGGAAGCGCTCCAGCTCGTCCACCGAGCGCATCGACCGCATCGCTTCGCAGAGCTGCTCGATCTCGCTCGTCAGCCATGGATGTCGGGGCTCCTCTGTCATCGTGCCAGCATGTTAGCATGTTAACGTGTTAACACGTAGTGATCTACTCATCATCCCAGCAGTGGACGTCCTCGGGACGGAAGCCGTGCGCCTGGAGCAGGGCGACTACGACCGCGTCTCGGTGCGAGCGGGGAGTCCGCTGGAGCTCGTCGAGCGTTTCGCAGCCGAGCGCCCGGCGATGGTGCACCTCGTGGATCTCGACGGCGCCCGCTCGGGGCGCGTCCGCCCGGAGCTCGTCGCGCGTGCGGTCGCCGCGGCCGACGGCGTGCCGTTGCAGGCGTCCGGCGGAATCCGGTCGGTCGGCGACGCAGAGTCCCTGCTCGAGGCCGGCGCTGCGCGCGTGGTCGTCGGGACCGCGGCCTGGGCCGCGCTCGACGAGTTCGTCGACGCCCTCGGCGACCGGCTGGTCGTCGCGATCGACGTTCGCGACGGCGAGGTCGCCGTCGCCGGCTGGCGGCGGTCGAGCGGCGTGGGTCCGGAGGAGGCGGCGACGCGCTGCGCGGCGGCAGGCGTGACACGCGTCCTCTGCACCGCGGTCGACCGCGACGGGACGCTCGGCGGTCCTGATCTCGATCTGCTCGCGCGCATCCGCGAGCGAGCGCGCGCACCGGTGCTCGCCGCGGGCGGGATCCGCTCCGAGGCCGATCTCGACGAGCTGGCGGCGATCGGCGTCGAGGGCGCCGTCGTCGGCCGCGCGCTGCTCGACGGCACGCTTACGCTCCGGACGTGAGCTTGCTCACGTTCCCGGGTCGCCGCTGCCGGTGCGAGGCCGGAGGGCACAGTACGTCTGAGTACGGGCCCGGAGAGCATCGTGCCGGCAGCGGTGGCAGCCTTTCGCGGAGCGCCGCTCCGCGGCGCGCGAGCGAAAGGCGGCCGGGGACGTGAGTGCCGACCAGCCTCTGCGGCGAGATGTGCGACTGCTGGGCGACCTGCTCGGCCGGGTGCTCGTCGAGCAGGAAGGCGAGGAGCTGCTCGCGACCGAGGAGCACATCCGAAAGCTCGCCCGCGACGCGCGCCGTACGGGCGAGGTCGAGCGCGTTCGCGAGGCCGTCCGCGCGGTGGCGCCGGAGCAGCAGGTCAAGGTGCTCCGCGCATTCGCCCTGTACTTCCAGCTCGCGAACATCGCCGAGCAGCACCACCGGCTACGGCGCCGCCGCCAATACGCGGACGAGGATCGCGCGCCGCGCGAGTCGCTCGCCGAAGCGTTCGAGCGCATCGGCGGCCGCAGGCCGGAGCACATCTCGCTCGAGCTCGTGCTCACCGCGCACCCGACCGAGGCGACCCGCCGGACGATCCTCGTCGCACACGTCCGCATCACCGACCTGATCGCCCGGCTCGACGACCCGACCTTGACGACCCCGGAGCGCGCGCACGTCGAGGAGTCGCTTGCCGAGCAGATCACGATCCTCTGGCAGACCGACGAGGTGCGCCACGGACGGCCGCGCGTCGTCGACGAGATCCGGCACGGACTCTGGTTCTTCGAGCACAGCCTGATCGACGCCGGCGAGCGGCTGCTCGCCGCGTATCGCGAGCACGTCCCAGACGCGCCGCCGCCGTTCGCGTTCGGCAGCTGGATCGGCGGCGACATGGACGGGAACCCAAACGCCGGTCCGGAGACGATCCTCGAGGCGCTCGCACGTGCGGGGGAGCTCGCGCTCGAGCGCTACCGCAGCGACGTACGCGAGCTCGCGGTCGCACTTTCGATGCACCGGTCACTCGTGCCGATCTCGCGCGAGCTCGAGGAGTCGCTCGCGCGCGATGAGCGCGAGCTCCCCGACTACGCCGCCGCGATCGGCTCGCAGAACGAGCTCGAGCCGTACCGGCGCAAGCTCTCGTTCGTCTGGTGGCGGCTCGGCAACAGGGGCTACGCGAACGCGAACGCACTGCTCGACGACCTCGACGTGATGGCCCGGAGCCTCGAGGAGAATCGCGGCACACGGATCGCGCGCGGACGGCTCGCCGAGCTCCGCCGGCGCATTGAGCTCTTCCGCTTCCACCTCGCGAAGCTCGACATCCGGCTGCACGCGCGCGAGCTCCGCGACCCCACCGAGCGTGCGCGTGAGGCGCTGGGAGCGGCCGGCGAGGCGCGGCGCCGCTTCGGCGAGGAGTCGCTCGACACAGTGATCGTCTCCGGGACCGAGTCGGAGGAGGACGTGCTCGCCGTGCTCGCGCTGACCGACGAGCCGCTCTCCGTTGTGCCGCTGTTCGAGACGATCGCCGACCTCGAGCGCGCGCCGGCGACGGTTCGCCGCATGCTCGCGGATCCCGGCTACGCGCGGAACGTCGAGCGGCGGGGCCGGCGCCTCGAGGTCATGGTCGGCTACTCCGACTCCGGCAAGGACGGCGGCTACCTCGCCGCGCAGTGGGCGATCTACCGGGCGCAGGAGCGGCTCGTCGAGGTCGCACGCGATGCGGACGTCGAGCTGACGATCTTCCACGGCCGCGGCGGCAGCGCGGGCCGCGGCGGCGGGCCGACGTACGCGTCGATCCTCGCACAGCCCGCGGGCCATCCACCCGGCCGCCTGAAGCTGACCGAGCAGGGCGAGACGATCTCCTTCAAGTACGGCCTGCCGGACCTCGCGTACCGGAATCTCGAGGCCGCGCTCGCAGGCACCGTGCTCGCCGCGTTCCCGAGGATCTCCTCGCGGCCGCCGTCGGCCGAGGAGCGGGCCGCTCTCGACGAGCTCGCCGCCCGGTCGGAGCGGCGCTACCGCGGCCTCGTCTGGGAAGACGAGGTGTTCGTGGACTTCTTCCGCGCGTTCACGCCGGTCGACGAGCTCGCGCTGCTCGAGATCGGCTCGCGCCCGACGCGGCGGCCGCAGCGCGACGACTACCTCGTCTCGCTGCGCGCGATTCCGTGGGTCTTCGCCTGGACGCAGAACAGGACGCTGTTACCCGCGTGGTACGGCTGCGGCGCGGCGTTCGGCCGCGCCGACACGGAGCTGCTCCGCACGATGTACGCCCGGCTGCCCTTCTTCCGCGTGATCGTCGACAATCTCGAGATGACGCTCGCGAAGTCGAGTCTCGAGATCGCGCGCCAGTACCTCGAGCTCGTTCCGGCGAAGCTCGAGCCGGAGCGGCTCTTCGGCGAGATCGCGGCCGAGCACGAGCGCGTGCTGCACGCTGTGCTGGAGACGCTGGAGATCCACGAGCTGCTCGGGCGGCAACCGGTCATCCGCCGCTCGGTGCAGCTGCGCAACCCGTACGTCGACCCGATGAACGCGATCCAGGTCGAGCTGCTGCGCCGGTTCCGCGCGGGCGACGACGACGCGCGGCTGCCGCTGATGCGGTCGATCGCGGGCATCGCGTCGGCGCTGCGCAATACGGGATGATGGGACGATGAGGAACTCCGTCCTCCGCTGCCGCGTGTGCGAGCGGACGCAGCCGCTGGCCGCGCTGTCGGCCTGCCCCTCGTGCCAGGGTCCCCTCGACGTCGACTACGACCTCGCCGGCGCGACGTTCGTCCGGGCCGATGCACCGCGGTCGATGTGGCGCTACGGCGATCTGCTCCCGCATGTCGCCGCGGATGACGCGACGCCGGGGATGACGCCGCTGATCGCGGCGCCGCGGCTCTCGGAGGCGCTCGGGATCGAGCTCCTGCTGAAGCTGGAGGACGCAAATCCGACGCACTCGTTCAAGGACCGGATGGCTGCGAGCGCGGTCGCGGCGGCGGAGGCCTTCGGCTTCCAGACCGTCTGCTGCGCGTCGACCGGCAACCTCGCCGAGGCGGTCGCCGCGCGCTGCGCGGCCGCGGGGCTCGAGGCGGTCGTCCTGTGCCCGGGCGACGACGTCGGACCGGTGTCTGCCTACGGGGCACGCGTCTTCGGCGTCGGCGGCACTTTCGACGACTGCCGCGCGCTCGAGCGGCAGCTCCAGGATCTCTTCCCGTGGGGCTTCGTCGGCGGCAACCTGCACGCGCTCGCATCCGAGGGAGCGAAGACGATCGCGTACGAGATCGCGGAGCAGCTCGACCGGCGGCTGCCCGACGCCGTCGTCGCTCCCGTCGCGTCGGGGACGCTGTTCGCGAAGCTCGCGCAGGGGTTCGACGAGGCGACGACCATCGGCGCCGCCGAGGGCCCGCGCCCGCGCCTCTACGGCGCGCAGGCCGGCGGCGCGCCGCCGATCGCCGCCGCGTGGGCCGACGACCGGCCGCTCTCGAAGATCCGTCCCGACACGGAAGTGCGGTCGCTCGCGATCGGCGATCCGGTCTACGGCGAGCTCGCCGTCGGCGCCGCACGCATGTCCGGCGGCTCCATCCAGGCCATTGCCGAGAACGAGATCGCCGCACATACGCGATTCCTCGCGGAGACGACCGGCGTGTTCCCGGATTCCGCCGGCGGCGTCGCGGTCGGCGCGCTGCTCGAGCTCGTCCGGGGCGGCGCGATCGCTCCCGGGGAGCGCGTCGTCCTCGTCGTGACCGGCAGCGGCCTGAAGCCCTACGGCTACGAGGTCGAGGTCGTGCGCGAGCAGATCCCGGCGGACGTCAATGCCGTGCTGGACTCGCTCGGGATCTCCTGACGCGATGGCCGAGAAGCCCACGCTCTACGTCTGCCACGGCGACGACGGCGGTCCGCCGTTTCATCCTTGTCGCCGCGTGCAGGAGGCGCTTCGCGCCGCGGGCATTGAGTACGACAAGGTCATAGCGGCGCACGGAAGCCCGATCCCCTTCCTGCGCAAGGGCTCGCGTGAGGAGCTGCGCAAGGCGACCGGAACGAAGAAGCTGCCGACGGTGAAGTTGCCCGACGGCACGGTCATCAGTCACACCCGCCCGATCTTCTCCTGGATCGAGCAACAGAAGTGATCAGCTAGCGACGAGCCACGCCTGACCGAAGTCGGTCATCGCGTCGATGATCGGCAGCAGATCGCGACCCTTCGCCGTCAGCCCGTACTCGACGCGCGGCGGCGACTCCGGGTAGCTGTGCCGGGGGACGACTCCCTCGCGCTCGAGTGCGCGCAGCCGCTCGGCGAGCGTGCGGCTGCTGATTCCCGCGAGCGAGTGCTCGAGCTCGCGGAACCGGCGCGTGCCGCTCGCGAGGTCGTAGATCAGGAGCGCCGTCCACTTCGCGCCAACGATCTCCGCAGAGAGCGCCACCGCGTCCCGCTTCTCGTCGGTGGCCGCCGGAATCTGGATTGCCATACAGGATTAACTCTATCCCGCTCCGGCGGATGTCAACCGGCGACCGCTTCGTCGGCCTCGTCGTGCTCCGTCCCCTCCGCCTCGGCTTCGATGCGGCCGACCTCGGGACGCGGGGTCACGAGCCAGAAGTCCTCGGCGGCGCGCGGCCAATCGGCCACGAGCTCCGCGACCCGCGGCGAGCCGGTGAGCTCGAGGTGCCGCTCCAGCAGCGCCCGCAGCCGCGAGCTGCCGGTCGCGTCGAGCCGCTCGGCCTGCACGAGCTGCCCGTTCAGCCGAATCGGAAGTCGCATCTCGGGATCGTGGACGAACGCCTCGCCGCCGGTCATGCCGGCGCCGACGTTGCGGCCGAAGCCGCCGAGCAGAACGACGGTGCCGTGCGTCATGTACTCGCACGCGTTCGATCCGACGCCCTCGACGACGGCAACGGCGCCGGAGTTGCGCACGGCGAACCGCTCGCCGACCGAGCCGGCGCAGAAGAGCTCGCCCGCGGTGGCGCCGTACAGGACAGTGTTGCCGGCAAGGCATGGATCGCCCGCGTCGTCTGCGGGCGGACGGATCACGATCCGGCCGCCGCTGAGGCTCTTGCCGACGTAATCGTTTGCCTCGCCGTCGAGCACGAACTCGACGCCGTCCGGGAGGAACGCGCCGAAGCTCTGGCCGGCCTCTCCTTCGAAGTGGAACCGCTTCTCGGCGCGCGGCCGCTTCGCGGCCTTCGACAGCTCGCCGCCGAGGCGGGCGCCGACGGCGCGGTCGCTGTTGCGGATCCGGTATGTGGGCTCGCGGTGGCGCCGGTCGGCGGCCACCTGCACGCCGAGCTCGCCACCGGAGGGAACCGGCTTCTCGGCACCCTCGAAGCGGAGCACGTCGCCTTCGGGCCGGACGAGCAGCTCGTCAAGCTCGAAAAACGCCGCGCGGCCCTCGACCGAGCGGCGGCCGAGCAGGTCGCTGCGGCCGACGGCCTCCTCGAAGCTGCGCAGCCCCAGCGCGGCGAGATGCCGTCGCGCCTCTTCCGCGACGAGCAACAGGTAGTTCTCCACCATCTCCGGCGTCGCGGCGAACAGCTCCCGCAGCTCGGGCCGCTGCGTCGCGATCCCGACCGGACACGTGTCGACGTGGCACGTGCGCACCATCAGGCAACCCTCGGCGAGCAGCAGCGCGGTGCCGAAGCTGACCTCGTCGGCGCCGAGCAGCGCGGCGACGACGACGTCGCGTCCCGTCTTGATGCCGCCGTCGACGCGGATGCGAACACGGCCGCGCAGCCCGTTCTCGACGAGCGAGCGCTGCGTGTCGACAAGCCCGAGCTCCCACGGCGCGCCCGCGTTCTTGATCGACGAGAGCGGGCTCGCGCCCGTGCCGCCGTCGCAGCCGGCGATGTGCACGACGTCGGCGAGCGCCTTGACGACCCCCGCCGCGACGAGGCCGACGCCCGCCTCGGAGACGAGCTTCACGGAGACGTCCGCAGCGGGGTTGACCTGCTTCAGGTCGAAGATCAGCTGCGCGAGATCCTCGATCGAGTAGATGTCGTGGTGCGGCGGCGGCGAGATCAGCGCGACCCCCGGCTGCGTGTGCCGCAGGCGCGCGATCTCGCGCGTCACCTTGTGGCCGGGCAGCTGGCCGCCCTCGCCGGGCTTCGAGCCCTGCGCGATCTTGATCTGGAGCTCCGACGCGAACGCCGCGTACTCGGCGGTGACGCCGAAGCGCCCGGACGCGATCTGCTTGATGCGCGAGTTCTTGATCGTGCGGAAACGCGCCGGATCCTCGCCGCCCTCGCCGCAGTTGGAGCGCGCGCCGAGGTTGTTGAACGCCGTCGCGATCGTCTCGTGCGCCTCGGCGGAGAGCGAACCGTGCGACATGCCCCCACTCGAGAAGCGCTTCACGATCTCCTCGGCCGGCTCGACCTCGGCGAGCGCGACGGGCTGCGCCGCCGGACGGAGCTCGAGCAGGTCGCGGAACTCCATCGGCTCGCGCCCGTTGACGAGCTCCGCGAACTTCGTGTAATCGTCCCAGCCGTCGCGCGCCACGGCCTTCCGGAGCGCGTGCGCGGCGGCCATGTCCGCGGTCTGCACCGCGGCCTGCAGCGCCTCGAGCACGTCCGGGTTCGTCTCGTGCGGCTCGCCGCCCTTGCGGAACTTCACGTAGCCGGGGTTCTCGAGCCGCGGACGCTTCGCAGTCGCGGCCTCGGTGCGGCCGAGGATCTCCGCCTCGAGCTCGGCGAGACCGATCCCTCCGGCGGAGGAGGGCGTCCCCGGGAACGACGTGGCGACGAGCTCGTGGTCGAGTCCGATCGCCTCGAAGATCTGCGCGCCGCAGTAGCTCGCGACCTCGGAGATGCCCATCTTCGACATCACCTTGAGGACGCCGTCCTCGATCGACTGGCGGAACCGGAGCTGCGCCTCGGCGGGCGACGGACGGTCGCCGCCGATCCGGTCGGCCTCGGCGAGCGACGCGACCGTCTGGAGCGCGAGCCGCGGGCAGATCGCCTCGGCGCCGAACCCGAGCAGGCACGCGAAGTGGTGCACCTCGCGCGGCTCGTCGCTTTCGACGACGAGTGTCGCGAGCGTGCGCAGCCCGGCCGCGACCAGGCGATGGTGCACCGTCGACGTCGCGAGCAGCATCGGTACCGGCGGCCGCGAGGTCGTGGCGTCCGCGTCCGAGAGGAGGAGCATCCCGTGTCCCTCGCGCACCGCGACCTCCGCCGCGTCGCCGAGCCTCGCGCACGCCGCAACGAGTCCCTCGTCGGGATCGAAGCTCGCGTCGAGCCGGACGACTGCGAGCTCGTCGAGCGCCGAGGGGAAGAGGAAGAAGCTCTCCAGTTCGATTCCGGCACCGGCCTCGGGCGTCTCGACGAGCAGCGGCGCCCGCGCTCCGAGCAGCGTCCCGAGCGACATGACGAAGCGCTCGCGGATGTGGTCGATGGCCGGGTTCGTCACCTGCGCGAAGCGCTGGCGGAAGTAGCCGTACAGCGGCCGCGCGCGGCCCGCGAGCGGAGGCAGTGCCGAGTCGTCGCCCATCGACGACGTCGGTTCGTGCGCATGGGACGCCGACGGCCGGACGATCAGCGAGAGCTCCTCGCGCGTGTATCCGAAGAGCACGTGGCGCGGGGCGAGCTCCTCTTCGGGCGGAGCCGCCGGAACGCCCGTCGTCCCCTGCTTCCGCCAGTCGGCGAGCCACTGACCGTACGGCTGCGCGGCGGCCAGCTCTGACTTGATCCCGAGATCATGCTGGAGCCCGTGCTCGGGGTCGACGACGATCATCTCGCCTGGGCCGAGCTTGCCGCGCCTGACCTTCTCGCCGGCGGGGAAGTCGAAGACGCCGACTTCCGACGCGCAGCAGACGAGGTCGCCGCCGACCATCCAGCGCAGAGGGCGGAGACCGTTGCGGTCGAGCGCGGCACCGACGGCGCGGCCGTCGGTGAAGACGAGCCCGGCGGGTCCGTCCCACGGCTCGACGAGGCTGGCGTGGAAGCGGTGGAAGTCGCGGATCTCCCCGATCACCTCGGGATCGTTCGCCCAGGCCGGCGGCACGAGCATCGTCAGCGCGTGCCGGATGTCGCGGCCGCCGCGCACGAGCAGCTCGAGCGCGTTGTCGAGCATCCCGGAGTCCGAGCTCGTCTCGTCGAGCAGCGCGCTGCCCAGCTGCTCGTCCCAGCCGAATGTGGCGGCGCGCGCCCGCATCCAGTTGACGTTGCCGCGGATCGCGTTGATCTCGCCGTTGTGGCAGAGCAGGCGAAACGGCTGCGCGCGCTCCCACGAGGGCTCGGTGTTCGTCGAGAAGCGCTGGTGGAAGATCCCGAACGGGACCTCTAGCGCCGGGTCTCGCAGGTCGGCATAGAAGAGGTCGAGCTGGTCGGCGGCGCAGAGCGCCTTGTAGACGATCGTGCGGAAGGAGAGCGACGCGACATAGACGTCGTCGCAGCCGTCGAGCCGCTTGCGGGCGAGGAAGGCCGCGCGCTCCTCGTCACCGCCCGCCGGCGGCTCGAGCACTGCCTGGACGATCTGCGGCGCGGACGCACGTGCGCCCGGGCCGAGCGCCTCCGGGTCGACGGGGACCGCCCGCCAGCGGCGGACCGCGATCCCCTCGGCGGCGCAGGAGTCCTCGACCGCCCGCCGGCCTTCGGCGCCGCGGAGGAAGACCATCGCGAGCCCGAGGCCCGACTCCGGCAGCAGCGCGGGAGGGATTGGGAGTAACAGTCCCGCGCCGTCGCCGGAGCGGTGATCCGCCGCCACGGCTCCCCGGTGACGCACGCGGCGAAGAGCCTCGAGGAGGGAGTCGAGGACTGAGCGCGATGGCTGTCCGGAGAGCCGGGCGACGAAACCGATACCGCAGGCATCGCGTTCGCCGACCTCGGGATGGAGCGTCGACTGACGCGGCACCTGCATACCTTTCGGTCGAAGAGGAGAGTCCGCCCGGGATATGGGAGCTAGTCGGCGAGGGCGGTGAGGACGAAGCCGCCGACTAGCGCGCGAGCTTGCGCGCGACGACGGTAATAAGCGAAAACGCCTTCGTCGCGCCCCAGGCCATGCCGAGACCTTAGCGCGCCCGGCGGACGGACACAAGCCGGAATCCGGCTTGTCACCACATTTCTTTCAGAAAGAAAGCGGTCGGATCCGAAGTCGGCCGAATCTCCGCGCAAACGGCCCGTGCCCCGCCTCCCCGGATCCAAAGCCAATGTCCCCAAAGGCCAAGGCCGGGGTCAGGTCTTGCAATGACGCTGCAATGCAAGACCTGACCCCAGACATGGCTACGGCGTATAGAGGTACTTCTTGATCGCCGGGGAATTGACGTTCGCCTTCGTGACGACCGCCGAGCCCGTGCCGTAGTGCTTCTTGATTCCCGTGCGGTGGCCGGTGATGTACTTGTAGGCGAGCTGGACGCCCAGCTGGCCGATGCCGTACGGATACTGGGCGACGAGCGCGTCGATCGTCCCCGCCTTGAGCGCCTGCACCTGCGGCGGGCCCGCGTCGAACTCGACGAGCTTCACCTGGCCGGACTTGCCCGCGGCGGTCACCGCCGAGGTGACGCCGTTCCCCGAGACGACGTTCATCGCGAAGATGCCCTTGAGATTCGGGTGCCCGTTCATGAGCGCCGACGTCTCGTTGGAGGCCTTCGTCTGGTCGTCGTTGCAGTACTGGATCCCGAGGTAGTTGATGTTCGGGTACTTGGCCTTCAGCTGGGCTGCGAAGCCCTGCGCGCGCTGGTCGGTCGTGCTGATCCCCGGGTTGACGCTGATCGCGCCGACGTCGCCAGAGCTGCCGATCGCCTTCGCCAGTGCGTCGGCCGCGGCCTTGCCGCCGGCGACGTTGTCGGTCGAGACGTTCGTGACCGCGATCGGCTTCGCGATGAACGTGTCGACAGTGATCACGGGGATCCCCGCGCTGATCGCCCGCTGGATCGGCGCGATCAACGCCGTCTTGTCGGTTGGTGCGATCAGGATCGCGTCCGGATGACGCGCGATCGCGCCGTTCAGGAACGGAATCTGCGTATTCGGCGAGAACGACGCGGTCGATCCCGTGAAGACGACCTTGACGCCGAGCTTCTTCCCGGCGGCCTGCGCGCCCTTCTTCATCGTCAGGTAAAAGGCGTCGGAGGCGATGCCCGCGACGAGATAGATCGTGTAGGTCTTCTTCGCACTCTGGTGCGTCGAGGGTGCGGCGCCCCCGCCGGATGCGCTCGCGACGAGGAACGCGAGGCCGACGGTGAGCGCGGCTAGAACGAACAGCATGCGGCGTGGCATTGCGAATGAGCTCCTTTGCTTCCGAGGACAGGAACCCGCAGAGAGTTCTAGGGTCGTCTCACCTCCCTTCGCCGCCGCGGCGACGGCGCAACTGGTCGAGGTAGACCGCGAAGATGATCGTCGCGCCGACGGCGACCTCCTGCCAGAACGGCTGGACGTTCTTGATCACGAGCCCGTTCGTGAGGACGGTGGGGATGAACGCGCCGACGGCGGACAAGAGCACGGTCCCGACGCCGCCGAAGAGGCTCGTGCCGCCGAGGACGACGGCGCTGATCGCGTTCAGGTTGTCCGTCAGGTGCGAGACGGACGTCGTGTTCGTGTAGATCGCGAGGTCGAGAACGCCCGCCATCCCGGCCAGGAAGCCGGCGAGCGTGTAGACCTTGACGATGTGCCGGTCGACCGCGATCCCGGCCCGGCGCGACGCCTCGTCGTTCGATCCGATCGCCGACGTGTAGCGGCCGAAGCGCGCGTACCGGAAGAAGACGTGGGCCACGATCAGTACGACGAGCGCCAGCCAGATCGGGTAGTAGATCCCGAGTCCCTTTCCTTGGCCGAAGTTGTGCGAGAAGCTCGTCGGCACCGGCGCGCCGAGGTACGTCCCGCCGGAGAGCAGGTCGCCGAAGCCGAACGTCATCCCATACGTGCCGAGCGTGACGATGAACGGCGGCAGCCGCATTCGCGTGATCAGCGCGCCGTTGATCGCGCCCCAGAACGTCCCCGCGGCCAGCGCGACGACGATCCCGAGGAGCACGGCCCTCGTCGCATGCGGATAGACGCCCGCGGTCACCTGCGCGTTCGTCCCGGAGAGCTCGAGCATCACCTTGCCGCCGCACACCGCGGCGAAGAAGAGGATGCCGCCGATCGAGAGGTCGATCCCCGCCGTGACGATGACGAAGGTCTCGCCGATCGCGAGCAGGACGACCTCGCTCGTGCTGAGCGCGATCTGCGAGAGATTGGCGCTGGTGAGGAACGTCCCGGACGGCGTCGAGAGCCAGAAGAAGGCGAGCAGCAGCAGGAGGAAGACGAAGAGCCACGACCGGCTGAATGCCTCGAGCGCCATGCGGCCGCGGTCGCGGCCGGCGTCGGGCTCGGTCGTCGGCGTCGCGCTCACGCCGCCCTCGGCGGCAGGCAGCGGATCGCCTCGAGGTCGCCGTCGAGCTCTCCGGCGCCGGCGGCGAACGGGACGAGCACGGTGTCTCCCCGCTTCAGCTCGAGCTCGCCGAGAAGGCCCGTGCCCTCGACGACGACGAGGATCGAGTACGCGGGCTCCAGCGACGCACCGCCGCCGACCCGCTCGGCGCGGAAGAACGGCTCGGCCTCGGGCGGGACGAGGGAGCCGCGACCGCGGATCGTCCAGGCGTCGAGCTCGTCCCCGCCGACGGCCGTCAGCCGCACCGCGTCGAGGGCGGCCTCCCAGCCGAGGCCCATGTGCGCGTCGTCCGGATCGAGCCCGTAGCGCTCCCACTCGAGCAGCACGCCGAGGTCGGACGGCTGCTGCGCCTCGACCATGAAGACGCCCTCGGCAAGCGCATGCGGGACCCCGGCCGGCACGTAGACGCAGTCGCCCGCTGCGACCTCGCGCTCGTTCATCGCCGCCCGCATCGCGTCTCCGTCCTGCCTGTCGACCCATCCCAGCACGGTCTCCGCGTCGACGTCGTCGCGGAAGCCGAGATGGATCGCGCCGCCCTCGAGGATCAGCCACGCCTCGGTCTTGCCGCGCGGGGCGCCGAGCCGCTCGCGGGCGAACTCGTCGTCGGGGTGACTGTGGACGGGAAGGGGCTCGCCCGCGTCGAGCAGCTTGACGAGGAGTAGCGGATCGGGGCCGAAGCGGCGAACGTGCTCCCCGCCGAGAAAGGTCTCCGCCTCGGCCGCGACGGCATCGCGGAGCAGCCGCCCGTCCGCCAGCACGGCGAGGCCCTCGCGGTCCGAGCCGGAGACCGTCGTCGTCGAGCCGACCCAGTCCTCCGGCACGTGGTCGTCGGGCACGGGCAGGCCGCGGAAGCTTGCGATCCGCTCCCCGCCGCGATAGAAGCGCCGCGGCTGGTTCGGCTGCAGCCGGAACGGCTTCACCGCGCGAGGGGCGTCCTCGGCCGCGTCAAGACCCCTCCGCGCGGAGCGCCGCCTCGACCGCGCCGGTCATCATCCCGACGACCGCTTCGAGCGAGGTGTCCTTCGTCGCCATCGTCGTGATCGTCCGCCCGATGCGCAGGACGGTGATCCTGTCGGCAACCGCGAAGACCTCGGGCAGGTTGTGGCTGACCATGATGATCGCGAGGCCCTGGTTCCGGACCTCCTTGATCAGCTCGAGCACCATCGCCGACTCGCGGACGCCGAGCGCGGCGGTCGGCTCGTCCATGATCACGATCCGCCGGCCCCAGGCGATCGCCCGAGCGACGGCGACCGCCTGCCGCTGGCCGCCGGAGAGCTCGACCACGCGCTGGTCGACCGAGCTGATGCCGATCTTCAGGCGGCGCATCTCCTCCTCGGCGCGCTGCCGCATCGCCTTCCGGTCGAGGAAGCCGAGCGAGCCGAGCGGCGGCGGCAGGTACTCCTCGCGCCCGAGGAAGAGGTTGGCGGCGGCGTCCAGGTCGTCCGCGAGGGCGAGATCCTGGTAGACGGTCTCGATCCCGAGCTGCCGGGCCTCCCGCGGGTTGTGGAGGACGATCGGCTCGCCGTCGAGCCGCAGCTCGCCCGCGTCGGCCTGGTAGACGCCGGAGATGATCTTGATCAGCGTCGACTTGCCGGCGCCGTTGTCGCCGACGATCGCGTGCACCTCGCCGTTCCGGAGCTCGAAGTCCGCGTCCCGCAGGGCCTCGACCCGGCCGAACCGCTTCTGGACGTCCTCGACCTCGAGGATGACACCGTTGTCCGGCACCCGCGCCGAGCCTCTCGCATCGCGACGGCCCCGGTCAAGCCGCCGGCGCCGCAACGTCCGAAACGGCCAAGACCCGGGACCTCCCCCGGTCCAGGTCCCGGGACGTGGCTTGGGTCGGCCTGTCCGGCGACCTCAATCCCGCGCCGGAAAGCGGTAGGTCGCCTCGCGCCGTCTCGCCTCGCACCCGCCGAAATAGCCACGACCCGGGACCTCCCCCTGTCCAGGTCCTGGGACGTGGCCGCCTGGGCCCCGGCCGGCTGGACAGACGACGAGGAAGTCGCCGTCGCCGGCCGTACTCACTTGACAAAGTAAAGTGGCTCAGCAACAGTGTGACGCGATGAGGACGAGCACGACCTCTGGTTCGATCTGCGCGCGGGCGCTCCCCGCGTCGCTCGTGCTCGGCCTCTCGATCCTCATTCTCCCCCTCTAGGGGGAGTACGCGAACACGCGCCGCAGGCGCATACGCCCACCGTTCGCAGCCGAAGTGCGTCCCGAGAAGGACGCCGCAAGGAGGATCTCAGTGAGTTCGCGCAGGATCGCAATCTTCGACACCACGCTTCGCGACGGCGAGCAATCGCCGGGCATCGCGCTGCAGCCGGACGAGAAGGTCGAGATCGCGAACCAGCTCGAGCTCCTCGGAGTCGACGTGATCGAGGCCGGCTTCGCGGTGTCCTCGCCCGGCGATTTCGAGGGAGTCCGGGCCGTCGCTCGCACCGCCCGCAGTGCCACGGTGGCGACGCTCTGCCGCACCCGTAGGGAGGACATCGAGGCCGGAGCGGAGGCGCTCGCCGACGCACAACGCTCCCGCATCCACATCTTCCTCGCCACGAGCCCCGTGCACATGGAGAAGAAGCTGCAGCTCGAGCCGGCCGAGGTCGTCGAGCATGCGGACTGGGCCGTGCGCTATGCGGGCGAGCGCGTGGACGAGGTCGAGTTCTCCTGCGAGGACGCGACGAGGTCGGATCCCGACTTCGTCGCGGAGGTCTGCCGGACGGCGATCCGGGCCGGCGCCACGATCGTCAACCTTCCCGACACCGTCGGCTTCGCGCTGCCGATGGAGTACGCCGGCTTCCTCAACGAGGTGCGGCGGCTCTGCCCGGAGCTCGCCGGCGTGACCCTCTCCGCGCACTGCCACGACGATCTCGGCCTCGCGGTCGCGAACTCGCTCGCCGCGATCGACGCGGGCGTCCGCCAGATCGAGTGCACCGTGAACGGGATCGGCGAGCGAGCCGGCAACGCCTCGCTCGAGGAGATCGTGATGGCGATCCGCGTCCGCGGGAACGCGCTCGGCGCGGAGACGGGGATCGACCCGTCGCAGATCGGCGCAGCCTCGCGGCTCGTCGAGCGGCTGACCGGCTACGACGTCCCGCGGAACAAGGCGATCGTGGGCGCGAACGCGTTCGCGCACGAGGCGGGCATCCACCAGGACGGCCTGCTCAAGGACCTATCGACGTACCAGATCATGGATCCCGAGGAGCTGGGCGTCTCGATGACGCTGCCGCTCGGCAAGCACTCGGGCCGGCACGCGTTCGCGCGCGCCTGCGCCGAGGCCGGGGTCGAGCTGGAGCGGGACGAGCTGACGGCCGCGTTCCGCCGCTTCAAGGAGCTGGCGGACACCGGCCGGCCGGTCGCGTTGCGCGAGCTCTTCGTCGCGAAGGTGGCGACGTGAGCTACACGGTCGCGTTCCTCGCCCGGCACGGGATCGGGCCCGAGATCACGGCGGAGGCGAGCCGAGCGATCGAGGCCGCGTCGCGCCTGCACGGGTTCTACGTGGACGAGCATCACGTGCCGTTCGGGGCCGACGCTCTGATGCGGTTCGGCCATCCGTTCCCGATGCAGTCGCGGCGCTCGGTGCTGGCCGCGGACTCGGTGCTCGTCGCCTCGCGCGGCGGCGAGGAGCTCGCCGTGCTCGAGGAGGAGCTCGACCTCCGGGCGTCGGTCGTCCGCGTCCGCTACGAGCGGCAGGGCGAGGTCTCGTTGCTCGCGCCGCTCGGCGAGGAAGCGTGGGAGTGGACGCTCGAGCGCGGCTTCGAGCTCGCGCGCTCGCTGCGGGCGCGGATCGCGCTCGTCGGAGTCGACGGACGCTGGGCCGAGGCGGCCAACTCGGCCGAGGAGCGCCACGACGGGCTGGACGTCGAGCGGCTCGTCCCGCGCAACGCGATGCGCGACCTCGTCTTCGCGCCGCAGCGGTTCGACGTCGTCGTCTGTCCGCCCGAGCTCGCCTCCGCGGCCGCGGACGTCACCGCCTGCCTCGCGGCCGAGCGCACGACCGCCTGGGGCCGGCTTGCGCCGACCGGTCCGGGCGTCTTCGGCCCCGCGCACGGCGCCGCCGACGACATCGCGGGCCAGGGCGTCGCCGACCCCAGCTCGATGCTGCTCGCCGCCGCGCTGATGCTCGGCGAGGGGCTCGGCGAGCGCAACGCTGCCGCTACCCTCTCCGCAGCGGTCGGCCGCGCCGAGACCCGCGGCTCGACCCGTTCCGTCACCGACGCCGTCCTCTCGCAGCTGCCGCTGACGCTCACGAACGCGGAGTTCTGGAGGCAAGCCGTATGAGGATGAACGGAGCCGATGCAGTCCTGCGCTCGCTCGAGGCGGAGGGGGTCGACGTCGTCTTCGGCCTGCCCGGCGGCGCGATCCTCCCCACCTACGACGCATTCGCCCGCGGCACGACGATCCGCCACGTGCTCGCGCGACACGAGCAGGGCGCCGGCCACATGGCGCAGGGCTACGCGCGCGCGACCGGTAAGGTCGGCGTCGCCATCGCGACCTCGGGGCCGGGCGCGACCAACCTCGTCACGCCGATCGCCGACGCGTGGATGGACTCGACGCCGCTCGTCTGCATCACCGGCCAGGTGCGCACGCACCTGATCGGCACCGACGCGTTCCAGGAGTGCGACATCACCGGCGTCACGCTCCCGATCGTCAAGCACTCGTGGCTCGTCAAGGATGTCGAGGAGATCCCGCACACGATCAAGGCGGCGTTCCACATCGCACGCACGGGCCGCTGCGGGCCGGTGCTCGTGGACATCCCGCGCGACGTGCAGGAGGCGGACTTCGACTTCACATATCCCACGCAGCTCGACCTGCCGGGATGGCGCCCCTCGCGGCGCGGCCACCCGCGCCAGATCAAGGAGGCCGCGAAGGTGCTCGCGGCGGCCGAGCGGCCCGTCCTCTACTGCGGCGGCGGCGTCCTCAACGCGGACGCGCCCGCCGAGCTGCTCGAGCTCGCCGAGACCGGGCGGCTGCCTGTGGTGACGACGCTGATGGGCAAGAGTGGCTTCCCTGAGACGCATGAGCTGCACTTCGGCTGGCCCGGCATGCACGGGCCGAAGTGGTCGAATTGGGCGATCAACAAGGCGGACGTGCTCGTCGCCGTCGGCTCGCGGTTCGACGACCGCGTCACCGGCAAGCTCTCGTCGTTCGCGCCCGGCGCGACGGTGATCCACCTCGACATCGACTCCGCGGAGATCGACAAGCTGCGCTACGCGGACGTTCCCGTCGTCGGGCCGCTGAAGCAGGTGCTCGCGGACCTGACGCGGGAGCTGCGCGAGCTGAAGCGGCCCAACGCGACCGAGCCGTGGGTCGCGCAGCTGGCGCGATGGCGCGAGGAGTTCCCTCTCCGCTACGACCGCGGCGGCGAGCTGATGAAGCCGCAGCCGGTCCTGGAGACGCTGCAGAAGCTGACGGCGGGCCGGGACGACGTGATCTGGACGACGGGCGTCGGCCAGCACCAGATGTGGGCGATGCAGTACATCCTCTGCGACCGGCCGCGGACGTTCATCACCTCCGGCGGCCTCGGCACGATGGGCTACGGGATCCCGGCGGCGGTCGGCGCGAAGGCTGCCCGGCCGGACGCGACCGTGATCTGCGTCGACGGCGACGGCTGCTTCCAGATGACGCAGCAGGAGCTTGCGACCTCGGTGCTCGAGAACCTCCCGATCGTCGTCGTGATCGTGAACAACGGTCACCTGGGCATGGTCCGCCAGTGGCAGGACATGTTCTTCGAGGAGCGGTTCTCCCAGATCGAGCTCACGCACTCGGTGCCGGACTACGCGGCGCTCGCCGAGGCCTACGGCGGCCGCGGCTTCGTCGTCGACGACGAGGCGGATCTCGAGGCGACGCTCGCCGAGGCGATCGCCTGCGGCCGGACTGCCGTCGTCGATTGCCGCGTCGACGCGCACGAGCACTGCTTCCCGATGATCCCCGCCGGCGCGGCTGCGATGGATCTCGTCGAGTATCCCGGGTCGGCGGCCGAGGAGATCGTCGGATGAAGCACACGGTGAGCGTCCACGTGGAGAACAAGCCGGGCGCGCTGACGCGGATCACGACGATGTTCGCGCGGCGCGGGTTCAACATCGAGTCGCTCGCCGTCGGGCCGACGGAGCAGCATCACATCTCGCGCGTGACGATCGTCGTCGATTGCGACGAGCAGGTGCTCGCGCAGATCGAGAAGCAGATGCACAAACTCGTCAACGTGCTCCGGATCACGACGCTCGCGCCCGGCGAGTCGGTGCAGCGCGAGCTCGCGCTGTTCAAGGTCTCCGCGCCGGCGTCGCGTCGGCAGGAGCTGATCGGCCTCGCGGACGTCTTCCACGCGCGCATCGCCGACCTCGGTCCCGACGCGATCGTCTTCGAGCTCGCCGGCACGCCGGAGGAGGTCGACTCCTTCGAGGAGCTCGTGCGCCCGCACGGCGTCAAGGAGCTCGTCCGCACCGGCCGCATCGGCCTCGGCCGCGCGTCCTCCAGCCAGACCTCCCCGCGCCGCCAGCTCGCGCTGCGGTAGCCGAAAAGCGAAAGGATCCCCCCATGGCGACGATTCACCGCGAGTGCAACCTCGGACTTCTCTCCGGCAAGCTGGCCGTGATCGGCTACGGCAGCCAGGGCCACGCGCACGCGCTGAACCTCCTAGACTCCGGTGTCGAAGTCGAGGTGGGGCTGCGCGAGGGAAGCCCGTCGCGCGAGCGCGCCGAGGATGCCGGCCTCTCGGTCGCGACGGTGGCCGATGCGGTCAAGGGCGCGCAGCTCGTCGCGATGCTCGTCCCCGACCACCTGCAGAAGGACGTCTACGAGCAGGAGGTCGAGCCGAACCTGGAGCCGGGCGCGGCGCTGCTGTTCGCGCACGGCTTGAACATCCACTTCGGACGGATCACGCCGGCGGAAGGTCACGACGTCGTGATGGTCGCGCCGAAGGCGCCGGGTCATCGCGTCCGCGAGCTGTTCGAGTCCGGTGCGGGGACGCCCGGCCTCGTCGCGATCCACCAGGACGCGAGCGGCAATGCGCTCCAGCTCGCGCTCGCGTATGGCACGGGAATCGGCTGCGGTCGCGTCGGCCTGCTCGAGACGACGTTTGGCGAGGAGACCGAAAGCGATCTCTTCGGCGAGCAGGCGGTGCTGTGCGGCGGCGCTACGGCGTTGATCAAGGCCGGCTTCGACACGCTCGTCGAGGCGGGCTACCAGCCGGAGATCGCGTACTACGAATGCCTGAACGAGCTGAAACTGATCGTCGACCTGATCTACGAGGGCGGCTTCGAGTACATGCGCTACTCGATCTCGGACGTGGCGGAGTACGGGGACCTGAGTCGCGGCCCACGCATCGTCGACGACCACGTGAAGGAGAGCATGCGGAAGATCCTCGACGAGATCCGCAGCGGCGCGTTCGCGAAGGAACTCTTCGCCGACGACGAGGCGGGGCGCCCGAAGTTCCAGGAGCTGCGCAAGGAGGCGGCGGCCGACGGCAAGCAGCTCGAGGAAGTGGGCAAGGGGCTGCGCGATCTCGCCGGCAAGGAGGGCTTGCTGGGCGCCGAAGCGACGCATGGCGTCGGTTGACGTCCCGGTTGCGCTCCTCGGCTACGGGACCGTCGGCGCGGCCGTCAACCGGCTGATCGCCGAAGGCGCAGACGAGATCGAGCGGGCGACCGGCCACCGGCTGCGCGTCGTCCGTGCGCTCGTCCGCGACGCGGACAAGGAACGCGGCTTCGCCGCGGACGGGGGTGTCCTCACGACCGACTTCCGCGAGATCGTCGCGGACGAGTCGATCGCGGTCGTCGCGGAGGTGATGGGCGGCGTCGAGCCGACCGGCGACTACGTCCTCGAGCTGCTTCGCGCCGGCAAGCCCGTCGTCTCGGCGAACAAGCAGCTGCTCGCGCGGCGCAGCGCGGATCTCTTCGCCGCGGCGTCGGCGGGCGGCGTCCAGCTGCGCTTCGAGGCGTCGGTGTGCGCCGCGATCCCGGTGATCAAGGTGCTGCGCGAGTCGCTCGTCGTGACGAACGTGCACCGCCTGCTCGGGATCGTCAACGGAACGACGAACTTCATCCTCACCCGGATGGAGGCGGGCGCGTCGTACGGCGAGGCGCTCGCCGAGGCGCAAAGGCTCGGGTATGCGGAGGCGGATCCGACGGAGGACGTCTCGGGTGCGGACGCCGCCGCGAAGATGGCGATCCTCGCCACGGTCGCGTTCGGCTCGCGCGTCGAGCTCGGCGACGTGAGCTACGAGGGCATCGAGGGGATCCGCCCGGAGCACGTGGCCGGCGCACGCGAGCAGGACGCCGTGATTCGACTCGTCGGCGCGGCGACGCTCGCGGGCGACGCCGTCGACGTGCGCGTCGGCCCGGTGCTCGTCGACCGGCACCATCCCCTCGCCGCGGTCGAGGGTGCGTTCAACGCCGTCACGATCGAAGGCGACGCGATCCGCGAGATCACGATGGCCGGCCCGGGCGCCGGCGGGATCGAGACTGCATCGGCCGTCGTCGCGGACATGGTCAGCGTGCTCGGCACGACCGGCACCGGCTTCCTGCAGAACGACGCGGTCTGGCGGCGGCTCGACCGCCTGCCGCCGGGCGACCTCCCGTGCTCGTACTACGTGCGCATCGAGGTCAGCGACAGGCCGGGCGCGCTCGCCCACGTGGCCGAGCGGTTCGCCGACGAGCAGGTCTCGATCGCGCAGCTGTCGCAGCATCTGACGAACGGAAGCGCCGAGCTCGACGTCGTCACGCACACGGCGCCGGCGGGGCGGGTCGAGGCGGCGCTCGCCGCGATCGGCCGGCTGGACGACGTCCGCTCGAAGCCCGAGGCTCTGCGCGTGATCTCGGAGCGAGGCATCTGATGACGCCGTTGCTCGAGCGCTACCGGGACGTGCTGCCGCTGTCGGCCTCGACGCCCATCGTCACGCTCGGCGAGGGCTCGACCCCGCTGATCCGGGCGGAACGGCTGTCGGCGAAGCTCGGCGTCGATCTCTGGCTCAAGTGGGAAGGCGCGAACCCGACGGGCTCGTTCAAGGACCGCGGGATGGCCGTCGCCGTCTCGAAGGCGCTGGAGGACGGAGCACGCGGAGTTGTCTGCGCCTCTACGGGCAACACCGCCGCGTCGGCGGCGGCCTACGCGGCCCGTGCGGGGTTGGACGCGGTCATCGTCCACGCGACCGGCGCGGTCGCTCTCGGCAAGCTCGGCCAGGTTCGTGCGGTCGGCGCGCGTCTGATGGAGGTGGACGGAACGTTCGAGGACGCGTTCGCAGCGTCGCTCGAGCTGGCGGAGCAAGAGGGCTACACCGTCGTCAACTCGACGAACCCGCACCGGCTCGAGGGCCAGAAGACCGCGGCGTTCGAGATCGTCGAGGAGCTCGGCGGGCCGCCCGATGTGCTGGTCCTCCCGTACGGGGGCGGCGGGAACACGACTGCGTATGCGCGCGGCTTCGACGAGGCAGGCGGCGGGCTGCCGCGAATCGTCCCCGTCGAGGCGAAGCAGCGCGGCGACACGGTCGCGTCGGCGATCCGGATCCGCGAGCCCGTGCACCGCGCGACGGTCGAGGACGCCGTTGCGCGCTCCGGCGGTCGGGTCGTCCCGGTCGGCGAGGACGAGCTGGCGGACGCGTGGCGCACGCTCGCGCACGAGGAGGGTGTCTTCTGCGAGCCCGCATCGGCCGCGGGGTTGGCCGGACTCGCGCACGGAGTCGCCGGTCTCGGCGAGCGCGTCGTCTGCGTCGTCACCGGACACGGGCTAAAGGATCCTGCGGCCGTCGAGCTGCTCGGAACGTGACCGCGATCCGCGTCCGCGCGCCGGCGACGACCGCCAACCTCGGCCCGGGCTTCGACTGCGCGGCGGCGGCGCTCGACTTCTGGAACGAGCTTGTCGTCGGCGACGGCGGCGAGCCGCAGCTCGCCCATCTCGGCGTCCGCGCATTCGCACTGCTGGCCGATCCGAGCGGCCGCTCGTTCGTGTTCGAGACGCCGATTCCGCAGGAGCGCGGCCTCGGCTCGAGCGCCTCGGTGATCGCGCTCGGGCTCGTCGCGGGCGCGGCCGCGGCCGGCGTCGACCCTCCGGTCGAGGAGTTGCTCGAGCTCGGACTGCCGCTGGAAGGGCATCCCGACAATCTGGCAGCGGCGCTCGCCGGCGGCGTGACAGCGGTCGTAGACGGCGGCGTCGTCCGGCTCGCGGACGGGGCCCCGGCCGTGGCGATCGCGGTCGTGCCCGCGGATGCCGTCCGTACGGATGCGGCGCGCGCGTCGCTCCCCGAGACCGTTCCCCACGCCGACGCCGCCTTCACCGTCGGTCACGCGGTGCTCCTCGGCGCAGCGCTCGCCACCGGCTCGGCGGAGCTGTTTGCGGCCGCCGCGGCCGACCGGCTCCATGAGCCCTACCGCGCGAAGACGGCACCGCTCCTCGAGGAGCTGCGTTCGGCGAAGATCGACGGCGCGCTCGCCGTGACGCTCTCCGGCTCGGGCCCGACGGTGATCGTCTGGGCGCGACCCGAGGACGCCAGCGCGTGCTACGACGACGTGAGCAAACGCCTTCCCGACGCACAAGTCCTCCGCCTCGAAACGACCCCCTCAGGAGCAGGCCCGCTATGAGCAATCCGTACGACATCCCTTCCGATCCGGCGAAGCGACACAGCTCGGCGCTGACCGACGGCGTCGAGCGCGCCGCGGCCCGTTCCTACTTCAAGGCGATCGGCTTCGACGACGACGACTTGCGCAAGCCGATGATCGGCGTCGCGACGACCTGGATCGAGACGATGCCGTGCAACATCAACCAGCGGAAGCTCGCGCAGGACGTCAAGCGCGGCATTCGCGCCGCCGGCGGCATGCCCGTCGAGTTCAACACCATCGCGATCTCCGATGGCGTCTCGATGGGCACCGAAGGGATGAAGGCCTCGCTCGTCTCGCGCGAAGTGATCGCCGATTCGATCGAGCTCGTGGCGCGCGGGCACCTGCTCGACGGGCTCGTGTGCCTCGTCGGCTGCGACAAGACGATCCCCGGCGCAGCGATCGCGCTGGCGCGACTCGACCTGCCGGGACTCGTGCTCTACAACGGCTCGATCATGCCCGGGCGGTTCCGCGGCCGCGACGTGACGGTGCAGGACGTCTTCGAGGCGATCGGCGCCCACGCGGCGGGACGGATGAGCGCCGAGGACGTGCACGAGCTCGAGGGTGTCGCGTGCCCGGGCGCGGGTGCGTGCGGCGGACAGTTCACGGCAAACACGATGGCCCTGGCGCTCGAGTTCCTCGGACTCTCGCCGGCGGGGCTGAACGACGTCCCTGCGGTCGACCCGCGCAAGGCCGAGGTCGCCGAGCGTTGCGGCGAGCTCGTGCTGCAACTCGTCCGCGACGACGTGCGGCCGTCGTCGATCCTGACCCGCAAGGCGATCGAGAACGCGATCACGGCGATCGCGGCCACCGGCGGCTCGACGAACGGCGTGCTGCACCTGCTGGCGCTGGCGCGCGAGCTGGGGATCCCGCTCGAGATCGACGACTTCGACGAGATCGCCTCGCGGACGCCTGTGATCGCCGACCTGAAGCCGGCCGGACGGTTCGCCGCTGCGGATCTCTACGAGGCCGGCGGGCTCGGCCTCGTCGCGCGCGAGCTCGTCAAGGGCGGACTCGTCCATGCTGATGCGCGCAACGTGGACGGGCGTACGCTCGGCGAGATCGCCGACGCAGCGGAGGAGAAGCCGGGCCAGGAAGTCGTCGTCCCGATCGAGCGGCCGCTGAAGGAGACCGGCGGCCTGCAGATCCTGCGCGGGAACCTCTCGCCCGAGGGTTGCGTCGTGAAGCTGGTCGGCCACGAGCGGAAGCTGCATCGCGGGCCGGCGCGCGTGTTCGACTGCGAGGAAGACTGTTTCGCAGCCGTCGCCGACGGCTCGATCCAGCCGGGCGACGTCGTCGTGATCCGCTACGAGGGCCCGGCCGGCGGGCCGGGGATGCGCGAGATGCTGCACGTGACCGCCGCGCTCGTGGGCGCGGGGCTCGGAGAGTCGATCGCACTCGTCACAGACGGGCGGTTCTCCGGCGCGACGCGCGGCCTGATGGTCGGCCACGTGTCGCCGGAGGCGGCCCGGGGCGGTCCGCTTGCTGCGCTCGAGGACGGCGACACGGTCGTCGTGGACGTCGAGGCGCGCGAGCTGCGCGTCGAGCTGCCCGACGGCGAGCTCGAACGCCGTCTCGAGGCCTGGACGACCCCGCCCCCGCGCTACGAGTCGGGCGTGCTCGCGAAGTACGCCGCCCTGGTCTCGTCAGCATCGGACGGCGCCATCACGCGCCCGCCCTCCCAGGAACCGGCACGCGTCTGATCAGTTGGCATAGCCGAGCGCCACAATCTGGCGTGGCGTGTCGCGACAGGCTGGCGTGGCGTGTCGCGACCGGTTGGCGTGTACAGGCGCGCTAGCTGTACAGGACAAGCCGGTCGCGGTGCACGACCTCGATGCCGCGCGGCCGGCCGGTGATCTCGGCGGAGCCCGCGCTGGCGATGCCCTTTGCGAAGACCGTCCCGTCGGGCTCGGCCAGTTCGACCGCGTCGCCTGCCGCAAACGCGCCCTCGCATCCGACGACGCCGACTGCGAGAAGGCTCCGGCCCTGAGCGACGAGCGCGTCCCGCGCCCCTTCGTCGACCACGAGACGCGCCACCGCGGGCTTCACATGCTGGAGCCAGAGCCGAAAAGCGCTCGCGCCGGCGGAATCGCGTCCAGGGAAGCGTGTGCCGAGGCGCTCGCCGGCGATGATCGGAGCGAGGACCTCTCGCCCGCGGCCCGACGCGATCACCGTCGGGATCCCCGCCCCCGCCGCGAGCCGCGCGGCCTGGATCTTGCTCGCCATCCCGCCGCGACCGAGTGGAGAGCCACGTCCCAGGGTCAGACCCTCGGCCATGTCCCCTTCAGACAGGAGCTCGGCGCCGGGGGCGGCGGGATGCGCGGTGTAGACGCCCTCGACCTCGGTCAGCAGGACGAGCAGCCGCGCACGGACCAGCACCGCGACCTGCGCGGCGAGGGCGTCGTTGTCCCCGAAGGTGATCTCGTCCGTAGCCGTGGCGTCGTTCTCATTCACGACCGGGACGACGCCGAGCTTGAGCAGGGTCTCGAGCGCGTTCCGCGCGTTCACGTAGCTCGCGCGCTCGGCCAGGTCCGGCGCCGAGAGCAAGACCTGCGCGGCCTCGAATCCCTCTCTGCGAAGGGCCGTGTCCCACGCGCGCTGCAGCCGTACCTGTCCGAGCGCCGAGGCGGCCTGCAACCGCGGAAGCGCCCGTGGCCGGTGCGTGAACCCCAGCCGCGGCAGCCCGAGCGCGATCGCGCCCGACGAAACCACGACGACGGACTCGCTTCCACGCATGAGCGAGCCGATCTCCGCGGCGCGCGCCCCGAGCAGGGACCGCCTGATCTGTCCGCGCCCGTCGGTGACGAGCGACGAGCCGAACTTGACGACGACGGTCACGGCTTCTGTGAGCCGTCGCCGACGACGCGATACTGGCGCAGGCACAGATCGCGGTAGGTGACCGGACCGCGCGGGCCCGGTGCCCAGTCGACGTTGATGCCCGTCTCGGGCGTCCCGAGCAGCCGGAATCCGTCGGTGAACCGCGTCGTCGCATTCCAGAGCGCCGTCGTCCCGCGGTAACCGTCGAGGAAACGAGCAGCTGCAGCGTCGTCCTCGGTCACGATCGTCGCCGCAAGTCCGGACGTCTCCTCGTTCGCGATCCGCACCGCTTCGTCGATCCCCTCGACGACATGAAGCGTGACGGTCGAGACGCGCTCGGAGTCGCTCGCCCATTCGTGGCCGAGTCGCTCGTCGAGGGGCAGGACACCGCGGAGGTCGAGCACCGCGTCCGTGCCGCGAATCTCCAGCTCGTGCTCGCGGAAGATCTCGATCAACGTCGAAACCATCGCCCGTGCACCCGCGTCCACGAGCGCGAGGTTGAGCCGGTTGCAGACGCCGAGCCGGTCGAGACTCGCGCGAGCGACATCGACGAGCCGCTCGAGCGATGCGGCTTCGTGCACGTAGAGGACGCCGCCTCCCTCCGCGTGGGCGAGCGTTCGCACGCCGTTCAGCGCGGCTCGTTGTGCGAGCGCCGCCGTCGATGGGCCGCTGCCGCGAAGGACGACGAGTGGAATCAGATCGGGCAGCGAGACGAGCGCTTCCGCGCCCGCGCGGTCCGGCGAGCGGACGAGCCCGACGGCCTCCGGGGGCAGTCCGGACTGCTCGAGCGCGGGCCGCAGCACGCCGTCGACGAGCTCCGTCACCGCGCCGAGCGCCGCGCCGCCCGTCCGGAGGACGACCGTGTTGCCGCTCTTCAGCACCTGCGATGCGACGTCGACCGCGACGTTCGGGCGCGCCTCGAAGTTCGCGCCGACGACGCCGATCGGCACCAGCCGTTCGGAGACGCGCAGGCCGTTCGGCAGCGTCCACGCCCGCACCTCCCGGTCGATCGGCGCGAGCTCGGCCGTCGCCTCGAGTCCGAGCGCGATGGCCTCGATCCGGTCGTCGTCGAGTCGGAGCCGGTCGAGCGCGCCCTCGTCGAGCCTCCCTGTCGCCGCGGAGACGTCCGCCTCGCTCGCTCGCAGCACGTCGCCGCGCCGCTCCCTGAGGAACTCGGCGGCGAGCTCGAGGGCGGCGGCGACCGCATCGTCGGAAAGCCGGTCGAGCGCGGCTCGCGCGGCCGCCGCCTCGCGGGCGACGAGGGCCGGTGGCGTGTGCTCCTCGACCATTCCTTTACTTTCTACACCGATGGTCGCTTTAGCCTATACTCCGGCCTGCAGAGGGCGGGCGCGTCCCGCTCCGCATCAAGAGAGGCTGAGGGAACCGGCCCGATGACGCCTCGGCAACCTGCTCGTCGAGCAAGGTGCCAAGCCGGCCGAGCCACGGCTCGGACGATGTAGAGCGAGACGACCACAAGGAGGTTCTTCGCAATGCCCGCCACGCACCTCTCCTGTCGCAAGTGCGGCGCCGACCAGCCGCTCGAGGGCATCGGCACGTGTCCCAGCTGCTTCGGCCCGCTCGACCCGATCTACGACTACGACGCGATCAGGACGACGCTCACGCGCGAGCGAATCGAAGCCGGGCCCGCCTCGATCTGGCGCTACGCCGAGCTTCTCCCGGTGACGCCGCCTGCGGAGCCGCGGCTTGCGCCCGGCGTCACGCCGCTCGTCGCCGCGCCGCGGCTGGCGAACGAGCTCGGCCTCGACGAGCTGTACCTGAAGCTCGACACGGCGAATCCGACGCACTCGTTCAAGGATCGCGTCGTCGCCGTCGCGACTGCGAAGGCTCAGGAGCTCGGCTACGAGACGATCGCGTGCTCGTCCACCGGCAACCTCGCGAACGCCGTCGCGGCGCGCGCGGCAGTCGAAGGACTCAACGCGGCGGTCTTCTGCCCCTATGACCTCGAACGCGAGAAGCTCGTCGCGACCGCGGCGTACGGCGCGACGATCTACGCGGTCCGCGGCAGCTACGACGACTGCAGCCGCCTGACCGTCGAGCTCTCGTTCGAGCTGCCCTGGGGCTTCGTGAACGTCGGCCTGCGGACGTACTACGCAGAGGGCTCGAAGACGGTCGCGTACGAGATCGCCGAGCAGCTCGGCTGGGAGCTCCCGGACGTCGTCGTCTGCCCGATCGCGTCCGGCTCGCTGTTCTCGAAGGTCGGACGCGGCTTCCGCGACTTCCGCGACCTCGGCCTCGTCGACGGGGTTGTACCGCGCCTGATCGGCGCCCAGGCGGCCGGATGCTCGCCCGTGGCCTCGGCCTGGGCGGAAGACCGCGCGGTCAAGCCGATCCGTCCGGCGACGATCGTGCGCTCGCTCGCGATCGGCAGCCCGGCCGACGGCGAGACCGCGCTCGCAACGGTCCGCGAGACCGGCGGTGCGATCTATCCCGTGCCCGAGGACGAGGTCGGCGAGAACATGGTGCTGCTCGCGTCGACGGCGGGCGTCTTCGGCGAGACCGCGGCCGGCGTGTCACTCGGCGCGCTCCGCGAGGCAATCGCGCGCGGCGAGGTCGCGCGCACCGACCGCGTCGTCCTGCTCGTCACCGGCGACGGGCTGAAGACTCCGGGCCCGGTCGCGGACCGCTTCGATCCCGTGGAGATCGAACCCGACGCAGACGCGCTGCTGGACAGGCTGGGCGTGCCCGCGTAGTGTCGGCGCCCGGCGCATGACCCCCGAGACGACGACGAGCGACGCCGCGCTGCAGCATCTGCGCGATCAGGTCTCCGAGACGGACCGCGCGATCGTCGATCTCGTCAACCGTCGGCTCGACCTCGTTCGCCGGATCTGGCGCCGCAAGGAGGAGCTCGGCCTCGAGGTCGTCGATCCGCAGCGCGAGGCGCGGCTGCTGGAGGAGCTCGAGCAGGCGAGCAGCGGAGCGCTCAGCGGGAACGGACTGCGCGAGCTGCACGCGTATCTGCTCGCCCTGACCAAGCGCGAACTCGACCGGTAGATGGCCCTGAAGATCGTCTGCCTGCCCGGCGACGGGATCGGGCCGGAGGTGACTGCGGCGGCCGTGCGCGTCGTCGAGGCGCTGCCGCTCGAGTTTGAGCTCGAGGAGCACGTGTTCGGCGGTGCCGCGATCCACGCGACCGGCGAGCCGCTGCCGCAGACGACGCTCGAGGCGTGCGTCGCCGCCGACGCCGTGCTGCTCGGTGCGGTCGGACTGCCGGAGTTCGACGGCAAGCCGGTGCGGCCCGAGCAGGGGCTGATCCGCCTGCGCGGCGAGCTCGACGTCTACGCGAACCTCCGCCCGACGCAGGAGGCCGACGTCGACCTGTTGATCGTCCGCGAGCTCGTCGGCGGCCTCTACTTCGGCGCGAGCGGCCGGCGCTCCGACGGCTCGGCTTACGACACGTGCGAGTACTCGCCGGCGCAGATCGAGCGGATCGTCCGGCGCGGCTTCGAGCTCGCACGGGGCCGTCGGCGGCAGCTCGCGTCGGTCGACAAGGCGAACGTGATGGAGACGTCGCGGCTGTGGCGGGAGGTCGCAACCGGCCTCGCTCCCGAGTATCCGGATGTCGAGCTCCGGCACGTGCTCGCTGACACGGCCGGCCTCTTGCTTGCGCAGGATCCGTCGCAGTTCGACGTGATCGTCACCGAGAACACCTTTGGCGACCTGCTGTCGGACGTCGCCGCCGGCGCGACTGGCGGGCTCGGGCTCGCCGCGTCGGCGAGCCTCGGCGACGACGGACCGGGGATCTTCGAGCCGGTGCACGGCTCGGCGCCGGACATCGCCGGCCGCGGCATCGCGAATCCGGCAGCGATGCTGCGGTCGGTCGCACTGCTGCTCCGTCACGGCGCGGGCGAAGCAGAGCTCGCCGACGAGCTCGAGCGCGTCGTCGGCGAGGCGCTCGAGTCGACGCCGACGCCCGACCTCGGCGGCTCGGCGACGACCGCCGACTTCACGGACGCCGTCGTCCGCGCCCTTGCCCAGCCGGGCGCGCGGCGGTAGCCTGACTCCGATGCGTGCGCGCGCCGACCACTCCCCCGCCTCCGGCGCGTTCGCGTTCTTCTTCTTTAGCTCCTAGCCGGCGCGTCCCCGCACGCCGCCGGTTCGACACCCTCCACGAGGAGGCTCTTCCGTTGCATGCAGCCACCAAGACAGAAACGAGCGTCGCCTACGCAGGAGGCGCCGCCGCGCACAGCGCCGCAGGCGCCGAGAAGCTCTTTCCCGGCAGCGAGCTCGTCGCATTGGGGACGTTCGTCGACGTCGTGAGGGCGGTGCTGAACGGCGAGTCCGGACTCGGCGTGCTGCCGATCGAGAGCTCGCTCGCAGGGCCGGTCGCCGAGACACACGATCTGCTCTGGGAGCACGCGCTCTCGATCGTCGGGGAGACGTCGATTCCCGTCAAACACCTCCTCGTGGCGCGCGAGCCGCTCGCGCTCGCAG
>Ga0066710_100000197_pt1 | contig 31113 bp, 29 predicted proteins | sample GraSoiAngelo_159_FD_79666 | JGI IMG/M metagenome (GOLD analysis project Ga0066710, IMG submission 79666) | Grasslands soil microbial communities from the Angelo Coastal Reserve, California, USA - 14_1009_16_40cm | ecosystem: Environmental > Terrestrial > Soil > Grasslands | place: USA... | reverse complement strand
GCACAGCCTTGCATCTTTCCTTGTGCGAACGAAGACCGACCCGAAGACCGTGCAGGCTCTGCTCCGACATTCCGACGTGAAGACGACGCTGCAACTGTACGCACACAGCGTCGGCGAAGACAGGATGGCCGCACAGGGAGAAATGCTCGAAGCCATCCTGCAATCGAGCAGCGAAGCAGTGAACTGAGCACAGTGCACCGAATCATGGGCTGACACTGGGCTGAAGGGTTTTGGGTGATTCGCCGTAACTGGTTGAAAATGATGGTGGCCAGGGACGGAGTTGAACCGCCGACGCCAGCCTTTTCAGGGCTGCGCTCTACCACCTGAGCTACCTGGCCACGTTACAACCAAAGCTTTGCTCACGACGCCGTACAAATTATGAAACACGCCTGGAACGATCGCGGAGTTACTAATTGCGGTCGGTCAAACGATGGAAAGTGTGGAACGCACTGATTATAACAATCAAGCTGCGGTCCCTCAACGCGCCGTCTTCTGCATGCTCCAGCCAACAAGCACGCTGTAGGCGAGGTTATTCCAATTCTTCCGAATGTCCACCCGCCACCGTGAAGGCACATCGATCCGATGCGAACCAATAGGGAATTTCTCGATAGTCCACCGCATCAAAGACTGCCAGGTCAGCGTCCTTCCCTGGCTCTATCGATCCCTTTCGTTCCTGCAGACGGAGTGCGCAGGCACCGTTGATAGTCGCTGCCGCAATCGCTTCTGCCGGCGACATCTTCATCTGCGTGCACGCCAGCGACATCACAAATGGCATGCTGGGCGTCGGCGACGAACCTGGATTGTAATCCGTGGCCAACGCTGCTGCCACGCCGGCATCAATCAACTTTCGTGCTGGCGGGAAATCATGCGTGCCGAGAAAATAATTTGCTCCCGGTACGAGGGTTGCTACAGTGTCTCGCTCGGCTAACTGGGCGATGTCCGCTTCATTCACGTGGTCCAGGTGATCGAGCGAGGCTGGATGAAATCGTAGTAGCGGTTGCAACGCAGTCTCACTCAATTGTCCGACATGGGCCCGCACTTCCATCCCATGACGCGTCGCGGCCTCAAATATTTTTTGCGTGTCTTCTGCGGTAAAGGCTCCCCGCTCAGTGAACACATCTACGAACCGCGCCAGCTTGCGCGCTGATGTCTGGGGAATCATCTCATCGCATATGATGTCGACGTATTCTTGCGGGCGGTCCTTAAATTCTTTGGGGACGGCATGCGCACCAAGTAACGTAGATACCACAGTTCCGGGCCAAAGCTCGGCGGCCGCTTGAATCGCTTCCAGTGATTTCAGTTCCGACTCCAAAGTCAGCCCATAACCTGATTTGGCCTCGACCGTGGTTGTGCCTTGTTCAGCCATTTCTGTCAATCGCGCCAGGATTTTTTCTGTTAACAGAGACTTGTCCGCCTTTCGTACTTCTTCGACACTGGAACGAATGCCGCCTCCCGAGTTCGCGATCGCCTCATAGGTTGCGCCCGCGATACGCTTCTCAAAATCCGCCAGCCGGGGAGACAGGAAGACTGGATGAGTGTGGGAATCTACGAAGCCGGGCAGAACTACTTGTCCCTGACAATCGATCTCAATCACTTTGCCGCGATTGTTTTTCAGCCATGGATCCTGCAGAGCCTCGGGAGTGCGGCCGACGGAAACGATTTTGCCGCCTACACATAGCACTGCTCCGTTTTCGATAATTCCCAGTTCCTTGAGTTTGCGGCCTCGACGTGGGCCAGGATCGCCAGATTCAGACCGCAGCGTAATTAGCTGGCCAATATTCACCAGCAGCAATGGTCTGTCTGGTTTGGGTTGCTTCACGTGTCCCCGTAAAGCGCGGGGATCGAGACTCCCCGGCGGGTCGACCGGTGTTATCCGACATTAGTTGCTCATTGGAATCTTGAGATTGTTCTTTTTCGCAAACGTTTTTGCTTCTCCGTATCCGGCGTCCGCGTGCCGGATGATACCCATCCCAGGATCCGTAGTTAATACGCGTTCGATCCGCTTCGCCATCATCTCGCTGCCGTCCGCGACGGTCACTTGTCCCGCGTGCAACGAATATCCAATTCCCACCCCACCACCATCGTGAATCGAAACCCAGGAGGCGCCGGCCGCGGTATTCAACAATGCGTTAAGCAGCGGCCAATCCGCCACCGCGTCACTGCCGTCTTTCATGCTCTCGGTCTCGCGGAACGGAGACGCGACTGACCCGCAGTCCAGATGGTCGCGTCCAATCACCACCGGCGCCTTGATTTTACCCTTCTTGACCAAATCATTGATCGCCAAACCGAACTTTGCCCGTTCCCCATACCCCAGCCAACAAATGCGCGCAGGCAGTCCTTGAAACTTAATTCGTTTATGTGCGAGATCAATCCAGCGGCGAAGAATTCGATTATCTGGAAATAGCTCAAGCACCAGTTCGTCAGTGACCGCGATGTCAGATGGCTCGCCCGAAAGCGCTACCCAGCGAAAGGGACCGCGTCCCTCGCAAAACAGTGGACGTATATATTCCGGCACGAAGCCGGGAAAGTCGTACGCGTCTTTTACTCCATGTTGGAAAGCGAAGGTCCGGATATTGTTGCCGTAGTCGAAAGTCACCGCTCCCATTTTTTGCAGTCGCAGCATGCCTTCTACGTGTTGTGCGATTGCATCCAGCGAGCGCTCCTGATATCCGCTAGGATCGCGCTGCCGCAATTCAAGTGCCTCTGACAGCGTCATGCTGTTGGGCACGTAACCGTTCAACGGATCGTGAGCAGAGGTTTGATCGGTGAGGATATCCGGCACCACGCCTCGCGCCGCCAATTCCGGAATAATGTCAGCGCAGTTCCCTACCAGGCCGACGGAAACATTTTCTTTCTTGCGGATTGCGTTCTTCAGAATGCGTAACGCCTCGTCAAGTGAAGTGACCATGAAGTCGCAATAGCCGGTCTTCAATCGCTTCTTAATGCGTTCTGGATCAACTTCGATTCCGAGGAAAGCGGCGCCAGTCATGGTCGCAGCCAAGGGTTGAGCGCCACCCATTCCGCCCATCCCGCCGCTCACGATCAATTTGCCCGCCAGTTCGCCGCCAAAATGTTTTTCGCCGGCAGCGGCGAAGGTTTCGAAAGTTCCCTGCACGATTCCTTGCGAACCGATGTAAATCCACGAGCCCGCCGTCATCTGGCCGTACATCATCAGGCCGGCGCGTTCCAGTTCGTTGAACTTCTCCCAATTGGACCAATGTCCTACTAGATTGGAATTCGCGATCAAGACACGCGGCGCGAACTCGTGGGTTTTAAAAATTCCCACCGGCTTGCCAGATTGCACCAGCAGAGTGTCGTCATTCTCCAGATTCTTCAAAGCACTGACGATTGCGTGATATGCCTCCCAACTCCGCGCCGCCCGCCCTGTTCCGCCATACACGACCAAATCCCTGGGCCGCTCGCCCACTTCTTCGTCGAGGTTATTCATGAGCATGCGCATCGCCGCTTCCTGTTGCCATCCTTTGCAGGACAGCACTGTGCCTCGCGGCGCCCGGACGGGAACGTAGGTTGAAGGGCTGATCTCGGTTTCAACCGGCATAAAGAAGATGGTAGTGCTTTAACCAGAAGTGTTCAAATGACGAAAACTTTTGTTCACCAACTGCTGTAGGCCTTGCCGGTGGTGGATATCTGGCTCGATCCGCTGTGCACGTCCGTAATTCCGGTCTCTTGTTGATCGACTGACAATGTATAGTCTTCCTGGTCCACCGTCCAAGTATCGTTCTTGCCCGTGAAGGGATCGATTGGTATCTGCTTGATATAGCCCCCCTGAACCAGATCTTCCAACGACTGCGGAGCTGTCTGCTTGTCCAGGGTGTACTGCGAGATGAGAGAACGAAGGGTGAACAAATTCTGCAGCAATACGGATTCTTTCGCCCGCAGAATAGATTGGTTGTACGCCGGAATCGAGATGGACACCAGGATCAGAATCAGGCTGATGACGATCATCAGCTCGATCAAGGTGAAACCACGGCTCCGACCTCTGCGGGTGGTTACCATTTACCAATCCTTATAAGGCGTACCATCCAGCGCGGTGCCTTGCGATTTGGTGTACACATCGAACACGTTCTGTCCGCCCCAGGAATCAGACGTGGGATCGTCCGCCATCGAGCGCAATCCCCATTCATTGGTTCCCGTCATGGGATCCACTGGGATGCGGCGCAGGAAACGTACTTTCTTTCCGTTCACGTCCACGCCATTCACCAAGGTTTCCAAATCCGGAGGATAACCTTCGGTTCCCACCTTAGCCTGGAATGCACCGCGATCGGCGGCGTCTTTGTAACGGTCGATAGCGTCACGCATCTCCCACAAATCACGTCGCAACACGTGTTCTCTTTCCCGCTTGATAGTGACTCGCGCCATGGGGAGAGCCATTCCGGTCAGGATTACCAGAATTGCGGTCGCCACGATCAACTCGATCAGAGTGAATCCGCGAGCTTTGGGAAAAGAAATATTTTTAACAGCAAGATTCATTTTTGATACTCAGTTCGGAGTCGTCGAAGACGTGCGTCTGCCGTTACCGCACGTTAACCGTTGCCACTCCCCCAGCCACCGGTAGAGCCTGCATGGCCGGATCGCGCGCGCCACCCCTTGAGATGGTCAACTGGGACTGTCCGCTGGCCTTGGCGAGAAATGTCAAAGTCACAACCGCCCCCTGTCCAGAAACTCCTCCCGACCCAGGCGGCCTGGTGGCCGTGATTTGCAGCGCTCCACCTTGATCATCGTCGCGGTGCACCAGCGCAACAGCCTGTCCGTCTTGTGAAAGTAAACCTCCGTTGGAGATGTTCACTACTTGCAGAATCTTAGGATCGTAGCTGACCTGCAAGGGCACGGAATATACGTTTTGCGCGCCGGTCAGTAGCACATTCACCGCAAACGTAGCCCCCACCTTCTGATTGACAGCCGCTGGATCGAATACAAAAGTCGCTCCCCCCGCTGCTGCCTGTGGCGGCGAGGTCTGCTGTGGGTTGGCGGGTGGTGCGGTCGTCGGAGCGGCTGGCTGCGATGCAGGAGCCATAGTCTGGCCTGGCGCCGGTGCCGGCGTCGCAGGCCGGTTTACGCGTCGCAATTCGATCGCGCTGGCAGTTCCTACCTGCAGCGCGCGTTGGTTCAGCTCGCTGAGTTCCTGTCCCCGAACGATGTGCGGGATCAGGGCAAAGACTATTTCATTTTCCTTGTGCTCTTTATTGGTTTGCGAGAACAGATACTTCAGAAGCGGCACTTGGGCCAGCCCCGGAATCCCACTCAGTGATTTGATATCCTGCTCCTCCAGAATTCCGCCCAACAGATTTACTTCTCCTTCCTTCAGCCGAATTTCGTGTTCGATCTTTCTTTGCCCGATTACCGGCTGGTCAATACCGCCGATGTTGACTCTTGACGTCACTGAGGAGATATCCAACATCACCTTCAACGTCACTTCCCGTCCCGCATGCACCCTCGGCGTGATATCGATGTTCACACCTACATCGAGATATTGAAACTGAGTATTCACCAGCGGATTGATGCCCACGCCGCCGATCCCAGGTTGAAAAGATCCCGTGGCCACCGGTACGCGATCACCAATTTTGAGTGACGCTTTTTGCCCATCGACCGCGCGTATCTGAGGATTTTGGATCAGCTTCACGCTGCTATCGCTGAATAGCGCGGTTGCGCTGGCCGGGGGGATCGTCACCGTGAAATCAGTTGCGTTCAGATTTCCTATCCGGTTGAGGTTGATCTGGTTTGGAGTGCCGCCGGTCGTTCCGGTTGTAGTCGTGGTGCCGGTGCCAGTGCCGGTGGTGGTATTGATGTTGTTCTGCAATGCAACCGTGGCGCTGGTGGGCGGGCTGATGCCCAAGTTACGTATTTTGTCCCGGCTAACTTGCATGACTGCCACTTCCACGATCACTTCCGACTTGGCCTTATCCAGATCGCCCACCAGCTTTTCCGCTAGCGCAATCTGGTCAGGCGTGCCCCGGACCACCAGTGCTCCTTGCGAATTCAATGGCTGGATGCGGGAAATTTCCAAAATCTGACGCAGCGCATTGACCACGTCTTGCAATTCGGTCGGTTGAGAAAGATTGGCCAGGTAAAAAGTCTTGATAACGCTCTGCTCAATATCCTTGCGCTTAGCCGGCGTATCGCTGGCGACAAAAATTGTATTGGGCGTTACCGGACGCCAGAATGTTTTCGATTCCATGGCGATGATCTGTAACGCTTCTTCCAGCGTCACCCCATTCAGTTCGATGCGGATGCGCCGCGAAGTATAGTCGGGATCAAACAACACATTAATTCCCGCCAGCTTGCCCACCGTGTCATAAATCACCTTGGTGTCTTCGGTGAGTTTCAGAGTGATGGGGACATTCGAGATCGGCGCTAGCTCCACCGGACCCTGCGCATCATCTAATCGCTTCTGCAAGCCGGTGCGTGGAGGCGTGTCTGACTGCGGAGACGGAGAGCTGCTGGCTGCGTCGATCATCTTCTGGGTGCGGCGGATTTCCTGTTGGGCAATGAAGCTGGCAGAATCAATTTCCGCAGCTTTCCGGAACTCCGCCATGGCGTCGTCTAACTTACCTGCGTCGCGCAGCAATTGGCCCCGGTGTACATGCGACGCCGCAGCCAGGAAGCGCGTCCGTTCATACGAAGACCGGTATTGTATGTCCTTGGGTTTGAGCTCGTAAGCCTGCTTGAAATCTTCGTAAGCTTGCTCGTAATTCTGTCGCGCCTCCGCATCTCTCCCCTTATTAAAAAACGACTTCGCCTTATCGGCGGCGGCAGGCAGGGTAATGGCCAATACCAGCAAAACGATAGCTGCCGGGCGTATCAGGCGTTTCATGACTGGTCCCCTCGCAGACAGTCTTCCCCCTCGCGGCTCGGCCATAGCCTTGGGAGAGTAGCTTTAATTTGCGTTGAAGAAGACAAAAGCTGCGTGATTATAACATCGCTCCAATAGTACGGAAGTGACTGCTGTGGTAGCAGTTACTCAGTAGGCTTAGGCCAAGTAGCGAGGGCGGGTCTCGGGTGTCAGGTGCGAGGTCTCAGGTTTGCATTGAGGCCTGAGACCTGAGGCCTGCCACCCGGGACCTAACCAACCGGCACCGCTTCTCTACCCCTTCCGTCCTGTGAGATAACTTATTCACAGCCATGGCCCGTCAGCCCACACATCCGACCCGTCCCAATGCAGAGAAAAATCCCCGCCGCGATCCAACCGCCGCCGGGCAGCGGGACGCCTCTATAAATAGGATCGCTTCACATAACTATTTCTTGCTGGAAAAATTTGAGGCCGGCGTGGCTTTGACCGGCACCGAGGTCAAATCAATCCGGGCCGGGCGCGCCAATCTGAAAGACTCGTACGGCCTTCTCAAAGATGGAGAGTTGTGGCTGCTGAACTGCCATATTGGCCCTTACGAGCACGGAAATATCTTCAATCATGCTCCCCTGCGAACACGCAAGCTACTGCTCCATAAAGAAGAAATCCGTAAGCTGATCGGCAAGACACAGCAGCGCGGCCTCACCCTCATTCCCACACGCATGTACTTCAAGAATGGGAAAGTGAAGGTTGAGCTGGCACTCGCCAAGGGCAAACAACTCTGGGATAAACGAGAGACCGAGCGCCGGAAAACCGCAGATAAAGAAGCACGCGAGGCAGTAGCCAGAGGCCGGAGGCGGGACTAGCGGTGTTCTTCGTCCACAAGGTGGGTTTTGCTATCACGCTTGAGGGTATTTGCGTCGCCGGTTCTATTAATGAGGTAGGGCAGAGCCTGATCGACACATGAGTTCAAGTTCGCATCGGTGTCGACAAGGAGTTTCGGGGGATCGATCGGCTCCCAATTCTTTCGAATTTGACGATAGAGCTCCGGCGTGCGATTTGCGGCGGGGTGGGTGTTTTGCGCCATCGCTTCCGCCAGGCGTCTGAGCGCGGTCTCTTCCGCACAGACGCATTCCAGCGTGGCCCAAGTGGTCCCCACTTGCCGGCAGAATTCGATCACGCGCTCACGCTGGTAGCGCCGCGAGAACGTACGCCCATCCAACAGGACGTGGAATTCGGCATCCTTAGCCAACAGATATGCGGCAGTTTGCAACATGATCTCCTGGCAGAAATCGTCCTGAGCCAGCGAGTACTCGACGTGCGCCGGCTGGAAGAGCGCCGCCCGAATTGCGTCCTTATCGAGAACCGCGCCTGGAAGGCGTTGCGCGAGCGCTCGCGCCAGTGTGCTCTTACCCGTTCCCGGGAGTCCTGCCATGATCACGATCATAAATAAATCCGACTAGAGCGCGCGCAACCAGGAAAAAGTTTCGACCAGATTCTGCGAATGGAATACGAGCGAACCAGGCACAATGACATCGGCTCCGGCGCGGCGCAGAAGAGGCACGGTATGGGAACGGATGCCGCCATCGGCGATCAAACGGACACGTGCGCGCCGGTCGCCCAGCAAAGACGCCGCGCTCGCAAGGCGGTCGCAGGCATCCGGCGCCAGATCCTGCCCTTTGACGCCTAACCCTGTACCGAGCAGAAGTAAAGAATCAACGCGGTCGAGGTAGGGCTCGGACGCGGCAACAGGAGTGTCCAGGCGCAACGCCAGCCCTGCTGAACGTCCCGCGCGAAGAATGGCTTCGATGGCCGCTGTCGCTTCGGATTTGCCAACCTCCGCGTGTACCGTGATCACGTCAGCGCCGCTGGCTACAAGGTTCTCGATCATGATTGTGGGGCGCTCAACCATCAGGTGAATGTGAAGTGGTCGCTTAGTGTGCGGACGCAGGGCGCGGATCAGGTCCGGAAAGAACAGCAGACTGGGGGCGAAGTGGGCGTCGGAGACATCGAGATGAAACGAGTCGGCGAATGGCTCAACGCGCTCAATCCCCGCCGCTAAGTTGGCGAGATCCGCCGACCACAAGGAGACGTCGGCCAGCAGGCGCGTACGAGGCAGATTCTGCCAGGCGCTAGTATTCAAAATGCACCAGCCGCCGGGGATCGGTGGATCGAGGCGCCGGGCGAGGCTCCCCGGATGTGAGATGAGCGCATCCGGTTAATCGTATCAGCTCGCCATTCTGGGCCCCTTGCACTTTTCCCTATTTGCAAACGATACTAAAAGAATTCCCTATGAAGACGAACCTTTCCTTTGCTAATCCTGCCGAAGTCCAAACCGAATGTCTCGTTGTCGTCGCGCTAGACCGTGGCGACAAAGACAAGACCGAAGTCTCGGTCGAGACCAACCAGTCCGAAATCAAGGACGCTGTTGCTGACGTCATTGCCAGCCGTGAAGTCACGGCAAAGATTTTTGAACCGACGCTGTTGCATCATCCCGCCAAGCTGAAGGCCAAACGCCTGCTGCTGCTGGGTGGGGGCAAGGCCAAGAATTTTTCATCGTTCGAGTTGCGCCGCCTGGCAGGAGCCGCCGTTCGTACTCTGAAAGCCCGAGGGATTCGCAGCTTCGCTTTCGTCGCTCCTAACAATATTGCCGGCCCAGATGGGGTAAAAGCGATTGTCGAAGGGGCATTCGTTGGCAACTTCGATTCCGACACCTACAAGAGCGATCGCAAGGACCAGACCATCGATGCCTTGACCGTGGTAGCGCACGGCGACCAGGCCCGCGTGCAACAGGCCATGAATGAGGCTTCCATCATCGGCGAATCACAGAACTTTACTCGCGAATTAGTAAACGAACCGAGCAATCGCATGACCCCCACTATGCTGGCCGATCAAGCCCGCAAAATGGCACAAGAAGTTGGATTGAAGTGCGAAGTTTTTGGCGCTGACAAGATTCAGTCACTCAAGATGGGCGCATTCTGGGGCGTGGCCCAAGGCTCGGATGAACCTCCGGCGCTGATTGTTTTGCGATACGAACCGCCGAACGCGCCAGCCAATCCAGTTCTCGGGTTGGTGGGAAAAGGCATTACGTTTGACACCGGTGGCATCTCCATCAAGCCCGCGGATGGCATGGAGAAGATGAAATATGACATGGCGGGGGGCGCTGCCATGCTGGGCGCCATGCGCGCGATCGCGCTGCTCAAACCGAAAGTGAAAGTCACCATGATTGTCTGTGCCACAGAGAACATGCCATCAGGCAAGGCACAGAAACCGGGTGACGTCCAAATTGCCATGTCTGGCAAATCAATCGAGATCATCAACACTGACGCTGAGGGACGCCTGGTTCTCGCCGACGGCCTCTTCTACGCCCGCCAACTCGGGTGCACTCACTTGATTGATGCTGCCACGCTGACTGGAGCCGTCGTAGTTGCCCTCGGCTATGTGAACGCTGGTGTGTTCGCCAATGACGAGAAAATGTATCAGCGTTTTCACCAGGCACTGGAGAAAGCCGGCGAGAAGATGTGGCGCATGCCACTGGACGAAGAGTACAAGGAGAGCATCCGCTCTAACATTGCCGATATTGTGAATTCAGGCGGACGATGGGGCGGCGCCGTCACCGCAGCCATGTTCCTGAAAGAATTTGCCGAAGATACGCCCTGGCTGCATCTTGATATCGCCGGCACCGCCTGGACGGAAGATGCAAAGCCCTGGATCGCAAAGGGCCCATCCGGGATTGCGGTGCGAAGCCTGGTGGAGTTTGCCAAGGCTTTTGCCGATAACTGAAGCAGCCGCAACCACCTCTGTTTGCATCTCAGGCCGGCTGACGCACCACACGGCTCGGGTTAGCGTAGAATCGCGTTTCAATTTCAGCCTGGAGGTTTTCTTATGAAGGGCTTGTTCCTGATAGGACTGATCGTGTTAATTCTGGGCATTGCGTCCTTCCTCGTTCCCATTCCCCACTCCGAGACAGAAGGCATCAAGGCGGGCGACGTAAGTATCGGCGTCCAGACCCACCACAGCGAAAAGCTGAATCCCATTATCGGTGTCGTGATGGTCGTAGCTGGCGCGGGGCTGATGATCGCCGGACGCGGCGGCAAAGCCTAATCATTAAGGATTGCGATTCGTTCACATCGCCGGCGGCACAGTGATTCCCATCACTGCCAATGCGCGAATCAGTTCACGGCGAACCACGGCGACTGTGGTCAGCAAAAATTTCTTTCGTCCCTCGTCTGGTTCAGAAAGAATGGGGTGACGATGGTAGAAGTAGTTGAACTGTTGCGCCAGTTGAAATGCGTGCTTTGCCAAGTAAGCGGGCTCGGTAGTGGCAATGCACTGGTCGATGATGTAAGAGGTCTTTGACGAAGCCAGCCATAGTTCCCATATCTCGTCATTACCCTCTCCAGAAAGATACTTCGAAAAATCAACGGCTTCCCCAGTGAATTGATCCGGCTCCATCCCACCCTTACGAAAAATATTTGTAGCTCGCACTACGGCATACTGGGCGTAGGGCCCGGTCTCTCCCTCGAAGCTCAACGCTTCCTTAAAATCAAAGGCTATTACCGAAGACTTGGTGAACTTGAGCATGAAATAACGCAGCGCGCCCACCGCGATCTGTGTCGCGATAGACAGACGCTCGGGCTCGGGCACTTCCGCATGACGGGCATCGACTTCTTTCTTGGCGGATGCAATGAGCACGTCGATCAGGTCATCGGCTTTCACGCCAAAACCCTTACGTCCGGAAACCTCAATATAGGGCCGGGCTTTATCTTCTTCCGAGAGTTGATAGCCCAGTTCAGCCGCGCAACGCGGCGTGAGCGCTACCATCTCGTAGGAAAAATGAGTGTAGTGATCGGCTTGCCGGTTGTACCCAAGAGCGCGCAAGGCTTCGATCACGCTGTTCTGGGCTTCCGCTTGGCGTGCATCAATGACGTTATAAATTTCCTCGACGCCACCAAAATGAGGATGATCCAACGCCCCGACGGTAGTTGAGATCCAGCAATCGTGGCCACGAGGATAGTGATAGAACTTCCGATATCCGAAGTCCCGCCCGAGCAGCCCGAACTTCCATAAGTGATAAGCAATATCTTTCCCGACGTAACCCACAGTACCGTTGGAGCGAACAATTACTTTCTGGTCTTCTTCGGAAAGCTGCTCACCTTCGCCAACACTGGCTCCCGCACGTTTCATCACCCAGCAACCCTTATTCTTTCCCGAAATTTCGAGATAGAGCACGCCGCTTTCTTTCAGTTTTGCAAATGCCGCGTCCCAGAAATGCAGATGAAGTATCTCGCTCTCGCGCGGCAGGAAATCGTATTCAATACCGAGTCGATCCATGGTCATAAGATGGCGGCGAAGCACCATGATTGAGATCACATCGGCAATGGCAGCGGTTTCATTGCCTCCTTCCTCGATGGCGTGCAGCACCTCATGTCTTGCTTTCTGGTTCTCCTTATCCTGCTCATACCACTGTGACACGCGCGCATAAAGGTCCCAGCAGTAATAGTCGAAGCGAGGCTGGTGAGTGAGTTCCTCTATTTCCGCTCGCGACTTTTTGTCAATATGCAGGAATCCCACAACTACGTCGGCGACCTGCACACCGGTGTTGTCAATGTAGTTTTGGACATCCACTTCCCGCCCTGCAAATCGCAGTAAGCTAACAAACGTATCGCCGAGAATCGCGTTGCGCAGATGGCCGATGTGTGCGGCTTTGTTGGGATTGATGCTGGTGTGCTCAACTAGAATTTTGCCAGCCGGAACCTGAGCTCTAGGTTCTTCGTCGGCAGCTTGAGCGGCGGCAAGTCCTTCCCTTTTCACGTGTGCATTGATATATCCCGCACCCGCGACTTCGAATTTCTCAAAGCCCGTTACAGCTCCCAACCCGGCAATAATCTCTTCCGCAATTTTGTGCGGCGGCTTCCTGAGTTTCTTGGCCAGTTCGAAGGCGAGCGGCAAGGCGTATTCGCCAAGATCAACACGAGGCGGTTGCTCAATGACGATCCGCGGCAGTTCGAGATCGTAGGTCCGGCGCAGAAAGTCGCGCACGTGCTGGGTCAGGCGGCTTTCCAGATGGCGATACAAGGATCCCTCTAAGCTGTTGAAGAAGATAGTGATTGTAGCAAACCTCGCGGCGCATCGCGGGTTTGACGCACATTCCAGCGTTCCCTATGATGAAGGCTCCACAATTAAAGTCATGCGCATAGCATACCTCGAGTGTTTTTCCGGCGTGAGTGGCGATATGTTCCTGGGCGCGCTCCTGGATGCAGGAGTGCCCGTGCGCCTGTTGGAAGAAACCGTCGCAGCACTGAACGTCGGAGCCCGGCTGGAAATTTCGCGCGTCGAGCGCAGCGGCATCTCGGCGACAAAGGTTGATGTTTATGTTGGCGGTGAGAAGGAACTGCCGCGCGAGGTCTATTGGGAACAGAAAGGACACAATCACGCGCGCGATAACGCCCAGCCACATAGCCATGACCATGAACACGTCCAGTTGTGTGAGCACAATTACTCACAAGAAAGTAAGGAGCCTTCGCCGCCGACTGCACCAACACACCAGCACGAACACGGCCGTAGACTGAAAGAGATTAGCGAGATGATCCGTAAAGCGAAGATCGCGGAAAGCGCGAAACAGACAGCCCTCGCAATCTTCGAAACATTAGGCGCCGCGGAAGCGAAGATTCACAACACCGACATCGAAAAGATTCATTTCCATGAAGTAGGAGCGGTGGACGCGATGGTGGATATTGTCTGCGCGGCTGTAGGCTCCCAAGCTTTGGGAGTGGATGAGTTCATTTGCTCATCCCTGAACGTTGGCGGAGGCACGGTGAAGTGCGCGCACGGAACCTTTCCTGTACCTGCTCCAGCGACGATCGAATTGCTGAAAGGGGCTCCGGTATATTCGTCAGGCATTCAACTTGAATTGGTGACGCCGACCGGAGCCGCCATTGTAAAAACTCTCTGTAAAAGATTTTCGTCATTCCCGGAAATGAAAATTGAGAAGACTGGATATGGCGCCGGCTCTCGTGATTTGCCCGGCCACGCCAATGTTGTGCGACTCACTACTGGAGAAGCACAGTCTGAATTCGCCGGAAAGACTTCGGACCAGACTATTACCGTACTCGAGGCCAATATCGACGATTTGAATCCACAGGTATTCGGGTACGTGATGGATCGCTTGCTGGAAGAAGGCGCTTTGGACGCCTTCGGCATCCCGGTTCAGATGAAGAAAAATCGACCCGGAATGTTGCTCAGCGTGCTCTGCAGTCCCGAAGACGCGGGCAAGCTGACCAATCTAATTCTCTTGGAAACCACTACACTAGGTGTGCGCAGACGAGAGGAACAGCGCGAGATTCTTGCACGCAAATTGATCACAGTGTCCACGCGCTGGGGCAATGTGCGGTTAAAAGTCGCCAGCATGAATGGAACGATAACGAATTATGCTCCGGAATATGACGATTGCCGGCGCATCGCGGTTGAGCATCACGTGCCGTTGAAGAACGTCATGCAAGAGGCATTGCAGGCGTACATGAAAGTTCGGGCCAAAGCGGGCTAGAAGTTCGCGCTATTCCAGACCCGAAATTTTTCACCACTCAGTAGCAAAGTAAGCGCAATCGAAACCAGAAGCCAAAGAGTGCAATGAGCAAGAAGTTTTACATTACGACGCCTATTTATTACGTCAACGCGCGCCCCCACATCGGGCACGCCTATACCACGATTGCCTGTGACACCATCGCGCGCCGTCAACGCATGCTCGGGGCGGAGACGTTTTTCCTGACGGGAACCGACGAGCACGGCCAGAAGATTGAAAGAGCGGCCCAAGCCGCCGGTAAAACGCCGCAACAACTCACGGATGAAGTCTCAGCGGAGTTTCGCGCTTTGTGGGACCGGATGGGACTGACCTATGACGATTACATCCGTACCACTTCCGACAAGCATAAACGCGGTGTGCAAGAACTCGTCCGCCGCATTCGCGATAACGGATACATCTACAAAGGCCGCTACACCGGCCAATATTGCGTGTTCGATGAGCTCTATGTGGATGCCGTCGGGCCAGGCGCGCCTTGCCCCGAGTGTGGCCGACCAACGGAAACGGTAGAAGAAGAGAACTATTTTTTTAAGCTGTCCGCATTCCAGGACAAGTTGATCAAGCTCTATACCGAGCAGCCGGACTTTATTCGACCCGAGACGCGGCGCAACGAAGTCATGTCTTTCGTCCGCTCCGGGCTTCGCGATCTCTCCATCAGTCGCAGCACATTCGCCTGGGGCATTCCAGTGCCGGACGATCCCAAGCACGTGATTTACGTGTGGCTCGACGCACTCGCGAATTACGTTACAGCGCTCGGTTTTGGTTCGCCGGATACAACTCTTTACGACAAGTTTTGGCCCGCCGACCTGCACATGATTGGCAAGGAAATCGTGCGCTTCCACTGTGTCTACTGGCCGGCGTTCCTGATGGCCGCCGGACTACCCTTGCCCCACGGAATCATGGCGCACGGCTGGCTGCTTTTCGAAGAAAACAAGATGTCCAAATCGCGCGGCAACATTGTGCGCGCGGAGACCATTCTCGACGTCCTGGGAGCGGATGCGCTGCGCTATTTTTTGCTGCGTGAGATTGTTTTCGGACAGGATGGTTCGTTCTCGTTCGATGCGCTGGTGCAGCGCTACAACGCGGATCTGGCCAACGGCCTGGGCAATCTTGCCAGTCGCACTCTGACCATGATCACCCGCTATTTCCGGGGTGAGGTCCCGTATCCTTCGCATACCGCGTCTCACACCCGTGCAGAGGATGCGATTGCGGACACCGCGCGAAAAGTGATCGCAGAGTGCGGCACTCTTTTTGATGAATACCAATTTTCGCGGGCGCTCGAAACGGCGTGGGGTCTGGTTGCAGCTGTGGACAAATATATCGTTGAGAACGAACCTTGGGCACTAGGTGAAAAGCGGGATGAGGCAAGCCTGTCGCGATTGGCCACGGTGCTCTACACCAGCGCCGAGGCATTGCGGATCGTGACCGCGCTGGCGCATCCGGTAATTCCAGAGGCGACAGCGAAAATCTGGTCCCAGCTCGGTCTTGGCGATATCAAGAAATTTCCTTTGTCGGATTTGAAATGGGGACAGCTGAAGTTGGGCGGGAAATTGGGCCGCGTGGAACCTGTGTTCCCGCGCGCTGACAAGTCTGCGATCGAACGGATGCAGAAACTGGAAGAGCGCGAGGTCGCGCGAGCGACCGAAGCGGTGTCCGCCGCCGAGCCAGCGCGCGCCGCAGGCGCCACGTTCCCCGCAGATCCCACGGCTCCAACTGCAGCAGCCAGGCCATCTGCAATCCCCGCGGACGGCAAAATCAGCATCGACGATTTTGCCAAAATTGAATTGCGCGTCGGGCAAGTGAAGGTCGCTGAAAAAGTAGAAGGCGCCGATAAGTTATTACGTCTGGAAGTCGATCTCGGCACCGAGGTGCGGCAGGTAGTGGCCGGCATCGCCGAGGCATACGCGCCAGAGACGCTGATCGGCCGGAAAGTCGTGATCGTGGCGAATCTTGCGCCCAGAAAGTTACGCGGATTGGAATCGAATGGAATGATTGTGGCCGCGTCTGCTGAGGGCGGAAAGCCCGTGCTGTGCAGTTTCCTGGAAGATGTGCCGGTGGGAACGAGGTTGAAGTAAATTTGCAGCAAATATCCGACCAGCTAAGAAACTTAGCAATATCCCATCATGTTCGTTGACTCCCACGCCCACCTCGAGATGGAACAATTCAACACCGACCGCGAGCAGATGCTGGCGCGGGCGCGGGACACGGGTGTTGAGACAATCGTGGCCATCGGCAGCGGAACCGGTCCTGGCTCGTTGGACTGCGGCATTGCACTCGCCGAGGAGTATGAATTCATTTATGCCACCATAGGCATTCATCCTCATGAAGCCAACCTTGCGACGGATGCCGACCTTGAAGAACTAGAGGAATTGGCCAAGCGGCCCAAGGTCATTGCCTGGGGCGAGATCGGACTGGATTATTTCTACGACCATTCGCCACGCGAGATTCAAAAACAGGTTTTTCTTAAGCAACTGGAGATGGCGCGATCAGCCAACCTGCCCATCGTGATCCACTGCCGTCCGTCGGAAGGAAGCGACAATGCGTGGCGAGACTGCCTTCAATTATTACAGGACAATTGGGCGAGCGCCGGCCTGGGAGGCATCCTGCACTGCTTCACCGGGACCAGGGAACACGCGCAGTCTGCACTGGAGATGGGATTCATGATTTCCTTCGCCGGCAACATTACGTTCCCCAAGGCACAGCCCATCCGCGACGTCGCCAAGGAAGTCCCTTTGGACCGCATGCTGATTGAGACCGATTCTCCATTCCTGGCTCCCATTCCTAATCGAGGCAAACGCAACGAACCAGCATTTGTAAAAGAAGTGGCACGGCAAGTGGGCGAATTACGCGGGCTTTCTACTGAAGAAGTGGGCCTCCAGACGGCAAAGAACTTCTACCGCTTCTTTTCGCTTCACGAAAAGCTCAACTCCATTTAGCTTGTTGTGTGCATCGTGTGCGCGCCGGGACTCATCTGTCAGACAGGGATGGACAAGTACAATTCGCGACTCAGCCTGACTGAGAAACGCAGCGTTAGAAAGACCAATTCCAAATGCCTGAAAACACTTTTGATATCGTAAGCAAAATCGACTTGCAGGAAGTCAGCAATGCCATCCAGCAGGCCTTGAAGGAAGTCCATACCCGCTTCGATCTGAAAGATTCGAAATCGAATATCGAACTCGAAGGCAAAGAGGCGATCGTCCTGCACTCGATTGACGAATACAAGCTGAAAGCCGTCAACGACGTCTTCCAGCAAAAACTGGTGAAACGCGGAGTGCCGTTAAAAGGTCTCACCTACGCGGCAGTTGAGCCCTCGGCGGGAGGTATGGCCAAACAGCGCATCACCATGCAGCAAGGGATTCCCATTGAAAAAGCCCGTGAAATTGTGAAGCTCATCAAGAATTCGAAGAAGCGAGTGCAGGCGTCCATTCAGGCGGATTTGATCAGGGTGAGCGGGAAAGATCGTGACACTTTGCAGGAAATCATTGCCCTTCTGAAGCAGCAGGATTTCGGAATTGATATGCAGTTCACAAATTACCGGTCGAACTAGCGAGGATAAACCGTAACCTTGAGCTCACCTGCCATCATCAACGGCAAAGAAGTCTTCGAGTTGTTGCGCGACGACCTGGCTGCCATCGAGCGTGAATTCGGGCGCGACACAGTATCGAACGTCGAAGCCATCACGGAAATCGGCGAATATCTTCGCGCCGGTGGAGGCAAACGCATACGGCCCGCTCTGTTGCTACTCTCCTCACGCCTCTTCAATTATCAGGGACGGGGCGCCATCCGACTTGGCGCGGTGGTTGAAATCATCCACACCGCGACCCTGGTGCACGATGACATCATCGACGAAGCGCAGACCCGGCGCGGGCGTCCAGCAGCCAACACTCAGTGGGGCAATTCCAAATGCGTGCTCGCCGGCGACTGGCTTTACATGCAGGCGTTCAAGATCGCCGTGCAGGAACGCAATTTCCGCATTCTCGACACACTGATCGAACTGACTCAACAAATGGTCGAAGGAGAACTTCTGCAGATGGAGAAATTGGGCCAGCTGATTTCGCTGGACCAACACTTCGATCTCATCTTCCGCAAGACGGCGTGCCTTTTCTCAACCTGCATGCGGATGGGAGCAATCCTCGGGGGAGCGACTCCGGAGCAGGAAGAGAATTTGGCGCAGTACGGGCGCGATCTGGGGATGGCATTCCAGATCGTGGATGATGTGCTCGATCTGACTGCATCGGAGAGCATTCTCGGCAAGCCCGTAGCCAGTGATTTGCGTGAAGGCAAAGTCACGATGGCGGTGATTCACGCTTTGGAACGCTGCACCTCCCGCGAACGCTCGGCGATCGAAACAGTAGTGACCGAGCAAGGCTTTGATGGCGTCACTCATACTCAGATTCTCGCCATTCTCAATCGCTATGGATCACTGGATGCGGCCAGCGCGCGTGCGATGCAATATGCGGCACTGGCGCGAAATGCGATTTGCAATTTTCCCGATAGCGAAATCAAGCGAGCATTAATGTGGGCGCCGGATTTTGTGGTAGCGCGGGAAAAGTAACGTCTGAATATTCTCTAAATGAATCCAATTAGTCTAACCGGAGCGGTATGCACGATTTTCTTTCGCTAATCGCCCATCACGGCTACGCGGTGGTGTTCCTGGTCGTGTTGGCTGAAGCCGTCGGATTGCCGGTTCCGGCGGCAATAGCATTGCTGGCAGCGGGCGCGGCCGTCGCCTCGGGAGCTCTGCGTGCACCAGTGCTGCTTCTGGTGGCAGTGATCGGCATGCTCATTGGAGATTCCCTACTTTTTGTTCTGGGCCGCTACATGGGATGGAGTCTGCTCGGCTGGCTCTGCAAATTATCCGCCAATCCGGAAACCTGCATCATGCGCTCAGCCGAATCTTTTTATAAACGTGGCAAGCTTACGCTGGTGATCGCCAAGTTCATTCCCGGCGTAAATACCATGGCGCCTCCGTTGGCGGGAAGCATGCTAATGCGTCCCATGCTTTTCTTCCAGCTCGATCTGGCGGGCGCTGTGCTTTATGCGGCGGCCTATGCAAGCTTGGGATTTCTGTTTCGCGATTTTCTGGTAGCGATAACGCGTGGCTTCCAGACGGCTGGTCGTGCAGTGGAGATGGTGCTTCTGATCGGCCTCCTCGGCTATATCATTTACCGCATCGGACTCTACCGCAAACATTCTATCTATCGCATTGTGCCCCGAGTGCAAGTTGAAGAACTGGCTCGCAAGCTGGCGTCAGAGAACGACCAGGCCCACCCCATATTGGTAGATGTCCGCAGCCATGGCTACTACGACCCCAACGCCGCGCGCATTAAAGGCTCAATCCGCGTGGAGCCCAATAATCTGGCGGAAGAAATCAAGAACCTTCCCAAAGATAAAGATATTTACGTCTACTGTACTTGAATGCGCGAAGCAACTAGCGCCCGGGTGGCGCACCTGCTGCGGGAAAAAGGATTTAACGCCTTTGTCCTTGTGGGAGGGTTCGCAGCTTGGAGAAAAGCCGGCCAGGCTACCGAACCAGTGCCTCGCGATGATCTGGTGAAACTGCCCACGTTCACGTAAATCAGGTCTCTGGTCTCAGGGCTCTAGTCTCTGGTCTCAGGGCTCCGGTCTCCGCCGCCTTATACTGTCTTCAGATGACTTCCCACAAAGAAGTTGAGGTCAAGTTTCGTGTAGATGATGTCCGCGCGCTCACTCGGAAACTGCGGGCGGCTGGGTTTCGACAAATTACACCACGCACTCACGAGATGAACACTCTTTATGATTTACCTGGTCAACCGCTGCGGCACCGTGGAGAACTGTTGCGCTTGCGTCGGTACGGCAAGGAATGGCTGTTGACTCACAAAGCTAAGGGCAAGGCCGGGCGTCATAAGATGCGTGAGGAGACCGAAACCAAGGTTAACGATGGCAAGAAAATGGACGCCATTCTGCGCGCTCTGGGTTTCGAACCTAGCTTTCGCTATGAGAAATTTCGCGCGGAGTGGAGTGATGGAAAGGGCCACGTCGTCGTCGACGAGACTCCCATTGGGAACTTCGGCGAGATTGAAGGACCACCGCGCTGGATCGATGCAACCGCTCGTCGCCTTGGAATTCAGCGGAGTAACTACATCCCTCAAAACTATGCAGCATTGTTTCAGGAGTGGAAGCAACGGACCGGAAGCCAGGCAAGAGAAATGACTTTCAAGGCGGTTAGGCAAAAGAGATCTAGAATGTTGCTCAATGGACCGTGACACCCTTAACCAAGCTTAAGAAAAAGGGCAAGTTGCCGAAGCTGTGGCCGACGATGCCCGGCCAAGTGCTTCTTGTGCGTTGTGCAATAAAAGAAAGCGCAAGGCCTGTAATTGCCATCCGGACCGTGTCCCAGAGAGTGGGCTGCATGAATAGGTGGAACGCCGACCAAGCGATGCCGTGGACAAGCCACGCAGTCCTGCCAAAAGCTAGTTCCTGTCGTGGCAGCACATAACCGCGCCACCACAGTTCCTCCCCACCGATGTTGCACACCAGCATCACAACAGCATAGTAAAAAGGAATCCACCAGGCCCCTTGCAGAGTTAGCCCCATGAAATCGGTTGGACCGAAATGGCTAAAGAACTCACTGTAGAACCCAGTAGAATCGAAAAATTTTACGGACTGCAAAGTGGGTTGAAGGATCGCAGCGTTACGCTTGACAAGCGTGCCTAACAAAATCGCGGCGAATAGCCACTTTTGGCTCGTCTTCTCTTTCCATAGTGCAAGCCACGACGCTGCCACGGCAAGAAGATCCGCCCAATTACCCCCGTACATAAATCCGGAGAGCGCTACTGCCCAGAGCCAAACTATGCCACTTGGAAGTGTGAGCCGCAACCGTTGCCGGAGGCTCTTCAAGGAAACAGAACCCAGATCAAGAGTCGCGCCTGCGAGCGCGGCAACCAACATGAGCGCAAGCGGCAATACCAGCAACACCTGGAAAATACGCCACCAAGAGGTTCCCTGTTGCCAGAGATCCGGCGCCAGCCAATGAAAGAGGAAACAGAAAACTAAGTCTGGAACAACGAATAGAAGAATTGTCGCGACCCAAACTGCTGGCTTCATCGCCGGTAAGTGTACGCGATGAGTGTAGCTGACCTGAAGAGCAAGCCACCAAAAGATCTTTGAAAAAACTATGTTGTTCAGCGGTTGGCGGACGCCGTTTTGGCGCAAAACTTGTCGAATGCGACCGTGAGTTCGGCTGCGATTTCTTCCGCGTCACGATATTCGATGTCACTACGCTGCATCATGTAGATCAGCTGGCCGTCTCGAAACAACCCTATGGAAGGCGATGAGGGTGGGTATCCGGTGAAATAACTGCGAGCGCGATCAGTGGCTTGGGGATCTTGTCCGGCAAAAACGGTGAATAAATTCTCCGGACGGTTGGGATGCTGAAGCGCCCGGCGGACACCGGGTCTCATCCGTCCCGCGGCACATCCGCAGATAGAATTGACAACCACCATGGTCGTACCGGCTTGATTGGCCAGCGCCCGATCGACTTCCTCCGGAGTGCGTAGTTCTTGAATGCCCACTCGAGTCAACTCTTCGCGCATAGGAATCAGCATGATTTCCGGATACATTTCAGCTCCTTGATAATCTCGACACAATCATTGTAATACGCCGAGCACCTCACACCGCACGAAGTGCAGCTTTTTAGCTCGTATATATTGATGGCAGCCCAATGCTCATCCAGGAAAACGTGCCCCTGGCGCCACTGACTACCCTCAAGGTCGGCGGACCGGCTCGATATTTTGTTCAAGCGTATACCATCGCGGAGGTCAGCGAGGCGGTCTCTCTGGCACGCTCAAGAAATCTCGCGCTGCTTGTTCTGGGCGGCGGCAGCAACCTAGTGATCTCTGACGCCGGCTGGCCCGGACTCGTCCTAAAGATTACAATTCCCGGAATCGAAGAGCGCAGCCAAGGCGATAAATCGCTGTTCGAAGTCGGAGCGGGCGAGGAGTGGGACAAGTTCGTCGCCCACGCTGTGTCCCGCAATTGTTCCGGGATTGAATGCCTAAGCGGCATCCCGGGAAGCGTGGGCGGAACTCCCGTGCAGAACGTTGGCGCTTACGGACAGGAGGTAGCGGAGACCATCGAATCCGTTCTGGCGCTGGATCTTAAAGACGGTCAGGTGCACGAACTGTGCAAAGAAGCGTGCAGCTTTAGATACCGCACCAGCATTTTCAATACCTCTGAGCGTGGACGATACATCATTCTGCGCGTGACCTACGCGTTGACTCCTGGCGGCGAGCCGGCGATCCTCTACGCCGATCTTAAAAAATACTTTGGTGGCTGGAATACGCAGCCCAGCTTGGCCACTACGCGTGAAGTTGTCCGGCAGATTCGGGCCAGCAAGGCCATGCTGATCACACCCGGCGACGAGGATTGCCGCAGCGCTGGATCTTTCTTCAAGAATCCAGTCTTATCCGATGAGCAATACAAAGAGGTCAGCAACCGCGCGGCGGCAAAAGGTTTGCAGATTCCAAGCTATCCGGCGCTCCAGGCTCAAAGAAAAATTTCGGCAGCGTGGCTAGTGGAGCACTCCGGGTTCAGGAAAGGCTATGGAAATAAACGTGCGGGCATCTCCCGCAAGCACGCGCTAGCCATCGTGAACCGAGACAACGCGACTGCGGCCGACATCGTCGCATTGAAAGAAGAGATCCAGCGGCGGGTAGAAGAAGTCTGGAGACTGCGACTGGAAACGGAGCCTGTATTCGTAGGGTTCTAGCAAACACCAACTAACTGCTTCAAAATATACGTGGCACTCTGCACTACTTCCCCGGCAGCTTGCGAAAGGGATGCTCAAAACTCAGATAGAGAAAGACGCCTTTCTCCCCGCTGCTCGGGCCAACGCCGATTGGTACGCCGATACCAGGCACAATCTGTAGCCCGTTTTTGAAGTTGTACGCCCAGCGAATCCCAGGGCTGAGAAATAGAGATCGTGACCACTCAGTTTTGGCAGGAGCCACCACGAACTGCGAATTCGCAAATACAGTTTCCAGCATGACATTAAACCGCGGATTGGTTAGCCAGATGAAGCTTTGTCCCAGGTTGTAGCCGGTTGCGGAAGCACGATCCCTTGAGGCGTCTTGAGCGTGGGGTACGACAGTAACCCCCGCATTCCAGTGGCTCACCAGGTTTTTGCTCAAGACGAGGCTTACTGGAAGGCTGGTCTGTACGCCGAGTCCGCCGGCGCCACGTCCGTCAGCAACACTCCCGGTGGGCAATATCAAGCTAAGCCGTGGCGCAAATGCGAGCTTTGCATTGCCGTCTCCTACAAGCTGGTAGCGGTAGTGTAGAAAGACGTCGCCAATGCCCGCGCCCGAATCCTGGAAAGCTCCGGCATGGAAAAACGGCACGGTGTAGCTGAGTTGGTGACGCGCGTCACCGGGGACTGGCCATTCTTGAGTAAAAATGTATGCCCAATCTTTGCTGTTCCAGGAGCGAGTGAAGCTACTGATGTGCTGCACCACGCCAAAGTTTTGGTTGTAAGCCTCTTCGATCAGAAAGCTGTTGTCTTGAATACCCGGCTGCGCAGAAGCCGATGAAGCGGAATCTTGCTGGGCAAGAGCAGCGCCAGCTAAGAGAAGGACCACGAAGACGAAGTAAAAGCAGCCAACGATGGACGTGTGTCCGCAGGCACGACCGATTCTGGTCATCGATTGGCCAATCGCGCTGCTTCCTCAAAAATGCGGCCAAACATTTGGCGTGTAAGTTTTCCGGTTTGTGTGTTCTGGTTGGAAGGATGGTAGGACGCCAGCAAAATCTTCCCATCCGGCATTTCGTACTTTGCGCCGTGCTGAAAAAAGTAGGGCTTCTTGCCGGCAAGCTGACCTCTGCGTTTCAAGTAATTGAGGTAAGCATCGAAACCGATTCTTCCCAACGCCACTACGACTCTCAAATTCTTGAGACCATCCATTTCGCGATCGAGATAAGGCGCACAATTCGCGAGTTCCTGTGGCAACGGTTTGTTATCGGGAGGAGCACAGCGGACGGCGGCTGTGATGTACAGACCTTTCAACTCAAGTCCATCGTCACAATGCGTGGCGTGGGGCTGATTGGCAAAACCAGTTTCGTATAAAATTGGATACATGAATTTGCCGGACGCATCCCCCGTGAAAGGCCGTCCCGTGCGATTTGAGCCGTGGGCGCCTGGAGCGAGTCCGAGCACGAGAACTCGAGCGTTGGGATCACCGAAACCCGGGACAGGTCTTCCCCAATATTCGCAGCCACGATAAGCCCGACGTTTCTCACGAGCCACCTGCTCGCGGTAAACCACCAACCGCGGACATCGGGTGCAGCGGACAACTTCGCGGTTCAGCGTGTCCAGCCAGGCAGCAGACACTTCGGACATTGGACTGCAGGCGTTTGGCATTCGATTGAAGATTATTCTACAGGTCTATTGGCCGGAATCGAGGCGGGCGATTTCTCTTGCGAACAAAGGATTCTTTGGAAAGTCATCACGAAGTGCAGCCAACAGCTCTCGCGCCCGCGGCTTGTCTTTTTCCCGGACATAGGCAATGGCCAGCAGTATGCGAGCGAACGGCGCCAGATAACGTCCTCGCTCGGCGGTCAACTGCAGCTCTGCCATCCCGGCTTTCTTGTCTCCGGAAACCCCGCCGAGACGCATGATCCAACGCACCGGCGCGGCCATGCTGCCGATAATGTATTTGCTAATCCCGGCAGCAATATGGCCGTCATAGCATTGGGGATCCACCGCCAGCAATTGCTCCGACCATTTCGTGGCTTCTTTGGTGTAGCGCAGGGAAGCCAGATTGCGTTTCTCGATCAGTGCGGCATAATCTGCACGCAGGCCGAAAGAAAGCGTCATGGCAAACAATGCGTCGCGATCCTTGGGATTCTTTACCAGAAGCGCACGTGCACGGCTCTCCGACTGGTCGAGCGCAAGGTTAAAGCGGTCGCGAACGCCAGGATCCGGGGCGAGTTTCTTGCGGGCATTAAAAGCTTTGTCGTTTTCGTAGAACTGCGCTTCCAGCACGCCCAGCCGCTGAAATTCCGAGAACAGCAGTCCCGCCGCATCCGCAGCGGGACTGACCGGATCCTCGGGATGCTCCCGTTGCCAGGAGGAAAAGAACTGGTGCGCCCGATCGAACTCCAGGTCATACATAAGCCGGAAGCCTTGGTCGAAGGGCGAGTTGGCCACGCTGATATCGGCAGTCCAAGCGGGTAGGCAGAAAGATGCGAGTAAGATAACTCCCAAAACTCGCCGTCCGTGCCTAGTAAATTTTTCTTTCATGCGACCGAGTCCTGCCACGTGCGTCCTAAGCAGTTTAGATGCTGATACTTTACGCTGCCGGAAATCATTTGCAAAAAAATTGTAAAAATCAGCCCTTGGCACTCATTCGGCACTCGGCCCTTTTTGGCTTCAACTCATTGCCAAGTGCTAATTGCTGTCCTCAGTTTGACGCCCCCAACTCCCCTTTGCTACCTTCTAGGGTTTCCTCTTCCTCAGTTGAGATTCTCATGGCCCTCAAGTTTCGCGGAGTAGATTTCATCGAGTTTGACGCTCTGCTTACGGATGACGAGCGCCTGGTCCGCGATACGGCCCGCAGATTCATTGAAGAAAACCTCATCCCCATCATTGAAGAATGCAATCGTGCGGGACGCTTTCCTCGCGAACTGGTCAAGCCCATGGCCGATCTTGGTTTCTATGGAGCCAGTCTCAAAGGTTACGGCTGCGCCGGGATGTCCAACGTCGAATACGGCTTGGTTATGCAGGAACTGGAGCGTGGCGACTCCGGCGTGCGCTCTTTTGTCAGCGTGCAGTCGGCGCTGGTCATGTATCCCATTTACGCCTTCGGCAGCGAAGAGCAGAAAAAAAAATGGCTTCCAGCTCTTCAGAAAGGCGAAAAGCTTGGCTGTTTTGGCCTAACCGAGCCGGACTTCGGTTCCAACCCCGGCGGAATGCGCACCCGCGCCCGCAAGGTCGGAAAAGAGTACGTACTGAACGGCGAGAAAATGTGGATCACCTCCGGTTCCATCGCCGACGTCGCTGTCATCTGGGCCAAAGTAGAAGATGAAGACAACAAGGTCCGGGGATTTCTGGTGGAAACCAATCGCCTCGGTTTTCGCGCCGAGGATATTCACGGCAAGTGGTCATTGCGCGCGTCAGTGACTTCCAGCCTTTCCCTGCAGGATGTCCACATACCGGAATCGAATCTGTTGGCCGGGAGTGGCGGGTTGAAGTCTCCACTCAAATGTCTGAATCAAGCCCGCTACGGCATCGGATGGGGAGCAATCGGCGCGGCGATGGCTTGCTACGACTGCGCTTTGCAATATTCGCTATTCCGCAAACAGTTTCGTGATCAGCCCATCGCTTCGCATCAACTCGTCCAGGAAAAATTGGCGTGGATGATCACCGAGATCACCAAGGCGCAGTTGCTGGCGTTGCAAACTGGACGTCTCAAAGATAAAGACAAGGCCGGCCCGCAACACATTTCCATGACCAAGCGAAACAATGTCTGGATGGCGCTGGAATGCGCCCGCATGTCACGAGATATTCTGGGCGCTAATGGAGTTGCCGATGAGTATCCAATCTTCCGCCACATGGCCAATCTCGAATCGGTAAAGACTTACGAAGGCACGCACGATATTCATACCTTGATCATCGGACAGAGTGTGACCGGAATTGACGCATTCTAACTTTGGGGCGATTCCACGAACTCAAGCCGCCGTCCCAGCACTCTTGCCGCGGACGCGCGCAGCATAATCGCCAACTGACGTTAAGCGAATACCATATTTCTTGGCAGTTTCCTGAGCTCCCTTTATTTCCCCTCCTTGGGTATATCCGAGCATCAGTGCAGCAAAGGTTTTTTGCAGCGGATTAGGGGAGCTGTATTGCTGCTGCAAAGCCTCTGCGGGCACGTGTTCGAGCTGGAATTTTTTCTCCAAAGCTTGTTCAAAGATCTTCACTGCGTCCAGTTGCGACACCGCGTGCGGTCCTCCCATCTCCAGGATCGTGTGCTCATCATCTTTCCCCATAGCAGCAGCCACTGCAAAGTCGGCAACGTCGAATGCGGAGATGTAACTGCCCTTGCCCTCTCCCGACCCGTAAATCCGAATCGCGCCGCTGACGAAATCAAAACCAAGTGCCGGGCTTAACCACACTTCGGCGAAATAAGAAGGGCGCAGAATGACGGTTTGCATGGAACTCCGGAGCAGACGGTTTTCGCAAGTTCGCTTGGCAGTCTCAAGCGGCGAGGCGATCTGAATATTTCCGGAGTAAGAAGTGTAAACAAAACGCTTCACCCCAGCGCGCTCGGCAGCTTCAATTAGCGCCACGCTGCCGTCGAGGTCCACGCGTCGCAGCCCATCATTGGCTGCCGTGGGCATGGATGTTGCGGTACAGACCACGGTGGCAATTCCGCGGCAGGCTGGCTCGAGAGTCTCCGCAACCGTCAAATCGCCATTCACAATTTCTATCCCGGCGGCACGAAGTGGTTGAACTTTCGGGTGGGCATCGCCGCCACGCACCAGAGCTCTTACTGATTGTCCCTGCCTTCGAAGCTTCTGGGCCACCTGTCCACCCACTAAGCCCGTCGCTCCCACTACTAGAATGGACATGTCTCCCTCCGTAGCGCCCCCACTGTTCTTGTCCCGAAGAATCTAGGTCGGTAGATCAGGCATGTCAAGGCCTGCATGAACGAGAACGCGGCGAGATGGATTCTGCGCGCCTTGTTGCCCACATCGAGATTGCATCGGCATCTTTAACGAAAATTTACATTCCAGACATGTTTGAGTAACACAGCGTCCATAGGCTTCTGGTTCCGTGGCAACACCAGTGTCGAACTACCCCTAAAAACCCAGGAGACAGATGCAATGGAAAGTTACATCGCTGTAGCGAAACACTCAGGCCGGGCATCGTGGCGCTTGGCTCTGCTTTTGTTGGTTATCGCACTTTTTCTGATTCCCATCCACATGCTTGCCGAAGAACCTCACCACCGTATCCAGAACATCATCGTCATTTGCCAGGAGAACTGGAGCTTCGATTCTTTATACGGCTTGTTCCCGGGAGCTAACGGAGTGTTCGGGGCTTTCGACCTCACACAGCGCGACCGTCTCACCGGTGAGCCGTACAGCTCACAACTGGGCCAAACGTTCGACCTGGTATCTGGTTCCCTCTCGCTGACAACTCCACCCCAGCCAATTGACAACAATGTCAGTCCTGCCCAGATCGATACTCGCTTCCCCTCCAACCTCAACACGCTATGCTCCCCTACAACCTAGTCACCAAGGCTAACCTTCAGACCTCCGATAAAACAGGCGACATCGTCCATCGCTTCTGGCACGAACAGGCTCAAATCAACCACGGGAAAATGAATCGATTCGTGACCTGGAGTGACAATCCTGGATTGGTCATGAGCTACTTTGACGCCACCAGTCTGCCGGAGGGCAAACTCGCTCAGAAATACACGATGGACGACAATTTCTTCCACGCTGCTTTCGGCGGGTCATTCCTGAATCACCAGTTCCTGATCGCCGCTGCGGCGCCCGTTTATCCGAATGCCCCGGCAAGCATGCAGCCGACACTGGACGCTAGTGGAAAACTCGCTCTGGATTCCACCACGGGCAAGACCATTCATGACGGCAATATCACACCGATCGGAGCGCCTTCCCTTCAGCATCCCGGGCGGTACATTCGGCAAAAACTATGCTGTCAACACCATCTTTTCGGTAAATCTGGTTCCGACATTTTCCACTCCTGGCAGCGCGAGTTTGCTGCCATCGCAGAACGACAGCAATCCTGCCGACGCGAGTCGTCCGTACATTCCGACAATCGGAGACCGGCTGAGCGCAAAGCAGGTAAGCTGGAAGTGGTACTCCCTGCGAACCCGCCCGTTGATCCGCTCTTCCAATGGCACCACCAGCCGTTTGCCTACTACGACAACTATGCTCCGTGGAAAAATGGCCAGCGCAATCTGGTTTCCGCCGCTCGCTTGCAGGACGAGACCGATTTCTTCCTCGATCTGCAAAATCACGATCTGCCGGCCGTAAGCTTCATCAATCTCCGCGGACCAAAAACGGTATTTTCGGGGATGGGTCGCGCGTTCCTGCAATCGTGATCGGTCCCTTTGCCAAACGAGGTTTTGTGGACCACAGCCAACACGACACGCTCTCGATTCTAAAGACAATCGAACGGACCTTCGGCCCGGCACCTCTTAACACCTTTGACGCTAACGCCTCGTCGCTCGACAGCAGCTTGATTCTCGGGGAAGCAAGATAACGAAGATTAACCAACTCTGAAAACACCAACTGTGGGCAGCCGGGCTGCCCACGATTGGATTCAGTTTTTTCTAAGCTGATTTTCTTTAGAGGCTTGGGGCGGGCCTTAACTCACCACGCATCTCCCGTGCCCACTGGGTGACAACAGCCGGAAGTTAAGGCAGTGGCTGCAAAATCACATTGGGAAAACCAGTAATGCCGAAATCAAAATCCGTCCGCTCCCCAGCCTTCTTACCGGGAGCTGGGATCAGCCTCGCCGTCAGAGGTTTGTGCCATTTGAATGCTAAGCTAGCCACGTCGCCAATAATACGTTCCAATTGCTGCTGCGATACGTCTCCGGGTAAAGGGATCGCGTCCAATCCGGTTCCACATACCGCGGAGTATGCCAGCAGCGCATCGATGCGATAAGCCCCTTCGCTCCAGCCCTGTGCCAGCACCGAATCTTCCAGTGGAGGAAGCATCAATCCTGAGTAACCAACTCGCTTCACAGGAATGGAGCGCACAGCGTCGGTGATGATGGCGGCAGCGGTCAATGTGCCGCTGGAACCGAATCTTGTTCCCGTGAATTGTTGGATGGCGGCTCCGATGGAAGAGTCCGGGCCGGGGGCGGGCGTGGCATCCAAGCCCATGTAGCTCCATCCCGAATCCTTTTCTACTTGCAGCGCGATGGCTTCCAGAGATCGGGCGTGTTCCGCCAGTTTGTGCGATAAAAGTTCGCGCGCAATACGAGGATCACCGTGGCTCTCCGTGAAAACATCAGCCACGAAACTCCCGCCTTCGAGTCCGACAGAAAATTGATGGCCCCGTCCATTGTGATTGGAGCCAGGATAGAAGGGAGTGTAAGGTGGCACGAATGCCGCGGCGGCAAAATCAAAATTACGCACACCATTCGCGCTGTGATCTTCGACATACTTGATGGTTTTCGCAGCCGCACGGATTGCGTTCCAATGGATGCCATCGTCTGCGGCAATCACCAAGCTTGTGTTGATGTCGGTGGATACAAGGATGTCCGCTAGCAAGTCCACTGCTGAGTCATCTTGATCATTCAGCATTGCCGGCCCGACATTGGCGAGGAATTCCTCCTTCTTTGACAAGGCATCTAATCCCTTGAAAAATTCCAGCGCTTCCGCTTTCGTTATGCCGCGCGTGTACTGGGGGAATGGCTGGGTAGTGATGCGAATGGTTTGAACCTCATAGCCACCTTTCTCAAAGGCGGACTTGGCTTTTCGAAGCATTGCCAGAGTATCCTGGATCTGCTTGCCGTATGTGGCGCGGTCTATGCTTACGAAGGCGGTGATCGCCCGAACTCTCGGTTTCCGCGACACGTCGCTGCACCAAAGAGCTGCGGCGCAGACATGACCGAAAAGGATCAGAATTAATGGTCCGCGGAATGCAACAAACTTGATCAATCGTTTTGTCATCCTACCTCCCGCTGATGAGGACACTTACAGAGCGGAGCTATTGT
>Ga0066710_100000196_pt1 | contig 31137 bp, 22 predicted proteins | sample GraSoiAngelo_159_FD_79666 | JGI IMG/M metagenome (GOLD analysis project Ga0066710, IMG submission 79666) | Grasslands soil microbial communities from the Angelo Coastal Reserve, California, USA - 14_1009_16_40cm | ecosystem: Environmental > Terrestrial > Soil > Grasslands | place: USA... | reverse complement strand
TTGGTGTGAACGAGAAATCGCCCGTAGATGGATCGAAAACCATGTTGGAGACAAGTCCGGTCGCAGACAGGATGATCGGTCCCCCTGCACCGCTAGGATCGCTCGCTGAGACGCTGAAGTGTAGTTTTCCTCCAACGGTCGCGTTCTGGCGACCCGGCGCTACGAGGATGGGGAGATGGTTGGAAGCAACGACGGTTATTGACACAATGGCCTGACTCGACGACACGCCATCGTCTATCGCGAAGATAGCGGTGTATGTCCCAGGTGCCACTGTTGCGGTGGGCGTCCACTTGAACATGGCCGACACAGGAGACGTTCCTTGAACTGTTGTGAAGCTTGCTCCCGGAGGTAGCTGGCTGGCCGAAAGTGTAAGAGTTGGCGAGGGATTTGAAGACTCGGTTCCAGTCACCGTGAAAGTAAGGGTGTTCAGCTGACTGACCGTCTCTGCTGATGGTGCGCTCACGACTGGTAGCGCCTGAGCTCCGACGGTTACGGTCACGGTAGTTGTCTTGGTTAGAGACCCGCTTGTTGCCTTTACTAGTGCCGTGTAAGCGCCGGCAACTCCCGAGCTTGCCGTGAGGGTCGAGGTGCCTGAACTTGGGATTGTTCCGGTGCTCAAGGCTACCGTGAGACCCGCCGAAGGTGTGGCTGTTATCGAAACGGTTCCTGCGAATCCGTTCAACGCCGTGATCGTAATTGTCGTAGTCCCAGAGATGCCAGTGTTGAGAGCGAGCGTCGACGGATTGGCGGAGACTATGAAATCGACGACGGTGAAAGTTGCTGTAGTACTCTGGATTATGCCTCCGCTGGTCCCGGTTATGGTTAGAGTGTATGTTGAAGCTGTTGAAGAGCTGCACGATACGGTCGCGGTGCTTGAACTCGTTAGGCTACTTGGCGTGATCGCGCTGCAACTCATGCCCGCCGGAACTGTGTCGGTTAGAGCCGCAGTGCCTGCGAACCCGTTAATCGGAGTTAGCGTTATCGACGAAGTTGAGGCTGAGCCAGCGTTCACGGGCGCAGGAGAAGTGGCTGATACTGTGAAGCTGGGAGGAGCGCCGAAGGTGAACATAGCTGTGGCCGAATGGCTTAGAGAACCGCTGGTGCCTTTGATGGTGACGGTGTACACGTTCTGGCTGGCAGAGCTGCAGGACAGAGTTGCAGTTCCGGAACCAGACAGGCTGCTGGGAGAAGTTGCATTGCAGTTCAGACCAGTGGGCACGGTGTCTGATAATGCTATAGTTCCGGTGAAACCGTTCACTGATGTTAGTGTGATCGTCGAGGTAGTCGTCTGTCCTGCGCTGACAGACGCGGGTGTGCTGGCGGCAATGATGAAGTCAGGAGATACTTGAGAAGATACCGTTAGAGTTCTAGAGATTATAGCTGTCTGCTTTGAACTACCGGCATCCGTCACCGTCAGGGTGACACTGTATGTTCCGGCAGAAGAGTAGGCATGGCTCGTCGTCTGGCCTGAACTTGTTGCTCCATCTCCAAAGTTCCAGCTGTAGGAGTATGGAGTTGTGCCTCCACTCGCGCTTCCCGTGAGGCTTAGCGTCTGACCCGCCGAAGGCGACGTAGGCGTGAAAGTGAAACTGCATGAGAGTGTCGATGGTAGACCCCCCGTGCTGAGGAGTACGTTATACCAGTTGGTATCGAGAGCGTTCATGTCAAAGCCCTCTGTGCCGATCTCTATACCCGTTAGTGTACAACCGATGGTCGGGGTCGTTGCGCCGGGCGGGGAGATACCCCAAGCTATTTCAGCTTGTAAACACTGAGTCTGAACGTCTGCGATCAAAGTTCCTGAAGCGCCAACGCCGAGTTGTAAGACCGCGAGACTGTATCCGCATGCACCCACGCCGGGATCGCTTACTCCACCGTAGGTTGAGGTCGTGCCTATGGGAGAGTCAACCCCGTTGATGTCTTCTACTCTGACCTGTGTGTCCAGCCAGCTTGCTCCGCTGAACGTGCCGCATGCTGAGACTGTCTGGGCGAGCTGGAAGTATAGCGACATGAAGAGGTTGTATCTCGGTCCTGAACCTGACGGGCCCGAGCAGCTCGGCCCAAGACTTCTGTCCAGGAGCGTTGCTGAGGCTGACACCTGTTGTATGCCTGATGGCAGTGGGGTCCCCTGCGACGATCCTTGCGCAGGCGGCGGTGTACCCCTAATGAGGCTGTCATAGTAGCTGTTGGTCCAGTCGCAGACGCTCGGATTGCTGTGGCGTATCTCGGCCGTACCATTGGAATTGACGCTGAGAGTGCTGGGGGAGACGAAGTTCTGGCAGGTCCAGTTCGTGCAATCGAAGACACCTCCCCCCGTGGTTCCAGTTGCTGCTCTCACCGTTAGAGTCTGAGTCTGTGTAGTGAAGGAGGCACCTTTTGAGTCAGTGACCTTGAGGCTGATCGTATAGGTTCCCGCGGAGAGTGTCACCTGTAAAGGGTTGCCTGCTCCTATGCTGAAGGAGCCAGACAGCCAAGAGTAGGAGTAGGGAGCTGTGCCTCCGCTAGCGCTTGCACTGAATACGATCGTTGACGCATTTGTCGGATTTGGCGGGCTGTAGCTGAAAGAGGCCGTGAGGGGCGATGGTCCGCTGGTTCCGAAGACATCGCTCATGATCGGAGCGTTGCAGCCGTTGGCTAGACAAGCCAATCCCCAATTACTCTCTATCGTGTGTAACGAGGCAAACTCGTCATAACCGTTCGAGGCCGAGACGAGGCCCGTTTTGACCGACGCTCCGTTGAACCCGATCTCCAAATTGGGAGATGGATCGTATTCGTCCCACCAGATGTAGAGCAGGGTCCGGTATGAGGAGCTTGTGAAGAGTGATGAACCGAGGAGTGAGCCCGAGGCTGGGCTTGAGATCGTACCGGTTCCCACGAGGAAGGATTTGAGATAGCTGTCGCCGGTTGAGATGGAATTGTCGTGCATGTTGTGATTGTCAGTTGGAGTATACCAGAGAAGGTTGGGAGGGTTAGCTACGTTGGCTGCTGATATGAAAGTGGTCGTGCCCACTGATGAGCTAGTGAAGATGTTGGGACTGCCAGCATCACTTGCAAAGCCCGTGAATGCGAAGTGGTCATTCCCCCTCGGACAGCCGCTTTCACAGTAAGCTTGCCATGTAAGCCCTGCCGACTGCATCTGGTCGACCAGAGTCGTGGCGCTTATACAGCATGAGTAGCCGTCAGATATGCCTTGGTCGGACCCTGAGACAATAGCGGTGTAACAGCCAGCTGAACAGCCGCTTATCGAGGAAGAGGCTCCGTAGCTGTGATAATTAGGGATTGTCGAGCTGAGAGGCAGCAGGCTGCAGAGAAAGGGGGCTGTTCCTATTGGACAGCCCGCCAACGTGCCTGTTCCAAGAACGTTTGCATAATTCTGATTCTCCATAGCAATTATGACGATATGGTCAAAGTAGCTTCCTGAAGGTGCAGCTGAGGCTTTCGGCTGGAGGGACGTGAACATGATACCAAGAATTGAGAGTGCAATGAGGAGCCCCGCAAGGCCCTTCCGGTCTAGATCTCGTACTATGGTCATTTGTTTCCAACTCTATCTTCATCAGATTCGGCTTCCCTGCGCTATCGGCGAGGGATTCGTCCCAGTGTCGGAGCGAAGAACCAGACTCTTTTGTTTGAGCGAGTTCCCCGGCAATAACTACTATTGTCTCAGGATTCACAAAGGCACTCTTGAACCCAAGAAATTCTTGTCCGGTTCTTGAGCCGATCTTGGAGTGGACTCTAGTGTGCACTAGCCTCGGTTGTTCCCAATTCTTCTGAAGCAGCCTATGAGGGGCAGACCGCACGGTCTCCGGTTTTCATATGCCTCGTTTTATGTGGGGAACGGCAGTCTCGGTTGCCCATTCTGCATCGAAATATTTAACGCTCAGGATTTCCTAGGCCAGTTTAGCGAGCGGAAGTCGCAACAACGAAATCTTGTGTCCGAGGAACTAATCTGTGAGTCAAGAACGCGTGCATCAAGGTTGTCCTCTCTGCACCATATCGGATGGAGAGGTGTTGGAAGAGTATGCGCGATGGAGGCTGGCTCGGACGAAGACCATGAAGGGTCATAAGGAGAGACTCATGCTCTTCCACAAGGAACATCGGAAGTCCCTTGACGAGCAGTCAGTCGGGGAAGCCTACCTTCTGCTGTTGCGGATAGGCTCGAGGTTTTTTTCCTACGCCAGGGAATGGGCAATCTTCGAGCCTGTATACGCAACTGTGCCAGACCATTGGCACAGAGTCGCGTCGGACCTAGACAATAAGGCCCAAGACTACGACCAGATCCTCAGGACTCCAAGGACGATAATAAACAATGATGGCGGTGCGATCTACAGAGCCGATCCGGTTGAGAAACCCGCTGAAGCATCCAAGCAAGCCTAGATACTTCTATTCGGAAAAAGCCCACCCTATGTGGGAGCTTGGAGGAAGATCTGTGCATCTGGAATTGCGAATCCGTTTGAAAATGGTTCAGGAAGAGATTCTAGACGAGAATTTGCCTATGAACTGGGCCGGGATATTCCTCAGTGTCGAGAGAAGTCCAATGTGGTTGCTAGTGTCTAGCTCCTATTCTTAGAAGAACTACTGGTGTCACTATCTGCTTCCAATCCCGCAGCGGCGATATGTGAGAATATGAAGTCCGACTCATGTGGGAATAGACCTTGGACACAGGCCTCTCGGCGAACCTGTAGCCGAGAGTCAACACTTTGTAGTGAAGATAGTATTCAAGCTCGTATCCGTTCAGCCACTCCTGCTCGATATCGATCCGCGGATCCAGCAGAATGCTGGCTCGATAGGCTCTGAAACCATTGGTAACCTCCGTGCAGCGTACCCCTGTCAGAAGGGTCCACGCGAATGGGAACAGCCGCGTGAATATCCTTCTAAGGAAGGGCGTCCTCTCCCCTCTGCCGCCCGGAAGAAACCTTGAACCTTGGACGTAGTCAAAGCCGTCTTGTATGATTGGCGTCGTTAGCCGGGGGATCTCCTTTGGATCATCCTTTCCGTTTCCTGCCATGACCACAATGATGTCGAACTCGTGGGAGAGCGCGTATTGGTAACCCTCCTTGATGGCGTAGCCCACACCCTTCCGGTCAGAGTTCTCAATGATCGTGACCGGGACATGGATACGGTTCTTGGATTCTTCTATCTCCTTCAGAATTGAAGGGCTAGGCTGGTCGACAACAAGGCACAACTGATCGACAGACTCGGGTGTGAATCTCTCGATTACTCGACCGATCTTTCCGGTTTCTCGAAATACTGGGACGATCGCAACTCGTCTCATCGACGAGTTCTCTGATTACAAACCGGGCCTCCGTCGGGCTCACTTGGTCGGGGCCGAGTGCCTATCACCCTCGCTGGAACTCCGACCACTATCGCATTGTCGGGAACATCCTTAGTCACGACTGATCCTGCTCCAATGAGTGCGTTCTCTCCGATCTGTACACCTGGATTGATCGTGCTTCCTGCACCAATTGAAGCAAATCTCTTCACGCGTGTCTGGAGCCGGGTCCATTCTCCATGTGCCCTTGGATGCTTGTCGTTTGTGAAGGTGACGTTGGGAGCGATGAAGACGCTGTCCTCAATGACGACGCCTGTCGGGATGAAGACGAATGGCCGAATCTTGCAATTATCCCCTATCGTGACTCCTTCCTCGATGTAGACGTATGAGTCTATCTTTGTATTCTTACCTATCTTACAGCGATACAGGTTTACCTGGTCGTAAATGCGTGAGTTTTTGCCAACTTCGGCATTCTTGATTACCGAGTATCTTGTAGGCTTCATTTATCGAACCGGGATCTCCGGCAGTATCGGCAGTTGGACCTGTATTGTCCTTTCCTGGTACATAGACTCTCGGGACGCTTCCAAGAGGGAGACTACCCTTGCTCCGAGTATTCCGTCGGAGTGATTTGAGAAGGGAGTAGAGTCTTGCTTGCTTCGGATGCAGTCCGTGAAATGGATGATCTCGCTAGCCAGAGTGTTGCTGGGTGAAACTGGGAGTTCACGCTTTCCGCTAGTCTTTTCGAGGAATAACTTCTGGCCGCTACAGTCGAGGTGAGCCACCCCGTCGCTGCCGACGATTGTAACCTCTCTCCTCTTGTTAGGGTCTAGCCAGCTCAGTTCGATGTGAGCCAACAAGCCCCCCTTGTGCTCCGCGGTGATGAAGGCAACCTCCTCGTTCAGCTTTGTCCTGTATCCTCGTCCCTTGCAGGAGACCTTGTCCGGCCATGCGTTCACGACGTAGTTACAGATGTCGAAGGGATGGGGAGCGAGGTCAGTTATGACCTCCCGTTGCAGTTGAGGGTTCATGAGTGCGGTCCATCTTAGCTCAACATAGTGGGGATCGCCGATCTGGCCCTCGGCCAGTACTCGCCGCAATTCGCTAACGCCGTTGTTGAATCTGTGTATGTGTCCAACACAGAGCACACAGTCGTTTTCTCTAGCGAGTCGAACAAGTTCGTATGCCTCCTCGGTTTTCAATGTCAATGGCTTCTCAACTAGGACATGCTTTCCTTGTCTAAGGAATCTTGAAGCGATGTCGAAGTGTGTCCCATTAGGGGTGCAGATGTGCACTCCTGACACAGATGGATCTGAAGCTATGTCGTGATAGTCCGAATGATAATCGATCCCGGGACCAAACTCAGTCTGGCATTGTGCGAGTGACCGCGGAAAGCTCTCGACGACAGAGTGCAGCTCAATTTGTCCAGTCGCGCGGCTGATCTCCAATGTCTCGCGCACAACCTTTCTTCCCCAGTAGCCACAACCGATGACCGCGATTCTGACACGATTCATTCTTAGAAATCTACTCTTAGTTTAGTAGCGCACTAATTGACTGCCGTGTGGCGAGAAGGGGAGGTGAGAATAGTCCGAGCTCTTACCCGCGATTCTATCACTCATCATCTTCTTCACCATTTCGGCGCAGTTGTTGGGGTCTTGAACGTCCCTGTTCTTAACCTTCTTGGTTGCGAGGCATATTCGTCAATAAAATGATGTCCGTGGATATGTTTCACTATCCCACCGAACAACCAGCCCTGACAGGATTGGCAAGGTAAAAAGGTTGAAGCCATGTTGCTTGCATTTTAGAGAGCCTCTACGAGAATTGTGAAAAGCCTGTACAGTCCTGTTGCAAGGAATTTTTCGCGTTGATCATAGTCGGAAGCATCGTGTCGGCCTCAGGAAATGTGTCGGTCTCTCAGAAGACTGAGCGGAGTATATCATTATCGTCGGATCCCGTTCTCCCGTTTATTGAACTTCCGAGAAAGGAGCATGGCGTCTAATTGGATATCTCCGTGTCAAGCGATTAGTCGAGAAGACTCAATCTCTCATTGCAGGATGATTGGCCGGAATGTTTGCACCGGATGATCTCGGAATATTCCTCAAGGAAAAAAGAGCCTATCTCTGCGAATTCAAACCTCATCTGTTTCCTCTCTAGTCATGCGTCTGATGATGAGACTGGCTTCGCGTCTGACTTCTGGTTCAATATCTATTGCAACTAGGCCTTCATTGGGCTGACCATAGAGCACTATGGCACCGTCCGGAGACTCTTCAATACATGGGAGGGCGAGGAGGTCCTCCTCGCCATCGACAAGAATCACTGTATCGCGTTCTTTCATGGCTTTCTTGATTGCGTCCCAGGATTCCAGCGTGATTACTCCCGCTGGGTTTCTCACATAGTATATTTTACGATCCTTTAGGGAGATCGTGGCGGCCGGCTTCCGCATTGTCTTCTGATCTATTATCGAGAGATTGACTGGGATGCCAGCCTTGAGGGCTTCTCTAGAAACGACATCTCCGATGGCTGTAATTCTGCTCGGATGGTGTCTTCTGACAAGCATCACCAACTCGGGCATGGTCTTGTCAGGCTCTCCTTTGATCAGTCTGCCAAAGGGCTGTTTCAATCTTGGAAGATCGGGGCGGCTGGGCCGGAATTGAATCAATCAATTCACTATCGATGGAGCGCGCACAATGATTATGGATGGTCCCAGGCCAAGCAGAGTGCTCACAGTAACCGCATCCTAGTCCTTGTACGAATTCCCGTCTCTATGTGAGCTCGGTTGAAGTGTGAAATAAGTCTTCGAGCTCCAATTCGACGAGTTCTCCCTGAGTCAACACATTCTTGATCCGGACCCTTCCAGAGACTAGGCAACCGTTAGATGTGACGAGCTTTATGATGCCATCGCGAAACAGTTCTGCGTCCAACTCGTGATTCGGCGACGACCATTGTGTCGGATTTCGTACCCTACAAACTCTTCCGCCTGTTGAATCGTTGGCACTCATTTTAGAGTCTCTGACTCTTCATAGATATCATGCATGATTCAGAAGCGGACGGCGTCATAATAAGAACCATCGTAAAATAGTCCGGAAGTCGACGGTAGAACGCCATATTTCACTCTGTTATGAGCTAAGCAGATCGAACCGGCGGGGCCAGAAATTCGACAATGATTAGAACTATTGATCTCACCCTTCAACTAATGTCTTATGGAAGGTCGACGAGCTGGCAACGTGTACAAGAGAGTCGTAACATCTACTTCCCGCTAATCATGAAGTCGCGGGCGGCGACCAGACCCGCATGCGCAGAAAACCTGTCCGAATACGATTGGTCTCCACTGATCGAAATCTGCCATACAAAGAGACGACCCAAACCGTGGAACCGCGGATATATTTGGCAATATTGCAAAGATTTTTAACCTATTTTATGGATACCAGCGGTGTCGAGCGATGGAGACATCTTGTCTCTACTACCCCGCGGATCAACGCGACGGTTGCGAATGGGTGGGACGCGCTCTGTTCCTCACCCTTCTCTTGAATCCTGACCAGGATTCACGGACGACCGTGGCAACGGGCGCTTCGAGGTCCAACCTTTTTTTCAGTAGAATGTTCGGAGCCAGCCTGGAGCGCAGATCTGGTCTGGGTCCAAGGGACGCGTGGACGCTGTAACTTTTCTTCAGGAACCAGATTCGGCGCACTGCCCGCGAGCAAGTAGGAGAACAGAGAGCGAGCGTCGAACGGTGAAGAACTCAGAAAAGCGAGCGTGACAAACAACTGGGCCACGCTAGAGTCCAATTGAGACTCGGTTCAGAACTAGACAAGTTTTGTCATGGTTCAACACTGCCTTTCGGAATCCTGAGAGAATAATAGCTATTGCCGGGGAACTCGCTCATCGAAAAGAGTCTGGTTCTTCGCTCCGACCCGAGTGAATCCTTGTCGTTGCAATGGGAGATCTATTAGATCGAACCGGTGAGAAAGACTTGAGCCTAGGTAGGAGACACCGCGCATCCGCTGAGAGGAGTAGCTGGCCAGGTTCGAAGAGATGGCTGAAATCCATTCTGATCTGCCTTGTAATTCTGCTCAACGGTCTACTTGTGTATCAGCTCGCTCAGGCCAATATCGACGGAAAGCGAGCAACAACCCTTACGACCACCCCTCTGCCCGGTAGCAGCTCAGCACCTGTGCTTACCGGCTGGGGTGGGATACAGTTGAACGAGGCGGGGACCGATATGGAAGCGCATATTCAGCTCTTCCAGTCGCTTGGCTACAATGCCATCAGGGTCAGCTTCGAGTCGCCTTGCTCTTCCCCCCAGCAGGAAGGATCATACTCCGCATCTCAGCTCCAGACCGCAATAAGCCTCGCACAAAAGTACAACTTCTGGATCATAATAGACATGCACGGCTACTATGACATCTACCCGACCTTCCAGTCGTGCTGGCTCAGTAACTGGAAGCCCATTGTCCAGCAGTTCTTATCCTCATACTCCAGAATCATGTGGGAGCCAGAGAACGAGCCGCAATCGAGCTATTACGGAGACCCAGAGGGGGTCTCGCTCGCCCAGCTTTCCTCCGGCTATCAAGCATGGATCAACCAGGCACGCTCGATTGGTGATAATCACTGGATCGTTGTAGCGAATGGTTGCATATCGACCTGTGAGAGCTCCACCAATGTGGCCGCGTCCATGTGGCCTACGGTGAATGATACAGCAGGACATGTCTTCATCGACTGGCACTTCTACATGTACTATCCGTATTGGTCCACCCAGGGCACAGGATGGAACAACGCGACGGCTGAACTCGCAGCAACCGGCTACTACAACCTTCTCGAATCTGGAATGCAGGCGACCGGCTGGCCAGCGATTAACACTGAAGGCGGAGCCGACTACATAGGCGGCTGTCCCCCTGACGTTATCCTTGGACCGTGCAATCCCTCGTCCGGGACTGGTCTAGGAACCTGTGACGGGTATACTCTAACCACGCTCCATTTCGTCCAGAAACTCATCACCCTCTACAATTCGGCCAAAATAAGCTGGATCGGGTGGCCCGCAGGCTCATGGTCTACCAACGTTTGTAATCCGCCTTCAGGCGTGTCCTACGGAGCACTCCAGCCTGCCAGCGGCCTCTTCCCGGGAGGATGGGCCACCAAGCTTGCTCCAGCCTCGCCAGACTTTACAATCTCTGCAAGTGCCTCCAGCGGAGTCAACGCGGGTCAATCGGCCCCCGTCACTATTACGGTTACGGGGAAGAACGGATTCACGGGTATAGTTAGCCTTGCCGCAAGCCTCGCCTCAGGCCTCACGTGCGGTTCCATCACACCGAGCAGCCTAACCGGCTCAGGGACGGCAACCGTATCATGCAACACTAACACGGCCGGTACCTTCACCCTAACCGTGACCGGAACGAGCGGATCACTCACGCATTCAACAACGGTCATACTCGAGTTCCGAGACTTCGCAATTACAGCCACTTCCCCAGCATCCGTCCCGCCAGGGTCCTCCGCACAGTCAACGATCACGATCAACCCGTTAAACGGTTTCGCTGGTACGATCCTGTTAACTGATAACACGCCCTCTGGCCTTACATGCGGCGTGGTGACGCCAAGTAGCATCACTGCATCAGGAGTTGCAACATTATCCTGCAGCTCGACTGCCCAGAAAGTTTACACAGTCACTATTACGAGCACTAGCGGTTCGCTGACTCACACGGCGGCCGCCAGCTTTACCTTCGGGACCCCACCGGACTTCATCATAACCGCGAGTTCACCGGGCGTGGTAGACGTTGGATCTTCAACTACATCAACGATTACCGTTACTCTGATTCATGGATTCACAGGCACCATAACGTTGACGGGGACACTTCCTTCGGGGCTTAGTTGCGGCCCTATCACCTCTACCAATATCAGTAACAATAGTACAACAGTTATCTCGTGCAGCTCCGCGACTGCATCCACGTATGTTTTGATCATGACGGGGACTAGCGGCAGCTTGACTCATAGCACAACTATTACGTTCACATTCGTCGACTTCGGAATCTCGGCCAGTCCACTAACCCTCACGCTGAACAGTGGCATCTCAGGAAATTCAACGGTTACAATCACACCAGTAAACGGGTTCATCGGAAGAGTCACGCTAACGGCCACAGCTTCCTCCGGGCTCTCTGCAATGTTGAGCACAGGTACGATCAGCGGCTCTGGAACCGCGACCCTAGCAGTGAGCGCCGCAAGCCCGGGTACCTACTCAGTCGTCATAACCGCAACTAGCGGCGTTCTGACTAGAATGACCGTAGTGACGGTGGACATCACAGCCCATATTCTTCCAGTCATCCTGGTCCCAGGTCCCCAGAACGCAACTGTCGGCACGTCGTTGCAGTTCACCGTGTCGGCAAGCGACTCTTCTGGCACTGGAGGTACAGTCGTGCTCTCGGCAACAGGACTGGTAGCAAACATGGCCTTTGATCCTACCACCGGCGCGTTCTCGTTCACGCCAAGCTCGAGCCAGGCCGGTCAAGTGTTCGTGGTCAACTTTACAGCAACAGACGGCAACGACCCATCTTGGGCTACAACCGAGACTGTTCCGATCCATGTGGCGGCAACTGTCAGCCAACCTTCGCCGGGGGGAGTTTGTCTAACGTGCCTGGTGCCCAAGGAGTTCTCAGAGAGTGTATGGCTGCTGGTATTGGGTGCCCTGATAGGCGTAGTATCATCAGTCGCTCTGCACACCATCAAAGCGCAAGCTGAGTTCGCGGGCGCGCGCAGGCGATTGAGATCTTATCAAAACATGGAGCTTTTCCAGCGTAAAGGCAACTGAGGTATGGCCGCCTCGTAATTCGACTATTGTGCAACAGAGGTGCAAGGGGAACATAAGGGACGGCTTAGCACTCTGGCGAACCGTTGCCGATGACCTCAAGCATTCTTATCAAGAAGACGCGCCACATGATCGTGAGAATCATCGATGCCCATGGTACAGACAGTCGAACAAGCGACTCAGATCGCGGTAGACTTTGTCAGGAAATACTATTCCTTTGCATTCCCGATCTCGGCCAGGAAGGAAACTTCCCGATGGATCGTAGACTTGGATATCTCGTACTTCAAGCCAAGCTACGTGCGGGTCAGAATTTTCGGCGAAACGGGGCTGGTTGAAGATTTCAGAGTCACATTAGGCCCGCTGTTGTAGAGGGTCTGTCGTCTTCGTCCTCTAAGATTGGTACAAGCTTGAAGATAGAAATGGGCTTCGCGTTTCCATATTGCAGTTCTCGGGCGCGAGGGAGCTGAGTAAGCCTAGTTACTTAGCCTTCCGAGCCCGGTGGCGGTGAACTCGGCCTTGGAGAATCTTGCAGGGTCGAAGATTCGCCTTGCATCTAATACCCGTGCTCTTCCCCCCATCAATGTTGTCAGTTCGTCGCTGTCGAGGTCTTGGAATTCTCGCCAGGCGGTCATGATGATCACAAGGTCGGTACCTTTTACACAAGCCTTGGCGTTCGGGGAATAGGATATGATTGGGCCAAGTTCCCTCTTTGCTCCCTCCATTGCCATAGGGTCGTAGGCTCCAACCACCGCCCCCTTGTCGACGAGCTTTCTGATGAGCGGGATGGCGCGCGATTCGCGGACATCGTCGGTGTTGGGGTTGAAGGCTAGGCCGAGGACGGCGATCCTCTTTCCTTGGACCCGCCCCAGCATCTTCTCTGCCTGTGAGACTACGTTGTCGGGTTGTGTCTCATTGACCTCAAGAGCAGACTCGAGGATTGATGGTTCCACGCCTAGTCTTTTCGCATATTCGACCAAGGCTTTTACGTCCTTTGGGAAGCAGGATCCTCCGAAACCAGGTCCGGCCTGGAGGAATAGAGGTCCGATCCTCGGATCGAGTCCCATCCCTCTAGCAACATCGTTTACGTCGCTTCCTGGAATCTTTTCGCAGATCCTAGCTATCAGATTGATGAAGCTGATCTTCGTTGCTAGGAATGCATTGCTAGAGTATTTTATCAGCTCCGCCGTATCAGCAGATGTCTCCACCACCGGAGGCATCTGTTCCCCGTAGAACGATCTGTAGAATGATAGAACTTGATCGCGAGAGTACTGATCGATGGGCCCTATCACTATTCTACTCGGCTTTAGTGTGTCCCGGATTGCCTGACCCTCCCGGAGGAATTCCGGGTTGGAACATAGGCCAAAGCCTTCGCCGCACGTCTTGCCTGAAGATTGTTCGAGTATGGGTTTAACGACGCTTCTTGTAGTGCCTGGGATGACGGTGCTCTTCACGATGACAGTAGGCTGTCTGGTGGAGCCTGCGATGGCCTCGCCTATCGACCGAGATGCAGACCTTACTTGGGAGAGGTCGATTTCGCCGGACATGCTGCTCGGGGTCCCTACGGTTATGAAAACGATGTCGGAGTCAGAAACAGAGCTAGGGCTCGTCGTGCATTCGAGTCTTCCATTCGGAACGTGCTCTTCTAGAAGTGGTTGGAGACCCGTCTCTAGGAACGGGGCCTTTGCTTGTCCAATGAGCCCTACCTTGGCCGGGTCCAGATCGATGCCGGTTACATGAAATTTCGATGCGAGGCACGCGGCCGTTGACAACCCTACGTATCCGAGCCCGACGATTGCTATTCGCGCTTCGTCGGCCTCTGCTGGTATCATAATTCCTTTCGCAAGGGAATGGTTTCTTTGGGTTCGGAGGCCGATAACGCCGGCGTGTCCAAGTCCATCCGGAGACTTTCTTTTGTTGCTTTGGCGTCGACATATCCAAGTGAGAGCCTTAGAGCTTCAACCATCGTCTCAGGGGTACCCATGTCCAGCCTGAGTTCGTCGGTCCTTAGCTTCACCCCGATGACTGTTCTTCCTTCGGTGACGAGCTTCTGAATTGCATCTGTTAGTTGTAGTTCGCCATTCTTGCCGGGCTCTGTCTCGGACAGTGCGTTGAAGATTTCTTCCGTGAAGACATAGAGCGGCATTATGGCGATGTTCGTCTTGGGTTCCTCAGGCTTTTCCTCGGTAGCTGTTATCCTCAGCACTCCCTCCTCAAGCGGGGAGCCCTGAACGACTCCGTACTGTCTCGGGTCGGGGACTTCGTGAAGGAGAATCGTTGCTGACGCCTGATATTTTTGGTGCATCAGGACCAGCCGTCGCAGATGTTCTTCTCCCTCCGATAGAATGAAGGTATCCCCAGCCTGGACGATGAATGTCCCCTTCACAAAGGGTCGACCGAGGAGGACCGCATCCCCGAATCCAAGAGATTCGGGCTGGTTGAGGAAGACGATGTTCGAGGATCTTATCTTCTCGTAAAAGCGAGACAAGCATTCGGGATCCCGGCCCTTTTCTTTCAAGAACGCGGAGAAACCGGGGTCTGGGGAAAAGTGATCCTCGATAGCCCTCTTTCCTCTTCCGACGACGAAGTAAAAGTCTCTCACACCGAGGCTGTAAAGCTGCTCGAAAATGGCCTGAACCAGCGGCTTCAGCTCGAGGCTGTGACTTCCATTGTAAGTAATGATCGGGAACATCTCTTTGGGTATCTCCTTCGAGAAGGGAAGCATTCTGAACCCAATCCCGCCAGCAGTTATGACGCCTTTGCATTCACTGAATCCGTTTACCGAACTTTTCTTCGTGTTGGCGTCTAACGCGCATCACCTCGTCAACCCGTAACCGCATGCATTCACACCGGCAGCCAGCATCATGTTGAGTCCATGACTTTTCTCCTGGGCCCTACCTATCCAACGATATATTCCTGCAGAGACAGACGGAGATGGAGAGGCATAACAACTAGCCGAGCAGAAAACTGCTGATCCAGCTATAAAGGGTGGCGGTTCATTTGTGTTTGCACCCGACCATCTATCTTCAGATGTACGCATATTGCAATTGTACACGTGATGAATATAACGGCCTCACGGGACTAGAGATGCAGACCATGTCTTTTGACCTGACATTCTGCCGCCACCTCCAGGGGTTTGTTACGGACCATGAGATCCCTGATGATGCCTGCACAAAGGGGGCTGAAGAGGATCTCTAGGGTTCTGATCACAGGCGGGAACGGGTTGATTGGAAGCCACCTTGCTGAAAAACTCGAGGATGCAGGTGACTCGGTTACACTACTTGACCTGAAGTTTAACTCCAACACCCAATCTCTAAACTGCGAGAAGCTTCACGGGGACATCAGAGACTACCCGACCGTAAGAAAGGCGGTGGACGGGAAGGACGCGGTCTTCCATTTTGGAGCAGTCTCCCGGGTCGCGTGGGGGCAGGAGGACCCGTTCAACTGCTGGTTGACCAATCAAATAGGCACTCTCAACGTTTTGGAGGCTTGCAGGAAAACCGACTCTAGACCAGTGCTGTTGGAAGCATCCAGCCGGGAAGTGTACGGGGAGCCGCTCTACCTTCCCGTGAACGAGGATCATCCGAAGAATCCAAAGTCAGTCTACGGGGTAACCAAGCTCTCGGCGGAGAGAGCCTGTCTCTCCTACTCAGACGAGTCCAACATCGCCCGCCCGGTCAACTGTGTGATCATGCGCTTCTCGAATGTCTACGGTAGCGAGAGAGACCTTCCGGAGAGAGTAGTGCCCAAGTTCATGAACAAGGCTCTCCGAGGCGAAGATCTCGCATTGTACGGGGGCGAACAAATCCTAGATTTCACGTTCATCGATGATACGGTTTCCGGTATAATGAAAGCATACTCTGCGTCGTTGAAAAGCGATGCTGGCATATTTGGGGAAGCTTTCCATTTCGTTACGGGAAGAGGTGTATCGGTTTCAGAGCTTGCACGCATGATAATCGACATTGTCGGTTCGGGATCCAAAATCATACATGAGCCCTCCAACTCGTTTGAGGTTCGAAAGTTCATTGGCGACCCCTCCAAAGCAGAGAAAATACTGGGCTACAAGCCAACAGTAAATCTTGAACACGGGCTCAGAGCGCTGATGGATAGAATGGTGCCAACCATTGTCGCAAGGTGAAGCATTCGTCGTGAACAAAAGATTCCGCGACGCCTTTCCGATCTGGCGAGCTTGAATCTCGTGCAAGTAACAGAACAGACTTCGAAGCAGCGGAGTCGCATTGTAGAGCGTCCGAGAGTCAGAGGGAAGTTTCTCTTTGTCGGTGATGAGAAGTTCTGGGTTAGGGGTGTGAGTTATGGCACCTTCTTAGTAGACGAAGACGGAAACGAGCAGCTGACTCCCGAGGTTGTGAAGAGGGACTTCTCCTGCATGGCGGAGAACGGGTTCAACGTGGTAAGAGTTCACACATGCCCTCCAAGGTGGGTCTTGGACGCGGCAATGGAGGAGGGACTCTGGGTTATGGTTGGACTCAACTGGGGGGAGCGGATGTCGTTCATAGACGAGCCTGGAAAGCCTCAGGAGATCGAGGAGCGGGTCAGAAGATGGGTACGCCGCTGTAAAGGTCATCCCGCAGTCTTCTGTTACAGCGTCGGAAACGAGATCTCCTCGGCGATAGCCCGCTGGACCGGGAGGCGTAGAGTGGAAAAATTCATCGAGCGTCTTTATAGAGCGGCGAAGGAGGAAGACCCAGATTCTCTCGTCACGTATGTGAACTACCCGTCCACCGAGTACTTGCGACTACCCTTTCTAGATTTTATGTCGTTCAACGTCTACCTAGAGTCAAGACAAGACTTCGATAAGTACATCCCGAGGCTGCACAGTCTAAGCGAGGATCGGCCTGTACTGATCAGTGAGATAGGACTGGACGGGCTTCGAAATGGTGAGGAGAAACAGGCTGAGACTTTGGATTGGCAGGTCCGGTCAATCTTCAGGAATGGTTGCTGTGGGGTCGTAGTCTTTCAATGGACGGATGAGTGGTACCATGGGACGGTTCCGGTCGAGGATTGGAAGTTTGGACTGACCACACGCGAGAGAACAGCCAAGCCGGCCCTCCACGCGGTTAGGAGAGCGTTCTACGAAACGCCCTTTCCAGAAAATGGTGTGCGCTGGCCGAAAATCTCACTAGTGGTCTGCAGCTTCAATGGAGCATCAACGATCCGTGAAACTCTGGATGGCTTGCAGCGGCTCGACTATCCCGAATATGAGGTGATCGTCATAAACGATGGATCCAAAGACTCGACCCCGGATATCGTATCAGACTACCCGGTTCGTCTCATCAACACTGAGAATCGCGGGCTCAGCGAAGCACGCAACACAGGAATAAGTGTGGCCAATGGGGAGATCATAGCGTTCATCGACGACGATGCCTATCCAGACATTCACTGGCTCAGATTTCTCGCCTTGTCTATGATGGATGGAAGATATGTCGGGGTTGGAGGGCCGAACCTCCCGGCACCGAATGACGGGTGGAAGGCCGAGGCCATTGCCAACGCGCCGGGACCCAACCCGGTTCTGCTCTCCGACACTGTCGCAGAACACATCCCCGGATGCAACATGGCTTTTAGAAAAGCGCATTTAGAGGCGATCAATGGGTTCGACCCCACATTCCGAGTCGCAGGCGATGACGTGGACCTTTGCTGGCGACTCCGAGAACCGGGAGGAATAATCGGGTTTGCGCCTGCAGCAGTAGTCTGGCATCACCGTCGAAAATCAGTCTACAAGTACTGGTGGCAACAAGTGGGCTACGGTAGAGCAGAGGCTCTACTGGAGCGAAAATGGCCTGAGAAGTACAATCTGTTCGGACAGTTGAATTGGCGCGGCCGCATCTACGGCAGAGGCGTTTCGCTAGATTTCTCGTCGCTTGGAGGGAGGATCTACCATGGAGTCTGGGGGGCCGCGCCTTTCCAATCATTGTACGGGTCTTTCAGCTCTCTTTGGTCGCTCGTCCTGATGCCGGAATGGTATCTGGTCATAGCGGGTCTTGCGGTGATTTTGGTCCTTAGCATCGGTTGGGGCCCGGTAGTGATACTCGGGACAGTGCTCTCTTCGGTCGTTGCGTTACCCGCGGCCCTGGCCACTTTGAACGCTGGACGGGCAAGGCTTGATGGAGCCCCCAAGACTCGTTGGGAAGTATTCAGATTGCGGGCTACGATATTCTCTTTGCATCTCCTCCAACCAGTTGCTCGCCTCTACGGGCGGTTAGGTGGAGGGCTGACCCCATGGCGCAGACGTGGGACTAAAGCTCGAGGCAGCTTCCTTCCTTCAACGATGACGCTATGGCGTGATACGAGGGAAGCGCCAGAGATTATGCTGGGAGAGCTGCAAAAAATGATCCAAGAAGCCGGGTCAGTAGTGAGAATAGGGGGCAACTATGACTCCTGGGATCTTGAGGTAAGGGGAGGACTACTCGGCGGAAGCCAACTCCTAATCGCAACGGAAGAATACCCCTCCGGAAAGCAGCTGCTCCGGTTCCGAATCACTCCTAAATATTCTGGTCTTGGGCTGGCTGTCTCTGCTCCCCTTGTAGTAATGTCGATCGCAGCTGGTCTGTCCAACGCCTGGATACCAAGCATCGCATCTGGGCTGATGGCTGGAGGATTGATATTCCGGGCTATCAGCGATACAAGATTCGCGTCGGGCATGTTCCTTGAGCTGCTCAGGCGCAAGGGTGCTACGTAGTATCTGCGTGCCAAGATGGTCTGGTTCGAATTGCTCCAATCTCGCTTTCTCGCCTGCACTGTTGATGATACTAGTCACTCTGTCCCACGACTGCTCTTAGCCGAGCACTATTCGTCTTGTTTTCTTCCTCGTCGGATAGCGAATCCGAGTTCGAAAAACCTTTCGCAAACTCTCGCCTATCTCTTGGCTGATTTGGGAATTAACATGGAGCCGAATGGTTGATGATTGACCTTTCCATTCTACCCCTAGTTTTTTCGGTCACGTTTACTATCACAATGGCTGTTGGCTGGGTCTTGCTCAAGCTGCAAGACCATCGAACCGCACGCGCGAAGTCACAATCGCAGCCGCAGTCGCCTGAGAACGTTCGACTCGGCTCCCGGCAAAGTCAGAGAGATACTCAAAGAGGTCACGGAATGTTGAGACGAGTCTTCGCAGATCTGCGGCCCTATCTGCAGCCCATCTTCGTCCTCTTGCTACTCTCGCTATCCGCGATTCCAATAACACTGATTACTCCTCTTCCCATCAAACTGATGGTGGATACAGTTCTCGGCTCCAAGCCTCTCTCCGGCTATCTCACGCTCCTCGCGCCGGGCGGGTCGCAGGCCTCCAAGGACTATGTGCTCTGGCTAGCGATCGGGATACTCTTGGGCGCTACCGTCCTGACCTACGTACAGAACCTTCTGAACGTGTGGCTGAGCAGCAAAATTGGAAATCGGATGACGCTCGACGTTCGAGCTCGCCTCTTCCGACAGATGCAGAGACTCTCCATCGCCTATCACGACACTAAGGGTGCCGCGGACTCAGCCTACCGTACTCTGAACGACGCTCCCATGCTACGTTCCTTCGGAATCGACAGCATGATCCCGCTAGCGACGTCCATACTAATGCTGTCGGCGATGATAGTTGTCACTCTCTACCTCGACTGGCAGCTTGCCATTATCTCGTTGCTAGTGTCTCCCTTCATGTTCCTCCTTACACTGGTATTCAAACCGCGGTTGCGAACAGGATGGCGGAAATTCAAGACCTCGGAAAGCGCCGCGATGGCAGTGGCCCAGGAGACACTGGGCGCTTCGAGAGTAGTGAAAGCATTCGGTCAGGAGGATCAGAAAAGCGAACAGTTGGTCCATCACTACAACGAGAGCCTTTCAGCCCAGCTCAGGGTCTACGTTGACAGCGCGGTCTACAACCTGCTCGTCGGGATTGTGACGGCTGCCGGGCTAGCAGCAGTGCTCTACATAGGAATAACCCACGTGCAGCAGCCGAATGGTCTGACCCTGGGGAATCTGCTTGTCGTCAATTACTATGTTACCCAGCTCTACACGCCTCTAAGAAACGTTGGACAGAAAGCACTCGATATGCAGATGTCGCTGACTGGAATAGAGAGAGTCCATGCCGTCCTTGACGAGAAACCGGACGTGCCCGAGGCTCCCAACGCGCTGCCTCTAGCGAGAGCTGAGGGGAAGATCGGCTTCCAGAACGTATCCTTTGAGTATGTGACAGGCAATCCAGTACTTCAGAACGTATCTTTTGATCTTCCTGCAGGTTACTGCTTGGGCGTAGCGGGTCCGACAGGCTCGGGCAAGACCAGTCTCTCAAGCCTATTGCTGCGCTTCTTCGATCCAAAGGAGGGGGCGATTACCCTGGATGACGTCGACCTGCGAAATTACAGACTGGCCGATCTTCGAAACCAGTTCGCAGTCGTTCACCAGGACACGGTACTCTTCTCTACGACGATAGCTGAGAACATTCGCTTCGCTAGGCCGGACGCGGCGATGGACGAGGTCACCGCGGCGGCCAGAGCCGCGAACGCACACGACTTCATCATGAATCTGCCGGATGGCTACGATACCATTGTCGGCGAACGGGGAATGAAACTGTCTGGAGGCGAACGCCAGCGCGTATCCCTCGCCCGAGCATTCCTCAAAAACGCGCCCATTCTCATACTCGACGAGCCCACCAGCTCACTTGACGTACATAACGAAACAGCGATCCTCGAAACGATCCAACATCTGATGAAGGACAGAACAACCTTAATGATCGCCCACCGAGCAAGCACTCTGAGAAACTGCAACATGATCCTGACGCTGGAAGATGGAAAGGTAAGCGGAATGACCAGTGAAGTCGCTTCAGTCCTCTCTGAAATGTCGGCTCCGGATATTCAAGTGACGACTGACATGTAGCAACTCACGTAGGTGAGGCTGAATTGCCGAGTTTCAAATATCCAAGCTCGGAAAGACTTGCCGCGGTACTAACGAGGGTCCTTAGCCGCAACGGACTCGCTAACGGCGATTTGACAGTTGTGAATCGAAAACCGAATCCATACAACAGCACCTTTCCCACTGAGATAGTCACCTGCCACAACGGTCCGGGGCGCAGTATTCCGCGCCTCTTTGTGAAGTACCGAACAGGAGGATTTGATGGCGTCTTCGGCCACAGACGTGACATTTCATACGAAGCGAGAGTTTACCGGGACGTCCTCCAACCCCTTCACGTTTCAACACCTGCGTTCTATGGACTGTACAAGGACGATGAGTCAGGGGCCGAAGGGCTGATAATCGAATATCTGCCGCGGGGCTCGCCTGCAAGCTGGTCGCGCGATCCTCAAGCGATGACCCGCTCGGCGCGATGGATCGGAAGGTTCCATGCGGCCAATGAGAAACGAGTCCATGATGCTAGGCTACAGTTTCTTCGCAGATACAACGCTGAATACTACAGGGGCTGGGCACGAAGGACCAACCTATTATTCGGACAGCTCAATTCCCGGTTCCCGTGGATACCGCCAATCTGCACAAGTTTCCAACATCTTATCCCGAGATTGTTGAGGGCACCTGAGACTATCATCCACGGCGAATACTTCGGGTCAAACGTAGTATACCAAAACGGGACAAGCCGGCCGGTTGACTGGCAGTCTACCGCTATCGCCGCAGGAGAGATCGACCTTGCCGCCTTAACACACTCCTGGCCGAAGAAGGTCGTCCAGAAGTGTGAGAGAGAATATGCTAGAGCCCGATGGTCTGGAAGAGCTCCAGATGGGTTCGAGGGGACACTTGAACTTGCCCGAGTCTACATGAACCTTCGATGGCTGGGTGATCCGAACATCATGTCTCCACTCGTATCACGACGGGGGCGACTCGTCGCATCAAAGAAAATGCTTGTTGCAATGCAAGCCGTACTTCAGCTTCATTCAGTAGGAGAACGACTAGGCCTCCTCTGACGAGGTTGCGCCGATAAAGAGGTGCCTACAACGAACTTAGTCCTTCGTCAAGCATCGCTTCCGACCATTCCGGAATCGGCACAGTCCGCTTGTACAGATCACGATGTGCGCGGTGGAGACACTCGACAGCCTTGAAGAAAGGAAGATGCTTCGAAGCATCCAGATTTCTCGCGCTAGCGTAGGCCTCGAGGAACGCTGCCACCTCCCTATCGTGAGCTCGAAGTGAGAGACCCTGCTTCAGCCCTAAGCGTTCAAGTGAGACAATGAACCAGGCCAAGTCACGGCTGGGATCAGCCACGTCATGCTCATCCAGATCGATCGCGATTGTCTGCGGACCATTCAAGAACACGTGCTCGGGAATGAAGCTCCCATGCCCACAACAAGACTCGACAGAATCCGGCATCGTCGAGTCCAGCTTGCGAAACAATGACTCGCACTTGCTGGCGAAGGGTTCTCCGGATCGCTTAATCCTCTCCGCCCAGTAAGAGATTTGTGGGAGCAACTCTCTAGGTGCTGAGGTCTTACCGAGTCGCGGCGCGTACGAGTGGAATCGTGCCAGCCACTTCCCACTGCGCCTAGCAGTCTCAGTTTGTTCACCTGGACTGCCGTTCAGGAAGCGTTCCATTGCCAATCTTCCCTGAATCTTCTCTTCGAAGAGAATGTGTAAAGATGACACGTAGGCGAGGGGTTGAGCGATGGCGAACTTCCCGTCCGGGCCAAAACCGGACCGTGCCACTGCCTTTAGCGTTATCATAACGTCGGGCCGATCGTTACTGTAGACTTTCCCAACGATACTTTTCCATCCATGCTCGGTCTTCACACTCACCTCGAAGGTGCAGCGATCCTTGTGTGCCTTCAGAGGTTTGACCTGCACATCTTCCGGTATCCCCCAATGCCAATCGGACACAAATAGTCGCCGTAGTTCCTTGCGAAACTCTTCCCCGGACAGTACGGCCGAGAAACGTGAAACATCCTCGGCAGGCAAAATCTCCTCGTTGATGACCGACGGCATACGCATGCTCGAAAAGTCACGCGTTTGGAAAGGCTCCGGCAACCCTGTCTCTACCCTTACACATTTGCGAGCTTGGGCCACAAAAAGATAGCTGAGAGTAGCTTTGCAGGATTCATAGTCGGCCCGCCCGGTTCAGCAACCATACGAGAAGGATTGTGAGTTGATTGTGTTCGATTGTGTTGTAATGAAATCGAAAGTCTAATCTAGTAAACGCGTCCGCCAATATGATGCTCTCGGTGTAATTCTTGAGGTCGGCATCATTGCCCCTCCGTCTCCTCCTCATACTCTTGACCGGGATACTACTTACGACTGTAGCTGCTACTCAGTCACAGGTCATGATGGCCACGCTCTCGCCAGACTTCACAATGTCAGCTAACCCTGATAGCTTGACCATTCCAGCAGGCGCCTCTGGCGCTTCGACGATCACTCTTACCAGCGTGAATGGTTTCAACGGGTCCGTCAGCCTATACGCGCCGTCTCCCCTCTGCCCGAGCCCCTATTGCACCACATGGGAGATAAGCCCATCCAGCGTGAGCCTCGCTCCTAATTCCACGGCGACTGCAACCCTCACAATAAACGCCGGGGGGCCGGGAAGCGCTGGCAACATTACGGCGTACGGAAATAGCGGAGGCCTCTCCCACTCGGTCAACGTGGCTTTCAAAGTTGTCTCTTCCGGCGGGACTCCTGACTTCACTATGTCGGCCAACCCGAACATGCTCACAATCGTGCAAGGGTCCTCCGGAAAATCGCTCATAATCCTCACCAGTATCAACGGGTTCCAAGGCAACGTAAGCCTCACACCCCCGGTCTCTTGTCTGGCGATCGGATGCCCAACCTATTCGGTAAACCCGATGAGTGTATCTTTGCGTTCGAGCCAGAACGCCACCGCCGGTTTCACGATACAGACGTACCCGCAGACACCGCTTGCCTCTTACAATGTGGCTGTGACGGGCACAAGCGGCAGCCTCTCCCATAATGCGCCAGTAACCTTTACGGTCGTGTCCTCAAGCCCACCTGACTTTACAATTTCTGCAAATCCCACGAACCAGACAGTCCCAGCAGGCTCCACAGCAAAATCCCAGATCATTCTGTCAAGCACTAACGGATTCAGCGGCACGATAAGCCTCACAACCTCTCCTCCACCCCTCTGCGTGTCATGCCCCGGCTGGAGCATCAACCCGTCCAGCGTCACACTCTCCGCCGGTGGAACAGCTACCTCAACTCTCACCTTCTACACTTACGCGGGCAGTCCAGCCAGCACTTGGGTCGTCAGCGTAACGGGGACGAGCGGAAGCCTGTCACACTCCGTCAGTGTAACCTTCACAATTGTCCCGTCCGGTTCAACATCCGATTTTGCAATGACAGCCAATCCAAATAGTCTGACTATTCCTGCCGGCTCCTCCGGCACGTCAAGCATAGTTGTGACGAGCCTGAACGGGTTCAACGGGACTGTCAACCTCTACACGTCCCCCTCTCCCCTCTGCCCTAGTCCTCAATGTAGCTATTGGACGATAAGTCCGACTAGGCTGGATCTCGCACCCAACTCGACGGCCAAAGCGACACTCACAATATTCGCGGGGACTTTTGTCGGATCCGGGAATGTCACCGTCTACGGAACTAGCAGCAAATTGTCCCACTCAGTGGTCGTATCATTCAAAGTGTCCCAGCCTCCCGACTTCACCCTCACAGTTAGCCCGTCCTCGAGCTCGGTTAGCAGGGGCGGCTCGACAACGTCCACGGTCTCGATACAGGGGACCGACGGATTCAACGAAACGGTCAACCTCTACGCATCAGTTTCCCCGCTCCTGCGGCATGGTCCAATTACATCACTACCCTCGACAGTTGGTCCATATTCCAAATCCACTCTCACGGTGTCAACGTCACGCTCCACCCCGCTCGGATCATACACAATCACCGTAACTGCAACCAGCACCACTATGACGCGCACGTACACGATTACCGTGACAGTTACACGCTAGTCAAGTTCACGGCAGAGAAAAATTTCGGAAGGGCAGCGGTCCGAAGGGCGGGAGGGAGGTCCGTGACTGTCGTCGACTGGTTGCTCCAATCGGACCCGTCGATCCGCTGGCAGGTGATGCGGGACCTGACCGGTGCGCCCGCGGATGAGGTCGCGGCCGAGCGCGCACGGGTCGCCACCGAGGGCTGGGGCGCGCGGTTGCTCGGCCTACAGGCCGCGGACGGCCGCTGGGGAGGCGCGGCTTGGAATCGTGGCTGGAACTCGACGATGCACGTCCTGTGGTTGCTGCGCCACCTGGGTCTCGACGCCGCGAGCGAGGAGGCACGGCGGGCGGTAGGCCTCGTCCGCGACCACGTGACGTGGCAGGGTTGCGGTCCGCCGGAGTGCGACCGGAACCCCTTCTTCGCCGGCGAGCTGGAGCCTTGCATCAACGGGCAGGTCGGGACGGCCGGCGCCTACTTCGGCCAGGACATCCGCAGCATCGTCGACCGGCTGCTCCGCGAGCAGCTGTCCGACGGCGGCTGGAACTGCGAGGCGCCGAACGGCTCGAAGCGGTCGTCGTTCAACACTACGATTTGCGTGCTGGAGGCGTTGCTCGAGCACGAGCTGGCGGGCGGAGGGATCTCGGAGGTGACTGCGGCCCGTCTCCTCGGGCAGGAGTACCTCCTCGAGCGCCGGCTGTTCCGGCGGCGGTCGACCGGCGAGGTGATCGAGCGAGATCGCAAGAGCGACGCCGCGTGGACGCGCTTCGCCTTCCCGACGTGGTGGCACTACGATGTGCTGCGGGGGCTCGAGTACCTGCGCAGCGCCGGCGTCGCGCCCGACGAACGAATGGCCGAGGCTATCAAGCTGGTCGCGTCGAAACGCGACGGCGACGGGCGGTGGCCGCTCGAGACCCGATACCCTGGAGTGATGCCGGTCGAGACGGACGAGGGCGAGGGCCGGCCGAGCAGGTGGAACACCCTACGCGCTCTGCGGGTGCTCCGCTGGTACGAGCGGGCTGATTCGTAAAGGCGGCGACGTTCCAAAAAAGATTCGCTGAATTCCTTTGGTGGTTCCTCCGGAACCGCCACCACATGTGAACACGTTTTTTTTGGGCCCAAGACCAGTGATAAGTGACATAATGTGTAAAATGGAACGGAACGGATTACAGTTGAATCGTGGTCCGTCACCTCGATTAGCATCCTTACTTGAATCCAAGATTCTGGCTCTCGACGGAGTGAACAAGAAAAAATCAAGATGGATGGACAGAACCGCCTTCTACATTAATCGACGGGAGTTTGCTCACTTCCACAGTAGCCGAGAAATCGACGTACGACTGACTAGAAGGTATCAAGACGAATATTCAGGACTGATTAAGGAAGGAAAGAAGCGAGTCAAGTTCAGAGAGCACCCTTCACATTGGATCTCCATTGAATTTACGACGACGAGCGATGTTGACTATGTTTTCACAATCGTAAGTCTCGCCTTGAGGGCGAATAGAATGAATCCGATACTACGAAGGACGGCTTGAGGACGAGATCAGACGCGACCTCTTCAACCCTTGTGACAGTGCGCATATGTGATGGTGGGCCCGCCAGGATTCAACATACCGGTATATCATTGATACTGTCTGCTCAACAGCCATCTTTATTGGACCCGCCAGTTAGGTAGGAGAAATTATTGAACAGAGGGGGGCTTGGCTCGGAGCTGTAGTGCCAGTGCTGGGTGGAGTTAAGACTTCGTCGAGACAACGAAGAAGGGCATCGTCTAGCCGTGAAAATTGCCCAAAAAAAATTGGGGGTATTTGAAGGCGGTGTCTAGTGGATTTGGATGTTGCCTCCTTGCAGGACTCCGGATTTTGAATATCCTGTTTGGAGGTTTATGCTGAAAGTATCCTGTCCAGCACCAGGTTCGGCTTTGTCTTGGACGCCGATGGAGAAGTTTGTCGAGGCATTGTTTGCTGCACCGGTGCCTGATATTGTGGCAGTGTTGCGGTTGAATATGGCGCTGGTGATGAGGGTGGTTCTAAAGCCTAGGTCCGCTGCAGGGTCAGTGTAAGCGGCCTTTCCGCGTATTCTTCCTGTGGGGTCGACTGCCACCGCTATTGTAAAGGTTCCGTGGTCTTGTTGTTGGTCGACGAAGATGTAGCCGCCACCCGTGACTTTGCACGTCGAGCCTTGGGGACAGGTTGGCTGTGGGCCTTTTCCTAGCACGTAATCGAAGACTCGTGTTGCGTCCGCGTCAGTCAAGATCTTGTTGGGGGTTGTGAAGGCAAAGGTGAGTGCTGTTACGCTGTAGAGCATGTCGCCTTTGACAGGGTTGCCGATGTCAGTTAGAGGTGCGGTTACGGTGATAGTGTTCTTGGCTGCGTTGATGCTGCCTGTTTCTGACATTTCGTTCGGGTAGAGGATCACTTTGCAGTTTTGGGGTGTGTTGGTGATGCAGCCGTTACCCATTACTCCGGTGGGTGTGGCGGAGGTTCCTGTGCCGGCGAAGAAGACTGGTGGTTGACCTGCTGTCGAGTTGGCTCCCAGGTAGAAGATTCTGTAGGATTCTTCTCCGGTGTCACCAGTTGACAGGAATTGCCAGCGTGTGAGCCAGACTAGTCCTGTGTTGCCTGGTGGTGGTAGGAGGCTTGAGAGGCTCTGGAGGGTGAGAGTTACTGTTATGTGTGCTTGGTTGGGTTGGGAGAGTTGGAGTGATACTATGTCGAGGGCGGGCTGGTTGGCGCCTGCTCCGGCTGGTGAGTAGTGTAGGACCTGGGCGTCACCTGATGGGTCTGTGACTCCCGTGGCGGTGTTTGACGTGGAGGGTGTAAGGGTTGTTCCGAGGGCTGATGGGCCAGCGGTTTGTGTGAGCTGGAAGAGTGCTGCGCCGTGGTGCTGGTTTGTCAGGTCGTTGATGACGATCCGGGCTGCTCCGTTTGCGTCAATTGCTAGTGTGAAGAAGTCGGCGAGTGTTCTGTCTCCGCCGCTAGTTGTGCAGCCCAGGCCTCCGGTGCAGATTTGGCCGTAGTCTGTGGGGTGCTCGCTTGCTTTGACTTGGTTGATTGTGGGCGTGTTTGTTGTTGCGCTGCGTACCTGGACAAAATAGGTGTACCATTTGACCGTGGTGGCTGCTATGCGGTTGTTGTACCATGACGGGAAGGTGTTGGGGTCGCCGCGGATATCAGTGCCGTAGAAGGCCACATCAAGTATTCCAGCGCTTCCAGCCACGGCCCAGGGCATGACGTTGCTGTTGGCGGGGTCGCCGTTGATCTGGACTGGTGCAGTCCAAGAGTTAGTGTTGCCGGTGTTTGTCCCGGCGCTTGGCGATGCGCTGTAGTATACGTTGTTGTTACGGATGTCCACCCAGACAGCGTAGATGTTGCCGGCCGCGTCGACTGCTACATCCGAGAAGAGGCGTCCGAGTCCGATTTGGCCGCCGGGGCTGGCGGGTGTTGTGCCGAGGCTGAACTGTAGGCCTGTTCTTTGGCCGGGGTCGACGTGGGCTTTCCAGATGTCTACGTGGTCGCCGTTGTTGCAGGGAAGGTAGATCATTCTGTTGAATGGGTCGAGGAGGAGTCTTCCGCAGCGGTCATCCGTTGTGACGGCAGCAGTGGGGCTGCCAGCTGCGTTCGTGTACAAGAAACCGCCGGTCGGGTCGTTAAAACCGGTGGATCCAGGGGAGGAGAGGACTTGCCAGCCGACGACCAGTTGGTTGAATGCGAGGAAGACCGTGTTGTCCAGTGTGGAGTTGGTGGGGCCGTTGTCGATGGCGAGCCACTGCCTGTCGGCTCCGGGAAGCACCGATAGAGAATTCTCTCTCCAGTTGTTTCCGCCATCGTTCGAGACCGCGACGCCGACATCTGCTAAGCCTTCTAGGTCTGCAAAATAGGTGAAGCCTTGGTCATCCGTGATAATGTCAGTGTCGCCACCGCCGGATGCAGCAGGGTTAGGCCTCAATCCGTTGGGTGAGACAATGTGGAAGCTGTCGCCGTTGTCCGTGGATCGTGCAACGAATCCCTGGGCGGTGCTGAAACCCCAGGGTCCTGTTTCCCAAATGTTGCCGTATTTGTCGATGTGGTTGAGCGGTTCTCCTTCAGTGCGTTGTGGGTCGACGACTGTTGCAGGGCTGAAGGCTAGGCCGCCGGTTGGAAAGGTTGGGTTTTGAGTGGGCGGTTGGTTAATGAAGAAGAGTTGTGCGGTGCCTGTGTAGCCTGAGAGAGTGACTAGGAAGGGTACTACTCTGACCTCGTACGTGCCTGGCAGAGGACTCTGGAGTGCTACTTGTTCGCTTACTGTTCCTCCTGAGGCGGAGCTGGCGACTTGTTGTCCGTCGCTCTGACGGTAAATGTAGAGGTCAAAGTCGTTGTCGCTGCTGCCCCATTGGATTGTTATGACTACAGAGCCTACGTGTGTCTGCCAGAAGGAGGCGCCTCCGGGCAGGCTGAGAGTGAGGAAAAAGTGGTCGCAGATCAGGTTGAGCGGGTCGAGGCTGGGTGGGCACTGGTCGGGGAGGGCTACGGAACTGGCCGCGTAGAATTGGCCCGTCCAGCTGGTGCCTGTGGAGGTGTCCGTGATAGTTCCACTCGGGGGGGACGCAGCCCGGCCGCTGGGGATGAGCAATGTGCTGGCGCCCAAGAGCATAGCGGTTAGGAGGATTGTGGCTTCGAGAACTGACCGTGGTGATACGTGTTGTTTTGACAGCGATAATCACTAGGAGTTGAGGCTGCGTCTTTTGCATAAAAGGGATGTTTAGCCCGGGAATATTTTCGAGATCCGAAAATATTGGGCTCCGATATATCGCCGTGCAACAACATGGGGAGGATATCCACATCTCAGCATTCGTTACGCAGGGTCTACTTATGCCATCACTGCAACTTGAGTCGTCTCTTTCCCAGAGCATAGATTGAAAGAATCACAGCCGAAAGTGAGGCAACTTCCCCGACTAGGACAACGAAGACGAACAAGACACCCGTAGCCCTACCAATCTCTACAAGGTTCGGGGGAGTCAAGCCAGTAGTGTGGCCCAAGAAGCCCTAAGTGCTTAGGGATGACAAGATCAGAATCACAACGTATCCTATGCGCTTCTGATTCCAGCTGGCAGCGACCCCTCCGAGGTAAACGACCGCGTAGAGCGGATTGATCGTGGCATCCAGAGTTTCGCCAGAAATGCTCCCAATCTCCGACCGAACGATGGCGTCAGAAACATGAATCAGGCCAAAGAGAATCGACATCAGGGACGCAACTACAAGGGCGATGAGCCAAGCAGGCTTCTGAACAGGGTTCATAACTCGACTTTCTATTCCAGTCTAGCTAAAAAGGTGTCACAGAAAGGGGCCGAGAAAAAAGCATCTTTGCAAAGCATCGTAGCCAGGTCGGATTCTTTCCTAGCTTCGGTTTCACCAACGATCGCGGACACTGCCCCAACAGGCATAATTAGGAATGGGGTCCACGTCATTCAGAACTGGTTGCATGGCTTGTCGTCGTATGTTATCCATTCATGAAGATAGCGATTTTGGAGAGGCAGCTTCGATATTCCCGAACCTACGGGATTCACAGTTAGACAGGTGGGCCCGCCCGGACTCACCTAAAAATTAGGGCGAGTCCGGAAGGGTTTCGAACCGGGAAACGGACTCGCCGAGGGCTTCCCAAGCATTTAGGAAAGCCGTCATGTCATTCCGGACCTTACAGGGTGACTGACCAAAATTGGTCTTCTAGACCACAGAAAGCATCCATGCTAACACTTGAAGATTATATCCCGAGCCGCCTCCGTCAGGCTTGAGCTTCCCCATATACCAAAAATCATAAATACGCTACAGCGCGCGATCGCAAATCTCTCTGGGGTTCTCAGAATGGGCTTGAAATTGAATGTAAATCACGATCGGCTCCTTCAACTTTTCGCAGTGTTGGCACTAGTCGGCATGATTGGCGCATCACCCGCCACGGCAGTTGCAGCGCAACATGCTCAAACCCCAGACGTTTCGAACCTGCTCGTGCCGGGCGACGTTTCCGTATTTGTCGACCCCGAACTTAGCCGAACCACTGGACCCATACTAGTAGTGGTTCAACTTACGACCGCTCCATTAGCGGTTGCCTATGGCGTGAACGCCAAACAGCTGGGCGGCAAGTTAAGCCCGTCCCAAGAACGTGATTATCTCCACCAGCTGGCCAAGTCGCAAGATTCGGTGATGAGCCAGATTCGCAGCCTCGGTGGCCA